>Ga0335072_10006603_pt1 | contig 16947 bp, 15 predicted proteins | sample Lox_Sample_21_FD_206725 | JGI IMG/M metagenome (GOLD analysis project Ga0335072, IMG submission 206725) | Soil microbial communities from Loxahatchee National Wildlife Refuge, Florida, United States - Lox_Sample_2.1 | ecosystem: Environmental > Terrestrial > Soil > Wetlands | place: USA...
TGCGCGACGCACAAGCCGAGAAAGTAGATGCGTCCGCGCAGCTGCGGACTCAAACGCTGGGCGACCGACTCGAGGCGTTCTATCCAGCGCAAACCCTCGCCGAAACGGCCGCCTTCGGCCCACAGCGTCATCATCGCGCTCAAGATGCCTTCGACCAGCGGCAGACGCTCCTCGGGCCGTTTGAGCGCCCACGCGAGCGTCGCGCAAAAGTCGGCGTACTTCGCCTGCAGGCGCGCGATCGCGGTTGCGGCGTTCTCGGCGTTACGGATATCCGCCCAGAGTTTCGTCGCGACGTCGTTCATGCGCGCGGCAAAAGCGTCATCGAGCGTTTTGCGGTTGCGCGCACCGGCGAGCATACGCGTCGCTACGGCGCGAATCGGCAGCAGCATGCGATAGCCGAACTCCGTCGTCATCACGAGCGAGTTGCGCGCCAGCTCTTCCAGGGCGTAGCGCGCGTCGGTACGCGAGAGATCGCCGAGCGCGAAGAGGTCATCGCCGTCGAACTCATCGGCAAAGAGCGCCGCCTGGGCAAAAGCGCGCTTCCCACGATCCTCGAGGTGTGCGTGCGTCCACGCGATGACGTTGCCGATCGTGCGGTGGCGCGGGTCGGACCCGCGCGTCGAACGCAGTTGATACGGGCGAAGCTCGCCGAGTTCTTCAGCGAGCAATTCGAGCGAGAGCGAAGCGAGCCGCGCTGCGGCTAGGTCGAGCGCGACGGCCAAACTGTCGACGCGTTCGACGATCGTGCGAACCACTTCGATCGTGCGCTCGTCGATGCGCGAAGGATCCATGCGCGCGCGGGCGATGAAGAACGAGACTCCGTCCTCGATGGTAAAGGGTTCGACGGGAAAGACCTCTTCGTCGCCGTAGTCGAGACGGCGCTGGCTGGTCGCGATGACCGTCGCATGCGAGATGGTGCGGATCGCGTCGATCAACGCCGAGGTTTCGTCGGGTGCGTGTTCGCAGTTGTCGAGCGCGATGATTGCCGGCCGCTCGCGCAGCGCGTCGGCGAGGGTCGCATAGGGCGAGCGCCCCGGCTCTTCCGATAGGCCGAGGTGACTCATCACGCTGCCGACGACCGCTTCGGGCGCGACGCCGGCGAGCGGGACGAAGATGCAGTCGGTCGCATGCTCGCGCGCGTAGCGCGTGATCGCCTCGTGCGCGAGGCGCGATTTTCCGACGCCGCCGGGCCCGACAAGCGTCAAAGCGCCTCCTCGCTTCAAGAAAGCAAGAAGAGCACGGAGCTCGTACGCGCGACCCACAAACGGGACGCGCGTGTCCACTGCGTGGTAATCCAGCACTGTACTTGGGTTGTCGGCAAGCCTTGGGTAGGGGTTCATCGAAAATGGACCACTTCAATGGCCAACATTGGATGGGCCGGAGTCCTGCCCAATCTCGACCGTGACTCCATCGTACCGCTCTATCGCCAAATCTACGAGCATTTGCGCGAAGCGATTCTGGCTGGGACGCTGCCCGAATCGACCCGCCTGCCGCCCGAGCGCACGATGGCCGAGCGCCTCAACGTCAACCGGAGCACCGTCGTTCACGCCTACCGGGAGCTGGTCGGCGACGGGCTGATCGAGCAACGGGTCGGGTCGGGTTCGCGGGTCGTGCCGCAGTTGCGCGGCGGCCAGCCCGAGCGAGCGGCCGGGGTGCCGTGGTGGATCACGCTGCCGCCCTGGCGCGTCGGCGAGTTTCCGAACATCCTGGGCGAGCTCGCCGCCAAACAAGAGGCCGGACGAATCTCGTTCGTGCAGGGGGTGGCGCCCGACGAGCCGTCGCCGCTCGGCGAGCTTGCCAAATCCTTCGAACGCGTCGCGCGCGATCCGCGCTTCGTGCTCTCGTATGGCGACTCCGAGGGTTACGAGCCGCTGCGCAGTGCAATCGCGTCGCGCATGAATGCCCGCGGCGCGGTCTCGATCGCCGCCAAAAACGTCATCGTGCTCACCGGTTCGACGCAAGGCATCATGATCGTCGCGCAGTCGCTCGCCGAACCGGGCGACGAGATCATCGTCGAATCGCCCTCCTATCCCGGCGCGCTGCAAATCTTCCAAATCAACGGTCTGCGTGCGATACCCGTTCCCGTCGACGAAGAGGGCATGCGCGTCGATCACGTCGAGGCGATCTTGCGCACGCGGCGTCCGCGCTTCATCTATACGATGCCGTCGCTGCACAATCCGACCAATGCGACGATGAACGACGACCGGCGCGAGCGGCTTGCCACGATCGCGCGCCGCGCGGGTGTTCCGATCATCGAAGACGACCCCTACGGGCCGCTCGCCAAGGAAGCGCTTACGCCGCTCGTCGGACTCGCGCCCGATCACGTCGTGTACATCTCGACGTTTTCGAAGACGATCGCGCCGTCGCTGCGCGTGGGATGGCTGGCGGCGCCGCGCATGATCCTCGAGCGGCTTCTGCTGCGCAAACAGGCCTACGACATGGCGACCAGTCTTTACGTACAAGCAGCGATCGTCGATTATCTCGAGCGCGGTTACGACGCGCACGTCGCGCAGCTTCGCGAAGAGCTCTTGCTGCGCCGCTCGATCGCGGACGAAGCGATTGCCGCGCACTGGCCGCACGGCGTGCGCGCGAGCGGCGAGCCGGGCGGCTTCTATCTTTGGGCGACCACGCCGCGCGAGATTCGCGCGCGCGCGCTTCTCGACGTCTCGGAGCGCTTGGGGGCGTCGTTTCTCTTTGGCGAAGCGTTCTTCTCGGACTCCGGAGGCGATCACCACTTCCGGCTCGCGCTGACGGCGGTCGCTCGCGCGCAGATCGGCGAGGGCATCCGGCGCATCGGCGAAGCGATGACGATGGTGCGAGCGTGAAGGCCTTGCGTGCGGCGCTGCTCGCTTGGTATCGCCGGCACGGACGGCATGATCTGCCCTGGCGTGTCGCGCGCGATCCGTACTATACGCTGGTCAGCGAGTTCATGCTGCAACAGACACAGGTCGATCGCGTCGTGCCCATATTTCAGGCGTTCGTCGCGCGCTTCCCCACCGTCGCCGAGCTGGCGGAGGCAAGCGCCGCCGACGTTTTGCGCGCATGGAAGGGACTCGGATACAACTCGCGCGCGATTCGGCTGCACGAAACGGCCAAAGCCGTCGTCGAACGTTACGGAGGTGCGATGCCGCGGGAGCGGCATCAGCTCCGCCAGCTGCCCGGCGTCGGTCCCTATACCGCGGCGGCGATTCGTACGTTCGGTTTCGATCTCGATGATGCGCCGCTCGACGTCAACATCCGCCGTATCGTACACCGCCTCTTTTACGGATTGGAGTATCCCGCCAAGGCGCAGAGGGTGGAACTCGACGCGCGCGCACGCGAGCTTGCCGCGCCCGGTGAGGCTCACGACTGGAATTCGGCGATGATGGATCTGGGCGCGAACGTGTGCACTGCGCGCGCGCCGAAATGTCTGCTCTGTCCGCTGCGCTCGCACTGCGCGGCCGCGCCGGTCGATGCCGGCATGCTCGACGCGGCGCGCACCGAGCACGCAAAACCGCCCTCGCCGCAGAACGCGATCCGCTTCGAGCGCACGACGCGTTTCGCGCGCGGGCGCATCGTCGATCGCTTGCGGGCACTCGGGCCCGGCGAGCGCATCTCGCTGCTCGACTTGCACGGCGAGCTGCAGCCGTTGATGCCGGAACGATCGCTCGAGGACGTGAGCGCTTTGGTGGCGACGCTGGAGCGCGACGGATTGATTGCGCGCGAGGGGGAAGCGATTGCGCTACGCGATTAGCGTCGCGGCTTGCAGCAGCTGCGCGGCGATATCGGTTGCGTGTTTACGAATCTCCCCGACCGCGGTCGTCTCGTACCAGAGTCCGCGCAGGAGCGGTCCGATCGCATAGAGATTCGGCTGCGCGTTCCCGCTCTCGTCGAGCACGTGATAACCGTCGTCGACGTCGGCGCCGAGCGCGAGCGGATCGGGACGGAGAACTCCTCGCGCGAGCGCGTTGCGTACGAAGGGATGCGCGGCGGTGCGCAAGTCGGCGTTGGGTCCCGTACAGTTCACCACGTAGGCCGCGCGCAGTTCGCTTTCACCTTGCGCCGAAGCGAGATGAAGCGTGATGCCGCGTGCGTCCGCACTGCCGCTTCGTACGCGCCCCCGGTGGATCGTGACGCGCCCTTCTTGCCGCATGCGGGTGAAGGCCGCGTAGGTTGCGGGCGGGACGCGGTAACGATGGATCGCCCACATCGACTGCAGGTGGCGCAGGAAGCGTTTGCGTTCGCGTTCGCTCCAGCCGCTCCAAATCGCGGGCGAAACCGGCCGCAGCGCTTCCACCAGCGCGCGCCAGTCGCCTGAGAAGCCGGCATGCGCGCGGCGCATAGAACGCAGAAGCGCGTACGGCGTGCTCGTGTCGAGATCGAGCGTCGCCGGATCGACGCCGCGCACGCTGGTATCCTCGACCAGCGGCAGAAGCCCGTGGCGCGAAACGATGTGTACGCGGCCGCGAAACGTGCACTCTTCGAGCAGGGCGAGCGTGTCCATCGCGGTGAGGCGGCTGCCGATCACGACGACGTCGCCGCCGGGATCGAAGTGGGCGATGTCGGCCGTCCACGGATCGCCCGCGTACCCCGGATGCGTTCGCACGCTTTCGGGAAGGAAGCGATCGTCGGGCGGAAGATTGCCGAGTGCGAGCACGACCGCACGCGCCGCGTGAATGCGACCGGCGTCGTCGGTGAGGCGATATTCGTCGGCAATGCGCTCGATATCGACGATCTCGGCACGCTCCTGACGCAGCCCGCTATGCTGCGCGAGCGCGTTCGAGCTCGTGGCGCGCAGATACGCACCGTAGCGCGCGCGGCAGATCAGCGCGTCGCCGGGCTCGTCGACCAAGTAGCGCGCGAGATGATTCTCGTCGCCCGGCATGGCGGACATCGCGCGGACCGGGCCGTTCATCAGCAAGCTTGCCGATTGCGGCGCGTACGAGGCGCCGGGCCCGATGTCGGAAACGCTGAAGAACACTCCCGCAAACGCAGGACCGGCGCGGCCGGCAAGCGCGCAAGCAAGCGCGGTCGCGGAGAAGCCGCCGCCGACGACGGCGAGATCGTAGGGCCTGGACGCGGTCATAGCCCTTTAGGTATCGGCTCTTTTCCGCGTGTCGATCATCTGCTCTACGGCGCGATAGATACGCGGCACGAAGCGGTGCTTGTAGGGATAGACGTCTTCGGGATCGCTGGAATGTACGAGCATCGCGGCATCGGCTTCGAAGACGAGAATGTTGCCCTCGGGATCGACGGCGCAGTCGATGCCGAAATACTCGAGGCCGACCGCGGTGCCGATGTTCAGCAGTACGTCGTAGCGGCGCTCGTGAAACGCGCCGCGCGGATCTTCGAGAAAGGCTGCCTCCTCGTCGCGCATCCACTGATATTCGCCCATCGGCGCGTTGTAGTAATGGATCATCCAGTTTGGCGAGATCGCCAGGTGCACCGGGTACGGCACGGAGTCGACGAAGACGAAACGGTACTTGCGGAAATAGCCGTCGGCGCTGCTGTAGTCGATGAAAGGGCTGACGAAATACTGCGGCGAGGGGTGACGTTCGGCATACGCGTAACAGTCCGTGCTCGCGTCGAGGCGTTCGAGGCCGTGCCCCGCGTGCGAACCCAGCGGGCGCGCGATGATCGGGAATTCGACCGGGATGTTCCCCGCGCGCAGCGCCGCGAAGTCGACGATCGCGATCGGTGCGACGCGTGCGCCGGTATCGGCAAGCGTCGTCGCCAGCAGCGGCCGCGCCGTCCCGATGACCCGCGACGGCGCGTTGAGCGCCGGCCTGCTCTGCGCCTGCATGAAATGATTTGCGAGTGCGAGGTACTGCAGCGCCTCGGGCGATTCGGCGATGATGTTCCACACGACGTCGTAGCGCGGAACGGGGTCGGAGATGGTGTGCCGCTCGTCGACGAGATAGAGACGGTGCACCGTCGTCGTCTCGCGGTCGAAGAGAAAATCGACCGGAATATTCGTCTGCCAGTCGCCGGGCGCGCACAGGCAGAGCACGCTGCGCGCTTCGTTCGCGGCGAAATAGGAAAAGAGCCTGCGCACGCGCAGCGCCTGGCTTTGATGCTCGAGCGCTTCTTCGCGATTACCGGTTATCTGCAGGAGCTCGTAGAGCGCCATGTGCGAAGCGACGCTGTTCTCGATCGCGAGCGCTGCCCGGTGCTCGGCGATCGCGCCTTTCACTTCGCCCGCTTCGTAGAGCGTCTGGGCGAGATTTTGGCGCAACACCACGACGCCGGGGAACTGCACGATGCCTTCGCGCAAGGCCGCCGCAGCCTCGGCCAGCTTTCCCTGCGCGCGCAGCTCGATCGCCAAAGAGTTGGCTTGTGACGGACCCGAAAACGTCATGCGGCATGGGATTCGCAGCGGGAGCGCAAACACCGCCTGCCTGCGTATGAAGATTCCGTTCCCGAAGAAGAAGGTCTCGCACGAGGTCGCAGAGCGCGAACTGGCGATTCTCGAACGTACCTATCCGCACGCCGAGACGGCCCTGCACTACGACGATCCGTTTCAGCTGCTCATCGCGGTGATTCTCTCCGCGCAAACGACCGACGCGCGCGTGAACATGACGACCCCCGCGCTTTTTGCGAAATACCCGGACGCAAAAACCCTGGCCAAGGCAAAGCAGCCCGACGTGGAGCGCATCGTCAAGTCGACCGGTTTCTTCCGCATGAAAGCCAAGAACATCATCAGCGCCGCGCGCGATCTCGTCGAACGCCACGGCGGAGAAGTTCCGAAGGATCGCGAGGAACTCGAAGCGCTGGCCGGTGTGGGACGCAAGACGGCCTCAGTCGTCATGGGAGCCGCCTTTCACGAAGCGGCGCTCCCGGTCGACACGCACGTTTTCCGTGTCTCGCACCGTCTCGGTCTCACGCTCGCGAAAGATCCGCTCGGCGTGGAGAAGGACGTTACGGCGCTCGTGCCGCGCGAGAAGTGGCGGTTCGCGTCGCACTGGCTGATTCTGCACGGGCGCGAGATCTGCAAAGCGCCGACGCCTCTGTGCGCTCGGTGTCCGGTGAAAGAGATCTGCCCCACGCCGCCGATCATCGCGAAGCTGAATGCTACAACTGCAGCGGGCCGGATCCGTCGAGGTGCGAAGGCCGCGGCAGCTCGGCGTCCCGCGCGATCAACTTCAGCAAAGAAGAAGCGGTGAGCGCTTCCCCGTAGCCGGCTTCTGTTGAGATCTTCGAAATGTTGATGAGCGCCGGTACGGTCGAGCCAGCGTCGAATTGATACTCGCCGTCGAGCCCCGCGCCGCTGATTCGTACCAATTGATGTACCTCGTCGAGATCGAGACTGACGCGCTGCGCACCAAAGCGGACGCGCAGACGCAGCGGGCGCTCGAGACGCACGACGCGCACGGAGCCCTTTCCGAGGATCGAGTCCAGACGCTTGGCGCCCTCCAGCAACCGCTGATGAAGGAACTGCAGCGACTCGGCCGCATCTTCGGGCGCGCGTTCGCGCGCGTCTTCGCCCGCGTCGATCGCTCGATCGATTTCGCGCCGCGCGCGAATCCGCGACGCCGCTTCGACGATCGGGTTCTCAGCGGTGAAATCGGGCTTCATGGGATCTGCCATCGCCCCTAGGCTACCAAAAATCGACGGCGCAGTCGTGCGACTGCGCCGTCATAGGGGATGTATGAGAACGAGGGTTACGGCTTCTTGGTCGCCTTCGGCTTCGGAGACGCCTTCATTTTCGTCGTCTTCATTGGCTTCATCGGCTTCATTGCCGCCGGCTTACCTTTCGGGGTCGCCTTGGGCTTCGCGGTCGCCGAGGTCTTCTGCAGAAGCGGCTTCTTGGTGGCCTTGGGCTTCGGCTTGGCCGACGACTTAGCCATCGGCTTGGCCATCATCTTGCCCGACATCTTGCCCGACATCTTGGAGGCCGTCTTGGCCTTCGGCGACGGGCTCGCTTTGGTCGCGGCAGCCATCGCCGGGGCGGTCATGAGGAACGCCGCTGCGAGGATCGATGCGAGAGTCTTTTTCACGTGTGCACCTCCTTCCATAGCAATATACGGGAACGTCGACGCGGCAAAAGCCGCGCTGCTAGCTCCGTTACGTCCATAAGAACGCAAGAACAGCAGGGGAAGTTCGCACCCTTGGTCGAGGTCCCTGCGCGACCTATTTCCCCTTGCCGACCATCGCGCGCGAGATCACCAGGCGCTGGATCTGCTGCGTGCCCTCGTAGATTTGCGTGATCTTGGCGTCGCGCATCATGCGTTCGACGGGGTACTCCGCCGAGTAGCCGAAACCGCCGAGCACCTGTACCGCGTCGGTCGTTACCGACATCGCGACGTCGCCGCACTTCAGCTTCGCCATCGAGGCCCAAAGCGAGACGTCGGGCGCGCCCTCGTCGCACTTGCGCGCCGCCTCATAGAGCAGCAGCCGCGCCGCCTCGACCTCGGTTTTCATGTCGGCGAGCATGAAGCCCACGCCTTGGTGCTGACCGATCGGCTTGCCGAACGCGATGCGCTCCTTCGCGTAGTTGGTCGCGTACTCGAGCGCGCCGGCCGCTATGCCGAGCCCTTGGGCGGCGATGCCCGGACGCGACTTGTCGAGCACCTTCATTGCGATCTTGAAACCTTCGCCCTCTTCACCGAGGCGATTGGCTGCCGGCACTTCGCAATCGTCGAAGACCAGCTCCACGGTGGGTGAACCGCGGATGCCCATCTTTTTCTCTTTCTTTCCGACGATGAAGCCTTTGCTGCCCTTCTCGACGACGAACGCCGAAACGCCGCGCGAACCCGCGTTCGGATCGGTGACGGCGAAGACGCACACGACGTCGGCGACGCTGCCGTTGGTGATCCAAATCTTCTGTCCGTTGAGAACGTAGGTGTCGCCCTTACGTTCGGCACGCGTGCGCATCGAACCGAGCGCATCGGAACCGCTAGACGCTTCGGTGAGCGCGTACGCGGCGATCTTCTTACCCGAGGCAATATCGGGAAGGAAGCGATGCTTCTGTTCCTCGCTGCCGCCGATGAGAATCGGCAGCATACCCAGCTCTTGTACTGCAACGATGAGCGAACTCGACGCGCATGCTTTGGCGATCTCTTCGACGACTTTCACGTAAGTCACGAACGAGCCGCCGAGCCCGCCGTACTCCGAGGGAATCGGAATCCCCATCAAGTCGTTCTGGGCGAAGAGCTCCTTGATGTCGGCCGGGAATTCGGCGCTCTCGTCGATTTCGGCCGCGCGCGGTGCGACTTTTTCCGCAACCAGCTCGCGCACCATCGCGAGGATCAGGGCTTCTTCGTCGGATTCGATGTGTGGTGGTGCAACGCTCATAGTGCCGGGGGCTTCCACGCCGGAGGGAGGCGTTCCGTCCGTCGGCGCAATAGCCCGGTATGGAGAAAGTGTTCCCGACGTGCGCGCTCGCGGTGCAAGACATTCCCAGCGGCGCGACGCTTGCGGTCGGCGGCTTCGGCCTCAACGGCATCCCCCACAACCTGATCCAAGCGCTCCTCGACCAAGGGGCGACCGACCTCGTCACCGTCTCGAATAACTGCGGCGTCGACGGCTGGGGGCTGGGCGTGCTGCTCGACGCCAAGCGCATACGCCGCACGACCGGCTCGTACGTCGGCGAGAACAAAGAATTCGAACGCCAGTTCCTCAGCGGCGAGCTGGAAGTCGAGCTGGTCCCGCAAGGTACGCTTGCCGAACGCTTGCGCGCGGGCGGCTGTGGAATTCCGGCGTTTTATACGCCGGCGGGCGTCGGCACGCTGGTCGCCGAGGGTAAGGAGACGCGCGAGTTCAACGGGCGCGAGTACGTGCTGGAGCACGGCATCGTCTGCGATTTTGCACTGGTGCGAGCCTCTGTCGCCGACACCGCCGGCAACGCGATCTTTCACAAAGCGACGCGCAACTTCAATCCGCTGTGCGCGATGGCCGGTAAGATTACGATTCTCGAGACCGAGGAGCTGGTCGAGCCCGGCGCAATCGACCCCGAAAACGTGCACCTGCCCGGCATCTTCGTGCAGCGTATCGTCAAAGTCGGTCCGCAGGGTAAACGCATCGAACGCGTCACTACGAGGAAGCGCTAATGGCTCTCACACGAACGGAGCTCGCCGCGCGCGTCGCGCTCGAACTCAAAGACGGGCAATACGTCAACCTCGGTATCGGATTGCCGACGCTGATTCCAAATTACGTGCCGCCCGGCGTGCACGTTACGCTGCAGAGCGAGAACGGCATCCTGGGTCTAGGCCCCTATCCGTATGAAGGCGACGAAGATCCCGATCTGATCAACGCGGGCAAGGAGACCGTGACGGTGCTGCCCGGCGCGTCGTTCTTCGATTCGGCGCTCTCGTTTGGAATGATTCGCGGCGGTCACATCGATCTCGCGGTGCTCGGCGCGATGCAAGTCGCGGAGAACGGCGATCTCGCGAATTGGATGATTCCCGGCAAACTCGTGAAGGGCATGGGCGGCGCAATGGATCTCGTCCACGGCGCGAAACGCGTCATCGTCATGATGGAACACGTTGCCAAAGGCAACGCGCACAAGATCGTCGAGCGGTGCGATCTGCCGCTTACCGGCAAGGGCGTGGTGCATAAGATCATCACCGACCTGGCAGTCATCGACGTCGAACCGCGCGGATTGGTGCTCGTCGAGGTGGCGCCCGGGGTTACCGTGGAGGACGTGCAAGCTGCAACCGGAGCGAAGCTTCACGTGCCGCACCCGCCGCACGAGATGAAGATCCGCTAAGCCCGGATTTGCGCGATCGCTACGTCGCGATCGCGGTGTCGCGGAACTGCTTGCGATAGAGCCGCGCGTAGGGGCCGTTGCGGGCGAGCAGCACCGCGTGCGAACCGCTCTCGACGATCCGTCCATGCTCGATGACGAAGATTACGTCGGCATTGACGATGGTCGAAAGGCGGTGCGCGATGACGAGGCTCGTGCGGCCTTGCATGACGATGTCGAGTGCCTCCTGAATCGCCGCCTCGTTGTGTGAGTCGAGCGCGCTGGTCGCTTCGTCGAGAATCAGGATGCATGGATTCTTGAGCAGTACGCGCGCGATCGCGAGGCGCTGACGCTCGCCGCCGGAGAGTTTATGACCGCGCTCGCCGACCACCGTTTCGTAGCCGTGCGGCAGCGTCGCAATGAAATCGTGGATGTTGGCGCTGCGGCACGCCGCGACCAGCTCCTCGTCGGAGGCTTCGGGCTTGGCATAGCGCAGGTTCGCCGCGATCGTATCGTGGAAGAGATACGTCTCTTGGGTCACGATGCCGATTCCGCTGCGCAGCGATTCGAGCGTTACCGTCCTGATATCGTGCTCGTCGATGAGCACCGCTCCGCCCTGGACGTCGTAGAAGCGCGGCACGAGTTGCGTGATCGTCGATTTCCCGGCGCCCGAGGGACCGACGAAGGCCGCGACCTGCCCGGGTTTGATCTCGAATGAAACGTCGTGCAGAATCGTACGATCCGGCTCGTAGCCGAAACTCACGCGATCGAAGCGCACGTCGCCTGCGATGTTGGCGAGCGCGACCGCGCCGGGGGGATCGTAGTCCTCGGTTTTCATGTCGAGATAATCGAAGATGCGCTCGAAAACCGCGAGCGCGCTGACGATCTGCACTTGAATGCCGGTGAGAGCCGAGCCCGCGCCGTAGAGCCGTCCGCCGACGAATCCGATGAACGCAACGATCACGCCTGTATCGAGCTGCCCTTGCAGCGCAAACCATCCGCCGACGAGCCAAATGATCGCCGGGCCGATGTTCGACATGGCTTGAATCGAGCCGAGGAACCAGCGGCCGACGGTAGCCATCCGGACCTCGAGGTCCATCAGCTCCGTGCCGGCCTTGCGAAAGCGCGATTGCTCGTACTTCTCACGCGCGAACGATTTGATCAACGTGATCCCGGAGATCGAGAGAGTCTCCTGTGTAATCGATTCGATCTTGTCACGCTGGATGCGCGTGAGCTTGCGCAGGTCGTACATGCGCCGTCCGACGGAACCGAGTTGAACGATCATCAAGGGAGCGACGATCAGCGAGACGACCGAAAGCTTCCAATTCCACGCGAACATCGCGATCACGGTCGAGATGATGATTACGACGTTGGTGATGATGGTCGTAATCGTACCGGTGACGACGCCATCGACGTTGTCGACGTCGCTCGAAACCCGGTTCATGATCTCGCCCGTCTTGGTTCCGGTGTAAAACGCGAGCGGCATCTTGTGGAGATGCGAAACGAGGTTGACGCGAATGTCTCGCATGATCGCTTCGCCGACGACCGAGTTGAGATAGCCCTGCACGACGCCCAGCGCCATGCCGATCAGCGCCGCGGCCGCCGAGATGCCGACGTAGAAAAGCAACAGGCGAAGATCGCGCTGCGGGATCGCCTTGTCGATGAGGTTGGCGCTCGCATAGATCGGCACCAGCGCGAGCACCGAACTGACGATGATGCACAAGAGCACGATCGTCTGCTGTTTCCAGTAAGGCTTGAAGAGCGCACCGATCCGCCGCCAGTCGACCGGCCGCTTCATTTTCGGCTTGTCTTGCGACCAGACGTTGGACCACATCAGTCCGTGACCGGCAAACATTATGGGTGCAGAGCCTTAGCGCGTGGACTGGTGCAGGCTCACCTTATTGCCCTCGGGGTCGATGAGCGAGGTGACTTTGCAGACCGGCGTCGTGTTGGCCGAAGGATATGCGGTAAACGCGATGTCCTTGATCATGACGTCCCCTTCTTTCCATTGCGCAAACCCGCGAGCTCTTTGAAGAGTTTCTTCTCTTTGTCGGTCAGGCTCTGCGGCAGCTGCCCAACCAGCCGTACGTACTGATCACCGGCGCCCGCGCCCTTGACCTTCGGCATGCCCTTACCCGCCAGGCGCAGCAGGCGATTGTTCTGCGTGCCTTCGGGAATCGTCATTGCGACCTGCCCGGCCATCGTCGGAACTTTGACTTCGCCGCCGAGCACCAAGTCGTAGATGCTCACCGGCAAATCGACATAGAGATCGTCGCCTTTGCGCTTGTAGGTCGAGTCGTCGAGCAGCTTGACGATCAAATAGAGGTCGCCGTTCGGTCCGCCGTTGATTCCAACGCCGCCTTGGCTCGCTAGCCGAATGCGCTGGCCGTCGCCGATCCCCTTGGGGATCGCGACTTCGAATTTTTTGGTGACGAGGATACGGCCGGTGCCGTTGCACTGGGGGCAGATCTTACCGTTATCGATGCCGGTACCGTGACAGCGCGGGCAGAGATCTTCGACCTGCAGCGCGACCGCTTTCTTCCCACCGTCGAAGACATCGCGCAACGTGAGCTCGATCGTCGTCTCGAGATCTTGCCCGCGCTGCGTGAAGTTCGTGCTCTGCGTTGTTTGCCGGCGTCCGATGCCGGAGAAGAACATGTCGAAGAAGTCCGAGAAACCGCTCGGACCCGGACCAGCGCCGGTATTGCCGAAATCGAAGCCGCTGAAATCGTTTTCGCTGTACGTGCGGCGGTACTGGCGCTGTTGTTCGGCCTGCCGCGCGGCGCGCTGCCAGTCCGATCCGAGTGCGTCGTACTTCTTGCGCTTTTCGGGATCCCCGAGGACCTCGTAGGCTTCGGAGATCTCTTTGAATTTTTCTTCGGCGGCTTTGGCGTTGTCGGGGTTGGCGTCGGGATGCCACTTGCGCGCGAGCTTCCGGTACGCGGACTTGATGTCTTTTTCGGCCGCGCTCTTCGGAACGCCCAGAATCGCATAGTAGTCTTTATAATTCATCCGTGCTTCGCCACCAGCACTTTCGCAGGGCGTAGAAGCTCGTCACCGATCGTGTATCCCTTCTCGGCGACCTCGAGGACGGTGTCGTCGGGAACGCCGTTCGGCGCCGGCAGCGTGCCGATTGCTTCGGCGACGCGCGGATCGAAGGGCTTGTCCTTCACGTCGATCGGCTTGACGCCTTCGCTCGCGAGGATCGCTTCGAAGCCGCGCAGCGTCTGTTCGATGCCGCCGCGCAGTTTATCGCCGCCGCCTTGATCGAATGCTAGCGCGCGCTCGAGGTTGTCGAGTACGGGCAGAAAGCGTTCGAGAAGCTTGCGGCGGTGCGACGTCACGATCGACGTGATGTCGCGCTCCATGCGTTTCTTGTAATTTTCGAAGTCGGCCATGGCGAGCAAGAACTTTTGATAATTGTCGTCAGCCTTGGCGTTCGCCGCTTCGAGCTGCCCACGCAAATCATTCGGCGATGCAATAGGATCGTCGAGCATCGCCTCACCGGCTTCGGTAAACAATTCGTTATCGTTCATCATCACTCGTAAAATAAGGCTTGGGTGGCTCAACAGAGTCGAACGACTTATCCGAGCGGCGAGGACCCTGACATTTCATTGTCCGAGACGCGAGGATCGAAGTGAGACTCGTTGAGCCACCCGAAGGCTTATTTTGCTTCCTTAAACTCGGCGTCGATTACATCGTCGCTCTGCGCGGAGCCGTTGGTTTGCGCACCCGCGCCGGCGGTTTCGCCGTCGTGCGACGCACCGGCGGCTTCGCCGTTCGGCGACGCGGCTTTGTAGAGCAGCTCAGCCATCTTGTAGCTGGCTTGCTGCAGCTTCTCGATCGCTGGTTTGATTTCGGCGATCGTGCCGTTTTCGCTGACGCGTTTGAGCTCCTCGAGCGCCGTCTCGACTTCGCCGCGTGCGGTTACGTCGAGCCGTTCGCCAACCTCTTTGAGCGACTTCTCGGTCGAGTAGATCAGGCTCGATGCGCTGTTGCGCACCTCCGCCTCTTCGCGCTTTGCCTTATCGGCCGCAGCTTGAAGCTCGGCGTCCTTGACCATCCGATCGACTTCATCTTTGCTGAGGTTGGTCGACGCGGTGATCGTGATCTGCTGCTCTTTGCCCGTGCCCAGATCTTTCGCGCCGACGTTCACGATGCCGTTGGCATCGATATTGAACGTGACTTCGATCTGCGGCACGCCGCGCGGAGCCGGAGGAATGCCTTCGAGACGGAAGCGGCCCAGGGTCTTGTTGTCCTGTGCCATCGGGCGTTCGCCTTGCAGCACGTGGATGTCGACCGAGGTCTGACCGTCTTCGGCGGTCGTGAAGATCTGCGACTTTTTCGTCGGGATCGTCGTGTTGCGCTCGATCAGCGTGGTCATCACGCCGCCGAGCGTCTCCAGACCCAGCGAGAGCGGGGTCACGTCGAGCAGGACGACGTCGCGAACCTCACCCGCGAGCACGCCGGCCTGAATCGCCGCGCCGATCGCGACGACTTCGTCGGGATTGACGGTGAGATTCGGTTCCTTACCGGTAAGCTTCTTGACGAGCTCTTGGATCACGGGCATGCGGGTCGAACCGCCGACCATCACGACTTCGTCGATCTGCGAGATGTCGATCTTCGCGTCGGCGAGGGCGTTCTTGAACGGCGCGACGCAGCGATCCGTCAAATCGGCCGTCAGCTCTTCGAATTTCGCGCGCGTGAGCGTGATGTCGAGATGCTTGGGGCCTTCCTGATCGGCCGTGATGAACGGCAGATTGATCGACGTCTGCACCACGGCCGAAAGCTCGATCTTCGCCTTTTCGGCAGCTTCGGTGAGACGTTGCATCGCCTGCTTGTCCTTGGCGAGATCGATGCCTTGCTCTTTACGGAACTCGCCCACGAGCCATTCGACGATGCGATGGTCGTAGTCGTCGCCGCCGAGGTGCGTGTCGCCGTTGGTCGACTTGACTTCGAAAACGCCGTCGCCGACTTCGAGGATCGACACGTCGAACGTGCCGCCGCCCAGGTCCCAGACGAGGATCGTCTCGTTGCCCTTTTTATCGAGGCCGTAGGCAAGCGCCGCGGCCGTCGGCTCGTTGATGATGCGCAGAACGTCGAGCCCTGCGATCTTGCCGGCGTCCTTAGTCGCCTGACGCTGCGCGTCGTTGAAATAGGCCGGAACGGTGATCACCGCTTTGGTGACGCGCTCGCCCAAATAGTTGCTCGCGTCGTTGACGAGCTTTTGCAGCACCATCGCGCTGATCTCTTGCGGCGTGTAATCCTTGCCGTCGATCTTGACGCGATAGTCGCCCTCGCCCATGTGCCGCTTGATCGAAGCGATCGTGCGATCGGGATTGGTGATCGCCTGACGCTTTGCGAGCTGGCCCACGAGGCGTTCGCCGGTCTTCGTAAATGCGACGACCGACGGGGTCGTGCGCGACCCTTCGGAATTCGGAATGACGACGGGCGAGCTGCCCTCCATCACGGCGACGACCGAGTTGGTCGTGCCAAGGTCGATACCGACCACTTTAGCCATTGTAATTTGCTACCTCTCGTAAATGTTTGCCGCGCGAGCCCCGGACCAGCTTCTCTTGCATCGCGTATCGCAGCTCTCGCCGTTGCGAACGTACACCGAGGTGAGTGCGGCGTTCGCGAAGTCGACGACGTGGGATACGGGCGAAGAATCTGCCTTGCCGCTTACGGGCTGTTGCAGTCGCCCGACCATCATACACGATGATCGGGTCTGTTGTTTCCAACACATAGGCAAGGGGGCGGGTTGCAGGACCCGCCTCCCCCGAGCCGATTTAGGGCCCCTGGCCCTGACCCTGCTGCGGCAGTCCGACCTGTTCGGCCGGCCGCTCCTCGAGGGTGATGGCGACCAGCTTGTCGACGCCCTGCGACCAGACGTCGAAGCGGATGACGTCGCCCGGCTTCTTGGCCGCGATATACTTGCGCAGCGCGTCCGCGGTCGTCACCGGCTTGCCGTCGACGCGAAGGATCACGTCGCCGGGCTCCAGCCCGCCCTTGTCGGCCGGGGTGCCGGGCACGACCTGCTGGACCGCGATCCCGCCCTTGCCGCTGTAGCCGATCTGATTCCGGATCCCGGCGTTCAGGTCGACCGGCGCGAAACCGGCGAAGCCTGCGCCCGTGCCTTGATGGACGCCCGGATTCTTCAGGAGGTTCGGAATCACGCTCGCGACCACGTCGGAGGGGATCGCGAAGCCGATGCCCTGCGCGCCCTCGTCGGTAAGCTGGTTGACGCCGATCACGTTGCCGTCGATGTCGACGAGCGGACCGCC
>Ga0335072_10006605_pt1 | contig 16945 bp, 19 predicted proteins | sample Lox_Sample_21_FD_206725 | JGI IMG/M metagenome (GOLD analysis project Ga0335072, IMG submission 206725) | Soil microbial communities from Loxahatchee National Wildlife Refuge, Florida, United States - Lox_Sample_2.1 | ecosystem: Environmental > Terrestrial > Soil > Wetlands | place: USA...
CCCGGACGGCGAGCTGATCTCCTACCGGCGCGTCCGGCGCTACACTCGCGGCCGCGGCGACGATGGGGTCGGCTGATATGACGATTCAACCGAGCGGCCAGCGCTACGGAAGCGCCCTCGCCGGCGGCGGGGGCGGGTCCACGAACCTGGCCGACATCCTCGAACGGGTCCTGGACAAGGGCCTCGTGATCGCGGGTGACATCCAAGTCAACCTGCTCGACATCGAGCTGCTCACGATCAAGCTCCGGCTGGTGATCGCCTCGCTCGACACCGCGAGAGAGGTCGGCATCAACTGGTGGGAGAACGACCCGTGGCTCAGCGCGGGCGCCTCGCGGCGCGCCGAGGATCGCGAGCTCCAAGGCTCGAGCCGGGAGCTGGAGGACGAAAACCGGCAGCTCAAGGAGCGGATCAGCGAGCTGGAGTCTGGGCGAAACGGGGACAGGAATGAGCGATGACCGGGGGGTTTGGGCGTACGCGATCACGGCGGACGCCGGCGACCAGGACGTGTCCTGGCTGACCGGCGTGGCCGACGCGACGGTGCGCACCGCGCCGGCGGCTGGCCTGACCGTGCTGGTCAGTGACGTGGACCTGAATGAGTTCGGCGAGGCGGCGCTGCGCCGCAACCTCGAGGACCTGGACTGGCTCGAAGGGGTGGCGCGGGCGCACCACGAGGTGATCGCCGTCGGGTCAAAGCTGTTTCCGCTGCTGCCTACCCGGCTCGCCACCGTCTACAGCAGTGACGCGAGCATGGCCGCCGTCCTCGGCGGCCGCCGCGACGAACTGCTCGCCGCGCTGGAGCGGGTCGGCGGCCGCGTGGAGTGGGGAGTCAAAGCGTACGCCGTCCCTGATTCTGAGCAACCCGAGGCGATGCGGCACGAGCCCGCGTCCGCCGAGGGTGGCGCCCCGGCCGGCGCCGGCGGCCGGGGCGCGGGGCTTTCCTACCTCAAGCGGCGCAAGGCGCAGCTGTCGGCCCAGGCCGAATCGCAGCGCTCCGCCGCGGCGGGCGCGCACGCGGTGCACGGGCACCTGTGCAGGCGAGCGGCGGATGCGCGACTGCATCCGCCGCAGTCCCCGCAGCTCAGCGGCGACAAGCGGCCGATGATGCTGAATGCCGCCTACCTGGTCGACGCGGGCGACGGCACGGGGTTCGCCTCGGAAGTCGCCGCCGCCGCCGACGCGCACCCTGAGCTCGACCTCAACCTGACGGGCCCGTGGCCGCCCTATTCGTTCGCCGGCGACGAGGGACAGTCACCCGCGAGGCGGGATAGCGGATGACCCTGAGCCGCGAACTCGTCCCCGCGGACGTGCCGTCGCAGCGCATCGCCCTGGTGGACCTGCTCGACCGCGTGCTGTCCGGCGGCGTGGTGATCACCGGCGAGATCACGCTGTCCATGGCGGACGTCGACCTCGTGACGATCTCACTGCGCGCGCTGCTGGCATCGGTCAGCGCGCTGGCGGAGGAGAGCACATGACTAATCAGCCAGTCCGGTACCGCCTCGACTCCGACGAAGACGATCCGCGCTCCGCTGAGCGCGGCCTCGCGTCGCTGGTGCTCACGATCGTGGAACTGCTCCGCCAGCTGATGGAGCGGCAGGCGATCCGCCGCGTCGAGGACGGCACGGTCACCGACGAGCAGGCCGAGCGGCTCGGCTACAACCTCATGCTGCTCGACGAGCGGATGACGGAGCTGACCGAGAAGTTCGGCCTGACGCGCGAGGACCTGAACATCGACCTGGGCCCGCTCGGCCCCCTCCTCGGCGACTGACCCTAGCGGGCCAAGCGGCCACTTCTTGCTGTTATCAAATCGCGCAATTTATCGTGGGGACTTTGACGCCGCGCCGAAAACCCGGCCGAAGTCCCCACGATCTTTGGCGGCTCCGCCGCTTCTTGCTGTTATCAGCGTGCAGGGGTTATCGTGCGGGATTCGCCCCGGATTCCGGCGTACCCCTGGATTTCGTGGCCAGATCCCGCACGTTAATTCGATCGTCGGGTGTGCGGTGGGAGAGTGGCTGATGTGACGGAGTGGAGATCGTCGGGGTGGAGATGATTCACACCTCGTAGGGGAGCTGCTCGCCTGCTTCGACGGCTACCGGGAGGCGGTTCTCCGCCGGCGGCAGGGGGCACGTCGCGAACGGGGTGTACGCGCATGGCAGGTTGGTCGCCCGGTTGAAGTCCAGGATGACCGTGCCGTCCGCGTCCGGCGCCGCCACCCGCAGCGACCGGTTGGCGGCGTACGTCGTGACGCCGCTGGTCGCATCGGTGAACAGGATGTGCAGGCTGCCGGGGGTGTGGCCGTTGAACGCGGTCAGCGTGAGCGGATGCCCGGCGGCCTCGAACTCGACCACGCCCGGCGCCGCGTACACGTGCTGGAGTCCCTCCACGACCGAGCCGACGAGGGTGTCCCGCGGTTCGCCGAACGGCCGGTAGCGGCCCTGGATCACCCAGCGCGGGTCTGGCGCGTACGCCGGCGTGCCACGGAAGCTGGTGCGCAGCGTGTGGTCAGGGTGGCGCGGGCGCAGGATGTCATTGCCGCCGCGCTTGGCCACCTCGTACACGGCGGTGTCGTCGCTGGGGAAGAACCCGCCGCGCTCGGGCACCTGGCCGAAGTGATGCCGGCCGGTGATGCGTGCGCCGTCCAGGGTGAGCTCCTCGCCGGGCGCGAGGGCCACGGTGACACCGGAGTCGTCCGCCGACCACTCCCCTGGCGCGTCGGGGAACCGGGCCGGCGTCTCGATGAGCCAGTTGATGCTGGTGATCGCCAGGAACCCGTCCGGCGCGGCGAGCCGGTCCTGGTGCTGCTTGTGCCACGCGTCCCACTCGGCGGCAAAGTCGCTCATAGTGGCGCAAGCATCCGGGCGCACCACGGTATTCCCCGCTGTGGTCAACGGATGACCAGGGCGAGGACTCCGCCCAGGGTGGCGACACCCGCTACCAGCCAGGTGATGTAGTCGTTGATGATGCCGCTCTGGAAGCGGCGGATGGGGACGGTCAGGCCGGCGCCCGGCTCGTAGCCGCGGCGGAGCAGCGGCAGGCGGCGCCAGTACAGCGCCGCCAGCGCGAGCGCCGCCGCGCCGAGCACCGAGCACAGCGCGGTCACCACGGAGCCCACGGTCACGTCCGCCGGGGCCACCGGGTACGGCGGCGCGACGCGGGTGACGTGCGCGCTGGTCAGCACGGTAGCGATGTACGCGGGCTGGTCCTGGAACCTGGCGGCCGCCGCCTCGATTCCGGCGGCGATCTTCGGCGCCATGGCGGCGACGCCGGCGGCCAGGCCGAGCGCCGCCAGCGCGGCGGCCGGGATGAGCATCGACAGCGGCGTCCGCTGGCGGCCCTCGTCCGTCTCCCCCGTCTCCTCGTTCGCCTCGGCGGCCATCTGCGGGTCCTCGCCCGGCGGGTCGCCGAGCCCGTAGAACACGCCGCCGGCCACCCGCAGCACCGCGCCGCCGACGAGCACGCCGCAGGCGATGAAGATGGCCGTCAGCCACGGCGCGGCCGCACTGTCCTCGATCCAGCCCTTGCCGAGAAAGGTGCCGAACGGCGGCAGGTCGGCCAGCCCGAAGGCGGCCACGGTGAAGATGACGCCGGTGACCGGCAGCCGCCGGCCGCGGCCGTGCAGCCAGGTCTCGTTCACCGAGCGCAGCCGGTGCAAGACGATGCCCACGGCGAGGAACAGCGCCGCCTTGACGAACGCGTGGCCGGTCACGTACAGCGCGGCGCCCGCCAGGCCGAGGGGCGTGAGCAGCGCGAACCCGGCGAGGAACATCCCGGCGTGGCTGATCGTGGAGAACGCGAGCAGCCGCTTGACGTGCCGCTCCCTGAAGCAGAACAGCGCGCCCACCACCGCCGTGAGCAGGCCGAGCGCGAGGAACAGGTGCGAGATCGCGGCCCGGTGACCGAGCCCGGTGCCGAACACCGACCAGTACATCCGCGCGATCCCGTACAGGCCGAGCTCGACCATCACGCCGGAGAACAGCACGCACACCGGCGTCGGCGCCACCGCGTGCGCGTCGGCGAGCCAGAAGTGGAACGGCACGATCGCGCCCTTGACCAGCAGCCCGGTGATGATGAGCAGGAACGCGATGACGATCAGGCCGGACGGCGGGTGGTGGCTGACGTAGGCGGCGATCTGGGCCATGTTCAGCGCGCCGGTGCGGCCGTAGATGAGCGCGATCCCGGTCAGCGACAGGTAGGCGCCGACGCTGTTGGTGATGGCGAAGTTGAGCGCGCCCTGGATCGGGCCGCGCTCTTCAGGGCGGTACGCGGTCAGCGCGTAGGCGGACACGCCCATCAGCTCGAACCAGACGAACAGGTCGAAGACGTCCCCGGTGAGGCAGAACCCGGTCATGCCCGCGAGGAAGGTCAGCATCAGGACGTGGAAGTAGCCCCCGGCCCTCGGGAAGTACCGCCAGGAGAAGACCATCGACGCGGTCATCAGCACCGCGCCGAGGCAGGCCAGCCCGGCGCTCAGCGGGCCGGCTTCGAAGTCGATTCCGATGACGATGCCGCCCGACGGCCGGAAACCGGCGAACCAGTACGTTGAGTCGGCACCGGACGTTCTGAATACAAGGAAACCGAGCATGACCGCGACCGCCGCCGAGACTCCGGCGGCGACCAAGTCCAGGACCCGCCGATGCCGTGCGAACAGCGGACGGGTCGCGAGCAGCGCGGCCGCGGCAACCAGCGGGACCGTCACCGACAGGGCGTAGAGCTGGTCCATCAGCCCTTGAACTCTGCGAGCTGGCTCGGGTCCAGGGTGCCGAACCTCTTCTGCGCCTGGACGGCGAACGCCAGCAGCAGCGCGGTGACCGCCGCCTCGACCACGACGTCGGTGAGCGCGAGCGCCTGCACCACCGGGTCGACCGCCCTGGTGCCCACCGGGATGTCCCAGAAGTACGGCGCCGCCCCGCCGGTCACGTAGCCGACGCCGAGCAGCAGCACGTACGTCGAGGACTGCACGACGATCAGGCAGACGATCGTGTGGATGAGGTCGCGGCTGGTGACGATGCCGTACAGGCCCGCCACGATGATCCAGGCCACGACGAGGAACGGGACGATGCCCATCAGGCGCTCCGCAGCAGCGTCTGCTCGAGCAGTTCACCGATGATCGCCGTGAACGCGGCGGCTACCTCGATGCCGACGAAGAAGCTGATCAGCGCGATGGTGCCCGAGGAACTGATCGCGCCGGGGTACTGGCCGAGCGGCAGGTAGTTGTCCAGGAACGGCAGGTTCATCGCGATGGCGGCGAGGCCGATGGCGACGAACCCGCCGGCCCCGGCCGCCTCGACCGCGTCGAGCAGCGCGACCGGGCTGAGCCTGCGGAAGGTGAGGAACTCGCCGGCCAGGTAGATGAGGATGAAGGCGCTGGCCAGGATCACGCCGCCCTGAAAGCCGCCGGACGGGCTGGTCTGGGCGTGCGAGGCGAGCCACCAGCCGAGGACGGCCGTCGGGCCGACCAGCAGCAGCGCGGCGATCCGCACGGCGCTGCTGGTCGCCGGGATGGTCCTGGTCTTGGCCTCGTCGACAGGCTCCGTCTGGCGCTCCTTGCGCAGCCTCCTGAGCACCACGCTCATCCCGGCCGCGGCGGTGAACAGGATGAACTCCTCGCCGACGGTGTCGAAGCCGCGGTATTCGAAGTTGATGGCGGAGACGACGCCGGTGGCGTGCGTCTGGGCCACGGCCTGGCGGAGGATTTCCTGGCCGTAGGGGCCCGGGTAGTTGCCGAAGCCGGGCAGGCCGGTGAAGGCCCACAGCAAGCAGGCGACGAGCCCGGCGGCGGCGATCGCGAAGAACCACAGGCGCTGCCTGGCGGTCACTGCTCCCGCTTCCTGACCTTGGCGATCGCGAGCAGCAGGATGATCGGCAGCGCGATGGCCCCGACGGTGAGCTCGGACAGCGTCACGTCGGGCGCCTGGAAGACCAGGAACAAGATCGCCAGCAGCATGCCGTAGACGCTGAGCGCGAGCACTTGGCGGATCCGGCTCCTGGTGCGGACCACGACCGTCGCGCCGGCCGCGACCAGGACCAGGACGGTGACCTGGAGAGTGTTCATCAGGCCGGCCGAGATCATCGCGGCTCCTTCGCGCGCCAGTCGCCGCGGTCGCGGACGCGCATCGCGCGGATCGTGGCGTGCGACAGGAACGGGGCGGCGACGATCATGAAGCACAGCGCGAGGACGGTCTCGCCGGTGTTCTCGTCGAGGCCTTCCCTGACGAAGATCGCGAGCGTCACGAACACCGGCGCCACGATGGCGGCGGGGGTGACGTAGTGCAGCCTGGCGTAGGCGTCCGGCATGACCGCCACGCCGAGGGCGGCGGCCGCCACGGTCAGCACCGCCAGGCCCAGCAGCACGTCGACGACGAGGTCCCTGATCATAGCCATCGCTCCAGGGCGCGGACGTACACCAGGCCGCTGCCGTACAGCAGCACGGCGAGCAGCACCGGCAGCTCGAACAGGCTCGGCCGCCTGAACCCCTCGGCGAGCAGCGCGAGGACCATCACCGCGACGGCGGTGATGAACTGGTAGCCGACCACGGCGTCCGCCTCGGTGCCGCGGACCATGGTCACACCCGCCGGGATCATCACGATCAGCATCGCGATCGCGGCGACGACGAAGGCGGTCACCGGCTCGCCACCAGTTCGTGGACGACCATCACGTCGCGTTCTGCGTCCATGCCCAGGACGAACGTGTTGGGCGCGAGGCTCTCCGCGCCGGTGAGCAGCACGCGCCGGGTCACGCCGAGCGGCGTGTCGTCGCCGTAGCTGACGGGCAGTTCCCTGAAGCCGCCTTTCGGGGGCTTCCCGGTGGCCAGCGTCCTGGCGAGCGCGGCGAAGACGGTGCAGGTGTCATGGGCCACCGCGCCGGGCAGGCGGAACGCCCTGGTGAGCCAGCTGGCCCTGATCTCGAGTCTGGTGGCGGCCTGGTGGCTGGCGATCTCCGCGGCCAGCGCGGCGAGCGCCGCGGCGCCCGCCCCCGCCAGCAGCTCGTCGAACTGGAGCGAGTCGTCGACCGCGACCCACAGCGACATCAGCAGCATCCACCAGGCGAGCCAGGTGGCCGCGCGGTGCCGCGCCGTGGGCGCACGGTGGCCTGGCTTGTCCCCGCGCTGTCTCGGTTCACCTGCGAGGGGACCTGTCAGCGGCGGCAGCTGTGGGCTGTCATCGGGCATGGGCAGCGACTTCCCTCGGCGGTTGGGGACAAACGTTTATCGCGGCTACCCGAGGGTCCTGGAAAAAGTCTCGCTTCACGATATAGTTTGCTGTGGAGACATCAATCGGCGCCTTGGCAGGTGATGGAGTTGAGGCAGATGAGATTCCGCGCACTCATCGCGCTAGACCCCGCGGGGACGCGTTCCATGCTTCCGTCGCGACCAATGCGGCGGCCCGGGCAGTGCTACCTGAACCACACTCACGCGCTGATGGTCCAGGCAGCCCGCCTGCGCAGTCCCGGCCGCACCCGGATCTTCCCCGCGGAGATCTGCTGGGATGACGAAGAGCCCCTGTACCCCGGGGACCATGCCGAGGTGACGATCACGGTGATCGACGATGAGGCGCCTGACTTCCTCGACGGCGGGCAGCGGATCACTCTCTGGTCAGGCGGCGACGTCGGCCACGGCACCATCACCCGGCGAGTCTTCACCGAGTACGGGCCGTACTGATTCCCGAAGGAAAACTCATTCGCCCGACCGAGGACGACTTCCGGAACAGCTTGCGCTTCCGCGTGACGCTGCGGCGCTTCATGCGGTGGAGTGAGGAGCAAGTGGGCGCGGTGGGCCTGACCACTGCCCAGCATCAGCTGCTCGTGGCCATCAAGGGGCACCCGGGACCCGAACCGCCGGCCATCAGGGAACTTGCCGACTACCTGCTGCTGCAGAGCCACAGCGCGGTGGGCCTGGTGGGCCGGGCGGAAGCCGGCGGATTTGTCCGGCGGCGGCCGGACCGCAAGGATGCGCGAGTAGTGCGCGGCCGGCTGGCTGGGCGTCCCGCTCGGCGTCTTCGCGCTCTACGGCGGGCTCGCGCTGCTGCTCGAGGAGGGTACACAGCGGATGGTGCTGCAAATCGCGCGGCGCGGCCGCTCGCGCACCTCCCTGGAAGGCAGTTTCGCGCACCAGGTGCTCCAGGCCGAGCAGGAGCCCGGCGAGCGGCGTCAACTGTGAGCTTCTTACCGGAAAATGACCGGTCACAACCAGCCTGTTTGTGACGTACCGGAAGGGGTAGTGCCCAGCAGCGTGACAGAGGCGACCGAATGTCCGGCCGACGGTTCAGCGACGCCTGCCAATGCGGGCCGATTCCGCCGCCGACACGGCCAGCACGACGACGCCCATCACCAAGCTCAGCTGACTGACATGCATTGGACGGCCCCCCGTAAACAGATCGCGGGGGCCAGGAACGCGGCGGAGGCGCGATGTGACTGAGTCAGCGGCGACGGCCGGCGTCTTCAGGCATGTCGGGTTCTTCTACCGGACCGCGAAGGAGTACGCGACTACGGTGGCTAGCTTCCTTGCGGCCGGCCTGGCCGCGGACGAGCCGGCCTTCGCCGCCGTCCCGGCAGGCAACGTGAGCCTCATCGCGGACCCACCGGGCGCCGACGCGCGGCATGTCGAGTTCAAGGACATGACGCAGCTGGGACGCAACCTGGCGTGGAGCATTCCCCTGGTGCTCGGATTCGCTGCCCGGCACGCTGGCCGGCAGATCCGCTACGGTGGCGAACTGATCTGGGCCGCGCGGCGCCTGGCCTGTCCGCTGCTCGTGGCGGACGGCGATGCCGGGAGAAGTCCGGAGTACGCCGGACCGTTCCGCCTCCCGTCCAGTCGCAGCCATGCGCTGCCTGCCCCGCCGCAGGCCGCCACGATCCACACGTACCGTACCGACCTTGCGCAGGTCCGGGCCCTGGTGCTGCAACACGCCATGGAAGCGGGCCTCCCCGATCCCCGCGCCACTGACCTCGTGCTCGCGGTCAGCGAGGTCGCGGCGAACACCCTGCGCCACACGCCGTCGGACGGAACGCTGACCATCTGGCACGACCTCGACGAGATCATCTGTGAGATCCACGACGACGGAGTTATCACCGATCCCCTAGCCGGGCGCCGCAGGCCTGCGCCCGACGCGCATGGCGGGCACGGCCTCTGGCTCGTCTACCAGGTATGTGACCTGGTAGAACTCCGGTCGGGCGGCACTGGTACCACGATTCGCATGCACATGGCCATCCGGCCGCCGCGACCGCTTGGCTGAGCGGCGGCAACGATGCCGTTCGTGTGGTAAAAATCGGGTGTGGACCTGCTCACGACGTCTGTCGCGACGGTCGAGTCAGACAGCGAGCCGTACACGCTGGTGGAGCTCACCGGGGAAGCTGACGTGACCAACAGCGACGCGCTTCGCGAGGTGCTGGACGCCGAAGTGGCGAAGCAGCCGCGGACGATGATCATCGACCTGTCCGGCCTGCGCTTCATGGATTCATCGGCGCTGCACGTGATCTTGCGAGCCAACCGGGTGATGGACCGCCAGGGCGGCGTGCTCGCTCTCGCGTGCCCGCGCGAGCCGGTCGCGAAGATGCTCAGGCTGACCGCGGCCGATCAGCTCATCCCCGTGTACCCCAGTGTCAGCGAGGCCACCGCGGGATAGCCGCGAAAAACCGGCGATCGTTGTTTAGCACGGTTCCGGATGGGATATAGTTCAGGTCAGTGGTGCCTACGACGCAGGCAGCATCCACGCCGTTCATCGGCGTGCCTGCTGCACGGGCGCCACTATTTTTATGTTCGGCCTCCGAGGGCACGCCGGGATGGCATCCCTAACAAGGAGGCCCTTTCCAATGAAGATCGCCCTGGTAGCGCAGCACACGACGTCGCCTGCCGAGGACTCCCGGTTGCGTGATCTGAGCCGCAGCCTGGCTAGCAACGGCCATCGCGTGACCGTTTACGCGAGCAGGGACGGCGCCACGCTGCCCGCCAAGGCCGAGCTCGAGCCTGGCGTCCAGGTTGAGCGCATCGGCCCTGGCGGCAAGCACGCCGGCGATGAGTCGCAGCTGCTCGCCCAGGTGCCCGCGTTCAGCCAGCCGCTGCACGACCGGTGGTGCCAGGAGCGCCCCGACGTGGTACACGCGCTGCGCTGGACCAGCGGCCTAGCCGCCCTCGCCGCCGCCCGCGACCTGCGGATTCCCGTCGTGCAGTCGTTCGACTCGCTGGGCATCGCGGAGCGCAGGCACCGGGCACTGCCGAGCAACGTCGGCACCGAGCGCATCCGTCTCGAGCCCGCGATTGGCCGCACCGTCAACGCCGTCGTCGCCGGCAGCTCGGACGAGGAGTCCGACCTGACCAGGCTTGGCGTGCCGCGCCGGTCGATCAAGGTCGTGCCGTGCGGTGTGGACACCGACGAGTTCAACCCGGAAGGCCCGGTGGCCAAGCGCACCAGCAGGCCGCGGCTGGTGACCGTTGCTGACCTGCACGAGCACGACGCGCTCGCCACGCTGCTGCAGGCGCTGTCCAGCGTGCCCGAGGCGGAACTGGTGGTCGCGGGCGGCCCGCCGCGCGCAGAACTGCGCGGCGACATCGCGTACCGCAGGCTGGCCAAGGTCGCCGAGTCCCTCGACGTGACCAGCCGCGTGCTGTTCGCCGGCGAGGTCGGCCGCAGTGCGCTGCCGCCGCTGCTGCGGTCGGCTGACCTGCTGGTCAACGTCTCCGAGTACGACCCGCTAGGCACGCTCTCCGTGCAGGCGATGGCCTGCGGCACCCCGGTCATCGCGGCCGCGGTGGGCGGCCAGGTGGACGCGGTGGTCGACGGCACGACCGGCATCCTGGTGCCGCCCGGCCGGCCGGCGCTGCTCGCCCAGCGGATCCGCCAGCTGCTCGGTCACCCGATGCTGCTCGAGGCGTTCAGCGTGGCCGCGGCCGACCGCGCTCGGTCCCGCTACGGCTGGGACCGGATCGCGAACGAGACCCTCGCCGTCTACGACAACGCGGTGGACACGGCCCTAGCGGCCTGATCTCGTCCTGATCTCATCCAAAGGCGGCCAAACCCTGTCGGGGGGTTTGGCCGCCTTTGTCGTGGACAGTCGGCCTGAATAACTTCACGAAACGGAGGGACCCGTGGCACAGATCGCATCCGAGGCACTAGTAGACCGGCTCGTCGACTGGGGCGTCGACACCGTCTTCGGGCTGCCAGGAGACGGCATCAACGGGATCATGGAGGGCTTGCGAAGGCACCAGGACAAGCTCCGCTTCGTGCTCGTGCACCACGAGGAGGCGGCCGCCTTCATGGCGACCGCGCACGCCAAGGCGACCGGGCAGATCGGCGTCTGCCTGGCGACCTCGGGGCCCGGCGGCATCCACCTGCTGAACGGCCTGTACGACGCCAAGCTCGACCACATGCCGGTGCTCGCCATCACGGGCATGCAGGAGACCTCGGTGCTCGGCACCGGGTACCAGCAGGAAGTCGCGCTCGACAAGCTGTACGCGGACGTCGCCGAGTACGACCAGATGATCTACAACCCGCAGCAGCTCCCCGCCGTGGTCGACATCGCGATCCGCACCGCCTACGCACGGCGTGGCGTCGCGCACCTCACCGTCCCGAACGATATCCAGGTGGCCGACGCGGACGCCGACCCCTTCCAGCATGTCGCCCCAGCCGCGTCGCCGAAGACGGCGCCCGTCTACCTCAAGCCGCCCGGCATGCCCGCGGCGGACGAGCTCCAGCGGCTGGCCGACTTCCTGAACGAGGGCCGCAAGATCGCGATCCTGGCCGGCGCGGGCGCGCTGCACGCGCGGGAGGAACTGCTCGCGGTCGCGGAGACGCTCGGCGCGCCGATCGTCAAGACGCTGCCAGGGAAGGCCACGGTCCCCGACGACTCGCCGTACACCACCGGCGGGATCGGGCTGCTCGGCACCAAGCCGTCCGAGGACCTGATGGACGAGATCGACACGCTGTTCATGGTCGGGACCAACTTCCCGTACACCAAGCACCTGCCGCAGAACGTGCGCACCGCGCAGATCGAGGCCGACCCGGCCAGGGCAGGCGCCCGAGTGCCCACCGAACTGCCCATTGTCGGTGACGCCAAGGAGGCGCTGCGCGGCCTGCTGCCGCTGCTCAAGCAGCGGAGCGACCACGACTTCCTCGGCAAGTACCAGCGGGAGATGGGCAAGTGGCGGGAGCAGATGGCCGCTCTCGAGGACGCCGGCCGTGATCCCATAGCGCCGCAGTACCTGATGGCCTCGATCAGCGACCTCGCGGCCGACGACGCCATCCTCACCTGCGACAGCGGCACGATCGCCACCTGGGCCGCGCGGCACTGGACGATCCGCGGCGACCGCGGGTTCTACCTGTCGGGCAACCTGGCCACCATGGCGCCCGGCCTGCCGTACTCGATCGCGGTCCAGCACGCCTTCCCTGACCGGCAGGTGATCGCGTTCGTCGGCGACGGCGGCTTCTCGATGCTGATGGCCGAGTTCCTCACCGCGATCCAGCACCAGCTGCCGGTCAAGGTCGTGATCAACAACAACAACTCGCTCGGCCAGATCCTGTGGGAGCAGATGGTGCTCGGCTACCCCGAGCACGGCGTGCGGTACCCCGAGCCGTTCGTGGACTACGCCGCGTTCGCGACCGCCAACGGCGCGCTCGGCACCAAGGTCACCAAGCCCGGCGACCTCCGCGGCGCCCTCCGGGCGGCGCTGGACCACCCAGGCCCGGCGCTCATCGACGTGAACGTCAACCCGGCCGAGCCGCCCCTGCCCGGCAAGGTCGAGTACGACCAGGCGAAGAACTTCGCGCTGGCGTTCCTGCGCGGCCAGCCGCACAAGGCCACCATCGCCACCACCCTGCTCAAGGACCGCATCCAGCAGCTCCGCTCGTAGGCTCCGCACTCTGCGCTGAAGGCCTGGCCGCCCGTAGGCGGCCAGGCCTTCAGCGGTAATCGGGACGCCCCCGTCCCCGCCGATTACGCAATCGCCCCGCTCTATTGCCCTGGCTCGGCACGCTGCCGGAGGGCACGGCGCAGCGCCTGGCGTATCTGCCGTTCGGCGCGCTCGGCACGCCGCGCCGCCTTGGCCAGCGCAACGACCCGAGCCGCGAGGTACCCCCGCTCGGCCTGTGCGAGCAACTGGCGACGCCGGTCATCGGCAAGCTGTCCGGACTGATGTGGGTGCACGTGATTCACCTCCTCCGGCCCAGCGCTGGGGCTACCTGCTGGCCCCCGGATACGGCGACGCTAGAAAAGCGCTGCTAGATCGAGGCAAAATGTTGGCAAGCAAACGGCTGGGGGGACGGGGCTGAAGGTTTTCCTGGTGGGACGAGTCGCGCTCGAGGCAGACGGCCTCGCGGTGCAAGACTCGCGTCTGCCGGGGCGGCAGGGCCGGCTGCTGTTCGCCTACCTGGCGGTAGAGCGGGGACGGCCGGTGCCGCGCGACGAGCTCGCGGCAGCCCTGTGGGAGGATGCTCCGCCAGCGACCTGGGACAAGGCACTGACAGTACTGGTGAGCAAGCTGCGTTCGCTGCTCACCGAGGCGGGACTCGACGGCCCGCGCGCGCTGACGGCGGCCTTCGGCTGCTATCGCCTCGAGCTGCCTGAGGGCACCTGGATCGACGCCGTCGCCGCGGCCGACGCGGCCGACGAGGCGGAGCGTGCTCTCGCCGGGGGCGACCCCGCGGCGGCGAAGGCCGCGGCCCTGCTGGCGGAGTCGCTGACCCGGCGGGCGTTCCTGCCGGGCGATAACGGCACGTGGGTCGAGGACAAACGGCGCGAACTCGCCGACATCCGCAGCCGCGCGGTGACCGTCCTGGCCGACGCGTGCCTGCGAACCGGCGCCGAAGCAAAGGCTGCCAGCTGGGCCGAGCAGGCGATCGAGCTCGAGCCGTTCCGGGAGACCGGATACCGGCTGCTGATGGAGGCCTACGCCGCCGATGGCAACAGGGCCGAGGCGCTGCGCGTCTACGAGCGGTGCCGCAGGCTTCTCGCAGATGAGCTCGGCGCCTATCCGTCACCGGAAACCGAGTCGGTCTACCGGCGGCTGCTCGAGGCGCCGCCCGCGCCGAAACGGCCCGCCCTCGAGCGCCCAGTACCAGGGCAGCCGCGGGCCCCCGGCCGTGGCCGGAGTCGGGCCAGGCCGCGGCTGCTGGCCGTGACCGCCGCCCTGGCGGTCCTGGTCGCCACCGGCGTCGTCGCCGGCGTCGCGGCCACCAGCGGCGGCCAGAAGCAGGTCGCGGTCCAGGCCAACTCCGTCGTTGCCCTAGACCCGAACGGTTCGGTCGACGCCGCCTTCGCCGTGGGAGCACGCCCGGTCGCCGACGTTGCGGCGGCGGGTTCGCTGTGGGTGGCGAACCTCGACGACCGCACGGTATCCCGTATCGACTTGTCCTCCCGGCGGATCCAGCAAACGATCCCGATCGGTGGGGCCCCCACGGCGCTCGCCGCCACGCCGGGTGCGGTCTGGGTGAGCGACAACACCGGTCAGATCTCCATGATCGACCCGCAGTACAACCGTCCCGTACCGATACAGCCGCTTGTCGCCGGCGCCTTGCCGCGCCAGAGATCGGTCTGGCCGATGCTCGCAGCGTCCAGGTCGGTCTGGGTCGTGGATCCCGACGGATACGTCGCGCAAATCGACCCCGGCACCGGCCGGCCAACCGGAACGGTCGACGTCGGGAACGAGCCGTCCGCGGTCGCGGCGGGCGCGGGTTCACTCTGGGTAGCGAACAGCGCCGACGGCACTGTCACCCGCATCGATCCCGCCACCCTGGTGGCGACGACGATCCCGGTCGGCCACGGCCCGGACGCAGTCGCCGTCAACGCGGCTGGCGTGTGGGTCGCCAACGCCGGCGATGACGCGCTGGTGCGGATCGACCCGGATACCGGCGCCGTCGCTGCGACCGCCCGCGTCGGCGATGGCCCGGCGGCCGTCCTGGCCACGGAGACCGCGCTGTGGGTCGCCAACGCCGACGACGGCACCGTCATGCGGCTCGACCCGCGCTCAGGCGCCGTCACCAAGACGATTCACCTCGGCGGCAGCCCGACGGCGCTCGTGTCCGCCGCCGGCCAGGTGTGGGTCACGGTCGCGCCCGCGCCCCCGCCCCCGCCGGTGACCGGCGGCACCGCGCGCTTCACGTTGCAGGACGACTTCACGTCTCTGGACCCGGCGCTGGACGGTAACTCCGAGGTCCTGTATGCGACGTGCGCCAACCTGGTGACCTACCCGGACAAGCCGGCGTCAGCCGGATCGCAGATCGTCCCGGAGGTCGCTGAGGCGGTCCCGGCCCCTAGCAACGGCCGCAGGACCTACACCTTCACGATCCGGTCCGGCTTCCGCTTCTCGCCGTCCTCGAACGAGGCAGTCACCGCGCAGACATTCAAGGCGACCATCGAGCGCGTGGCCAGCCCGCAGCTGAAATCGCCATTGGCGAGTCAGTTCAGCGGCATCGTCGGCTACCACGATTACGTCACGGGAAAGGCGCCAGGGCTCAGCGGGGTGGTCGCGCGCGGCAACACGCTCACGATCACGCTGTCGCAGCCGGACGGTTCCTTCCTCGCCTGGCTCGCGGCCGGCGCGGCCTGCGCCGTCCCGGTCGGCACGCCAGCCGTCCGGGGCGGCCTGAACGACATCCCATCGGCGGGCCCGTACTACATCGCGTCGTACTCACCACGCCAGCAGCTGGTCTTGCGGCGGAACCCCAATTACCGGGGCGATCGCCCGCACCACTTCGACCAGATGGTCTTCACGATCGGGATCGACAGCGCCCGCGCTCTTACCGAAATCGAGGCCGGCACGGCCGACTACGCGGTCGACGGCCTCCCGCGCGACGCCGGGCCAGGGCTGGAGTCACAGTACGGACCGGGCAGCAAGGCGGCCAGGTCAGGGCACCAGCAATACTTCATCAGCCCTGCGGACGGGGTACGGATCCTGTACATGAACACGAGCAGGCCGCTGTTCTCCAATGTCCGGCTGCGGCGTGCGGTCAACTACGCGATCGACCGGGCGGCGCTGGCCGCCCAGGGCCAGCGCTTCGCCGAGGTGAATCCCTTCAACGCAGGAAGTCCGACCGACGACTACATGCCGCCCTTCACCGTCGGCGCCGACGACCTCCATCTCTACCCGCTGACCGGCCCCGATCTCCGCCAGGCGCAGCAGCTTGCCGGAAACGTCCGCGCGACAGCGATCATGTACACGCCCGACGTATCGCCGTGGCTTCAGGAGGCGCAGATCATCCGCCGCGACCTGCAGCCACTCGGAATCGATGTCCAGATCAAGGAATTCTCGCTCGGCGATTACTTCGACCGGATCAGCCGCCGCGGCGAGCCGTTCGATCTCGCCGTCTCCGGATGGTCGTTTGCCACTTCCGACCCGTCGGAATCCCTCGGGCTATTCGACGGCAGCACGATCACCGCGGAAGGCAACCAAAACTTCTCCTACCTCGACGACCCCGCATTCGACCGGCAGCTCCACGCGGCGGCAACGCTCTCCGGGGCCACGCGTTACCGCACATACAGCCAGCTCGAGCTGGAACTCGAGCGCGACATCGCGCCGGCGGCCGCATTCGCGACCACCGCGAGCCGCGACTTCTTTTCCGCCCGGATGGGCTGCCAGCTCTACCAGCCGGTCTACGGCATCGACTTCGCCGCGCTCTGCCTTCGGAGCACGGGGAGCTAACGGCCGGCAATCCAGGGGCGGCGCTGCTCAACTGGGTCGCGCGGACCGGACTGCGGTCACCTCGGCGGCGACGCCCGTCAGCCGGACCTGCCCGGCGGCCGTGCCGAGCTTCCAAGCGGCCGGCCTGTTCGGAGGGACCTGCCCGCCAATGTTTCCCCCTGAACCGCCGGGGCCTGAAGAGCCGCGGCGGTGCGACAGGTCGTTATGGCCTGGCGGCCTGCGCCTGGAGCTTGGCCCAGGTGTCCCTGAGGCCGAGGGTGCGGTTGAAGACGAGCCGTCCGGGCGTCGAGTCGGGATCCGGGCAGAAGTAGCCGAGGCGCT
>Ga0335072_10006606_pt1 | contig 16941 bp, 12 predicted proteins | sample Lox_Sample_21_FD_206725 | JGI IMG/M metagenome (GOLD analysis project Ga0335072, IMG submission 206725) | Soil microbial communities from Loxahatchee National Wildlife Refuge, Florida, United States - Lox_Sample_2.1 | ecosystem: Environmental > Terrestrial > Soil > Wetlands | place: USA...
TTAGACTGCCTATAGTGACTGGCTTGCCAGCCATCTGCAGACGTTCGCTGGAAGTTTTGGCCTCAGGTACAAGCAGCCAAAGCAGGATATAGATCAGGATGCCCCATCCACCGGTAAATGTTGCGACGACAAAGAGCAAGCGAATAATAAGTACGTCGAGACCGAAGTAGCTTGCGAGGCCAGCTGCCACGCCTGCAATCATGGCATTACTAGTATCTCGGAATAGTCGTTTTGATTCAGTCTGAGCCTCCGGCGCCTTCTTCGCCTCATCCTCGTCAGCGAAGTCCTCAGGGTTACCAAGTTGCTGTTTTAAGAAATCGACATCCGCTAGCAGGACGACCTGCTCACCGCGTACTCCATGCTCATGCAACAGTTCAGCCATCCGTAGCTCCACCTCACCTAGCACACTCTCGTCACTCACGTGCTTTTTTATGGCGTTCAGGTAGGTTTTTAACTCTCGGGATGCGTCGACTGATATTGTAAATGCCTGCCGACCCAAGTGGATTTTGGTGACCTCATTCATTTCCGACTCCTTTCTCGAGTCTGCTTACTGAAGTATGTAGTTGGTGATAGGCTTTCTCTAAATTGGCTAGTAACTGCGTACCATCTTCGGTCAGCCAATAGTATTTTCGAGGTGGACCTTGTTCACTTTCCTGCCACTCATACGCTAATAAGTTTTCTTTTGCTAAACGGTTGAGAAGGGGATAGAGTGTGCCCTCGACGACAATGAGTTCAGCTTGGTGAAGTGCACGAATAATCTCAGAGGTATACACTTTGCCGTTTTTAAGTAATAAAAGCACGCAGTATACGAGCATACCTTTGCGCATCTGAACTTCTGACTGGGCGAGTACGTTCTCAGTAGCTTTATTCATACACTACTATGCTATACAAGGTACTAATAAATGTCAATAACTATATGACTTGATTGAGAAACATCTTGACAAAGCATAATCTTTTTGCTATACTATAAACTAGTTTTGAAATCCATTCAAAAGGATCTTAAAACAAAAATCATAAAAACAAAATTAAAGAGAAAGGCAGCCGTAATGCGACTCGCCATAAGTCGTCGCAAGCCGCGGTCCTTGAGGAAAGTGGACTACGAGCTAGTCCCTGCCGGATCGCAATTTCGCGACATTGATCGATTATTACTACAGCTGTAGTACAACAGATCACACAAAACCACCTTCTTACGAGCAGGGTGGTTTTTGTGTTCCACAGGTGTATTGCTGATAGTTCATAGTGGGTTTATTGTCAGCAGTGCAGGCTACTAGCAGCTCTTGCGGATAGACTCAAGCCTTTATTTGATAAGCGTTTTCCCGTAAAATAGCCCGGAGTAATGCAGCTTCGGTTTCGCCTCAGCATATTCCCATTTTGCCAAATAATTTTGCTCATCATTTCCCGATATTGGCATCAAAGTAATGGCGTTGTTCTTGCCAGACAGATAGCTGAGTCAGCTATTCCGTCACCCACATAAGGTTTAATGATGGCTTTTGAAAAGAAAGATAGTTTTAGCCCAAAACGGAGTACGAATATAGACGGCTTCTTTGCTCGCCCAGTGGTCGAACGACCACAACAGCCAGTCTTTCGGAGTTCTGGAGGTTATCCACAGCTTCGCCGGCCAGAATTGACCGACATGCCTAAACGTAGTGAGCCACAACCGGTATTAGGTGCAGATAAAAGCATCTCGCTGCCAGCCATGCAACCGCGCAAGGTAGCTTCACGGGACTCAGCAGCCACTGAACGGCCGCGCCACCGCCGACAGTATGAAGATATGCAGCAGGAGGTAGAGCCGAAAAAGAAGAGTCGTCGTGAACGACGACGGGAACGCAAGGCAGAGAAACGTGCCCGAAGTAGCCTCAGGCGGCGAATCATTAAGCGTATTGGGTTAGGATTGGGCCTACTTATTGTACTGGGCGGTGCCTGGATCGGATTTAAGTTCTACCACGACGTCGCTAAAATTACAGGTGACAAAAATCCGTTCGCACTTCTAAGTGTCTTTCATCCGGTGCCACTCCAGAATCAGGATGGCCGTGTAAATATCTTAGTAGCGGGCAACTCTGCTGATGATGTTGGCCATAACGGAGCAGACCTTACTGACTCTATTATGGTACTTAGTGTAGATACTAAAAATAACACAGCGCTCTTACTAAGCGTTCCGCGTGACCTGTGGGTTGATATACCAGGCTTGGGATATTCAAAGATTAATGCAGCCATTACTGCTGGCGGTATGGATAAACTGCAGGAAGTAATACAAGATAATCTTGGGATAACCATAGACTACCAGGTGTTAGTAAATTACGAGGCATTTAAGGACCTGGTAAATGCGGTTGGCGGCATTACCATAGACATTCAAAGTAGCGATCCTCGTGGTATTTACGATCCAAGTCTCGACTACACGTCTAAGAACTGTTGTGCTCTAGCTAAATACCCCAATGGTCCGGCAACCTTGGATGGTCAACAGGCGCTTGATCTGGCACGTGCTCGTGGTGACCCTTCGCCCTACGGTATTCCGTATGGGTTCCCAGATAGTGATTTTGACCGTACGGAACACCAGCGACAGATGGCTATAGCTATTAAGGACAAGGCGTCACAGGCGAGTGTTATTGCGAATCCATTCAAAGTCTCTGAGTTATTTGATGCAGTGGGTAATAATGTCCAGACTAATCTAAAGCTCGACGAGATCGAAACGCTCTACACCTATATGAAGAAGATTAACGACAACAGTATCGCTTCCTATAATGTCAACACTCTGAAAGGTGGTAATACCACACTGCTCACTAACTATACGGCGCCAGATGGCGAAGATGCTCTTGTACCGGCTGCCGGTATAGATGATTTCAGTGACATTCAGGCACAAATCCAGCGAGTGCTTACTAGCGATCCGGTTGCGCGAGAAGGGGCCACTGTGGTTGTCCTGAATGCTACGAATACGAATGGCCTAGCGACCCAACAAGAGAATTCGCTTATACGAAAGGGTATGACAGTTAGTGCGGATGATGCACCTGCTACGCAAGCTACCACGACACTCATTGACAACTCGCAGGGCAAAATGCCAAACACGCTAGCGTACCTTAAGAAAACGTATAACGCTGCAATTGTTACCAACACGGCACTGACTAACACGTACCCAAGCGCCGACTTCATTCTCCTCCTAGGCCAGGATCAAGTACCGACGACGAGCACAACCGGACAGTGAGCGAGTTATTGCCTGGCTTTTAGATCGAATCTAGAACCGTATCAAGATACCTTCAGCTGCTCAGTATTGGTATAATGAAACTGTGTACCCACGCCTTAATTTCATCAATCTAGCTGTAGACAGCCTTGACCGTTCGCTAATATTCTATAGAGACGGCTTAGGGCTGCAGACCCAAGGTATTGTCGGTAGTGAATATTATGACGAACAGACTGGCGCTGTTGGCACTATCGTCTTTTTCGAATTGCAAGGTGGCCTCATGCTCGGTCTATATGAACGAAGTAATCTAGCGAAGGATGCGGTCATTCCTCTCGGTTCTCCTAGCTCCGCTGAGTTTAGCCTTGGTTATGCCGTCAAAACCAAAAGGGAAGTAGATGGTGTGCTTGAACGAGCTAAGCATGCGGGTGCCACTGTTACCGACTCAGTCCATGAACGTCCCTGGGGGGTTTACTCTGGATACTTTAAAGATCCTGATAGTCATCTATGGGAAGTAACGTACGACCCACGGATTGCCATAGATAACTGAAAGAATAAAAGAATCTGTGGCTGCCTATTAGATATTTACCTTGGATCTAGAGTGTCGCACCCCAGTTGCTCTCCAAGATTGACAGGTCACTTAGGTTGACTTTGCCGTCACCATTGATGTCTCCCTGAGTGTAGGTCTGCCCAGTCTTTTGCCAATTAGCCGCCATTATTGACAGGTCACTTAAGTTTACGTGGTTATCATTATTAAGGTCTCCGTTGGTCACAATAGCTGTCACGGAAGTGGTATTGGTATTACCGTGATTGTCTGTCGCTTCAACGGTAACCGTGTTATTACCGTCCGGGTAGAGGAGGGTACTAAAAGTAAACGTATAAGGGCTACTGGTTACTGTCTGCGCGACCGTACCGTTTACGAGTAGCTGTACTTGAGAAATAGAGTTCCCGGTATAGGGAGTTGCGGTCGCACTGAGGCTATAGCTAGTACCGTATATCTTAGTATTGTTCGAGAATGAGTTGAAGCTAACGCTCGGCGACTCGTTCGGTGTCGCAGGAGTTGTTACGGATGCGGTATTTGACGCTGCGGAGACGTTGTTCGAGGTATCATACGCCTTAACTGTGTAGTCGTATGATGTGCTGCCGGATACTGTTGTATCTGTATAGCTTAATGGCGATATGCCTACTGTGGCGACCAGTGAGCCGCCTCGGTATATCTTATAGCCGGCCAGTCCCGGACCCCCAGTATCAGTACTGGTCCCCCATGTGATGGTGATGCTGTTGTATGCATTCGCCGTGGCGCTGGCGTTTGTAGGAGTGGTAGGTAACACAGCAGAAGTGGTGACGGTAGCTGCGCTTGACTGTGCCGAAACGTTAGCGGGTGCTGCCGTATCGTATGCCTCGACAGTGTAGCTATATTGAGTACTCGCAGTTAGTCCAGTATCGGTATAGCTCGTTGCGGAGGCATTCACATTGCCAACCTGTGTGCCATTACGTAGGATGTAGTAACCGCCTAGGCCTGGGCCACCAGTATCGCTACTAGCTGACCAATTTACTGTCACGCTTGTTGTGCTATTTGCTGTCGCTGTAACACCATTGGGCGTAGAGGGAGGAGGGGTCTGGTCGGCGCTCGCACTATATGTGGAGTTAAGATCCTGTTCCCAGTTAGATTGCCACTGAGAGAAGGTGTTAGTACAGGCACCAGAAGGCATACTCTTATTGGTAGTTGAATCGCTCGGTAATGTGCCACAGGTTCCATACCAGTCTGTATTCCACTGCCACGGACCACTATATGTGTTATTGGACCACACGTCATTCGCGGCGGGCTCACCGTTATTCGCCGAAGCATCAGGTGGATTCGATAGGGCATTAATATTTTTCAGCGGGTTGGTCGTACAACCGGAGTCCCAAGATGGGCAGCCAGTCAAAGAGGATTGGCTCATCATAGAATTTCCATCAGTAAAATCACCGAACGGCGCTACTCCAGCTGACTGGAAGACCATGGAGTTTATGCCGCAGAAATCGGTATGGTCTGCTGTACAAGTAGTAGTGGTCGCCCCGCCGGACAAAGTTTGACCATCGGCAGCTGCGATTGTTGAAGGATTGAAGACGAAATTGTTACCGGTGACTGATATGTTTTTGGTGCCCCATTGGCAGCCGTCATAATATGAGCTGCCATCAGGCGCAAGTGGGTAGGTCGGCGTAGCGGCACTCGTAGCGAATAGCTGGCACGTTCCCGCATTTGTAACATTTGTACCAGCAGTTACATTGGCTGTAAGCGCTGGGGAAATAGTTAGCTTACAGTCATTTGCATAGCATGTTTCGCCGGTAACTTCGTAGGGCTGAACAGCGACTATCGGATCACCTACTTGGATCGTGCCAGTACCTAGTGTCTTACTGCTATTAGTTGGGTCGGGAACGATATAGGCACCAGTGAAACTAGTCGCGGTAGTTCCTGAGTAGTGCAGGATGGCACCCGTGTAGCTCCCACCGTTATATTGCCATGTAGCGGCGGTCTGAACTCGCAGCTCTCCGGAAGACGAGAAGCCAGATGTAGAAGCAACAGAGAGAGTGCAGGTATTGCTGCTAGATGTACAACTACTTGCAAGATTCAGGCCGCCCGATCCTGTGTTGGCGGTTGTTGTAGCTTGGTCTGTCATTCGGACTGCACCGTAATCGACCAATGTCCCTGAGCCATACACGAGTGATACACCCCTAAAGCTACTTGCAGTAGTGCTTGTATAGTTCAAGACTGCGGCACCCTGTCCGTCTGAGGTGTCCACGATCAGTTGTCCGGAAGACGGGAAGCCGGTAGTAGTGGCGTTGATAGTACCTGATCCGGTAAATGTCGATACATTAGTAGTGTCAGAAGTACTGGTCGATACCGACGACTCCGGGTAGCTAGTGAAGCCTATTTGGTCGTGTATTGCCTCTGCGCTTGCATCATCATAGCTGTTGACTAAAAGAGTTGTACTGCCAGCTGATGCCGACTGTACGACATTAGTGGAAGAGCCACCATGTTCATTATCTTCTGCATGTGAAAAATCAAATTGTACTCCGGCTGTAGCCGTATTGCCTGCTGTTGTAGCCGTATTTGGGAAGCCGCCAGCGCAATACCCAGAATCCATAGGCCACCCTTCACCGCTGTTCTGACAGGAGCGTTGACCCGATTGCCAAATACCTACCCCTCCCCAGTCGTTAACAAACTGGTTGTTGGTGATGAGCATCTCATTTTCGTAATTACTGTTGGGTACATTCCAACCTCCCGAACTGTTCATACTAACATCGCCGGCACAGTTGCTGTCGCCACAGCCGCTGCCAGTACCCCAGTTATCGTCCTGGAAAAGGTTACCTGTTATGTCCGCATCAAAGCCTGTTTCATCAGATATGGCTTGGCCACCGGTCATGAAGAAGTAATTACCTTGAATAAGGGTGCCAGAATTGCCGTTATCGAGCCATATGCCCGGTTGTCCATCTTGGCCGTCTTCGACGAACGCATTGTCTACGATGTTAGCATTCAAAGTACCCCACCACTTGCCGGCAGCCGAACAACCGCAGCCAGGGTCTGGTTGGTAGTTTGATTCATACACTTCGTTATACTCGAACGTACTATTTTGATCGATTGCGCTCGTACCATCGTCCCCGTTTGCACTACTCCAGTCGCTCGTGCCGATACCATCGATTCCGTTTGCACCCATCCTAGAGAGGCAGTTGTACTCGATGGTACCTTCATCGCCGCCATAAATAGCAACTCCGTTACCGGCGCCATTGGAGTATCCATCGTGGATATCATTGTGCTCAATGGTCCATCCTGAGCCGGTATAGAGAGTGCCAGTTGTGCTATGTTGGTCATTCAATACGTTTAAGTACTCAACGGTCACATTGCCAGCGAGTCCATCGTAGTAGATGAGTGTACTATTCGCCTCGGCAATGTCCATGCCACCACGGATCGTCACAGTATAACCAGACGATTCGCTGCCTGTAAGGCTACTAATAGTGTAGTCATGCGAGTCGATTCTAATGACACCCCACTGTACGAGCGGTATGGTTGTGGCGCCAATAGTCAGGGTGGTGGAACCTTGGGAGGCAGCCGCAGTTAGTGAACCGATAGATGCATTGCCGGTATTGTAGGAAGTGTCGTAAGTGCTGTTGGATGCGTTAATACCATCAGAACCACTGGCTGCATCATTAAATTCGGGTTCTGGATAGTACGTGCCAGATACTGTAGCCGCACCGCCAATGAATTCATCACCACTTACGGCGGGCTGGTTGAGTTCACCATAGCTACCACCCTCAAAGAAATATAAGAGCGGAAGTGCAGTACCGGGCATGTTATTTGGTTGTTGGTTACCAGTGGCACCCGGTGCAAAGATAATGGCCGCTATTGTATTAGAGCTCTCGCTGGAGATATAGCTTGGTAGCGGTGGTAGCGTAGTGTTGTACCCGGTTAATGCTTCGTATTGTTGGACGGTGTAGGTCTGCATGCCAGAGCTAAGTGCGTCGTACGTCCATTGACTAGTCAAATACTGAGTAGACTGAGACGTGTATTGCTGCGTACCGCCGGTATTGTATGCGGGACATAGTTGGTAGCTCTCGCCAGGGACACTGGTTGGAGTCTCGGCATGACCTGCAAAGAGAAAATATACACCAGTGAAAGCTACTAAGAGCACGGCTAAGGCCGCCGGGATAATATGGGTCAGACGATGTTTTACGACTCGAATTCTAACATAGCCGCGGACACGTCTTAATAACGATCGCATACCCATTACCCTTTAACTTGGCAGCCTTTCAGTTTCACACTCATCAAACTATGTTATCAGCATAACAGGAATATACTTCGGAAGAAAGAAAGTACTAAAAATCAGACATCGTTAACGATGTCTGAGTATAAAATCTTCTTTTGGTAGCAGGGGCGAGATTTGAACTCGCGACCCCAGGCTTATGAGTCCTGTGCTCTAACCAACTGAGCTACCCTGCCATAGGTACCGGTTAACCGTAACGGTCTCCCCTATTATACGGACGTCGGAACTGTTCGTCGTATCGACCGCTCTTCTCTCTCTGTACACGGTCAACATAGCGTCCAAGGAAATAACAGAGAGATTTTAGCAAACTTGACGAATAAAGGCTAGTAGACACGGAGTGCAAGATAGATAATTGCTACAGCACCAAGAGCGATAATCGCAAGACGCAAACGTTGACTTGAAAGCGTTACTGCGTAGCGAGCGCCAGTGTAGCCACCAATGAGCGAGCCGGCTGCCATCACGAGCCCTGTGTGCCAGTGTATAAAATGAGCACTATACAGACAGACAATGGATGTGGCTGCCACAAATGTAGCTGCTACGTTCTTCATACCATTCATCATATGCGCGTCGGGCATATTCGTGAGCCCTAAGAAGGCAAGCATCATAAACCCATAACCTGCCCCGAAGTAACCACCATAAAAACTGAGGGGTATAGTTGCTAGGCCGAGTAATACCATCGGCCACCAGGCCGTACGCCTGCCTTTCACATGTTCGTGTAGGTGAAAATGCAGCACCGGCTGAATAGTAAACAATATAATACCAAAAAGCAGAAGTACCGGAACCATATCCGCAAACTTACCAGCTGATGTGTGACGTAAAGTAATCGCACCACCTATTGCACCGACGATGACTGGGAGAATCAGAAGTGCATAGCGCCTGGGTACGCGTCGGATGTAGTGACGATAACCGAAAGCCGAAGCAAGCTGGCCTGGCAACGTCACGATATTGGCAGTAGCGTTAGCATATAGCGCGGGTACTCCGAGCGCGATCAACACGGGAAAGCCAATGAGCATACCGCCGCCAGCAATAGCGTTCATACCGCCGACAATAAATCCGGCAACGAGCAATATAATGTCGTGAGCCATTTGTTTCCGCTTGAGGTTAAGTATAACAGCTAAATGAGTTGCACGATCTGAGCGTTTGGCGGTTCAGTGTAGTCGCGGATCGTATCTCTTGAATCAAGAGAGGCTCGCAGTGCTTTAGCGAGTGAACCGTGGCTAGCCAGAAGAATAGTATCGGCTTCTAAAGTGCGTAAGTACGCTAGTCCGGCTGCCGCTCGAGTAAGTAATGCGGCTTCTGACTCAATATCTGGAAATAGAGCTTCATCTTCGCTGGCCTCATCCCATGGACGTCCCTCGAGCGACCCCAGAGAGCGCTCCATAAATAAAGAATTGGTGAGTATACGCTCCGGTGGGTAACCGATTTCCCTAGCAATGATCTGTGCAGTCTCCCAAGCTCTAATAAGTGGCGAGGAGACGATGAGGTCGAACGTAATAGTAGTCTTATATCCAGCCATGTGAGCTTGCTGACGACCCTGCTCAGTTAGGGGTGTATTGATCTGTCCAGCATAAAGCCGATGCTGATTTAGAACACTCTCACCATGGCGCACAAAATATAGCCGTTTCATCGGGTACAATTATTACAGACATGGAATTTGATTTACAGCCCGGTAAGTACGTAGTAGCGGTCAGTGGTGGTGTAGACTCTGTAACCCTGCTAGATTTGCTGACACAACTACCGGGTCTATACCTAGTGGTAGCGCACTACGAACATGGGATACGTAACGACTCCTTAGAAGATCTCTATCTAGTACGCGAGCTAGCCCACGGATACGGACTACCGTTTGTATACCGTCGAGGCTATCTCGGCCACAATGCGAGCGAAGCTGTAGCTCGTCAGGCTCGTTATGAGTTCCTTCATCACGCACTACGAGCGAGTGGATCGAGGGCGATTATAACGGCCCACCATCAAGATGATCTGCTCGAAACAACTGTGCTCAATCTGTTGCGCGGTACTGGCCGCCGAGGTTTAAGCTCGCTCAAAAGTACCGATGTAATTAAGCGCCCTTTACTGCACCTAACTAAAGATGAATTGACTCGTTACGCTGAGCAAGAGAAGCTACGGTGGCGAGAAGACAGTACTAATGCTGACGAGCGATATCTACGTAACTACATTCGTCATCGTATAATGCCTCGCTTCGCTTCTAGTGATAAAGAGGCGTTATTGGCGCTTATTGAACAAACAGCAGATCTTAATAAGAGAATCGAGCAGCAAGCGGCGAACTACCTACACGTACAACCGGCCTCAGGTACGCTCGATCGCTATAGCTTTATCATGCTTCCGCACGCGGTAGCTCGCGAGATTATAGCAGAGTGGTTGCTCAGTAACACTGGTGCCGAACTCTCTCGTAAACTAATAGAGCGACTGGTAGTTGCTGCCAAAACCAATCGCAGTGGAAGTCGAATAGATATAAACGCTGGATACTTACTGGAGATTGGTCGTTCACGGTTGGCACTTAAGCATCGAGAGCGCTAGGCAAAGTAAAGTAACAGGATGTATACTGTATAGACATGGATAAAAAAGCTTTACGACCGAACGGAAAACGGGGCCCCGGGGGGCGTGGCTTCAAGAATATCGCTTTTATGGCACTGATCGCCTTGATCATACTTGCCAGTTGGGCGGCTTACCACCAATCAGGCACACTTACTGAGATTCCACTGACGCAAGCCATCCAGCAGGCAAACGATGGCCAGTATCAAAAGATAGCGTTAAATGGTAACGAGTTGGATATCACTAAAAAGGGTGGCTCGCAACCAACACTTAAGGCGTTCAAAGAAGATGGTATAAGCCTGAAAGATGAAGGCCTAAATTACAATAAAGTAGAGATCGATGTTAAACCGGCCAGTAGCACTGGTGAAGTACTGGGTAGCCTGGCGGTTAACCTTATACCGGTAATAGCTATTGGCGTATTACTGTACTTCATGCTTAGGAGTGCTCAAGGACAAGGCAACCAGGCCTTGTCATTTGGTAAAAGCCGTGCTCGGCTATACGGCAACGAAAAAGACAAAGCCACATTTAAAAATGTAGCTGGCCAGGCAGAAGCAAAACAGGATTTACAGGAAGTTGTTGAGTTCCTAAAGTTTCCAAAGAAGTTCTCAAGCCTTGGTGCACGCATACCCAAAGGTGTGCTACTAGTGGGCCCCCCAGGTACGGGCAAGACCATGCTAGCTCGTGCCGTTGCTGGCGAAGCGGGTGTGCCGTTTTTCAGTATTAGTGGATCTGAGTTCGTGGAGATGTTTGTCGGTGTCGGTGCGAGCCGTGTACGTGATTTATTTGCGAAAGCTAAAAAGAACGCGCCGTGCATTATATTCATAGACGAAATCGATGCTGTTGGTCGGCGACGGGGTAGTGGTATGGGCGGTGGCCATGACGAACGCGAGCAGACACTCAATCAAATCCTAGTCGAAATGGACGGGTTTGAGCAAGGCCAGAACGTTATTGTACTAGCGGCAACGAACCGTGCTGACGTGCTCGATCCGGCACTACTCCGGCCGGGCCGCTTTGACCGTCGTGTTAATATTGCGCTACCAGAACGGGCGGATCGTCTAGCTATTCTAAAAGTTCACTATGAGAAGAAGCCATTGGCAGCAAATGTTGACCTGGATTCTTTGGCTGCTAAGACGGCCGGCTCGTCTGGTGCCGACTTGGCTAATATTGCTAACGAATCGGCCATTATAGCCGCTCGCGGTAATCATTCACAAATTTCCCAAAGCGACGTTACTGAAGCATTTGAGCGTGTAGCGATCGGACCAGAACGCAAGAGTAAGGTCATGAACGATCATGAAAAGGAATTGACGGCATACCACGAAGCGGGACATGCCATAGTTGCCCACGTGCTACCAGACAGTGACCCTGTGCATAAAGTTACTATCATCCCACGTGGTAGTGCCGGTGGTGTTACGTGGACCATCCCGCCGGAGGATCACAGCTATCACAGCATCGTCGAATATAAGGATATACTTGCACGAAGTCTTGGGGGTCGTGTGGCTGAAGAGATCATGTATGGTCATGATAAAGTGACGACTGGTGCGAGTAGCGACCTACAATCTGCCGCTGAACTGGCACGTGACATGATCATCAAGCAGGGTATGGGTAGTGGCAAGCTGCGTGACCAAGTGTTCCATGTAGAAGAGGGACTTATGCTTGAGCGCATGGTACACGAGCGTGAGTATAGTGATGACACCGCGAAGCTTATAGACCAAGAAGTTGAAAACCTAATCACCGAAGCTGCTCACCGTGCTCGGCTAGTCATTAAGGCTAATTTGAAGTTCATTGAAGCGCTTAAAGACCATCTTCTCGAGAAGGAGACGGTCGACGCTGACGAGGTTAAGAAAGTATTCGAAGGTTCACATATGCCCAAAGAGGCTATGCTCTACTAGAGACTCATGGCACGGCCATCAATCAGCGACCTCCAAACGTTACTTACTGAAGCGGTCATTCCGTTCTACCGCATAGAACGATCGACTCCGCTGCGATTTGCTCCAGGACGTCACGAGAATGACGCTGAGCATTCATGGTCACTAGCTCTCTTTGCCTGCGCACTGGCCTCTTACGTCAACCCTAAAATGGATGTGGGCAAGATCGCTCAATTTGCAATCGTACATGATTTAGTTGAGGTTCATGCCGGAGATACTTCAAACTTTGCGGCCGAAAGCGAACGGGCAACTAAAGACGAACGTGAACAGATTGCTTTTCAGAGACTACAAAGCGACCTAGCAGCATTTCCTTGGCTCTTAGAATCAATTGAATCATATGAGCGCCAGACCTCAGAAGAGGCTCGTTTTGTTAAGTCTATTGATAAGATGCTGACACTACTTATCGACTACACAGAAGAGGGTGAATTCTACAAAGAAAATCACATTACCATTGAACAATGGCGACAAAAGTTACAAAAACAACGGGCAAAGGCAAGTAAACACCCCGGCGCCTTTCAGTACTATGATGAACTTTGGGAGCTACTTCTAGCCAACCCGCATTTTTTTCATCAGCCAAAAAAATAGAAAGAAGTATCGTTTTCTCTGTTCTATGAAGCTTTGGCCGGCTATACTTAAAGACAGCAAAATGAACATGAAACTTCCTCGTGCCCGCAAACGCATCACGTTGGGTGGTGCGGCCGCTCTGCTCATTAGTAGCCAGCTTATCGCTCAGATACTAGGTTTTTTGCGTACCAAGTTGGTAAACGCTAACTTTGCAGCCGTCGGACCACACAGTACTGACAGTTATTTTGCCGCCTTCACGGTGCCTGATTTCTTCTTTTATACTATCTCAGCCGGCGCACTAGGGGTTGCATTTATGCCAGTATTGGCTGACCGTCTATCGCGCAACGATCGGAAGGGCATGTGGGAGCTGGTCTCTAGTCTATTGAACCTGCTGAGTATTATTATGCTAGTTGTTGCCGTGGTGATTTTTGTATTTGCACAGCCGATACTTCACCACATTGTTGCACCTAAGCTCGGGACTTCACAGTTGCACGACGCAGTTGTCATTATGCGTTTTATAAGTCTTGACCCGCTCATTTTTACAATCTCTGGCATTCTTACCGCCACACAGCAGTCGCTTGGCCGATTCTTTTTTTATGCTACTGCACCACTGTTTTATAACGGTAGTATTATAGTTGCTGCCTTATTATTTAGTACCGCCGGTAATAACGCTGGTGGCCCAGGTCACCTGGGTCTAACGGGGCTGGGTGTGGGTGCGTTCGTGGGTGCAGTGCTGCAGCTATTGGTGGTACTGTGTGGCACCTATGGTACGGGTATGCGTTGGCGACCGAAGATACTATGGAGTCATGTCGACTTTCGACAAGTACTCCGTAATCTGCCACCACGTAGTCTTGACCAAGGTATTGATCAAGTAGAGTCTATAGTGGAGACCAACGTAGCCACTCGTCTCGGCCCGGGTGCTGTTTCATATTACAGTAACGCCTATACACTGATGACCGCCCCAGTACTGCTTATTGGCACCGCTATTTCCACTGCCGTATTTCCGAGGCTCAACAATCGACTCGCGCACGGTCGTACCGATCTGTTTCGGCAAGACTTTCTACGCTACCTACGGCTCATTATCTGGATTACACTACCAGCGGTGGTTATCTGTTTCTTCGGTCGAGGCTACCTAGCTCGCCTCATCTTTAGCCGTAATAGTGGTGACATAGCATTAGTCTTTGGTTTCTTGACGGTTGCTATTCTATTCAACACGCTCTATACCATTATGTCGCGTTGGTTCTACGCCCAAAAGGATACACGTACACCTCTCTATATATCCATTTTTACCATCTCGTTTAACATTATATTGGCGTTCTGGCTCGGCAGTGGTCAAGAGTATGGTTTGCAAGGTTTGGCGCTCGCACAGTCAATCGCAGCGGCAGCAGAGGTGTTTATTATGGGTGTAGTGATGGTCACGCGCGACCACAAACTATTTGATGCTTATTTCTGGAGTGGAGTATTTCGAACAGTGTCAGTTACGGGCTTTAGTCTACTTGCAGGTTATGTTACGGTTGGTTTCGTGCCACTAGGGGCAAATGACCGCGGGATCGTTACACTTGGCGGCAAGCTATGTCTATTGGCGGGTGTAACATTGGCTACACATCTCATAATCTCCGGTTTGTATGGCTTGGAAGAGGCTCGACCCTTCTGGAGTTGGGTACGTCGTATTCTGTATCGTCCAGTCAAGGTCGAATATTGAGCTCATTGGCCAAAAACTAGCTCGTTACTAGCTGTACTTATATAATATGATTATGCCGACGACTATCTCACGAACATACCAATTAGCAAGTAACGATGCATTGCTTGACGACCCCGAGTACACACTACAGATCAGAGACCTGCCAGACCAGGATCGCCCACGCGAAAAGCTCATGGCTGCTGGAGCTCAGAGCCTGTCTCAGGCTGAGCTTGTTGCTATTATCTGGGGTGTAGGTACACGCAAAGAGGATGTATTAGCCATGGCAAGGCGCACACTTCAAGAATATGGTCAGCGAGCTATATTCGGTAACGCAAAACCCGCAGAGCTCGCAGATGCGCTGGATATACCGCTTGCCAAGGCGTGTCAACTAGTTGCTGCCTTTGAACTTGGCCGTCGAGCGTATTATATCGACCGGGGCGGGCACGCACCACAGATTCGTACACCCTACCAAGCACACCAATACTTCCGCGACATGAGCCTGAATAGTAAGGAGCAGCTGCGTGGCTTATACCTCGGTAGTCGTCATCAGGTTATACATGACGAGGTTATCTCTATTGGTAGCTTGACGTCAAATATCGTTCACCCCCGCGAAGTGTTCCAACCGGCAGTTGAATATGGAGCGGTCGCAGTTATTATTGCGCATAATCACCCCTCTGGCAGCCTAGAGCCGAGTGAGGCCGACCAAGAAGCTACCCGGCAATTAATTGCTGCCGGAAAGATCCTCGGTATCGAGTTACTGGACCATATCATTATTACCACCGAAGGCTACAGGAGTATACTGGATACCATATGAGTGCGGCGTCGTACACAATATACCCATCTGACATTATCACCAGTGACGGTATCGGCACCTATCTCCGCTTACACGATAGTACGTCGGATGATCCTGAACGGCTGCACGTCAAGGCCATGGTTGCCTCCGGAGATTACTTTGAAACTCTGGCTGTACGCTTAGAGACAATTGCGGACGCTTTGCCGGTAAAGAGCGTAGAACAATATCAGTTGCAAGACGCTATTACACAGCTCCTATATCTACAGCGCGAGTATGTCATTCTGAAAAAGCATTGAAGCTCTATCTTTCTGAAACCCTGACCTCTGTTATAATAGGCATCAATGAACGAGGATACGATCCGGAATTTTTGCATCATTGCGCACATAGACCACGGCAAAAGCACGCTTGCGGACCGATTGCTTGAACTGACCGGTACAGTGGAACGGCGCAATATGAAAGCGCAGCTGCTCGATCGTATGGACTTAGAGCGAGAAAAAGGGATTACTATCAAGCTTGCTCCCGTCCGTATGGAGTATAAAGGTTACGAACTGAACCTCATCGATACACCTGGTCACGTAGATTTTAGCTACGAGGTGTCGCGCAGCTTGCAAGCATGCGAGGGCGCACTGTTAGTTGTCGACGCCTCACAAGGCATTCAGGCCCAGACGCTCGCAAATGTATACCTCGCCATGGCGGCCGACCTACAAATCATTCCAGTAATGAATAAAATTGACTTACCGGCGGCTGATGCAGATCAGGTAGGTGCTGAAATCGTGAGTCTGCTCGGTTGTCGATTTGAAGATATCATACAGATAAGCGCCAAGACAGGTCAGGGCGTGGAGTTGGTATTGGAACGTATAGTCACCGACGTCCCATCACCGAGTAGGAGACAACCGGCTGGTGACGGTGGTCACACGAGAGCGTTAATATTTGATAGTTATTACGATGATTATCGTGGCGTAATTCTATACGTACGCGTATTCAATGGTGAAGTTGCTAAAGGTGCACAGATAAAAATGATCAACACCGGGGCTAGTGGGCTAGCGCTAGAGGTCGGAGCTCTGAGGCCTGATATGACGCCCGGTCAAAACCTACGGGCTGGTGAGATTGGCTATATAGTTACTAACCTGAAAACGACGCGTGACGCCAAAGTTGGCGATACCATTACACTGCTTGGTAACCCAGCAACTGCTCCACTGCCGGGCTATAAAGACGTACAGCCGTTCGTATACGCCGGATTCTTTCCAGAGAGCAATGAGCACTACCAAGAACTCAAGGAGGCTATTGAGAAACTCTCCTTAAGTGATAGCGCACTGCAATTTATCCCCGAAAATTCACCAGTGCTTGGATTTGGTGTCCGTATCGGTTTTCTGGGGCTACTACACATGGATATTATTCGTGAGCGACTAGAACGGGAATATGATCTTGAGTTGGTTGTCACAAACCCGTCGACCGAC
>Ga0335072_10006607_pt1 | contig 16940 bp, 11 predicted proteins | sample Lox_Sample_21_FD_206725 | JGI IMG/M metagenome (GOLD analysis project Ga0335072, IMG submission 206725) | Soil microbial communities from Loxahatchee National Wildlife Refuge, Florida, United States - Lox_Sample_2.1 | ecosystem: Environmental > Terrestrial > Soil > Wetlands | place: USA...
CGGATCCCCGTTACGGACCTGTCACCACCTCTTGAAAGAGTCCTTCCTACTATTTCGGTCCGGTAGATTTGATCCGGCATCGATACCCCACTTGGACCCGCTCTGTGCTGTTCTCTATGCTCCCTGATGAACTGCAACCTCTTTTCCTCCCCTGACGCCCGCCGCCCAAAAGGCCGGCTCCCGGAGCTAACTGCATCCGATGTGCTCTTGATTTGCGCGCCACCACTTCCGGCACAACCGGGACAACCGTTACGCAGCCCAATAAGCCTTCACTGCGCAATGCCACCCTTGAAGGGCCCTGCAACGTATCTCCGATCCCCGCCAGCAACCAGTCCCCGAACTGCTGTTAGCGTCAACTGAGGATCATGCGCAGACAATTCAGCGGACACTTGCCGAGATATCGGGACAAATCCGGGCTCGATGAGTGCCTCGGCGATTATGCGTGAGTTGAGCTTCGCTCAATGGCCAAACTTCCGTGCCGGGAACGAACTGGCGAGAAGCGCGTTTCTCCCCACTATTTCGACGATCATTTCCGAGTGGCCCGTCATGCGAAAGCGAACGAGAGGACTCTCCATAGATGGCCGACTCCGGGCCGCGCACCGGTATGGTAGTGTCAGGCCATCACTTGATCGCCTCGGAGGATGATTCACTTGTGTTCCGAATATGACGTGGCAACTGCCTCTCTTATCAGGCGCTCGCTGATCCCGACATCTTCTCTGTGTACTCGAAGACCAGCCATGCCAACTGAGAAGTCATTACGGCTGAAATTTCATTGGATGTCCTTCACACAACGAAAGCCGAGGGTGCCGGAGCGGTCGTAACTCGGAGCCATTAGCAGCAGTTTCCCATGCTGATCGTTTCGGTAAGCCTGCGGAAAGTACCAGATAGAACCCTGCGGCTGGTAGTAGCTTCCTCCGCGGAGGATGCCGCCGCGCGTGTGCTCGTCGGCGTACTCGTCTGTCCATTGCCAAACATTGCCCACCATGTCGACGACTCCGAACGGGCTGGCTCCAGATGTATGGGCGTCGACGTCGTCGGGAGCCGTAAGGGAGCGACCCTTGTCAGGCGTGGGGACATTTGCAGCATCCCATGTGTCACCCCAGGGAAAAACACGATTTTGATCGCCGCCCTGCGCGGCATACTGCCACTCCCATTCATGAGACAGGCGCTTGCCTGCCCAGGCGGCGTAGGCTCGCGCATCTTCGAGCGAGACCCACGTCACAGGTTTCTTGTCCCATCCTTTCGGATACATTCCGTTGTTCCAGTCGCGCAGGAAGTTCAAATCATCGGCGGGATGATAGTGCGTCGCGTCCAGGAATTTCTTGAACTCCGCGTTCGTGACGGGATACTTGTCCATGAGAAACGCATGAACGTGCATGCGATGCTCATGGAAGCGGCGCGGCATGTCCTCCCACGGATACTGCACGTCGACCCCGATATCGTTGAAGCCCTCGATTTCGATCCCCTGCACTTTAAAAACGTAGTCTCCGCCGGGAATCTTCACCATGCCGTCCGGAATTGTGGTTGCGGGTTTGGTTGCGGGGATATCGACGAGCTGCTGTGGCAGCGGCTTCCATAAATCGTCGTACGACGACAGCGGACGGCCCGTCATCGTCTTCATGCGAGCTATCAGATCCTGCATTTTGGAGTCGGGCGCACTCTTTGTCGCAAGAATCGCGCCGAAGCCGCGTGCTTCGATTGGAAACGAAAGCACGTCATTGTCTCCGTCGCGCTCCGGTTTGAGCTCCTCGCCATGATAGAGATCGAAGTAGCGCATTCCGTCCTGGGCAGGTATGGAGATCTGGCGGCCGGTAACGTCGTATTCGTTGCGGTTCACAATGGTCCAGACCGTCTCTCCGTTAAGCGGCCAGCGGCTGGCGAATACACCGTAAAGATGTGTCGGAGAAAACGGTTCCCACTCCGGGCTGATGAGAAATGGCGCGACGCCGCGCTCAATGGTGGCCATCCGTCGCGTAGCTTCGCCATCACGTGGAGTAATGCCGTTCCAGATGCCCCAGACGTTCTCCCAGCTTTCCCAGCCCACTCCATTGAAAAAAGCGAATTGCAGGTCGTCGGTCTTGTTTCGCGCCCATCGGTGAGAGATGTTTACCATGTGACGGGTCTCGAGCCACTTGTATTTATCTACCTCAGGCACGAACGGGAACTGGTATTGTCCCCAGGTCATGACGTTCCATGCGAGCGCTTCATCTGAAGGACCGCCTTCCGGTTCAAAGGCCAGCGGGTGGCCAACTTTGTCGGAAGCCAGTGAAAAAGCAAGCGGCACGCCGTCCTGTGTGTCTCCATTGATGCCGTCGGCGTCGATCTCTTTCATAAGGTCGGCGATTGCCTCAGGCCAGGGCTTACCGGGATCGTGCGTCCCTTGGTCCCACATCATCATGGGAAAGAGAACCCGCACTGCGCGCCGGTGAAAGTCTTCGACCATCTGGTGTACTCCAGCCAGGCCGCCGGGCATGGAACGGATCATGTCGTGCTGGTTGCGGTCGTCGATGCCCATGTTGGGATATGTGGGCCAGATCAGCACGGCGTCGATCCCTCCATAGCGCTTTTCAAGGTCGTCAAGGTAGCGGTCCACCGTGTATTTGTGCGCTACCGGATCGTAGAAATAGCGGTCTTGCACCATCATCTGCGGCTGAATGAAACTAGACTGCGTCCAGAGCAGCGCGGGCATGCGGTAGCGGGCGTCGTCATAGCCGACGCGAATGCGGCGCTCCATGCGCCAATGGGTAACGTCATTCAGCCATTGCTGATGCGTCGCGTCTGTGCAGGGCGTATATCCGCCCTCCCATGCACCGCGAAGAGTCAGGCATTCGGGCGAGGGGATCTGTTGGTTCTGAGGCCTGTACTTTGTGTCCTGCGCGGCGCAGGTAAGAGTGATGGTCGCGCCTAACAGCAGAGCCGCTGGCGTGGACTTATGGTTGAGGCCGTTCATTGGTGACATCTCTCCGATAGCGCCATGGAATTTTCATGAGACTGAGAAAATCCTGTAGCCGTGCGCGGGCAGCGTCAGGCTCAATCCCTGCGGGCTGGTTTGGACTGAAGAACCGGTTGTGACTTCCACATACCGGCTCGCATGAATGGCTCCTGCATCGACTCGAATCTCTGCTGATGAAGCTCGGAAGTTGAAGACGAGGAGCAGCCGCTCCGAATGATCCGCCGCTTCACGAAGGATGGCATAAACGTGATCGTCGCTGGTGGGAATCATACGGCGGGTGCTGTCCTGAAAGAGCGCCGGATGCTCCACCTTCAGCTTCAGCAGCGCCGGAATGCCCGGTGCTGGGCGGGTGATGCCTTCAGCAGGGGCGCAGTAGCACAACATGTCTCCCGAAGCAGCCAGCAGGGCTTCTGCCAGCGGTTGCAGGTCGGCGCTCTTCATGTCCGGAACAGGAAAATACAGCGTGCCGCCCGCCGCCACAACACGGTCGTGGTAACTTCGAAGCGCCTGCTCGAGCAGCTGCGGATTCTCCTCTCGAATGGACCGCGCCAGTGGATCATTGTCTTTCTCCCACCAGATGCCCAGGCCGTAGTCGAAAAGGTTTGTGTAACCGCCGTCTGTGATCCATCCGACGGGATCATCGCTGTGGAATGCGCCTCCACCCTCTGGCTGAGAAAAGCTGCCTTTCAGCGGATCGGTAAGGAAAGTTGCATTTTTTTCCCAGTCAATGCCCGCATACCAGTTCACAGCATCGAGCACCATGCCATCGATACCGGTGTTGCGCCAGAATCGGACGACTTTCGCCGCTTCAGAGGGCCACTCGTTCCGAGTCCAGTTGTACTGCGGCAAACGCGCTGGATTGCCGTGAGCATCGCGTCCAGGCCACCGGGTCCAGTAATACTTGTGGGCGCGGTCGCTCCACTGCCAAAACTCGTTTTTCATTGGGTCATAGCCGGCGAGGGACGGACGCACGAAGAAGTAGCTATTGCTGCTCGCCGGAGAGGGCGCGTCGGCGCGGTCGCTCCAGTAGTAAAAGCCTGCTTCCCGGCTCGCCCTACCGACGCGCTCATCATCGGCTGCCCTCAGAAAATCGTCCGCCTCCGTGCTGCTGTACCCGAGGTTCTGAAAGGTAATGACGTGCATGCCCAGCGAATGCGCCATCTTTACCACCGCGCGGAAGTCTTTGATGCTTCCCACGCCGGGATCAAGCCGGTAGCGATTCTTTGCGTCCAGGCCGTCATAGCTGTTCCCCCCTTCTTCCGGAGCGAAGATTTCGATTGAGGTCACGCCATCGCCGGCAAGCTCCTCCAATTTCCTTCGTGCGAGTTCGGGTTTGAGCGAAAGATTCTCGAATCGCCAATACTTGTTCTCCGGCTTGAGGGTCACGCGATGAATCGCTGGCGTTGTGACATACCAGGGAAACTTTAACGCCGCATGTCTGCCGGGGCTGCCGTGCAACGCAGTCATGAAGAGCAGAGCACCCCCGATCACTGTCGCGCGCCCGATATTCGTAACCGTCACTGACCGGATCATTCCCGTTTTCCATCCAGAAGCTGCTGTACTTCCGACAATGTCGGCATCGAAGGCTGTGCGCCGGCCCGGGTAACCGAAATGGCGGCCGCAGCGGCGGCGAAGCGGGCGCTATCTTCCGGCGCATTGCCCAGCATCAGCGCAGCCGCGAAGCTTCCGTTGAAGGCGTCGCCGGCCGCAGTGGTGTCCACCGCCCGTACCTTGAAGCCGTCTACCTGCCGCGCCAGTCCATCGTGAGCTTTGAGATATACGCCTCGCGCGCCCAGCTTCAGCACCACGGCCTCGGGACCGAGCGCCAGCAGTGACTTCGCAATGGCTTCTGGCAAGCCGTCGCAAGACTCCTCAGGTAGATAGAATCCCGCTTCTGTTTCGTTGGGAGTAAACCATCGGATATGTTTGAGCACGCTCTCCGGCAACTCGCACGCCGGAGCAGGGTCGAGCATCAGCGGCACACCTTCGCGCGTGCATACTCCGGCGAGATGCTCTACCGTCGCGAGCGGAATCTCCAACTGGGTCAGCACCAGCCCGGCGCTCCGGATGGCATCGATGTTGGCATCAATGTCGGCCGGCGTGACCAGGCCGTTTGCGCCTGGAGTGACGACGATGACGTTTTCTCCCGAAGGGGAAACAAGGATGACGGCAACTCCAGAACTGCCGGGCGAAATGGCTACGCCGGAGATTTCGACCCCGGCGTGACGGAGCCCCTCGCGCAGTTGAGTTCCGAAGGCATCGTTTCCGGTCCGGCCGATCATGTGCACTGGGTAGCCGAGGCGGGCGATGGCTACGGCCTGGTTGGCGCCTTTGCCTCCGGGATGAGACTGGAACTCGAGTCCTGCAACGGTTTCGCCCGCGACCGGAATGTGCTCTGCCTTGGCAACAAGATCGATGTTGATGCTTCCCACCACAACGATAGGCTTGAGGTTCGGCATGATCGAAGATTCCTCAGCTAGAAAATGGGCGCCAGCGCAACGCAGGTCAGCCCAAGCAGAAAAAGCACAAACATCGCCGCCAGAAAACTTTTCGCTCGGCGAGGGGACACTGAGAACTCGCGCCAGACGAAGACGCCCCAGCATGCGGAGATCATCGTTGCGCCCTGTCCAATGGAGTACGACACGGCCGGGCCTACGATATGCGCGCGAGACGCCACAAAGTTGAAGACTGCGCCGGTGCACCAGACAATTCCTCCGATCGTGCCCCAGATATGCCAGCGAAATGGAGCGGCCACGAAACAGTTCATCGCCACCGGAGCCTGAGCGTCGAGCGGTCTGCGCATCAAGAGATAGTTGATCGGAATCGCACACAGGGCGACACCGACGGCAAAAATGAACGAGACTGCATAGGGGCCGGGTGCATTGGGGCCGCTCATTGATCGCGCAACGAACGGGTAGAAGCTGCCCATCAGAAGACCCGATATCAGGCTGATGACCACTCCCCGGCGGCTCATCCCGGCATGTTGTTCTTCGCGCAGCCGGTATGCAATTGCGTCACACAGGATTGCGGCAACCACTAGCACAATGCCTCCGAACAGCATGAGCGGGTTGCCGCTCGGCGACAGCACGTAGCTGCTCACAGCGCCTACGACCAGAGCCAGTCCAATGCCGACAGGAAAGGCGACGGCGAGTCCGGCGATTTCGATGGCTGCTACCAGGAGCAGGTTGGCGACGTTGAAGATCACGCCTCCGATCAGAGCGAAGACAAAGCTGGAGGACGAGATTGCAAGCAGGTCGGCGATAAACGGGCGGCCGGTGCTACCGCCGGTGCCGAGCGTGAGTCCCCAGGCAGCCGCTCCGATCAGCAGGCCGATCACGTAATCCCAATAGAACAACTGGAAGCGATAACCCGGGCAAACCTTGACGGTGTTAGCCCACGATCCCCAGCACAGCATGCTGAGTACCATGAACGAGAGCGCAACGGTATAACTTTCCGGCTGAAACAAAGGGCTTCTCCATCGAATACTTTTCAGATGGCGCGTTCATCGTCATGCGCATGGAGCGACTGGCACAGCCGGGATCAGCTACAACTATATTGTGCTGAGTTTAGGGTCGATATTTTCTACTCTCGACCCCAGAAGCCCGGATCCGCTCCTCCACTGCCTAGAACATCACCTTGCCCGCAACCTGCACAATGCGAGCGTCGTTTGCTCCATTGACCATACCGAAGGGGAACTGTGCACTACCGCTGGGATAAGTTGTGACCACGCTGTTCCAATTCGAGTGATTGAATGCATTGAACGCATCCGCGCGGAATTCCAACTGGATACTCTCGTGGATTGGGAATGTCTTAGCTAACGATAAGTCTGCGCGGTTTTGCCCCGGACCCCTGACCGTCCCCAAACCAGAATTGCCCCGAACATTCATTGGCGGCACGGAAAACACCGATGTATTGAATTGACGGTAGAAGCTCTTGCTTGAATGGCCAATATTCGGGTTGCCCGAATCGTTCAGTTCAGAAAATCCAGCCCCGTCCTGCGGACTGGAACCGAAGCCAGAGGGGCAGACGCTCGTGCCGGTGTCATTGCTGGGGCAAGACGAGCCGGGACCACCATTGGACACGGTCAGAGCATCGCCAGACTCGAGTGTCACGATTCCGCTCAGGCGCCAACCGCTAAGCGGCAGCCTTACCCAAGCCGGCCAATTCGAACCATATTCAGGAGTCCACACCCCACTGAAGACAAAGCGGTTCCGATGGGATTGTGTGCTCTCGCCGCGGGAATAAAGATTCGGATATTGGAATCCACTCCCGGCTCCGCCAAGGACAGTTCCACCTGTTACGTTGTTGGCGTAGGGATAATCGGATACCGTCTTCCCCCAGGTGTAACTGCTGAGTGCCTGGAAGCCCTTGCTGAAATCATGCCGGTACTGGACGATCAGCGCATTGTAAAAGGAGTTCAAGTGTGGCCGGATCACATAGATATCGCCGAAGTAGCTGGTGTTGTTGGGCCGCGCAGCATCGTAGGTCGGGTCGCTATTGCCGCCGCCCGCCGGCCAGCCTGTCTGATAAGGAGGTAAGTTGATGTTCGTCTCCTGCGTCCCTTTCCGCCCTTGCACACCCGCGTAGGACAAGACAAAGACGTCTTGAGCTGTGATTTGCTGCTGGAGATCAACAAGCATACGCTGATAGTAGGGCAAGGGTGTCGATTGCTGATCATAGTAGGTTATCCCGGCCCATGCGCCCGGACCGTCTGTGCCCTGACCCGAGCCTGTCGGATATGGGAAACTGCCTAAGGTCGTGGTAACCGGAGCAGGAAAAACGCTGGAAAGCGTGAGATACGGAGTATCGACGGGTTGGCCTAAGGTTGTATTGTCCACGTTGTAGTTGACAGCGCTCGAGGTCCCATAGATCGCATTGCCGACGTTAGTGGAAATCTGGGTGGCGCCCGCATTGAAAAAGATGCCGTATCCAGCCCGAATGACCGTCTTCGGGTTAGGACTGTATGAAATGGCGACCCGGGGAGCGAAATCCTTCTTGCCGGCGCTCCTGTAATGGATGGAGAGACCGGGCGCGATTCCCGGATACTCCAGAACAGCACCGCTGGACGTGGCGGGAGCGGGGCTGTAAATCGCGCAGCAGGGGGCGATTAGGGGATTCGGCGTGTAATCCGGGATACTGATATCCCAGCGCAAGCCCAGCGACAGCGTGAGTTTTGGGCTGATATGGAACTTGTCATTTCCATAAAAGCCCCAATAGGGAAACAAGATGTTGTAGTTCGGAGAGGTGGCATTCCCGCCATTGATGGTATAGCGCACCCACATAGCAGCTGGTATCCCCATTACTAGGTCCCCTATGGGATCGCCGCCCACATAGCCCAATGCTCCTCCGCTGCTGCTGAAAGCGTTCAGGCAAGCACCGGAATAAGGATTGCACCCCGATCCAAACTGGACGTTGCGCGCGATATCCCAATCAATTTCACTCTTGCGGAAGTAGTTGAAGCCGGCGGTGAGTGTGTGCCGTCCCCGCACCCAGGTAATGTTGTCAGAAAACTGCCACGATTCATTCTCGGCTCGGAAAAACTCAGGGATTCCAGGACAGGCATACGCACAGGAGGTGCTACTGTTGCTTGCATAGATACCGAAAGCTCCTCGCGTTAAACCGGCCCCCGTGTTCTGAAAAAGCTTGTTAAGGGGGTTGTTGTCGCTGTTGAAGTATGCTAACTGGCTAGCCGACGCTGTCACCAGAGCCCCGTCGCCAGTGCCGAAGATAAATTCATTTGTCAGCGTGGGCTTGAAAATATGAGCGTAGTTGACGGTGACCAGATAAGAATGGTCCTGAACCGGATAGGAATACAACTGAACGGGAGTGAGACCGCCAGTAAAGCTATTCGAGCCGTTCGAAGTCGACCAGGTAACGAAGACATTGTCGTTTGCCGAAATCCTGCCGTCGAACCGCGTATCGATGTGGTAGTTGGAAATCCCCGATCCCTGGTAGGCAACGAAGTTCACCTGGTTGCTGGGCGTGTTCGGAACATTCGGTGAAGGGTACAAAGCATTCAATATGCCTGCGGCCGCAGGATCCACCAGCCCGGCCTGATCGAGACGATCGCCTGGGACCGGAGGCCGCGAACTAATCCCCGTGGTTGGGTCATAAGTGGTCAAAAACGGATTGTAAAGCTGAATCGGGGTAGGATTACTGATGCTGCTGTTGTCACACCCGGGTGTGCCACACAGCAGCTCGCTGAAGTCTCCTTGGCGTTCTGCGGCAGAAGGCACGGAGGCCGTAACTTCTTGATTGCCGTCGCGCTCCCTGAAGTCCTCGTAGTTGACAAAGAAGAACAATTTGCGTTTCAGATGCGGTATTGGTACTGGGCCGCCGAGATTGCCGCCAAATTGGTTCCGTATAACGCTGGGTTTGATTGCAGGCGTCCCCAGGGTGATCAGGGAGTAAGCGTTCGCCCACGGGTTGACCGCATTCAGATCAGTGTTCTCGAGAAAATCGTAGGCTTCGCCATGGTAGTGGTCGCCGCCCGCTTTTGTCTGTATGTTCAGAGCTGAAATATCGTGGCCAACGGCGGCGGAGAAATCGGACACCTGCACTGTGCCCGTACCGATTGCTTCCGTGGAAGGCGCGAAGCTGATACTACTCACATAGTTGTCGTTGGCGTTGACCCCGTTAATATAGAAGCCGTTATCCCGCGAGCCTTCAAACGAACCGCCCGTCGTAAATGCAGTCCCTCCCATGGCAAACTGCGCGCCCACCGAGTAAGTCCCGCCTGGGTTAATGTTCGCCTGAGGGTAGGTCGCAACTCCGGGCGCCAAAGCCGCGATCGCGGTGAAATTGCGCCCGTTCAGAGGCAAAGCCTCGAACTGACGCTCAGTAACATTCGTGTCTATGCTTGTCTGATCAGTCTCGAGCCCAGATCCTTCCGAAGTCACATTCACCGTTTCGCTGATGGACCCGGGTTGCAATCTGAAATCGTAATTGGTCACGGCGCCTATATTGACGGCAATCGATTGGGATGTCTCGACTTTGAATCCCTCGCGTGATGCTCCTAACCGGTATTGGCCGGCAGTGAGGTTACTGAACTCAAAATGGCCCTCCCTGTCAGACGTGATTTGACGAGTCTTGTTCTGCGAATCGTACAAAGTTATTTGCGCGCCCGGAACAACAGCTCCGGAGGAATCGAAAACAGTTCCGGCTATTGCGCCTCGTTGAGCAAACTGAGCGAAGGCAACTGACGCGACGAAGGCCATCGTGAGGCCAGCTATCCAGAGGCCGAACCGTGAATTCATATAGCTGCTCCTTTGTCGGGGATCGCGGCCGGAGACTTGAGTGCTGCATAACGTTCGAACATCGCCATTTTTTGGAAAGCCTCCGGCTAGGAACAATTTGAAAGCTTTCAAACCATTCAAGAGGTGAAAATTACTGGAGAAAATGCACGGCTGTCAAACAAAAAAGGCAAAATACTAAGATACAGAGCATATTTCCACCCCGAGTTGCCGGTGAAAAAACATCTTTCGACCCTTTGGTCGAAGGAAATGATGGAAATGACTTGAAAGGTTTCAGAGGTTTTGAAATACAGTTAAGTCTGCACTGAGGTTTAGCGAGCTACTGGCATGTCGAATATGAAGCAGATTGCGGACTTGGCTCGTGTTTCGCTCGGCACGGTCTCCCATGTGTTGAACGACTCGGCGCGGGTGCGCGAACCGCTTCGCAAACGGGTCCTCGAAGCCGTAGAGGCGCTGGGCTACCAACCCAGCCAGCTTGCACGCGGGCTTCGCCGGGATAAAACAAACATGCTCGGAATGGTGATTCCCGATGTGACCAACCCCTTTTTCCCGGCTGTGGTGCGCGGTGCTGAAGACGTCGCGTTCGCGAATGGATATCGTTTGGTGCTGTGTAATACGGACAACGATCACCAGAAAGAGTTGGCGCACCTCAATGAACTGCGAACCTACTTGCCCTCTGGCCTAATCGTGATCCCCTCCAGCTTCAGCGATCTAACGGTCCAGGCCGAGAGATATCGGCGTGCTGGCACGGCAGTCGTTTGCATCGATCGCCTTCCGAAACGATGGAACGGAGACAGTGTAACGGTGGCCAATGAACAAGGGGCCTACGCAGCAACGCGGCATTTGATTCAGATAGGTCATGAACGCCTTGCGGCGATCACCGGTCCCCTCCATCTCACGAACGCCCGGCAAAGACTCGAAGGATTTCGGCGTGCCCTGCATGAATCCAAACTGACCGTTGCGCCCGAATATTTTCACGAAACAACTTTTGACCGCGCTGGTGGCTATAGCAAGGGCCGTCTCATTCTGAAGTTGTTACCCCGTCCGACGGCGATTTTTGCCGGCAATGACATGATCGCGTTGGGCGTAATTCAGGCGATACGCGAGCTCGGACTGAACTGCCCGGAAGACGTTTCCGTGATGGGATTTGACGACCTGGATTTTGCCGAACTCATCAGCCCATCGCTTTCATCAGTCTCCCAATCTGGATATCAGCTGGGAGCGACCGCAGCGCACATTCTTATGGATCGCCTCAAGGGAGATGACGGGAGTCCGAAGCACTTTGTACTCGAAACGCAACTCAAAATCCGTGACTCCGTTACGCCTCCGACTAGTCGAGAATCAAGCAACTGATTCCATCAGCAATCCTTTGCGGCATGTTCACTGAACCGTGAACTGGCGTAGATCTCAACCACAAAGAATATCTACGGAAACGCCTTGATGGCGGCCAAGCGGGACGCCAACAGCAAGGTGGTCATGATGGCACTTAGGAGTCCATAACCGCGCATCCGCAGAGTGAAGCACGATTCCAGTCACGGGATCCTTTGTATTCTCCACGAGGACAAGAGCCCGAGTGTCTCTACCGTTACATGAGCATATCAGTGTTGGCGACGGACTCGTACGGGTCACGGTCGCACCACTGGACGAGGTGGAAACCTCGTCAGCACTGATGCCGAACCGTCCACTCGCGCCGGGGGAGCAGTACCGCTTTCACTTCGATATGACGAAGTGCATCGGCTGCCGCTCATGCGAGGTCGCGTGTAATTGGCGGCGCATCGGCGAAATCGAAGGCCGCGTTTATCCCGATACGCGCCGTCACTACCTTTCGATGGGCTGCAACCATTGTCTCGATCCGGACTGCCTGCGCGGATGCCCGGTGAATGCGTGGCCGGCACCCAGCGCTATGACCTTCGTGACACCGTGGGGATTGCGCTCAAGGCGACACGACGATCAGTTTCGCTATGCCCGCTGGGTTCAGTTGCGCCCGCGTTGCAGATTCTGCCATAATCTGCCTCGTTTTGCCGCGCTAAGTTGTTGATCCTGTGTAGAATCAGCACCTTCTTTACGACTCTGGATTACGATTCGAAGCACTAGGGCACCCACATAGGGGCACCCATTGAATCCGGGCTGAAAACTCAGGTCGAGAATGAGCAGTGGTTTTGCGGTTGAAGCGTCGCCGTTAAGAATTGTAAGTTGCTGATCCTGAACATTTTTTCGTTTTCGGGGCCAGGTGTCCGAGGTTCAAATCCTCTTTCCCCAACGTTTAAAATCAACTACTTAGGCTAACTGCGGAGACTGATTCGCGCCGGGGCACCCAAAAAGGGACACCCTGTCGATTCTGGCATTGCTAGCTTATGGCCAATGGCTGAAGCGGAGTTTCAAGCCCTACTCAGATTCAGCGTGTAGCGCGCATGTTTGCGCTCGCCCGTGCGGATGAGCGCACCCTTCTTGACAAGGTCAACCAAATCACGGGTCGTGGTGGCTGGCGATGCTCCGGTGATCGTGCTGAAATTGCCCGCGCTCAGACCTCCCTTGAAGGCTTCAGGGCCTTCCCGGAACATGCGGAGGAGCGCCTTTTCCTGTCTTTCATTGATGTGGCCCCGCAACCGGTCAAGAAGCTTTGTCTTGGCAATGATGAATTCGACCAAAGCAATGCTCCGGCGCTGCGCCTCCAGCGCGATCTCCGCAAACCAGGTGAGCCATTCTGTGATCTCGTTCTGCCGGTTGGCTTTTTCAAGCGCCTGGTAATACTGCCTTTGCTGCGCCAGAATCGTGGTAGCCAAAGCGACGAACACCGGCTGACTAAAGTTCTGCGTTATCGCTTTTTCCGCGATAGCTCGTCCGATCCTGCCATTTCCGTCCTCAAAAGGGTGGATCGATTCGAAATACAGATGGGCTGTCCCCGCGCGCGTGATGGGCGGCAACGGATCTGTGCCGTTAGGCGCGGTGCGGTTGAACCAGTCGATGAACCGCCGCATTTCGGCGGGCACCTGCTTTGAGGGCGGCGCCTCGAAATGCACGGTCGGAGCCCCGATTGGACCCGAGACGATCTGCATCGGCTCACGGCTTGTCCGATACCTTCCCAGGTCAGCAAGATCTTTCGTGCCGGAAGTCACCATCCGGTGCCAGGCGAACAGCTTTTTGTCAGAAAGCGTTTCCGAAAAGGACCGATAGAGATCGACCATCATCTCGGCAATGCCCTGTTCCGCGGGCAGGACGCGCCGCTTGTCTGGGGATGCCAGTCCGAGCTGTCGCAGAATCGATGACTGCACGCTGGCCCGATTGAGGACTTCGCCCTCAATGGCCGACGTGGTCACGGCCTCCGCGCTCATCAGCTCGACAATGAGCTGTTTGTGCTCGTCTTCGCCGAGATGTTTGACGGTCCCGATGACAATGCCCGCGCCCAGCAGAAACTGTTCTTCGGCAACGGAAACCCGCGCGCGGTCCCACTTGAAATTGGGCCAATCCGGGCATTGCCAGTTCCAGGTCATGAGCGATAGCGAGCCTGTCTATCGCTCATTTTATCGAGGAAGTGTGATTGATACCAGCTCCGGGTATCGCTCACCGGCTAGGCTCGTTGTTCCAAAGTTGAGCTCTTGGAATATGTCACCGGGAAGATCTGGTGCCAGCACTGAGCGCATCCGAGCGGCAAAGCCCTGAGGCTAACGCGTTTTCCAACAACCATCCGGTCCCCAGGCAAACGAATCGTTTGATTCCAAACATCCGCGCGAGGCGTGGCCATGAGAGCGCGGTGGGGAGGATTATTCGAAAGATGAGGTGTGGTTGTTCCTCCCCGCAAGACTCCCAAAATCGCGCAGGTTCTATGTTGCGCGATTCGTCCTGTTGCGTGATTTCCTGCGGAAAACATCCCTTCGAAACCAGGTTCGGCGGGTTGCGGAACTCTGGTTGTTCGGATTTTTATCGTGTTTGTGCAGCACGAACGGAATCAGTTAGAGCTCAAAATGTTCGGATTCTTAGCTTGTTCGTACTGCACGAACGATGATAAAGTGCGAACAGAAGCTGGATTCCTGTGAACCTCCATCACCCATTACGCGAGCAAACCGTTCTGGATGAGGCACTTGACTCCGTTAAGCGGACGGCTGCCCTGGAGTTGCGTGTTGTTCCCCATGCGCTGCCCCGGGGCCTCGGAGATGCGGTGCTGGAAGCCGACGGCCCAACCGCACGGGTTCGATTCGTGGCTGAAATCAAGACCGCGCGGCACTTCGCAACCATCGGAATGGTTAAAGAACGACTGATCCATCTGGCCCCCGGCGTCTACCCGATGCTGGTCGCACCGTACATTACGCGAGCGTTGGCGGAGCGCTGTCGCGAATTGCAACTGCCTTTCATCGATACAGCAGGAAATGCGTACATCAATGTCCCCGGCTTGACCATTTACGTCACAGGGGAGCCACGGCCGATGCCTCTCAAGAGCGACCCACCACACTACCGGGCATACACCGAAGTGGGGATGAAAGTGATCTTCGCGCTGCTGTGCGAAGCGGAGCTGGCGGATGCAACTTACCGCGAGATCGCGCGAGCAGCTCAAGTCGGCTTCGGAACCGTCGGACCTGTCATCAAAGACCTGGAAAACCGCGGTCACCTCGTACAGAGGGGGAGGAAAACTCTTGTCAACAAGCGGGAGTTGATGGAAGCATGGGTAACCCGTTATCCCCACGCTCTCCGGCCGAAGCTCTTCCGGAACCGTTATCAGGCGGATGCAGATCGGTTGCAAGCTCTGGACCTCCACGGACAGCAGGCATTTTGGGGAGGAGAGGTCGCCGCACAGCGATTGACCGGATATCTAAGGCCAGAGCACTTCACCCTCTACTTGCGTGGTGATGCCAAACCTCTTCTTACCCAGGCGAGAATGCGCCTGGATCTGAACGGCAATGCCGAACTTTTGCAGGCATTCTGGAATCTTCCTGAAAACCCGGCTCATCCAGACCTGGTGCCCCCTTTGCTGGCATATGCAGATTTGATGGCGACACAGGACGGACGTAATCTCGAGACAGCACGCCTCCTTTATGAGCGGTTTCTCGAGCCCCTATACCGTATCTGAAGATCGCCCTGTTCCCGAACCAATACTCCACATCCTAGCCGTGGTGCACCGCGTCGCCACCGAACAAGAATGTCCGTACGTTGTGGTGGGAGCGACAGCTCGTGACCTAATGCTCTTCCACGTCTTCGGGATTCCCGCGAGCCGCGCCACCCGGGATGTAGATTTCGCCATCGCCGTCGAGAGTTGGGACAAGTTCCACAGGACGCGCGACGCCCTGCTCGCGACAGATGAGTTTGGCTCAAGCAAAGTGGGGCACCGCCTCTTCTTCAAGGCGACCGACATCCCCATTGATCTGATTCCATTCGGGGGAGTGGCCGAAGACGATACGATCGCATGGCCACCTGCGAAGGATACGGTGATGACAGTTGCCGGATTTGAGGATGCGATGGCCGCATCCATTCAGGTTCAGGTCAGTAGGACCCTCACGGTACCAGTGGTGTCGCTGGCTGCCCTTGCGATGCTCAAGATCTTCGCGTGGGTAGACCGAAAAACAACCGACAAGGATGCTCTCGACCTCTATCGGGTGATCTCGACATATACGGATACCGGCAACGAAGACCGGCTCTACGATCCCGGCAACCCACATATGGAGAAGTTCAATTACGACCCAGAGTTTGCTGGTGCTGCGCTCGCCGGAGAAGACAGCCGCATGCTCTCGAGTGCCGCTACCGTCACCAAATTACGCACACATCTAACCGCTGCAGACTTTATCGATACTCTCGCGGAACGAATCCGCAATTCTCGCTGGCCCTTCCAACCAGAAAAGCTCCCCCATGTTCGCGCCGTCTTGGTTGCTTACTTTGATGAGCTCCTGAAGTAGGCTTGCATGCATCCGGTTATGACAGGTAGGCTCAACGACAATTGCGATGCAAATAGTCACAGCGTGTGCACTCTGCTCTGGGCTATCGATCACCTGAAGAATTCGAACAACATACAACGAAAAGCAAACCCCGTTGGTGTCACTGCGAAGTTTGTTGTGAACGTTGACAACAAGCGAGCTTCTACATGGCTAAATTGGGAAGGGGACTCAAACGCCGTCCCCCTCCCCAGACCGTTTCCCACCCTTCGCTCGAAGGAGCACACGGAAACCAACCTTCCAAAGAGTGACAATCAAGGTTTCCAAACACCGCTCACGATTCAATGAACGCAGATAGAGCCCCCCATGAAAGCAACTTCCGACAGTCGGAAACTCGGAATTTGGCTGCTGGGCAGCCTCGATAAGCGCGTAATCGGCGAAGTGCGCACCGAAAGGTTCCGACTCTCATCTCGAAACCCTGCGCTGCGATTAGAACGGCGGGGCACCCACAATGGGGCACCCATTGAGTGCGGATTGAAAACTCCCGGCAGGAATCAGAAAGCAGTTTCTTGGTTGAAGCGCCGCCGTTGAGAATTGTAAGTTGCTGATCCTGAATACCTTTTCGTTTTCGGGACCAGGGGGTCGGAGGTTCGAATCCTCCCTCCCCGACCATTCGTTAGCCCAAGTAGATCAGTAGCTTGAGCGATCACGAAGTCAGAGCAAATTGCGGAAACCTGGGACCATTGGGACTAACTGGCATTTCCTGCCACCGTTCTCCGCACATTCTCACTCCGTTGGCCATTATCCGACATTTGCAGTTCCCAACTTTATTGGCCAAGGCCAGGCAGCCCCAGTCGTCACTGCGTGACCTTCTAA
>Ga0335072_10006608_pt1 | contig 16940 bp, 15 predicted proteins | sample Lox_Sample_21_FD_206725 | JGI IMG/M metagenome (GOLD analysis project Ga0335072, IMG submission 206725) | Soil microbial communities from Loxahatchee National Wildlife Refuge, Florida, United States - Lox_Sample_2.1 | ecosystem: Environmental > Terrestrial > Soil > Wetlands | place: USA...
GATGCTTCCCCTCGGCCAGGGTCAGGCCGACCTCCTCCGCCGTCAGCCCAACAACCCGTCGTTCGAGCCTGCCGACTTCGATCGTCTCCATTTCTCCCCAGCCGCTTTTGGCCTCGAGCTTGCTCACCCATTCCATGACCGCCCCCCCTTGTCCCCGAAAGAAGCGATCTTCCCGAGCAGGCGTCAGTCTGACCAGGATTTTTCCGCTCCCGCTCGAGCAGGTCGCCATCCGCCTCATGGGTGCCATGGACGTTCAGGTCCTGCTGCTCGATGAGGTGCACAACATCCTCGCCGGCACCTTTCGGGAGCAGCGCATCTCAACACGCTGCGCTATATCAGCAACGAGCTGCAGGCCTCCTTGGTCTGTTTCGGCATCAACGACGCCCGGGAAGCAATCAGCGGCGATGTGCAACTGGCCCGCCGCTTCGAGGAGTTTCCGCTGACACGCTGGTCTGCGGACGATGAGTTCGAGGACCTCGTGCTGGCCATCGTCCGCAACCTCCCGCTGCGCAATCCCACTGTGCTGTCGGCGCGCGCCATGCGACGCCTGCTGCAAGTCACCGACGGCGTCACGTCGAGGGTCTTCCGACTGTTGCATCAGCTCGCCATCGAGGCGATCAAGAGCGGCGCGGAACGGCTGAGCGACGACGCGATCGACCAATGGCAGCCGATGGCGCCGAATGAGCGGTTGTTCGCGTGAGATCGCACCTGGAGCCAATCCGCCCGTTGCCAGTGATCCTGCCGCCGCTGGCCGATGAACTTCTCTCGTCTTGGATCAACCGACACGCCGCCTTCCTCGGGGTGAGCGGCAGGCGCCTCCTGCGGCACTACAGCATCGAGGTTCGATCGGTGCGTGACCTCGACCTGAGCCTGTGGCGCCGTCACGCGGCCAAGCTTGCCGATGTTCTGCGCTGCTCACCGCATCTGATACGCAACATGACACAGTCGCGCGGCGGCAGAGTGCGCAGCCGCCTGGTGGCGATCGGGCAACCTCCACAAATCTGCCGACCCTGCGCGCGTCGGCACGCAGCGAACGTGCTTACCCGTGGGGCGCGGTTGCGCAGTTGGATGGAGGGTTGGCGGCTCACCTGCCCGATCTGCGGCGCAGCACTCGAAGACTTCCGGCTCTATACCCGGCTTTTCCGGCCTGACCCGTCCGATGCTCTGCTGGTGAAGATCAAACGCAACGCACGCGACGGCGAGCGAGTCATGGATCGAGCGTCCAAGCGCCGCGGCGCTGGTTCCGCCCATGCTGCTCTGATGCGCAGCTTGCTGTTCCCGCAAACCTCAAGGAGCGGGACGCCAAAGGCTGCTGCGATGATGCCGCGGTTGCTCAATCTTGTCGTCCCCGACTCCGAGGACTTCTTCCAGCGGCTGCCGCCGGAAACCTGGCCATGCACGGCTCGGATGCTGCCTCTGAGTATACGCGCGCCAGTGCTGGCTGGAGTGGCCGCCGTCTCGAGTCAGCCCGAGTATTGGGTAGCCAAGCTGGTCGCCGCCGCTCCGCCGTCGGCTCAAGCTGGACTGATGCATTGCATCCGGTCGGTGGCCTTTGTCCAGGCGCCGAAAAGGTCGCCCAGCGCTCGAGGATAGTCGCATAGTTTGCGACAATATTGAGACTCGCCGTCCAGATCGGTCTCATAGAAAATGGCAGCAAATGCGCGAACCGGCACTTTTCTCCACATTTTTGGCAACATGACACCGGCCAGCTGTTCCGCGAAGATCGAGCGCTCGCAGCCCGACGCTTCGCAACGCCATTTCCCGACCCGGAGCCGTATGACCACCGGGACGCCCTGCATCGGAAGGTCGCGCAGGCTCCGCCGATACCAGCTATGCTGCCGCCCGGAGACGGTCCCACAGCACGGACATCGCGCGGCTCTCGGCCTCGACAACCCATTGATCGTCCTCCCTGCTGACCGAGCGGACGATCATGGCCGGATGGGACGGCCGGATGCTCTTCTGTGCCATGAGCGGCATTCAAAGCCACCTCGCAACCCCTGTCGCTACCATCACCGAGTTCGCGGAAAACCCTGACAAACTGCGGAGCTATGCCGCAGCGAAACGCGAAGTCATGCCTGACGTGGAACACCGACAAAGTCGCTACTTGAACAACCGGGCCAACGCCTCACACCAGCCGACGCGACGACCAGAGCGGCAGACGCCAAGATTCAAGTCAGCCCGCCACGCACAGCGTTTTCTGTCCGCCCATAGCCGCATCCATAATCTCTTTCAGCTTCGTCGCCATCGCCTTACCGCCAACGCATATCGTGCCGTTCGCAACGCCGCCTTCCGCATGTGGCGAGATGTCACACGCGTCGAAGGCATTGCGTAGCATCCATGTCGAGCGCGGACCAAACTGTCCCAGACGCTCGCCAACTTGACAACGCCCTCGATACCCTCGAAATCGCTTTCGCCCAAACCGAAATCGAACGAAACTCAGAATCAGGACACTAGCGCCGACCATGCATCCTACCATCGCTACTAAGCAGTACGCGGCCTTCGGGGTCACTCAAGGGGGTGCTCCTCGAACCGCGTCTGAAGTTCTCCCTCACGTAGGTCCGGGATACCCCGATGTTTCATCTTGCGTGGTTTGTTTCCGAAGGTTACTCCCCAGCCGTATGGGCACAGCCTTGGACCGGAACCACTACGCCGGGCAATTGGGCCGATCCAGCACGTTTTCTCGATCTTGCGCGATCGCTTGAGCGCGGTTGCTTCGATTTTTTGATCTTCGAGGATAGCTCTTTCGTTCCCGACTCGTTCCAAGGCTCAGCGGAGTTTTATCTGCGCAATGCGATGTCGGTTCCGAAATGCGATCCTATGCCACTGATTCCAATGCTCGGCGGGGTCACCGAGAGGCTCGGGCTGATCGCGACGGTGACTACAAGCTTCTATCCCCCATTCCTAGCGGCAAGGCTAGGCGCGACCATGGATCATCTGACCCGCGGTCGCTTCGGCTTCAATCTCGTCACCGCCCACCATGACCGCGCGGCGCAGAATTACGGACTTAGCCAACATCACGAGCACGATTTGCGTTACAAAATCGCAGAAGAATGGATTCAGGTCGCGGACGGTCTATGGAAGTCGTGGGAGCCGGGCGCAGTTGTGGCGGATTTGGAAAATGGCCTATTTGCCGACCATACGAAAGTCCATCCGATCGACTTCAACGGACGTTTCTTCAGGTGCAGAGGGCCGCTAAACACACCTCCTGGGCCCCAACAAAGGCCAGTTATATGTCAGGCGGGCGGTTCTCCAATTGGTATGGCCTTTGCCGCCAGGCACGCGGACGTCATCATTATGGTGGTTCGGACGGTTGACGCCGCGAAAGCCTTCCGCGGCCGCATTTCCGAGCTGATGAAGATGTGTGGCCGAGATCCATCCTCGTGCAAAGTATTGTTCTTAACGTCCCTCGTGATTGGTGAGACCGAACAGGATGCCCGTGACAAGCGCGAGCGCATGGCCGCGGCCGCCGAGCGCCGAATTGATTACAAGCTCGCGGTCATGTCATACCTTAGCGGAACGGATTGTGCGAAGCTCGATCTTGATGCTCCCTTGACTGAATTGAAGACCAATGCTTCGCGCACCGCGCTGGCAACTTTTCTTACGAACCCTGATGAGACACTCAGGGAAGCTCTGTCGATGCCCGGTGGGCCGGGCCTAAACTTCATTGGGACCACGGACCGAATTGCCTCGGACCTGGAAAATACAATGCAGGAGATCGGCGGAGATGGCTTCCTTCTTCAAGATCTCGCGACGCGCAGATCAGTCAGTGAGATCGTCGATGGTCTGGTCCCATGCCTGCAACGCCGCGGTGTTGTGCGCAATGCATATGAACACGCACTTTTCCGCGACAACCTGCTGTCCTTCTAAAGACTTACACCGAATGCTCAGTCCAGTCGAGCTTCGTGAGTTGCGGTTGACGGAGTCAACTGCGTCGCGGTACGATTAATATTAAATAGATGTACTCAATCGTAAGGGACTTAAGCGCGATTAGAGTGCCATCAGGGAAACCGGAGATGCAGAACTGCTCAAAGTCGTGGAAAGCTCGCAAGTTGGGCGTTGTCAAGTTGGTGAGCGTCTGGGACAGTTTGGTCCGTGCTCGACATGGATGCTACGCAATGCCTTCGACGTGAGTGACAACTCGCCACATGCGGAAGGCGGCGTTGCGAACGGCACGATATGCGTTGGCGGTAAGGCGATGGCGACGAAGCTGAAAGAGATTATGGATGCGGCTGTGGGCGGACAGAAAGCGCTGTGCATGGCGGGCTGACTTGAATCTTGGCGTCTGCCGTTCTCGTCGTCGCGTCGGCTGGTGTGAGGCCTCGGCCCGGTTGTTCAAGTAGCGACTTTGTCGGTGTTCCACGTCAGGCATGACTTCACGTTTCGCTGCGGCATTGCTTCTCAGTTTGTCTGTGTTATCACACGCGGGGCATATCGTAGCTCTGTCAGAAGCTTACGAAAGAACCGCTTGGCCGCCATGGTGCTCCGCTCACTCTGCACAAGGACGTCAAGCACGTGGCCATTCTGGTCAATGGCCCGCCAGAGATAGTGCCGCTTACTTCGGATGCGGATAAACACCTCATCCAAATGCCATGTTCGGTCAAGATCAACTCGACATCGCGGAGGCTCAGGCTGAAGCAGTGATAAGGCCAAACGGCATGCTGGATGATCTCGCCAGGAAAGCGGAAGCCGCGGTACGGATTGCTGGAGGCTGTCGTCATCCCGAGTAGCCTCCCACGAGCCGACCAGGACAGCAACCTGACAACGCCCGCCCGCCTCCCCGTCTCTCCCCAAAGGATTGCGACAGAGCCTCTGCGAGTGACAATCGTTGGAAAAAATATTCGCCGCTCAAAAAACTGGACCAAAACAGACAGAAGTGTCGCCGATCTCTGCCCCTGGTGATTGTCGCACGAGCGGAAGCGGCCGTTCGCAACTGGTCCCGATGGCGATGGCCTTGCCACACTCGGATGCCTGATGCAGACCATCTAGAACCTCCAGCACGTGCAGGCCCAGCGCCTGATTGGCTCGATGGATACGGCCTGCCGCAATCGCTGCGGCCATGTCGATAACGCCAATGCCACGATAGTTTGCCACCCGACGTTCCCCCGCCACCGCATTCTCCGAGGCGAACTTCCATCCCGAAATGTCCGCGTCGATCCAGGGACCATCACGTCCGCTGAAAGATGGAACACCGCCAAAATAGTCTGGGTCGGGGCAGCGTAACGTACCGTTCTCTCCATAAAGCTCCAGCGGAAGACGCGTAGTTTTCCACACGTCCCATGAGAGCGTCACCGCAACATTCGCGCCGGAGACGAACTCCAATGCGCCGTTCAGCGACGTTGGCACTTCCACGTCGATGCGCGTGCCTGCGAGCGGCCCGCTACCGACGGCACGCGCGGCGAAGCCGCGCGTCGCAATCGCCGCAACCCGTCGCACTGGCCCGAGCAGATTGACGAGCTGGGTGATGTAGTAGGGCCCCATGTCCAGGGCTGGACCGCCGCCGCGCTGGAAGAAGAATGCCGGGTTGGGATGCCAGCGCTCCATGCCGGGCGAAACCATCGTGGCCGCTCCGCCTACGATTCGCCCAATCTGCCCGGAATCGATCAACTGCCGGGACGCTTGGTGCCCGCCCCCCATGAAAGTGTCCGGCGCGCACCCGATCCGTACTCCACGCGCGGCTGCTGCCTCGACCAACGCGAGCGCGTCGGCAAATGATGTCGCCATCGGCTTTTCGGAATAGACGTGCTTCCCCGCGGAGATGATCGCGCGGCTGACCTCAGCATGGGCAGTCGGCACTGTCAGATTGAGTACGATCCGGACTTCGGGATCAGCGAGCAACGAGTCGACGGATACCGCGGCAAAACCATGCTTGCTCGCCATCGCGGCCGCGGCGTCGTGGCGCTGATCGGCACAGGCAGCGATCCGTACCGATAGCCAGCTCGCCATACCTCGGACATAGGCTTCACAAACGTTGCCGCAGCCGATGATGCCGATTCCGATGGGAGGATTTGTAGTCGGCTGGCCTGTCATGACATCCTCAGATCTGACTCATCTTGTGGCTGGACGACGGACCGTCGCTCCGAACGACGACAACTTCCTGATCCCGTTCACGCCTCCAGTGATCTTATGCTAGTCCCCTACGCCGAATTCAGCTTTCCACTTTGCCGCAAAGTAGTCCTTGTAATCGGCCCCGAAGATCGGAATGGGGCCGGACGCGCCGACGTTCTTGCGCGTGACCATGTAAGGCTTCATGAATTTGAGACCATACGCTTTGCCGAAAACATCGGGATCGACATCGATGGCACGACCTCTCGCCCACTTTTCCAGTAGTTGGTCGAACGCCACATAAACCGAGGATTCAAAGGCGACATCGACGACGCCATCGACTTTTCCTTGCCGCATCAGGCTTATGGTCTGCGGCATCGTGTAGTCGCCACCCACGACCGGACGCTGCATGCCGGGACGTTCTTCGGTCGCGAACACCTGGGCGATCAGAGGAACGCAAAGATCGCACACCGTCCAAGTGCCCCCGAGATCGGGATATTGCTGAATGGTACGCTTGGCGATGCTGATCGTATCCTGCACGATGTTCGAAAGGTCGAGATCGTGCAGCACGACGATCTTCGCGTCCCGGATTTTCTTGGCGTCCTCTATGAGCTGCTGCTGCTGGGCGTTGATCGCCAAGCCGACCGCCGGCGCGCCCAGCGCCATGATCGTCAGCGGCACACCGGGCCCCTTGCGTTTGGCCATCTCCGCGAACAGCCAGGAATCGTACACCGAACCGACATCGCGTCCGGTGATGCCGTACGGGATGAAGGCCGGCGATGGCGCAACGCCTGCCACCAGGCTGAACCACGGTATGCCCAGCCGATGCGCATCCTGGAGCGAAGGGCCGAGTGCTGCGGCGCTCTCGCTGGTGGACATCATCGCATCTGGTTGCTGCGCGACCAGCGATGTGGCGCATTCGCCGGCGCGCTGCTGGTCGAAATTGGGATCGCAGACGATGAGCTTGAAGTGGAACAGCTTTGTAATCAGCTGTGCCGCGGCAACAACACGCTGATTGGCCGGCGACTGGGCGGAGAGGAGGATGAGGCCGATTTTCTTCGGTCCGGGTGGGGTAACCTTGCCGCCATCACGCAGGGCATTGGACGCTCCGGCTTTTTGCGCTGCCGCGACCGTGGCTGGTGTTGTCCGTAGTTCCCAGATTCCGGCGCCCTGCGCCGAAGCGATCGAGGGAGCGATGGTCAGGACCGCCCAGATTAGCAGCATCACCACATCTGTCCGCGGCGAGGACCGATGGCCTGCATCGTGATTCATGCTGGGGCGCCGATCAGGCATGGTCGTTACCTCCTATTAAGCCGCGCGACCAGAACGGCTGCGCCAAGGATCGCGCCCTCGACGGTAAGGACGGTGGAGCCGCTGAGATTGAGCACCGTCAAGCCGGTGCCGACGACCTGCAGGTACAACGCGCCGAGCGCCGTGCCGACGGCAGTGAACAGGCCGGCTCCGCCCATGGCGGCACCGAGGAACGCGGCGGCGTAAGCGGGGAGGAGGAGACCAACTCCGGTGTTGGGGTTTGCCGCACCGGCCTCCGAGGTCAGCAATATACCGCCAACGGCTGCCGTCAGCCCGACAAGACCGAACCCCATCGCCTGCAAGAGCTGCGTGTTGATCCCCGACTGCCGCGCCGCCTCGGCATTGCTGCCAACCGCGTACATGTGCAGGCCCACCTGCGTGTAGCGGAAAACGATGTGGCTTGCCAGCAGCGCGCCCGCGGCGATGAAGACCTGATTAGACACGCCGAGTATTTCTCCGTCAGCGATCGCGATATAGGGGGCAGGAATGCCTTCGAAGATACTGCTGCTTCCCGTTAGCTGCAGGCTGACGCCGACGAATATCGTGCCGGTCGCGATGGTGAGAATAAACGAGGGAAGCGCCAGATAGGCCACCAGCACACCATTGATCAACCCGAGCGCCAGACCGAACGCCAATGTCAGCGCGACAACCGGGGCCGTGCCCAGTCCTGCGCGGTCCGACGATGCCAGTAGCACCGCGACGGTTGCGCAAAGCGCGATGGCTCCACCGAGCGACAGGTCGTAGGCGTTCATCACGAGCACGAACGTCACGCCGAGTGCCAGAATCAGCGTCGGAGCGCAGTCGCGAAGGATCGACTTGAAGACAAAGACAGTGAAGAAGGAGTCCGGCCTCAGCAGGCAGAATGCGGCGAATGTCGCTATCATCGTCGCAACGATGCTGTATTGCCTAATCCAGTCCCACACAGGGGGCCATCGCCCCCGCCCGCACGACCGTTCTCCAGCCGTCGTGCGGTTACCGGGCCAGGCCGGTGGTTTCGACTCGAAGCTCACGACGATTCTCGGAACGGCCCGGCGCTTGCGAACTTCGACCGCAAAACAGCTTGTGGGGCCGTGGCAGACCCCGCATGACCTGGTGAGTGGGAATGGCCGATCACTTTCTACCGGCGACCGCGATTGGTAATGGGACGGATGCCGTTTTCGTCCGCAGCAGCGCTACGCCGGGAGCAGGATGTGTCGGCGTCATGAGCATGGTTCTGTCGGACGTGACGGCTTCGCGGTTGGGCGCAATGCGCGGGCAGAAGCAAGCGCCTCGACTTCCGCCACAAAATCCGCTGTGCCCGCGCCTCCCGCGATTTCACCCGCCAGACGCTGCGCCGCCGCGCGGAAGGAGCTGTCCGACAGCAGACGCGACAGCGCCGCGCCGATCTCGGAGGTCGGCGCATTGCGACCGAGTGTCAGCCCGGCGCCTCGCGTCGTCACCCGGATGGCGTTGTCGTGTTGATCGCGCCCCATGGGTAGGCACAGCAGCGGGACGCCATGAGCCAGGGAGCGAATTACGGTGCCATGGCCGGCATGCGTCACGACAACGGAAGCTTGCGCCATCAGCCGGTCGTGCGATGCGAAATCGACCACGGTGACGTTCGCCGGCGCGGGGACGCGACTGCCCGCCAATGCTGGGCCGAGCGTGACCACGCCGCGCACGGGCAAATCCGCGAGCGCCTGCACGGTGTTTTCGACCGCGCCAAGCTGGTCTTGAAAGGTCGTGCTGAAGGAGACCACAACCAGCGGCAGTTCCGCCTCGTCCGGGCGGGCCTCCGGTTGGCCCTGGGCCCATGCCGGTTCCCTCAGCAGCGGGCCGACATAGTGAAAGCCGCTGGGCAGCGTGTCGGCAGCGAAATCAAAGGCCGGGCTCGTTGCCAACAGGACTCGTTGTGCAATTAAAAAGAGTTCGGTAAAATCTTTGACAGGCTGCAGCCCGAGCGCGACGCGTGCTTCATTCAGCGGGGCTAGCCCTTCGCTTAGCGATGCCAGCAGCTCTTTCCCGAACCGGGCGTATTGCGCGCGCTCGATCTCGCTGGCCGCCGGTGGCAGCCCCATCCCCAGCGGCGGCAGGCCGGGGAGCGGAAACAGGCTGACATTTGTGCACAACAGACCAAGGGGAACCTGCGCGGCGTCGCTGCCGACGAACACGCCGAGCAGCGTTTCGCAGGTCACGATCGCGTCCGCTGGGCGACGGGCAAGCTCGTCCAGGACATCCCGCGCGTAAGCAAGCGCGGGCCCACACATAATTCGGTCGCGCAGGAGCAGAAAGCCATGGATGTCGCTCTCGGCCTCCCAGTCCCGCAAGGGGTCGCTGGTCGGCCTGCGGTCCATGCGATTGGGTGCCCGGGTCCACGGGATGAAGTCAGCTCCAGCCGCCAGAGCCTCGGGTCCGATGACCGAGTCGGCCATGATGCGCACGCGGTGCCCACGCGCGAGCAGCCGACGGGCTGCGCCAAGTGTCGGTGGAACATTGCCACCTCCCTCCCAGGTGGAGAGCAGGATGTCCAGGCACTTAGACGAATAAGCCATCCTCCGTCCGTTTCGTTCCCTGCGTCTGAAACCGCTGCAACGGCCGCGGCCCTCGACGACCAAGCGCTATGGGCGAGTCGCGCAACTCCTGTCATGACGATCGCGTCAATAGCGACTTGACCTCTCGTCGCGTTTGTTGAAATGAATGCCCTGGTGATTTGTTAAGGTCAATGGTCTGATTTTGATAGTGGGGTGTGTTCCGCTATGCGCTGCCATTCGTACTCTAAGCCAGCTTCAGGCGTGGCCGGCTGGGCCTTCCCGCATTGCCCTGTCGCGCCGGCGGGCCAAGAGCGCTGTTGCCGGCCCATCGCAGCAGGGCGATCCTTCTCGTCCGTGTCGCGCTCGACTGCGAGAAGCCCTTCCTTCGGCATCTCGACGACGGGCCACAAGCTGACCGCCCTGACGTCCCGAGGATCAACATCGTTCCGACTTTGAATGCGATATCGATGCAGTATCATTGCAGTCCAGCGTACGACACCCCCGCGAAGCCCGGGCGGCTTCGGGAGATGAGGCAGGCAGTCGTTCCTCCGGCAGCCGACAAACCGTCCGTCGCCATCGCGGGCGAGCATCTCGCCAAACGGTTCGGACATGTAGAGGCCCTCATCGACGCCAGCGTCGCGGTTCATCGCGGCGAGATTGTCGCGCTTTTTGGCGACAATGGCGCCGGCAAATCGACTTTTCTGCGTTGCTTGCTGGGGCTTGAGCGTCCCGATGCCGGTCGGCTCCTCATCGCGGGCCGGCCTGTCAAGCTGGCGAAAATGAAGGACGTTCGAGCCCACGGCGTCGAAAGCGTCTATCAGGACCTGGCGCTGGCGCCAGACCTTTCGACAATCGACAACATGTTCCTTGGCCGGGAACAGAAGATTCGGGGGCCGTTGGGATGCATCGGCGTGCTCGATCGCCGCCGGATGGGCGAACGCGCAGACGCGGCCTTGAAGAACCTTTCAATCGAGCTGCCGGCACTGCGCGTGCCCGTGCGCCACCTCTCTGGCGGCCAGCGCCAGGCCATTGCAGTGGCGCGCGCCGTCATGTGGGCCACGACCGCCGTACTGATGGACGAGCCGACCGCGGCCCTTGGTGCACGGCAAAGCCAGATCGTGTGCGACCTGATGCGTAACGTTGCGCAACAAGGCCTCGGCGTCCTTGTCGTCTCGCACGACCTGCCGCGCCTCCTCGCCGTCGCAGACCGCGTGGTGATCCTCCGGCGCGGCCGCACGATTGTTGATACGGCCGCGGCCAATCTGAGCGTCCCGGAGACGGTTTCGATCATGGTCGGCTATCATCAGCAGAACGCTTCATGATGACAATTGCCGAGTTCTCGGCGCCGCCGAGCCTGGACCATGGCGATGCGGGAGACGACAACGGCCCCAGCGAGTTTGCCGACCACCCGCTGCGCGCATGGTTCGCCAGTAGCGCGATGCTGGTGCTGCTGGTCGATCTGGCGATGATCGGCTTCTTTTCGCTGGTCTCTCGGGATCATGTGTTCTGGAGCATTGCCAACGCCCTGTCATTGCTGCGCGACGGCACCGAACCCCTGGTGCTCGCGCTTAGCGTCACTTTGCTAATGAGCGCCGGCCTGATCGATCTCTCCATCGGCGCCAATCTCGTGCTCTGCTCGGTTATCTCCGCCATGGGGATGCAGGAACTTTCTGCCGCCGGGCTCCCCCCGCCGCTCGTTGCGTCTCTGGGGTTCGTGATCGCTCTCGTCGCAGGCTGCGCTTTCGGCATCGCCAATGGGCTCATCATCGCCGGGTTGCGCATCAATTCGCTGATTGCGACGCTCGGCACACTTGGCGTCGGCTCCGGTGTTGCCCTACTGCTGACCGGTGGCCAAGATATTCGCGAGGTGCCGATGCTATTGCAGTCGGGCTTCGCACAAGCGCGTCTGGGCTTCATACCACTGCCGATGGCCTGCGCCCTGGCGCTGGCCCTGGTGATCTGGTTCCTGTTGAGGTTCACGAGCTTTGGCATGCGCACCCTGGCGATTGGATCGAACGAGAGCGCCGTGCTGCGCGCGGGAGTCGCCGTGCGTCGCCACGTGATCGCGCTAACGGCGTTGGCCGGCTGCCTGCCGGGATTTGCCGGCTTCGTCGATCTCGCCCGCTACGGCGCGACGACGATGATGAGCCACGACGAGGACGGGCTCGTGGCGGTGACGGCGACGGTGATCGGCGGCACGGCGCTGTCCGGCGGTCGAGCCAGCGTCATTGGCACTGTGTTCGGCGCCGCGCTCGGGCTCATTCTCTTCAGCGGACTGATCATCATTCGGGTCAGGCCGTTCTGGCAGCTCGTCGTGACGGGCGTCGTACTGATCGCAGCCGTGGCGTCAGACCAATATCGTGCGCATCGCGTCGGACAACATTGATGCCCGCGGCGAGTGGCGCACGACGGAGAGGCCCGGACAGGGCCAGCTGGAAGGCATGATCTTGCGGCGGTGCTCGGTACGTTTGACAGCAATGGCGATCGTGGCTGCGATGTTCGTTGCGGGCGCGACAAAACAGGCGTCGGCGTACACCCTCGTGGGGACGGCGGGGCTTGCCAGCGACGCCTTTTGGATTTCGCTGATGTGTGGCGGGACCAAGGCGGCGGAGGCGGCAGGTTCGCGGATTGACTGGTACACGGTGAACAACGCCGCGGATGCCGCCGAGAATATGGCCAACTACGAGGCGCTGCGGATCGCTAATCCTGATGGCGTCGTGATGTCTCTGCTCAGCACGGAGCCGCCACCCGGTTATGTGAAAGGCTTGATGGCGCATGGTGTGCCTGTCGTGTACGTGGGTGGCCTGCCTGCTACCGATCGCAGCTATCTGGCTGGCTTTCGTTCCGCGCCTGCGGATGACAAGATGAAAAAAGTAGCGGACATGATCATCGCCGATACCGATGGCACGGGGCAGATGGCCGTGCTCGGAGGGATCGCGGGTCTGAGTCCGGTGCTCGACGCACGCTGGAAGGTCCTCAAGCGCGTGCTGGCGAAGGCCGCGCCATGCTTGGAAATTCTACCGACGCAGTATGACGGGTTTGACGTCAACACCGCCAATGCCCTCGTCTCCGCGCTCATTGTCGCGAATCCCAAGCTCAAGGTCGTTTACACCGTCAGCGGGCCCGAAGGTGAGGGCGCGGTCGCAGCGATTCGGGCCGCGGGTATGTCGGGCAAGATCGTGGTCTATTCGTTTGACGCCGTGCCCGCGCTGCAGCAGGGGATTCGCGATGGCACGGTGCGGGCACTGATCGCCCAGCCCGCCGCTCTACTCGGCGAAGAGGCCGTCAAGCGCGTGATCGCATATCTCGACATGCACATGCGGCGGGAGCCTGTGCTTCCGGATGTCGCCGACCAGGACAGGGAATTTGACACAGTGATCATCACGAAGGCGAACATTGATAGTCGCTCCGTACAGGGCTATCTTTATCAGAATCAGTGCAAGTAGCGTGCGTGACTGAGCGTGTTGATCGTTACCGGTCGACGTTGGCCGCGAGATGGTTGCGGCCGATGACGATGGAAACCCCGCGTCCACATCTTTGACCTCAACCGGCAAGGGATTTTGGAGCCTTGATGAAGCGGTACTATGCTTGGCCGATTTGAGGGCCGCGTCGCGGTAATCACCGGCGGTAGCAGCGGCATCGGACTGGCCACGGCCGAGCGGTTGGTAGATGAAGGTGCCTACGTTTATATCACCGGCCGCAGGCAGGCCAAGCTGGACGCAGCGGTCCGGCGCGTCGGCCGCAATGTGACCGGCGTGCAGGGCGACGTCAGCAAGCTGGCCGACATCGATCGCTTGTTCGCGACCGTGAAAGGCCAGCATGGCTGCGTCGACATTCTGTTCGCCAATGCGGGTGGCGGCGAGTTTGCGAGACTGGCTGACGCCGACGAAGCGCACTTCGATCGCTGGTTCGGCACAAACGTTAAAGGCGTATTGTTCGCCGTGCAGAAGGCGCTGCCGTTGATGCCCGACGGGGCCGCGGTGGTACTCACCGGTTCGATTGCTAGTAGCAAGGGAATCGAACAGATCGGTATATACAGCGCCACCAAGGCCGCCGTGCGCTCCCTGGCCCGCACATGGGCAGCCGAGCTGAAGGGGCGAAAAATCCGCGTCAACGTCGTCAGCCCCGGAGAAATCCTGACGCCGTCCAACGCCGACGCAGGGTCTGAGCGGAGAACCACCGGTATTCCGCTCGGCCGTGCCGGTCAGTCACGTGAAGTCGCCAACGCCGTATTGTTTCTGGCAGCGGATGACGCTAGCTATATTAACGGGATCGAGTTATTCGTGGATGGCGGCATGATTCAGGTTTAGCTGGCCAGGAGACGCTTGCTCGGTTGGAGCCTTGGAACGCGCCGACCCATCGTGTGCGCGCGAGGGAGTGCCGATCGCTCGCTCCACGCTGGCCTTCTGGATGGGATACGCTGCCGCCGAGGTGGCGCCGGTGGTCGCGCGGCTGCACGCGAACGTGCTCGCTTCGGCGCGTGTCTTTGCCGATGAGACCGTGGTCCCAGTGCTCAATCCCGGCCGTGGCCGCACCAAGCAAGGCTACTTCTGAGTCATCGCACGCGACGATCGTCCCTGGGGCGGCACCGATCCGCCCACGGTGGTCTATAGCTACGCGCCCGGTCGCGGACATCACTACGCCGGCCCGCTGCTCGGCGGCTATCGCGGTATCCCGCAATGCGACGGCTATGGTGCCTACAAGAAGCTTGTCAAAGACGCCGGCTAGGCCGCACCGACGCTCGCCTTCTGTTGGAACCATCTGCGCCGCCAGTTCTACGACGAGGTCAAGAAGGGCGTAGTGCCGATCGCGACGGAGACGCTTGCACGCATCGCGGCCCTCTACCGCATCGAAGCCCGCATCCGCGGCGAGAGCTGGGACCAGCGGCTTGTAGCCCGCCAAATGGAAAGCCGGCCATTGGTCGTCAACCTCCGCGCCTGGTTTGACGAGCAACTTCCAAAGTTCCCGGGCCGGGCGCCAACCGCGGAAGCGATCCGCTACGCGCTCAACCAGTGGAACGGCCTCGAACAGTTCCTCCATGACGGCCCCCTCGACGCTTTATGTGATCCCACCTGATCGGAAAATGCTCTAGCAACTCTTAGTGTACGCGACTACAATGATGGTACCTTGGCGGTTAACAGCGATAGAGCGGAAACGTATCGCGCCTTGGTCGATCGGGTGCTCGATGGACCCGGTCTATCCTCCTGCAATTTGGCTCATGCCGAGACCGAATGCCGGCTTTGCCGCTGCATCAAATGATGTACCACGAGCGCGAAAAGGGCCGCCAGCGCCGTTGGCACGGAAGCCGTCATAAAGAGTTCCGCTGGCCGCCATTGCATGGCGACCAGCGCCCCAGCAATGGCGGGGGACAGGGCCGAGGCGGCGCGCCCGATCCCGAATCCCCAACCAAGACCGGTCGATCGCATGCTGCAGGGATACGCACCGGCTGAGCTCACAGTCAGCACGCTCTGCGCACCCATTATGAGAATCCCGATGCAGAGCGCGATGATGGCAAGGAACACGTGGCTCCCGCTGGCAGCGGCAAACCCTAGTACCGCAAGCGCGGCAAAAAAATACCCTGCCGCGGCGACGAGGAATGGGGGCAGTCGAACGACGAGCGGTGCAGCGATCAACGCTCCTAAGAGGGCGCCGAACTGCAACCCGTTCGTGACCAGAACAATCTCGGTCTTCGAGAAACCATCCGCAGACAGAAGCGTTGGAAGCCATTGCAGTAGAAAATAGATCGCGACTAGGGAGGCGATGAATACCATCCAGAGCGCGATGGTAATCGCGCCACGGCCGTCGCTAAAGAGCTGTATTGGCTGGAAGCCGGGCTTGTTCTCAGGTGGTACTGTGAACCGAGTTTGGCGCGAGAAATCCCGACGTGGCTCGATCCTGGAGAGGATCGCCCGGATACGCGACGGCGGTGCGCCGCGCATCACCAAGAATTCCAATGGCTCCGGCATCAGCAGCAGAATAAGGGGAGCAAGCATAAGCGGCAGCAGCCCGCCGATCCAGAAGATTGTCCTCCAGCCGAATAAGGCCAGAAACCCGTAAGCTTGCCCGGCCGCGATCGCCCCTAGTGAAGCACTTACGGATATCACCATCGTCACCGCGATGCGAAATCGCTTGGGCAACATGTCGCTTAAAATTGCGATCGCAATGGGCGAGACGCCACCCAGCGCCAGTCCGGCGACGAATCTCTCGGCCAGTAGCTCATTTATGCCTCTCGCGCCCGCAGTCGCCAGGGAAAATAGGCCGAAGATCGTGCCGCAGGCAGCGAAGACGCGCCTGGCGCCAATACGATCCGCAATTGGGCCGCACAGGATCCCACCGAGCGTCAATCCGAAAAGCCCGGCGGAGAAGACTGGGGCAATCATGGTCGGCCTGAGGGCGAAGAGATTGGCAAAGTCCGGGGCGGCGTAGCTGATTGCGCTCAGATCGAAACCATCGAAAAGCACCAGCGCGCCGCAAAGCATGACAATGCGTGCATGATAAGCATTAAACTGCGCCTCATTCACTATCTCGGAAACGTCGATCGGCGCCATCATCCCCGCTAGGACCTGCCTCGCAAGCATGCCGGGCGAGCGCAAGGTTGGCCCGCCGGCTGGTTCTCCGCCATGGCCCGGGGCTCATGCCTCGCGGGCGGAGGCCCAAGCCAGCAAGCGATTGAGACACCAAGTTCTTTGAACATAGTTTTCGTCGCAGGACCGCAAACCTCAAGAGCACATAGCATTATCTGACGAACTTGGTCGAGATCCGGAATCTCGGGTGGGTGAGCCAGCGACTGGGTGCGCCTCAGGGCACCTTTCAGAACCTACCCTGAAGAGCGTTGAAGCAAATGAGCGAACACGCGAGGGCGGTGAAGGCATGATGGATGTCAAACCGCCGTTCGTAGCGAGTGGTGAGCCGACGAAAGCGTGCAATCCAAGCGAAGGTACGTTCGATGACCCAGCGATGGCGACCTGCTCGAGCGGGAGCGGAAAAATCCTGGTCAGACTGACGCCTGCTCGGGAAGATCGCTTCTTTCGGGGACAAGGGGGGGCGGTCATGGAATGGGTGAGCAAGCTCGAGGCC
>Ga0335072_10006609_pt1 | contig 16939 bp, 12 predicted proteins | sample Lox_Sample_21_FD_206725 | JGI IMG/M metagenome (GOLD analysis project Ga0335072, IMG submission 206725) | Soil microbial communities from Loxahatchee National Wildlife Refuge, Florida, United States - Lox_Sample_2.1 | ecosystem: Environmental > Terrestrial > Soil > Wetlands | place: USA...
CTCGTGTGGCTCCATGGCTGGGGCCAGTCGCGGGGTGCCATGCGGCCGCTCGCCGAGCGCTTCGCGACGCGCGCCGAGACGCTTCTCGTCGATCTGCCCGGCTTCGGCCAAGCACCCGTGCCGCCCGCGGACTGGGGCACCGAGCAATATGGCGCCGCACTCGCGGAATGGCTCGCGCGGCTCCCGCCCGCGCGCAACGTGATCGCCGGCCATTCCTTCGGCGCGCGCGTGGCCCTACGTCTCGCGGCAGCGCGGCCCGAGCTTGCCGGAGGGCTCGTGCTCATCGCGGGGGCTGGGCTGAAGCGCAGGCGCTCGCTCGCCTATCGCGCGCGCGCGACCCTGTTGCGCGCTTCCCTGCGCGTGGCGGCACTCCTGGACCGCGTCGCGCGCACGGGCCTCGCCGAGCGAATGCGGAGCCGCGTCGGCAGCGCCGATTACCGGCGCGCGGGTGCTTTGCGCGGCGTCTTCGTGCGCACGGTGACCGAGGACCTGACAGAGGCGGCGACGCGCGTCCGTTGCCCGACGCTTCTCGTCTATGGCGCGCTCGACACTGAGACGCCGCCCGAGTTCGGCGAGCGCTTCAAGGCGCTGATCCCGTCCGCCGAGCTCGCGATCCTGCCTCATTTCGACCATTGGACCGTGCTCGGCCCGGGGCGCCATCAGGTCGAGAGCCTGATGAAGCGTTTCCTCGAGACGCTCTCCCCCGGCGCATGACGCCTCACTCATTCGCGAGCCCATCCAAGTGATCCCGTCCAATCCCGTCCTGGCGCTGGCACCCCTCGCCCTCCTGTTTTTCGGCGCGAAGCGGCTTTTGACCTTCCTCCATCTGTTCCAGCAGGAGGAATACGACAGCCGGCGCTTCCTGAGCTGGCTATGGAACGCGCGCGCGTTCGACAAGCGCGTGTCGCTCGGCCTCCTCGTGGGCGGAATCGCGGGCGCCTATCTGGGCGGGGTCGAGGGCCAGCACGTCGCCCTCGGCCTTGGCACCGTGGCGGCGCTCTTCGTCGGCTATTACGCGCCGGACCCGCGCAAGGCCGGGAAGAAGCCGCTCAACATGACCAAGCGCGCGCGGCGCCTGATCGGCGTGGCGTTTCTGCTCCTGATCCTGCTCGCGACCCCGGCGAGCCTTGCCGTGTGGCTGATCGGGCCGACCGCATACGGCAACGCGCTTGCGGCGGCGCTCGGCATCGTCCTCGTCCAGCTGATGCCGCTTTATCTCGTCGTGGCGAACATGGTGATGGGACCGTTCGAGCGCCGCATCAACGCGCGCTTCCTCCGCGAGGGGAGCGAGGCGCTCGCCAAGGTCAAGCCCGTCGTGGTCGCGATCACCGGCTCTTACGGCAAGACCTCGACCAAGCACATTCTCGCGCACATCCTCTCGAGCTCGGTGCCGACGCTCGCGACCCCGGGCAGCGTCAACACGCCCCTCGGCATCGCGCGGATTCTGCGCGAGCGCTTGAAGCCGAACCATCGCTATCTCGTGGTCGAGATGGGGGCCTACGGCATCGGCTCGATCGCGCGCCTCTGCGCATTGACGCCGCCCGATTTCGCCGCCATCACGGCGGTCGGTCTCGCGCATCACGAGCGCTTCAAGTCGCTCGAAGCCGTGGCCCAAGCGAAGTTCGAGATCGCCGAGGCGGCCATCGCGCGCCATGGCCGCGTGGTGCTCGATGCCGACGCGATCCCGGCCACGGCGCGCGACGCGCGCGTCGCGGCCAATCCCGCCTCCTTCGCGCTCGTGGGCCGTGCCCCCGAGTTGGTTGGGCTCAAGGGCTACCTCATCGCCGACGCAACCCAAAGCGAGGCCGGCGTCGCCTTCACTTTCGCGCATCAGGGGGCGAGCGTGCGCGTCGCGGCGCCCATCTTCGGCCTGCATCAGGTCGACAACATCGCGGTGGCGCTCGCGTTGGCGCTCGAGATCGGCGTGCCGGTCGAGACCGCGGTCGCGACGCTCCGCACGCTGCCGCAAATCCCGCACCGGCTCCAGGTTCTGCGCAACGAGGGGCAGGCGACCGTGATCGACGACGCCTACAACGCGAACCCGGTCGGCTTCGCCTCCGCACTCGATCTGCTCGCGACGCTCGCGGGTAAAAAGCACCGGCGCATTCTCGTGACACCCGGGATGGTCGAGCTCGGCCAAGCCCACGAGGCGGAGCACCGCCGGATCGGGAAGCTCGCGGGCGACACGGTCGATCTCGCGCTCGTGATCCGCGGCGCGCGCATTCCGAGCTTCATCGAGGGCTTCGAGGCGGGCGCGCGCGCCGGGCACGAACTCGAGCGCTTCGCGAGCTTCGCCGCGGCCAAGCGCTGGCTCACGGAGAACGGGCGCCCCGACGACGTGATTCTCTACGAGAACGACCTGCCGGACCTTTACGAGACCAAGCTCAAGCTCTAGCTTGGGCGCCAAAATCGGGCACCCCGGCTCGGGGCGCACCCACGGGAGGACCATGAGCGACGCCAAGCCGCGCGCCCTTACGGGCCTGAAAATCATCGACTTGACGCGCGTGCTGGGCGGGCCCTACGCGACCCAGATCCTGGGCGACCACGGCGCCGACGTGATCAAGGTCGAGCCGCCTGGTGGGGACGAGACGCGCGGCTGGGGACCGCCCTTCAAGGACGGCATCGCCTCCTACTTCATCGGCGTCAATCGCAACAAGCGCGGCATGGTGCTCGACCTCGCGCGGCCCGAGGGACGCGAAGTGCTGCTGCGTCTCCTCGAGACCGCCGACGTGATGGTCGAGAATTTCAAGACCGGGACCATGGAGAAATGGGGCCTCGGCTACGAGGCGGTGCTGAAGGCGCGTTTCCCGCGCCTGGTCCATTGCCGCGTCTCGGGCTTCGGCGCCGACGGGCCGCTCGGCGGCAGCCCGGGCTACGACGCGGTGGTGCAGGCGATGGCGGGCCTCATGAGCATCAACGGCGAGCCGGACGGCGAGCCCTTGCGCGTGGCAACGCCGCTGGTCGATCTCGCGGTCGGCCTCTATGCCGCCAACGGGATTCTCATGGCGCTTCACGAGCGCGAGCGCTCGGGCCTCGGCCAATATGTCGACGCGACCCTCTACGACAGCGCGTTGGCGCTGCTCCATCCCCACGGCGCCAACTGGTTCCTCTCCGGGAAGGCGCCCGAGCGCACCGGGAACGCACACACCAACATCGCCCCCTACGACGTGTTCGAGACCAAGGGCGGGCCCATCTTCGTGGCCATCGGCAACGACCGGCAGTTCCAGCGCTTCCTCGCCGAGATCGGCCGCGGCGAGCTCGCGGCGGACGCGCGCTTCCGCGCCAATATCGACCGCAACAGGAACCGCGCCGCGTTGCGCGCCGAGCTCGCGGAGGCGCTCGCCGCGATCGACGGGGCGGCGCTCGCGGAGCGTCTCCTCGCGTTGGGCGTTCCCTGCGGCCCGGTGCGCGACGTGCCCGCGGCCCTGAACCATCCCCATACGCGCCACCGCGGCATGGTGATCGAGGCGGACGGTTATCGCGGCATCGCCACACCGATCAAGCTCTCGCGCACGCCGGGCGGGCTAACTTCGGTGCCGCCGCAGCTCGGGGCCGCGAGCCGCGAGGTGCTCGCCGAGGTGGGTTACAGTGCGGCCGAGATCGAGCGCCTGATCGCGGACGGCGTGGTGCCGTTGCCGGAGCGAAAGGCGGCGGAGTAGGTCTCCGCACCGCCCGATCAGCGCCGGCCGAAGAGACGCCCGTCGACCGAGTGGGCGCCGGCACCCAAAAGCGCCTGGACCACGAGTGCCAAAATCCAGAAGGCGGGAAACTCCCAGCCGCCGCCCTTGTTGTCGAACAGCCAGCCATTATGGCCGTGCACCAGCACGATGGTGCCGATCAGGATCGGCGTCATGGCCAAGGCGGCGAGGCGCGTGAGGAAGCCCAGGATGAGCGCCAATCCGCCCGCGGTCTCGCCGAACACGGTGAGCCAGAACATGGCGGGCGGCTGGCCCAAGCTCGAGAACCACTGGATCATCTCGTGCGGGCCGAGGATGAAGAGCTTCAAATAGGCGTGGGCGAGCGCCATGATTCCGAGGCCGAGCCTCAGCAGCAGGGTGCCGTAGGGAACGAGACGCGAGCTATGCATCGTGACGCTGTCCTCGGCGAGCTCTAAAGGCAGCGCGAGTATAGCGCCTCAGGCCGCCCGTGCGCCGGGGAATTCTCGTCAGGCCGCACTCGGCTCGGCGATGGGCGCCGCGGGCGCCGCGCGGCCGCGCCCGATGCCGAGCGACATGAGCGCGGCCAAGAGGCAGAAGCCGCCCGCGACCAGGAACGCGAGCAGGTAGGTCCCGAGATCGGTGCGGATGATGCCGGCGCCGAGGGCCGCGGTCGCGGCGCCGATCTGGTGGCCCGCGAACACCCAGCCGAAATAGACGCCCGCGCGCTCGCGCCCGAAGCAGTCGCCGATGAGGCGCACGGTGGGCGGCACGGTCGCGACCCAATCGAGGCCGTAGAACACCGCGAACACCGGAAGCCCGTAGATCTGGATGTCGAACGCGAAGGGCAAATAGATGAGCGAAATGCCGCGCAGCCCGTAATACCAGAAGAGCAGCGCCTGGCTGCTGTAGCGGTCCGAGAGCCAGCCCGAGGCGATGGTGCCGAAGAAATCGAACGCGCCGATCACGGCGAGGAAGCTCGCGGCCGTCACCTCCGGAATGCCGTGATCGATGCAGGCGGGCACGAGGTGCGTGCCGATGAGCCCGTTGGTCGAGAGGCCGCAGACGAAAAACGTCCCGAACAGGAGCCAGAAGTCGCGCCGCTTCGATCCCTGCACCAGCGTCTCGAGCGCCATGCGCGCCGGGTTCACGATCGAGCGCCGCGGCGGCTCGGCCACGCCCGGCTCGCCCAGCCGATTGGTGCCGACGTCGGAAGGATAGTTGCGCATGAAGATGCCGATGAGCGGCACCATCAGGAGCCCGAAGCCCACCACGACGAAGGCGGCCGCGCGCCATCCATGATCGACCGTGAGCTTCGCGAGAAGCGGGAGGAACAGGAGCTGCCCGGTCGCGTTGCTCGCGGTGAGGAGGCCCATGGCGAGGCCGCGCCGGTGGGTGAACCAGCGATTGACCACGATGGCGCCGAGCGAGAGCGCCGTCATGCCGGTGCCGCCGCCGACCACGAATCCCCAAAGCAGAATCAGCTGCCAGGGTGTCGTCATGAGGGTCGTGAGCGAGACGCCGATCGCCACCAGCGTCACCGCGAAGATCATCGTGCGCCGCGCGCCCAGCTTCTCGACCAACGCCGCGCCGAACGGCGCCATGAGCCCGAACAGCAGGAGGTTGATCGAGACGGCGCCGGAGATGAGGGCGCGCGTCCAGCCGAACTCCTGCTGGTAGGGCACGATGAACACGGCCGGGGTCGCGCGCGTCGCGGCCGCGGTCAGGAGGGTCAGGAACGTGACCGCGAGCACGACCCAGCTGTAATGGATGCGGGAGGCGGCGCGGCCCGACGGGTCGACTGAGGCGGGCACGGACATGGACTTCCCCTCGTTGGCGGCGCCTGCCCGAGCCGATCTCCGGGCCGGTGGCGACGCGCGGACCGCCGCGCGTCCGGGTCTATATCGACCGGAACCGGGGTGGCGGCAAGGACAGGGACCCCACGAAAACGGACGCAGCCGGGAGCTTTCGCCAAGCCATTGATGGATCGAGAATTTTCACGTTCGGCTGCCGCGGAGCGTGAGCGTCAGGCCGAGGAAGATGAGGGCGATGCTCAAGAGCGCGCGCGGCGTCACGGATTCGCCGAAGAACAGCGCCGAGAGCACATAGGCGAACACCGGCGCGAGCATCACGACCTGGCCCGCCGTCGCCGCCGGGAGGGTTGCGAGTACGCGCGCCCAGCACCAATAGGCGAGCGCCGTGCCGAGGAGCCAATTGAAGGCGAGGATGAGGAGGATCGCCGCTGTCCAGTGGATCGAGCGGCCCTGCTCGAAGAGAACCGCAAGCAGCGCCACGGGGGCGAGGCTCACCGCGATCTGCCAGAAAATCTGGGTCCAGAAGCCCGTGCGCCAACGCCGCCGGCGATAAAGCACGGCGCCCAACGCCCAGCTCATCGCACCCAAAAGCGCGCATCCGTTGCCCACCAGCTGCGCCCCGCTGTGCCAATCGACCAGGCGCGGGTCGAAGAACACGACCAGGCCCAAAAGCCCGATCGCGCCGCCCGCGAGCCGGAGCCGTCCCGGCCGGTCGCGCAGCAGCCAGAAGCCGAGCGGGATCGCCCAGATGGGCATCGTGTAGGTGAGGATCGCGGCGCGCCCGGGCGGGATGAATTGGAGCCCGAGCATGTTCGCGGACAGGAGGAGGCCGATCTGGAGCATGCCGGTCCAGCCGATCGCCCAACGCTCGCCGCGCTCGGGCAAAAGGGGGACGCGGCGTGCGGCAAGCACGAGGCCGATCGGAATTGCGGCCCCCAGGATACGCACGGCGGTGAAGGTAAGCGGCGGCGCGTCCCTGAGTGCTATTTTCGAGAGCGCCCAATTGCCGCCCCAGATGAGCACGATGGTTGCGAGGTAGAGGAAGACGGTCGAGCGCCCGAGCCGCTCGGGCTCGGCCGGCAGGGGCTTCCCGGTCGGGCGCGGCGGAGGCTCGCTCGTGGCTGAGCCGCTCGTGGCCGGGTCGCGTATGGCTGGGTCGCTCATGGGCTCGATCTTAGCGCCCCGAGGGCGCCAATGCGCGCGCCGCGGTTGCTTCGGGCTGGAGGTCAGGGTCGAGGATTATTGGCGCGCGCCGACGCGGATCACGTTGCCGCCCGCGCCCAGGAACCGAGTCGGGTCGACCGGCGTGCCGTCGACCTTGATCTCGTAGAACACGTGCGGGCCGGTGCTGCGGCCGGTGCTGCCTTCGGCACCGACCGGGAAATGGCCCGGGATATGCTGGCCCTTCTCGACGTAGATATGGCTCAGATGGGAATACATGGTCACGATCCCGTGGCCGTGCCCGACATCGACCAGGAGCCCGTAGCCGCCGTCGCGCCCCGCGAAGGTGACGGTGCCGGGTGCGGTACTATAGACCCGGGTGTCCATGGGGGCCGCGAGGTCGACGCCGGGATGGAAGGCGGGCTCGTGATTGAACGGGTCGATGCGCGCGCCGAACGGGCTCGTGACCACGTAATGATCGAGGGGTGCTCCGAGCGGAAGGGTGCGGATCAGCTTCGCGAGGAGCCGCTCGCGCAGCTCCTTCTGCGCCGGGCTCATGTTGCCGTCGAGCGGGACGAACGGGCCGCCCATGGCCTTCTCGGGCGCCGATTCGACGCTGTCGAGAAGATTCGCGACCTTGACGTGGCGCGCCGCGAGAAGGGCCGCGACGCGACGCTTGGCCCCCGCCGGAAGCGGGGTCGCGTCGGCGTCGCGCGACTTCAGCGGGGCGCGCACGCCGGCGAGGGCGGCTTTGCGCGCGGCCTCGGCCTTGCCGATCGCGGCCAGGACGACGAGCCCGTCGCGCTCGGCGTCGAGCTCGGAGGCCGGCGCATGGCGCTCAGCCAGCATCGACTTGTAGCGCTCGGCGTCGCGCGTCCGCTCGGCGAGCTCGGCCGCGAGGGTCGCGATGCGCGCCTGGAGCTGGGCCGAGCTTTCCGCGTCGCGCACGGCGCTCGCCGCGGCGCGGTGCTTGGACTCGGCGAGGGATCGCTGCGTCTCGGCCATTTCCTGGGCGACGCTCGCGCGTTGAGCGCCCGCCACGGCGACCGCGCGGCCCGAGGCGGCGAGGTCGGCCTCGAGCCAATGGATTCGCAGGCCGAGATAGAGGCCGAGGCCGAGCGCCGCCGCGCCGGCGAAAAGGGCGAGGGACAGCAAGGCGGTCTGCTGCGCGCCGGAGAGCCCGAGATAGGAGACGTGCCCGTCGCGCCGCAGCATGACCTGCAAATCCGGGAAATGCCGCTCCCTCCACCGGCGCAATTGGCTGAACAAGGTCGGCCCGTCCTTCGCTCGGGTTTCAGCACTTCCCACGCGGCTTCGAGGCGCTGCCCGGGCACGGCCCGGGTCGGCGTTTCACGCCTCTCGTCGCGACGATCGCTTCTCAACGATCCCCTGGCCGGCTGTGGATATCGGTGCGCTGCACGCGCGCTGTTCCGCGGCGGCCTTGTCGACGTTAACGATTCACCGGAGGCCGCACAAGTTTCGAATCGCGCCTCGGCGCGCGACCGCGGCGATGCGGGACGGATTTCCCGGGCTTGTCATAAAAAATAGACGAATATCAAGTCGCGCCACGGCTGCCCACTTCGATCGGGCCGCCATCCGCGTCCCACCTCGCGATTGCGCGCGGATTTTCTCTTCGGCAGTTCAGATGAAGACGCGCCAATCATCGACAATGCGACGATGGGCCGAGCGAATCCGCGCGTCGCACGAGGACAATCGAATGATGGGATCGTTGGTATTTTTTATTTCACCGCGATTGACGCGACGTTTTTCCATCGCTTTGCGGCGCGGCACGCTCCAAATATTGACGGCATATTTGATTGGTGGAATAGTTGAAAAATGTGGGCGCTCCCACACGTAGCGGCCAAGATCGTTTTGGTCCGCTGCGAGCCCAGCAGCTGCGAGATGACGACAATTCGCGGCGAACGAGACAGCCGCGAATGTCGGCCTAACAATCAATGTCTCGTCATGGGGAGAAAATCCGTGGCAGACGAAAGCAAACCCGTCTTCGCGAATCCAGCGCCGCTCGGTCTGATAGGCTTCGGCCTCACGACCGTCATCCTCAGTCTCATCAACGCAGGCGTGCTGCCGAAAGGCGGCGAGCAGGTCGTCATCCCGTTGGCCTTGGCCTATGGCGGGCTGATCCAAGTCATCGCCGGGCTGCTCGAGTTCCGCGTCGGCAACACTTTCGGCCAGGTGGCGTTCCTCAGTTACGGCGCGTTCTGGTTCTGGTTCGCGCTTCTCGTCCTCCTGGGCGGTCACGGCGTGCTCGACTTGTCCCAGGCGGGCAGCACGATCGCCGTCACGCTGCTCGCGTGGGGCGTGTTCACGCTCTACATGTGGATCGCCACGTTCCGGCTGGTCCGGGCGCTCTGGTGGATTTTCCTCACCTTGTGGGTGACCTTCTTCCTGCTCGGCTTCGGCGCCCTGCTCGGCATCCCGGCGCTCAGCGTGAGCGGCGGCTGGCTGGGTATCATCTGCGGGCTCCTTGCCTGTTATCTGAGCTTCGCCCTCGTGACGAACTCCGTCTACGGCAAGACCGTCGTGCCTGTCGGTACGCCGATGGGCGCGAGCTGACGGCCAGGTGCCTCGGGCGGTCGCGCCAAGGCGGCCGCCCGACCGGGTCTGCACGGCACAAGAAGCGTTGACGGTGCGCGGCCTGAGCCCGCCGAGCGCGCGTGCCGCCGCCCGGCCCCCGAAGCGAGCCCGAAAAGAAAGAGGCCCGGGTTTTGCCCCGGGCCTCGATCGCTTGGCGCGGATCGCGCGCTACGGCTGGTCCACGTCGATCGGACCGCCGACCTCGTCCCAGATCTTGATCTTGTGCGTCGGCTCGCGCATCCAGATCAGGCTCACGACGACGCCGATCGCGGCGATCGCGATCGGGTAGGCCAAGCCCATATAGATGTTGCCGGTCGCCGCCACGAGCGACGTGCTCACCAGCGGCACGAAACCGCCGAACACGCCGTTGCCGATATGGTAGGGCAGCGAGAGCGAGGTGTAGCGGATCCTGGCCGGGAACAGCTCGACCAGGAAGGCCGCGATCGGGCCGTACACCATGGTCACCAGGACCACCATGTAGAACACGCAGGCGGTGAGCACCACCGGCGAGCCGGCGTTCGCGTGCATGATCTTGAACACCGGCACGTAGGTGACGACGGCCAGGAGGAATCCCGCGGTCATGATGTTCCGGCGTCCGATCCGGTCGGAGAGCCAGCCCATGAAAATGAACAAGGGCGCGCCGAGACAGAGGGCGACGGTGATGATCCAGTACACCGTGACGTAGTTGATCTTGAGCACGGTGATCATGAAGAAGAGCGAGTAGTACTGGCCGGTGTACCACACCACGCCCTCGGGCGCCGTGGCGCCCAAAAGCGCGATGATGATGAGCGCCCAGTTGCGCTTGCTCGTGAAGCTGTCGGTCAGGGGCGCCGTCGACGCCTTCCCCTGGTCCTTGAGCTTGGCGTAGAGCGGCGATTCCTGGAGCCGGAGGCGAATCCAGACCGAGAGGGCCACGAGTACCGCCGAGAGCAGGAACGGATAGCGCCAGCCGAACGAGCGGAAGTCGGCATCCGTCATGTTGAGCCGGAAGGCCATGATCACGAGCAGCGACATGACGATGCCCATGGTGGCCGTGGTCTGAATCCAACTCGTATAGAGGCCGCGCTTGCCGTCCGGCGCGTGCTCCGCGATGTAGGTCGCGGCACCGCCGTACTCGCCGCCGAGGGCCAGGCCCTGGATCAGGCGCAAGGCCACGAGCAGGATCGGGGCGAGCATGCCGATCTTGGCGTAGCTCGGCAAGCAGCCCACGAGGAACGTGGCGCTGCCCATCAGGATGAGCGTCAAAAGGAAGGTGAATTTGCGCCCGACCAGGTCGCCCAGGCGCCCGAACAGGATCGCGCCGAAGGGCCGCACCGCGAAGCCGGTCGCGAAGGTCGCGAGGCTCACGAGCAGCGAAACCGTCGGATCGCCGGTCGGGAAGAACAGGGTCGAGAAGAACACCGCGAGACTGCCGTAGAGGTAGAAGTCGTACCATTCGATGAGCGTGCCGACCGAGGAGGCGGCGATGATCATCGGCAACGACATGGTTTGCGACGACATTCCGGAAGGCGCTTGCGCTGATACCGACATAGTGTCTCCCCCATTGCTTCGGTTGACGTTGCAGCGACCGGTCGGTGCCGACGCCGGAGGCGCCGGCCGCCGGGCGGATGGCCTCCTCAAGACGTCGTCCGCGAACTCGAGCTCACAGATTTGATGGAAGTCTATCGAGAGCTAGAGATGCGTTTCCTCGTGCGCCGGCGTTTTTTGACCGGTCTCTTATCAGAGCTCAATAGTATATAAAGTCGGGCTCGAATGATAGGTCCGGCTGGCCACGCGGGCTGTCGCTGGTATTTGGCATGCCAAGGACCGCGGCACCGTGCGGGCCGTTGCCTCGCCGCTCCGTCCGAAGCGATGGCGACGCCGATCGCCGCCTCGACCGGGTCGGCATGGGCCCAGGCGCTCGCGGCCGCGGCTCGATGGGAGCGAGAATCGCTCGGCCGCGCGCGGCATCGCCTCTTCGCGCGTCGACCGCGTCGCATTCGAGACACTGCTCGGGAAGCCGCCACGCCGTGCAGGCGCCCGTTGCCCCGGCGCCGCCCCCGGGGTAAAACCTCGCCCTTCCCGACCCGCCCCGACCGCAAGGAGCCCGGATGCCCGCCTATCAGTACATCTACGTGATGAACGGCCTCTCGAAGACCTTCCCCGGCGGGCGGCAGGTGCTGAAGGACATCCGCCTCTCGTTCCTGCCGGGCGCCAAGATCGGCGTGCTCGGCCCGAACGGCGCGGGCAAGTCGACGCTCCTGCGCATCATGGGCGGGATCGACACCGAGTTCACGGGCGAGGCCTGGCCGGCCGAAGGCATCAAGGTCGGCTATTTGCCGCAGGAGCCGGCGCTCGATCCGAAGAAGACCGTGCTCGGAAACGTGCTCGAGGGGGTCGCGGAGAAGAAGGCGTTGCTCGAGCGTTTCGAGACGGTGAGCGCCAAGTTCGCCGAGCCCATGGACGACGACGCCATGAATGCGTTGATATCCGAGCAAGCCGAGCTCCAGGCCCAGCTCGACGCGTCCAACGGCTGGGAGCTCGAGCGCCAGGTCGAGATCGCGATGGACGCGTTGCGTTGCCCGCCGGCGGACTCCGACGTGACCAAGCTCTCGGGCGGCGAGCGGCGGCGCGTCGCGCTGTGCCGCCTCCTGCTCTCGCATCCGGATCTGTTGCTGCTCGACGAGCCGACCAACCATCTCGACGCCGAATCGGTCGCCTGGCTCGAGCGTTTCCTCCATGAATACGAGGGCACGGTCATGGTGGTGACCCACGACCGCTATTTCCTCGACAACACGGCGGGCTGGATTCTCGAGCTCGACCGCGGGCGCGGCATCCCGTTCCAGGGCAATTACACCTCCTGGCTCGAGCAGAAGCAGAAGCGGCTCCAGCAGGAGGAGCGCCAGGAAGAAGCGCGCCAGCGCGAGCTCGCGCGCGAGCTCGAATGGATCCGCGAGAGCCCGCGCGCGCGCCAGGCCAAGAGCAAGGCGCGCATCACCGCCTACGAGAGCCTCGTCGCCGAGAGCCGCGAGCGCGCCCCCGACCAGGCGCAGATCGTGATCCCGGCGTCCCAGCGCCTCGGCACGCTCGTGCTCACGGCCGAGCATCTGCGCAAGGCCTACGGCAACAACCTCCTCATCGAGGATCTGAGCTTCGTCATGCCGCCCGGGGCGATCGTCGGCATCATCGGCCCGAACGGGGCGGGCAAGACCACGCTCTTCCGCATGATCGTGGGCCAGGAGAAGCCGGACCAGGGCAGCTTGAAGATCGGCGACACGGTCAAGCTCGGCTACGTCGACCAGAGCCGCGAGTCGCTGCGCGCGGAGAAGACCGTGTGGGAGGAGATCGCCGACGGGCTCGACCAGATCGAGCTCGGCAAGCACAAGATGCCGAGCCGCGCCTATGTGAGCGCGTTCAACTTCAAGGGGGCCGACCAGCAGAAGAAGGTGGGCCAGCTCTCGGGCGGCGAGCGCAACCGGGTGCATTTGGCCAAGATGCTCAAGTCGGGCGCCAACGTGCTGCTGCTCGACGAGCCGTCGAACGACCTCGACGTCGACACGCTGCGCGCCCTCGAGGACGCGCTCCTCGCCTTCGCGGGCTCGGCGCTCGTCATCAGCCACGACCGCTGGTTCCTCGACCGCATCGCGACCCACATGATCGCGTTCGAGGGCGACAGCCGGGCGGTCTGGTTCGAGGGCAATTATTCGGATTACGAGGCGGACCGGAAGAAGCGCTTGGGCGTCGAGGCGGACCAGCCGCACAGGATCAAGTACAAGCCGCTCGTGCGCGCCTGAGCGGGGCCGGTCGCAGAGCCCGTCGCGCGCTCATGCCCGAGCGCGGACCCGCGCCGCTCAACTCTTGTCGACCTTCTTCAGCTCCTCGATCTTGTCGCGCAGGAGCGTGGTGAGCTTCGGCACGCTGCCGCCATTGTGCTGCAGGATCGAGGCGAACTCCGAGCGCTGGGTCACGATCAGGCTCACGCCCTCGACCACCACGTCGACGATCTTGAGCGCGCTCTCGATTTGGCGCACGCGCCATTGGACCTCGATCGGCTCCTGGCCCGGCTGGCCGATGTTGCTGAACACCCACGCCCCCTCGGGGCCGTCGGGTGTCTCCTTGGTGACCGAGAACTGCTCGCCCGCGTAGGTGTTGAAGCGCACCGCGTAGGTCTCGACCACGTAGGTCTTGAAGGTCTGGAGATAGGCGTCGCGCGCCGCCTCCGGAACGTCGCGCCCGAAGCGGCCGAGCACGAACAGCCCGATCGCGTGCACGTCGAAGCCGGCGAGAAAGACGTCGGCGAGCTGGCTGACCCGGTCGTCCTTCGAGAGCGCCTTGTTCTTGAGGATCGCGATCACCCGGTCGGCGAGCGACTGGACGAAGGCGCCCGCGGCCTTGGGCACGTCCGCGGCGCGCGCGCGCATCGGCGCGAGCGCCGCCGCCGCCAGGGTCAACGACAAGGTTCCGAGGAAGCTGCGGCGCTGCATGATCGTGCCCGTGAGCTCGCGGGATGGCCTTACTTGGCGGGGGCCGAAGCGTCGGCCGCCGAGGCGCTTTGCGCCGGCATCGGGCCAAGCGGCGGCTCGTCCTCGGAGATCGAGGGCGCCGGAACGTTCGAGCCGGGCACGCCTTTATTGATCTCGTCGGCGCGATGCTGCCGGTAGAGGCTGCGGAGCGTGGCGTAGAAGTCGACCGAGGTGCGCCGGATCTCGTCGAGCGAGCCGAGGACCTGCTCACGCTTGTCGACGCCTTCGGCCGCCATGCGGCCCACATCCTCGCCGAAGGTGGTGAAGTAGCCGATCGGGTCGAGGAAGTTGTCGACCACGAGCCCGACCGTGTCGCGCGGGTTGGACGGCCCGAACAACGGCAGCATGAGATAGGGCCCGCCGTCGGTGACGCCCCATTTCGCGAGCGTGATGCCGAAATCGGTGTCGCGCATGGGCAGGCCCGTCTGGCCCGCCACGTCGAAGGCGCCGCCGAAGCCGGCGATCGTGTTGTAGAAGAAGCGCACGAAGGTCTCGGCCGCGTAGTCCATGCGGCCCTGCATCACGAAGTTCGCGAACAGCACCGGCGAGCGCGCGTTCTCGAGCATGTTGTGGAAGCTATGGCGCAGCCCCTCGGGGATGTCGTGGTAGGCCTGCGCGGCCGGCTTCACCACCGCGTCGTCGACCGCCAGGTTGGCGCTGAAGATGGTGCGGTTGGTGGGCTCGAGCGGGTCGTCCGCCTCCTTGTACGCGGCGAGCGCGTTGGGGTCTTTGGGCGGCGTCGCGCAGCCGACCAAGGCGGAGGAGGCGAGAATCGTGGCGGCGAGGGCAAGGGCGAGGCGGCGCGCGGAACTCGAACGGAACGACATGGTGCGTGGTACCTCGGTATCGCCTTTGTTATTGGGCTTCCCGCGTCGCGCCGGAGCGCGCCGCGAGCGCCGTCACCTGGGTCTCGGATGGAGCAAAGGGAAGGGTCGGACAACGCGCCTCGGGCCAAGCTGAGCGCCATCGGCCCGCCGCGGGAAACTGCACGTCAAGCCCCCCATAGCCACCCGTAAGCCCGCATCCCGGCCGGTCTTTTGAACTCCGACCCGGTGACTCACGTAACACAGGGGCAGGCGAAATTCCAGGCTCGTTTGGGACGCTGATCGAGCGCTCAGCAACCCTGTGCCATAAATGTCGCGCAGCCTTTCAGGAAGCTCTCAAGAGGCGGATTGCGAGCCTCGGAGTCGGGCCTCGCGAGGCCGATCCGGCGCCCCATTGGGTGCCCGCCAAGGGTGCTTGCAATCATAAAGATATGTTTATATAGTTATGTTTCTTCAAACGAGGATCGGCGCCATGGCGCACGCATCGGAACGGCACGGAAGCGCCCCGCAAGGGAGCGAGGCCAAGCTCGAGCGGCTGCTTGCCGGGTTGCGCGCGGCCGCCGAGCCGACGCGACTCAGGCTCCTCCATCTGTGCGCCCATGGCGAGCTCACGGTGACCGACTTGACCCAGATTCTGGGCCAGAGCCAGCCGCGCGTGTCGCGCCATCTGAAGCTCCTGTGCGAGGCGGGCCTCTTGGAGCGTTTCCGCGAAGGGACCCACGCCTTCTACACGCTCGCCAAGGACGGCGACGGCGCGCGCCTCTCGGAGCTGCTGGTCGACCTGATCCCCGACGAGGACCGCGCCCCGCGCCTCGACCTCGAGCGCCTGGTCACGATCAAGGCCGCGCGCGCGGCGGCGGCGGCAAAATATTTCCGCGAGAACGCGGCGCGCTGGGACCAGATCCGCTCGCTTTATATCGACGAGGCCAAGGTCGAGGAGGCGGTGCTCGCGCTCCTGCCGCAAGGCGGGATGCGCGATTTCCTCGATGTCGGCACCGGCACCGGGCGCATCCTCGGGCTCGTCGCACCGCGCGCCGAGCGCGCCGTCGGCATCGACCAGAGCCGCGAGATGCTCGCCATCGCGCGCACCCATATCGAGCGCTCGGCGCTCAAGAACGCGACCGTGCGCCAGGGCGACATGTACCAGCTGCCCTGGCCCGCGGCCTCGTTCGACGCGGTGACGCTGCATCAGGTGCTCCATTTCGCGGACGAGCCCGCGGCCGCGATCGAGGAGATCGGGCGCGTGCTGCGTCCGGGGGGCACGCTCGTGATCGCCGACTTCGCGCCCCACGAGCTCGAATATCTGCGTACCGAGCACGCGCACCGGCGCTTGGGCTTCCGCGGCGCCGAGATCCAGCAATGGCTGCGCGCGGCGGGCTTGGCACCCGAGCGCACGCTCGAGCTCGAGGGCGATCCGCTCACGGTCTCGATCTGGGCGTCGCGCCGCGGCGCCAAGGCCTCCAGGCGTCACGCGCCGGCGTTGCGGGTGCAGCCATGAAGGCGGCCTTGCGCCGGTGGGAGCGCTTGCCCTTCTCGGGCCCCTTGGCGCGGGGGGCGATCAAGGTCTCGTTCGAGTTCTTCCCGCCCAAGACCGAGGAGATGGAGCGCCAGCTCTGGCACGCGGTCGAGCGCCTGGCACCCTTGGGCCCGCGCTTCGTCTCGGTGACCTACGGCGCCGGCGGCTCGACGCGCGGGCGCACCCACGCGATCCTGAAGCGTCTCCGCGACCACACGTCGCTCGAGCCGGCTGCGCATCTCACCTGCGTGGGGGCGACGCGCGCCGAGGTCGACCGGGTCGCGCAAGATTACTGGGACGCGGGCATCCGGCACATCGTGGCCCTGCGCGGCGACCCCGAGGCGGGCCAAGGCCGCTACGCGCCCCATCCGGGCGGCTATGCCTACGCGGCCGACCTGGTCGCGGGCTTGAGACGCGTGGGCGATTTCGAGATTTCGGTCGCGGCCTATCCCGAGACCCACCCCGAGGCGCCGAGTGCGGCCGCCGATCTCGACAATCTCAAGCGCAAGGTCGACCAGGGTGCGACGCGCGCCATCACCCAGTTCTTCTTCGATGTCGGCGTCTATCTGCGATTCGTCGAGCGCGCGCAACGTGCGGGCATTCAGGTTCCGATCGTCCCCGGCATCCTGCCGGTGACCAATTACGGCCGCGTGGTCGAGTTCGCGAAAAGCTGCGGCGCGGGGATTCCCGCGTGGCTCGCCGGCCTGTTCGAGGGGCTCGACGGCGATCCGGGCACGCGCCAGCTGGTGGCCGCTACCGTCGCGGCGGAGCAATGCCGGCAGCTCTACGCGGCCGGGGTCGACGAGTTCCATTTCTACACGCTCAACCGCGCCGACCTTTCCTACGCCATCTGCCACATCCTCGGGCTTCG
>Ga0335072_10006611_pt1 | contig 16939 bp, 11 predicted proteins | sample Lox_Sample_21_FD_206725 | JGI IMG/M metagenome (GOLD analysis project Ga0335072, IMG submission 206725) | Soil microbial communities from Loxahatchee National Wildlife Refuge, Florida, United States - Lox_Sample_2.1 | ecosystem: Environmental > Terrestrial > Soil > Wetlands | place: USA...
ACGAATTGCCTTTGCGGTACCAGCATTCTTGATTTTTACAAGCAGAAGAGACTGCATGAGCCACATCGCCTTGGAAAAGGTTGACGCGTTAAAGGTTCCGTTTCCGTTGGTCATGGTGATGTCTTAGATGTAGGAGAGCTGTGTGCGGTCCAAGCCGGCAGCCAGGAATATCTCGGCGGCTTCCAGCTATGTTAGGTAGCCCTTTCCATTGCTGTGCTCCCAAAACTGCTCATCTATCACCGGACGCCAGCTGTCCGGGACCTGCATGTAACTCTGCCCCAAAGAACCCAGCCGCAATTTTTGCAAGGCGGTTGCCGGTGGTCGACTCCCTTTCAACATGGCATCGACTAGGTCCCTAGTGAGCAACGAAGAAGGCGGAAGAGAATGCCGATAAGAACTTTTGAATGTCTGCCTATCAGCAATTGCAACGGGACACATGACTTCCACGAAGTAAAGCTCCCAGTGCAGAGGAGAAAGTACGGTATTTCGGTCCAATGGATTGGACGAAGAGACCTCTTTCAACACGGCGGCAAGCTCTGGCGAGATACGGTCCGACAGGGCTTTGTCTGCCATTTTGGATGACAACAGACTCGTACGCGCCAAAGAATACAAGCCTGAGATTGGAGCGCTGTCGCGAAACTCGGGCAACGGATAGGTTGACGTAGGGGGCGATGAGCGAGTTGAATGGATCCGGAAAGCGCCCCAGCCTCGAGAGGAAGATAGTGTCGTCGTCGAAAAACATAACCCAGCCTCCGTAGAGAGAGAATCTCACGTGCCTGGGCCCCATCACGTACTGGTGGGCTCGAAGGGCTTCAAGGAGGTTGGGGCGATTGGAGGCCGCTGAAAGGCCATACGGCCTGGGTTAGGACCGAACCGACTGGAAAGAGGAGAGTTATTTAGTAGTGGTGCTTCGTAACATACTCAAGTTGCCTTTCTTAGCGATGCAATACGAGCTCCCGCTGACATCCACCTGATTTGCGAATCAACGAAAGAATGATCCTGCATCTGCCTTCCAATACCATCCCACTTCTGCTTGAAATGGCCGTAGAGATTTTCTCTAGCACAATGAATACCTCTATTAGCGGAAACTCTCGGTCTCACAGGACATTTTCAGTTTCACTACCCAGGAAGTCTGCACTCACTCAACCGGCCCCGTGTCGTTCCCCATCGCCCGCGACCCTGAATTAGACCCGAAGTAGAAGAAAACCATTGTCCCGGGGATTGTGCAATGTGTATATTAAACTTATTGAAACGAGAAGAGAGACAGGATATTTGGCCAATGTTACAGCTCCACGTGGTCTTATGCCTTCACTTCCTTCCTTAGCTTGATCTCTTAGTATAATGGACACACTTTACTCGTACTTCTTTGCTACGCGATATCGGACTAGTTCGCTACAGCCAAGAAGCATGAATACCTAGTTTTCTCTCTAAGGAAGTGCTGTCTCCTAGTCATTCCCAACGTCGATGAAAGCTTTTACGTGTCAAGGTAGCATGAAGTCATTCGAGAGGGGAGTAGCCGCAAGCTGAGCTGAAACTCCCACTTTTCACCATTTTTCGTTGTCTCATTCTACAGATGGTGGCGTTCAACAACTTTCCTGGGCGTTGCTGTCAGGGATTCTTGGCATCTGATTGACGCTGTGTTTTCGACCAGCGAAGCGTACTATACAGCGCACCCACAGGTGACAAGCAGGCAATAGACGGTTTTCGCAGCTGAGTGAGCGAAAGTTGAGGTGGCTTTTGAATTAACTGTTTAGGTAAGGTCTTAACGCCACGAACGCCCACACAATTTTAACTTGATGAGGTTTTGCACCCAATAAAGTGAGCGAGTAGGCTTTGGATTACTCGATTTAGGCTAGCCTTCTGTTACAGGGAACGCGGAAGCATAGGGAACCAAAGCCTTGTCATTATGATACTGGGCCGTAGGCCCAGTATTTATGCACTAATATGCCCCATCTGCTGCCTAAATGAGTCACTGTTCAGTGACTCCTATAGGCACCTAAATAGGTGCCTACGCTAAAGCTAGGCACAAACGAGACCCTGACTAACACCGTCCCATGTAAAATTTTGAAGCTTTTGGTGTCTGATGAAAACTGTCCAATCTTTAGGAATCCTTCCTAGCTAGGATACCTCCTATACCAGCCCGTTCAAGTTTTATACTTGCATGTATCATTGATGATATTATATTCGCCGTCGGTCGATATCGTTAAGCTGTCATTCAGTTAATCAATGATCAATTGATACCTCTTTACCCCATCGTATTCGCCGCGTCCTACCATACAATTCGTTCGAGTTCTAGCTTAATAATTTTTTAGACTGGTGTATATAATACCTACAGTTTTCAAGCTCTGAGATTCGAGAGTTCTAAAGCTTTATATTTTAGGTATAGTCTCCATATTACATAAGTGCAAACTATACCTGTTTGAAAAAGTAGATCGCTGTCGCTCAGCTTTAATTAAGTGAGCGGAATGGCTCAATTTCCTAAAACCCGGACCCACTGTATTCAGCGGGTAATATATGGACAGCGGCAGGCCACGGCGCTGAAGCTACTGTAACCGAACAGGTACGTCCAATGCCCGAAAACCGTCTAACGGTCGTTTTGACTTCTCTATCCGCCATCAACGAGCGCTATATCATCTTCAACTGAGCAAAGCCTCGATTCTACCTTTGTAGATTCTAGACATGTCCTTCTCCATTCGATCAAGGACCTAATCTATTATCGTTAGTATTCAAAAGTTACTGGCAATTCAATCAAGAGGACATATCCAATGCACAGATTGCTTCTGTCGCATGCTGGAATACTGTAGAGCATTCAAAGGGGTTTACAGGAACGCCAGACATTTTCATCTTGTGTAATATTCCAATGCTTTTCTTGCCGCTGAGACAGGTTAGCTAGCAAGGATGTAGCAGGGAATAGACTTACGCCGATGGGCCTCCATTTTTATACCAGCTTGAGAGTTGCTTCTCGTGTCTACCCTGTTTGAGGAACATAAGGTACTCGATGTCCATTGGAACGATGGTGTCTGGAACTACTGTGGAAGAGAACTCAAGCTACTGTTGGCTCTGTCGCTGTCATATTATCTGCATAATCAAGATGTGTATAAACCATGAGATAGAATAATCAAAAATCACTTGCCTCAACGTGAAGATTGACATGAATAATGTCTTCTGCCAACACATCAACAGGATCAAAAGCATTCTCTTTTTCCATTAGTGGATATATCTGCTGCAAGCATCCCTTCGCCTGCTGCAATGATAAATTTTAGCGCCTTGGCATTTTTTTAGCGAGATGGCGCTGTACTTTGGTGATTGAATCCCTAAGTTTTAGCGAGTTTCATAGCCTAAGGATGCTACTTTAGTAACGCAACTCGCTAAAACTTAGGGCTTCAATCATCGAAACACAGCGGTCTCGCTCTTGGATTTAGAGGTTCAATCGCTAAGCTACAGCGCTGGCTCGCTAAAAAAAAAAAAAAAAAAAAAATAGCCAAGGCGCTAAAATGTATTATTGCAGTGGGCGAAGGGATAGTCTGCTTTCAAATGCCGAGAAACTTTGCGGGGAAACAAAGTTATGAAGGTTCAGACTAAAAGTCATAATATACGCTAGTCAAAGGTCACCATAGTATTCTCAGCCACCGTAGGACAACTATTAATAATAGGGCTTACAGGCCTCAAAGTCGCTATAAATTAGCGACCCAAGGAACATTTAAGCTCTAGCGGCTTTGTGCATAGGCCATTCTTACGATTTTTAAATACTAAGCTATTTAAAATAAATTTTGTACGGATACTTAGTTTTATGAATAGCGAGCAAGCCTAGACTTTAAAATGCTGGAAATGCCCGGAATCGTACCTAACTCAATTTGTAAAGTAGAAACCTAAATCTCCATCGTAATGCCGAGTTTGACTAGAGAGCAATAATAGGCTAGTGTTCGAGCTGTAAAGCTATCTAGACAACCATCCTACAATAAGTATCAACATTGATAAAGTCAGCTTCTAGGCTTGAAAATTACCTCTCCTACCGGTTCATAGGCAATTCTTTTTTGGGAGCTCTTACGACTTGTAGGGCTAAAACTTCATGTGAATGTTTCATATGCTTTGCTTCTGTTACGGACTCAGTCAATTGGTGGCACAGGGACGCCTGCAATTAGGCAAAGCCGGTGCAATTGGTAGTTCTAATTACAAGGATCTAAAGCTAAAGAAAAAGAAGGAGAAGAAAAAGAGAGCAGTGGTTTACGGATGGGTTTATATAGTCCCTTGCGGGTTACGCGTCCTTACAGGCCGTCCGTTACCTACATGCTCGCTGCCCATAGCTAACCGACCGTAATCCCATCCGTAAGGGCAGTTTCAGGTTGTAACTAAGGCAGTTGCGGACTGTCACTTGACTTACGGTCCGTAACAGCTTCTATCCGTTAGAGCCTAGCACATGTGTCAGTTGGAGCAAATTCAGGGGCCAAACCAGCAGGTATTATTGAAGGTAGAAGTCTATCTGATTAAGTAGGCTCAGAGAGGAGACTCAGATAGGAGACTCAGACAGGAGGCGCAGACAAGAGGCTCAGACAAGAGGCTCAGACAAGAGGCTCAGACAGGAGGATCATACAGGAGGGCTCTTGACTCTTGTAAAACATACTGAAAACGTAACCCCTATATTAGAGTTTGATAGACAATTTGACGGGGAATCTCTGATTCAACAACATGCCTAATTCCAACTATTTTTAAAATTGCGGACCGCCGCAAACATGAAACTATGATTATACTAGAAAAAAGGTTTCTTCGTCAAGATCTCCACTATCAGCAGTAGCAAGAGCTTCACCATTCATTAGGCCATGGACAAAAGTCCAGCTCAATATTGCATGCCTTGTATCATCAATGTTCCTTAGCAAAAAGGGCGCCTTGCCCCCGTAAAGAACGCAAACCTTGTCTCCAGCTTGCACATCGTTGGGAACAAGCCCATAACGCCCCTTGGTTGTAACATAGAATCGAAAGCCCAACAAGCTAGAACTAAAATACATAGGCTGGAAGGGGTCTCCTCGCTGATGACCCTTGAGAGCGGCCAATCTCTGATGAAATATTGGCGCATATTCTAGACACTGCACCGTATCTATCATCAAAGTCTGGACGAAGGCGTCCAGCTTCCCTTGTCCAGTTGGATATTTCCCAGTTAGCTCGTTCATGCTACTCCAAATGCCCTTGATCAGAGCCTCTTGGTCCTTGTCGCCGGGCCTCCACCCCGCTACCACGACATCATTATCGTGGTCCCGCTGCAGGTTGAAGGCCATTTCTTTCAACTGGTCGAAGGACCCTTTGACGTCGGCTAATTTCTTCCATTCTTCAAGCGCCGGTCCATCAAATCCGTGAAAGCGCGCTTGGCCCAGGTCCTGCAGGCTTTCCTGCCGCTCAATCTCGCTGCGAACAGAGTCTATGTACGATGGATCAGACGTATCGTACGCGCGACCGACAGCCTTCACGACATCTACCGCGACACCTTTCAGACACAGAGACTCTTCTTCTTCTTCAGTATGGTGGCCAGAGGCTTGATGGCCGACCTGCGGGAATCCGCCCAGAGATGCCCTGAACTCGACTCCCGCGTCCTTCACCTCCAAGGCCGCCGGATCCGTGGCCCAGCGTGCAGTGCATTCGTGCGCCCATGATGAGAAAGCTGGGGACGTGGGCGTAGGCGTGGGCGTGGGCGAGCCCGAGAATAAGTACAGTATATCAAGATTGGAATACAATTCCAAATGTGCTCGCACCACTCGACGCCAGAGGACTGGAACGGGGAGGCCATAGTCTATAGGGACAAGGGAGGGTTCCATCAAAGGGCGAGCAAGCCCGAGGATAGCGTAGATCTTGTCCAGCGGATTACTGCACTGCCTCGACTTGAACCTCGCCAGGACGCTCGCCAACGTGTGGCCCGGCAGCCGCCGAGTTGTACGGAGAGAAAAGTCGGCCACCTCAGTCCACTCCAGACTCGCCTCCCGCTCCTGGGCGTAACTAACTCCCAGGTCCCCCGCAAGCCGCGCCAAAGTCGGCCGATCCATGCCCTCAAGGCTCCTGTCGAGCCGCTGGATCCGGTTCTGCAGCGACAGGAGCGCCGCGTCGCGGCTGCCGACATCCAGGCCCTCGAATCTGTCAACCTCCGAGATCCTGTCCGCGGCGCGCTCGTCAGAGCGCTTCGTCTCCTCAGACATGTACGCCCAGAGGAGCTCGCCGACAAGCAAGACCTCGGACATGTCCGCCGCCAGCTCTCCACATCCGAATATCGCCGACTGGGCCAGCGCGATCTCCTGTACGATCCACGCCCGCGTCCACCACGGGCGAGTCAACAGCTGGCCCAACGCCTTCCACCCGACCTGCAGCCCGGGGTGCCGGATCGCGCTTGCGAGCCTCTCGCTCGCGTCCTCGGGAAGCGGGTTGCCCAAGTCTAGCGTCTGCGACAGTCCCTGGAACGTCCGCGCAAGAGCGGTCACTAGCTTGAACCCCTCCTTGTCGTGCTCCGTCTCAACGCCGGTAAAAGCCCACACGACGCCGGCCCTTGTGTAGATGTCGCGCATTCTCGCAACTTGCTTGTTCCGCTCGTGCTTGTCGCCTTGGTTGATGCAGATCGCGTCGACCCAGATCCTCGCGGGGAGGGCGAGTGATGCCGAGGCGATGCGTTTGCGCATGCTGTACAAGGCGTCGTAGAGATTGGCGGTCACGCTGAAGCTTCGCCCGTTTAGCCTGATGTCCCGACGATCAGTTTCCGGACCCCATGTATATGACAGGGCCAGGTATTCTGTTGTTTCATCGAACTGGACAGTTGACATGCTGACGTCGATCTCCTGGCTGCTGAATGACGTTGTGTTGATTGTCAAGAAGCGGATCTCGCCCTCAGTGAGGGGTTTGTAATGAAGGGATGCCATATTCTTCTTGTGCTTGCTGCGGATGTCGTGCGGCGGGACGAGGTTCCTGGTGAAGTGCAAACTCGTCACTCGGCTATCATTTGTGCTGGTAGTGTGTGTTGCTTGCCCGTTGAGCGGGACTGATAGTGTTGTTGGGTGAAAACGACGCGTACATGAGGACTTAAATTGTCTTAACACAACTAGCACTGCTATGCAGGCTCTCATACTGGCAAGGCTGAGGCCACCTGGGGTTAGGAGTGACAAAGCCACCCTCGCTGGAGGGCTCAGCATATCAACCAATAAGGCCAAATCATAGTCCATGGATAGATATAGTAGTCGAGGCATTTGCATATATAAAAGTAATCGGGAGGGAAACCGATAAAGTCAAATGCTTTAATAAAAAGATCTCTAATTAATAGAACTGGCACGTTTCGACGCCTAACAGCCATTGCGAGAGTAAAATATCCAAAATACAGTAGTAACTTGTAGCAATAATTTTGTTACTCGTGTTTTATGCTCTTTCCTTAGGAACATTAGTATTGCATGTACACCACGAAATCGAAAAGCAGCAGGATAGCTTTGCGACATACCAGGATTAAGGGTACCAGTAGTTTATTGGGAGAGACGAGGCAAACACAACAGGGGGTTGCCTCGTTCAACAGCTCTAGCGCCATACGGATCCAAACGAGAAATTTACCATTGTGGATGTTCAGAGGGCCGAGCACGAGCCTCAATGTAAGCTCTAAAATTGATCAACTTCATGCGCTGAAACCTGAAGAGAGGTTAAAAGCTCTCGAAGATTTACTGTAGGTTGGTCTCGAGAAAGAATCGTTTTAACGCCTTAGTAAGTCTTGGCAAGGAGATGTTAGAACATATGTGCAATCTCTAAATTCCTCGATGACTCGAAGCCTTCTCAATGCGGACGCAAACGTGCCCTATGTATTCTTGCATCTGGCAAGTCCGCATATCAAAGTGCAACTCTTACTTCGTGGAAAGAGGTTGAATCTAGCTTTTGGTTATCAAATTCTTATACCTTTGTTTTGGAAGTTGCTGGCACACGCAGAATGGACATTATTTTTTGGAGCAGCGAACAGTAAGGTATTGTGTATGATCTCTATCTGAGTTCTCTGAGTCTTCTTCTCAGGGGAACTCGCCTAGCCTTGTAGTTAACAGCCCCAAATGGACCTAATTTCCCAGCCACCCAAACATCGTGTAGCCTCTAACCGTATTTGGTGCCTTCAATCTAACATTTTGTACCACTGCCCGCTTCCTCCGCATCACCCAACCAACTTATTCGTTTCATATACAACGCCACCCATCAATTCCAATTAAAGGCCAACGAAGATTGTCTCCAAAGGAGATTTATCGCGTTGTTTTAGTTCATCTACTTTACTACGAAATATCTAAACTAGAGCAGAGGCTTTGATGAGCAATATATAAAACTCGCCTATACGATCTCGCGTTCCAAGGCCTAGGAGGACAATAACAATATTGTCAAGATATTACGTGCTCAAATAGAAGCGAGTCGAAGATATAATAAGTTGACAGAGTGGTTTGGCAATGATATCCTACTGACAATTCCTTCGACTATTGGTCGAGTACGCATAAAACGGGCTTACCAAGAAAACGGATTACTGACACAGTACTAGTTGTTACGGAAGTCAGGTGACAGCCTGTAACTGTCTTAGCTACAACCTGAAACTGCCCTTACAGACGGGATTATAGGCGGTTAGCTGTAGGCAGCTGGCATGCTTTACGGACGGTCTTTAAGCGACGTGTAACCCGCAAGGGACTATATAAACCCGTCCGAAACCCACTGTTCTCCTCCTCTTTTTCTTTTTCTTTAGCTTTAGATTCTTGTATTTTAGGACTGCCAATTGCACCGGCTTCGCCTACTTGCAGGCGTCCCTGTGCCACCGATTGACTGAGTTCGTGACACTGATCGAGCAAGACTGAAAATCCATCCACCACTTATCAGGCTTATGAGGAACACGACTCCACGTGGCCATGTTACAATTGTTTTGAAGGTGCTGAACAGTAATCTTAGGGCGAGGTTGGATGGAAATATGTCAGATTGGGGCTGTAAACTGCTTGACATATACTCCGTAGCAAGTTAGACTAATACGATTCTCTCCTGAATTGGCGTCGCGGCTCCAGTAACCCGTAACAATGAAGTCACTTATCTAGAATGTAACGACTGTATCTCCAAGGAAGCCGTCAATAGAGGAGCACCGTTTCTGCCATCTCGCCGCTAGCATTCGCCTTTGCAATGGCGACTTCCATGCGCCAGCGTCTTTGGGGTCAATTTCGCCTCCTCTCAAACGCCAGCGTCTTCCACACTCCCCGGCGATCAAAACGCCAGCCTCAAAGGACTCATTCTAGCTCCCTTCCCAACGCTGGCGCTCTCTATACTCCGGCGTAATAGTAACTCCAGCATTGGGAGACCCATTCTGGTAAACGTGATCGTTGGCTTTCGGAGAACATAGATGCGGAGCTTGATAAAAGGGAAGTGGTGTTACAGAAGTGCTCATAAGCTGCTGGCTAATCACGTGCCCGCCAAGGGCCAGAGGTCTGTGGTAACTGCAGTTATCGGGAGTCAACCAGGTCCGTAACATACACAGCCGAAAGTCCCACTATATAATACAAGCATGATCTTGCATAGATATATTAAAGCGTCGTCAAGTATATATCTCACAAGAAATCCTTTTGCAACATAAATTCCTCCAGCCCTCAAGTCTTCCAACAGATGATCAGGTTAGTCGCTCATACCTATTCAGCCCAATTGCGTTGAATGAAATCCTAGAATCACCTTCATTCTTGAAAAACCAATAGTTCTGTAGCGATCTCGAGCTATGGGGAGCTGCATGTTCTTCATACCCAAAGCGGCGGTAGGCCTGATGCGGGGCTCGCCGTTTCCTAATGCAGACTTGTCATTTGCAAATTTACTGACTGAAAAGTGCTCACTTACTTACTGCTAACATAGTCCGTAATCCGTAATCAGCTACTGCAGTAGTACTTACGGTTCGACATACTGATTCTGCTCTACCGCATCAGTTCCCAGTTCTTGCAAAGTCAGGTTACTCGGCTTATTTCCTGGTTCTGGTGGAGAGATACCATTCTCCGGAACATGGCGATGACTGTCTGGGAAATGCAAATGGGTTGTAGTTGGAGACAGTGATATCGACCCGTCAGATGCAAGCCGGTTCCTACCTGCATTCCCTGCCTCTAGTTTAGCCACCTTGTTTTGCAAATCAGGCACAGTCATCGTCTCTAGTTCAGACAGCTTGTTTCGTAAATCAGGCACAGTCCTCTCTAGTTTTAGCAGCTTCTGTTCCAAAATAGCCACGCGATTTTCGGTATCTTGGCTTGTCGAGCCCTCCGAATCCTTTTCCTCTGATCTTCTGCTTCTGAGGAAGAAGTAGGCGCTGAAAATGATCAAAATGGCGGCAACGGCGCACCCCACGACTATCACGCCAATCAAGGAATAATTAGGAGGGCTTGGGCAAATGACTGAGTTTAAGGGAGCCAAAGGCACTATATCCAAAACTCCACCATTGTCAGGGGCTACCGGTGCTAGTTGAAATTTGTTTGTTTCATAATTAACAGTCAGATATAGCTAAGAAAAGTAGTTAGCATAATCTCAGAGTACTATTACGATGTGAAACATGCCTGTGATAATAGAACCTTCCCAAGGGTAGCGGTTTCGAAGGGAGCATTTTGGTAGAAGACATTTGCCATTGTGATATTAGTTTGGACAACAACATTGCCATCTGGATCAAGTCCTCGCGGATGTTGTACCAGTTCGTAACTTGGAATTTCGACTGTGGGCCATCACTCAGTTGAAATACTAAGCTTGCATTGAAAGTTGCGTCATAGTAAAGACCTGGCTCAACTATGTAGAGTTGTTCTGAAACTGATACATTACTGCTCCATGCCGTATTCTCTTGAAATGCCCCAAACACACTTTCTGGCAGACGAAATAAATTATCATATCTTCATTAGCTTTAGTTATCATAGCACTCATCGTCTTCAACAGGGAAGATAAATTTACGGCTCAATGCAAGATATCATTGTCGCACCCTGGGAAACAATTGTATTATTTTCGTAACCTGGGTGAACTATTGTTAATTACTCGACAACGACTTGAAGAGAACATGGGTGATCCCCCACACTTGTGTTATTGCTTATCGAAAAATTTGAGAAGGGTCCTGCAACAGAAGCAGCATCGAATCCACCAAGAATTAAGTGACCTTCCCGTCCTTGTGGAATACTGCCTGCGAAGAATCCGAACCCTGATGGAGCTTTACCGCTAGAAACAATTGAATGGAGGAAAACCGATTCATTGGCTAGCCCCAATTGGCCAGCGTTAGCATTCGGTGCGTCCAAAGCAACCTCGATAGGGTAACCCTAAGAGTGCGAGGCCGGAAGAAAACTGAATAGTTGTATATCCAGCGTCTGTGATCTGGGGATTTAACGAGTCCCAGACAGGGTTTGCGGTCAAGGCTTGTAAAGATTCATTGAAAGAAGCGGTGCCGCTTTGAATGAAAAGGCCTGCGCGAGTTGAAACACTCTGACCGTAGGTACTGTTATGATTGTTGGTGCAGATCTGAGTGCTGATCACGAACGTACCATTCACGGTGCAGGATGGGACAAGACACAGCGGCTCTGAGGCTATGTCCACTTCAAGAGCAAAATATGGATAATTTGCAAATGTGGGAAGCGAACAATTGCCGAAACGGAGATACAATGGCTCTGGAGATGCAAAGGAACATTCTTCGTCTGCAGCAACGGCTTGAAGGAATACAATGTAGAGGAAATAGAGAAATGCCATTTCGAGTAATCTTGGCATTATAATTGATGGTGCTCTAATATCTCGGCTTGGCAATTGATATAAATCCAATCATAGCCAAAGAGTGGGGAAACGTTCTAATAAGAGTATGTCTCTTAAGGCTCACAGCCTTATCTGCAACCCCGTTGGGCGGTGGCGCATTCTTGCGGGATTTCCTTGTTGCAGAGATGGCTGGTCAAATGACACCTCGGTTCATCTGGGTTGGTTGCGTGTTTTGCATCACGAACGTCTTTCTTCAAAGAGTTCTGTCACGATATAACCCTGTCAAGGGGTTGTTTGATAGCTGGCTTACCCCTAATCCTTGCTGAGGGGGCGGGGCACCACTATAAATCTATAGGCTGGTCCCTCTTCTATGAGATAACCTAGTATCAATACATTCAATAATCCTCATGTTCATGTACTCCGCCTATAAAACTTGACAAGTTCCAACGGAGCTATTTATCAAGTATGCTAGTATGGCAGGCCATACTCCCTAGGAATTATCATAATCGACTAAATTACAACGCAAAATTTAGAGCGACGCTGTGAAGTTGATTTCTGAAAGGCATCAGCACAAAGTTCAATAACGAGTTCGAAGGGGATTTGCAGGCACGTACCGTAACTAGCGATCCACGCAAAACGCTACAACGCTACTCGATTTCCCGCTTACTTTCCCACCCCACTTAAATTCCCGCTTCACCCACCAAATTAACCACCCACTTTAAATATTAATTATTAAATAACCACTAAGTATATCAACTTGCAATTGAAAATAGAGATAGTTTGATAGAAAATGTATTATATTACGAAGTATTAAGTGCCCTTCTCAAAGACTACTAGTTTTTTAATTACACGCCTGCTAATTGACGATTTTGTCGCGGACCCCCTCCACATTATTACTAGCAAATCGTACTACCTTCTTCTCACAAACAGGTGCTTTTTTAGCCTTTGTAGGAGTCTTAGTTTTCACTAGGGATCCTTTGAGGCTTTCTTCACCGATACTTCCTTCTTTTTTTGAGCTTGCTTTTCAGCCTTCTCTTCAGCCTCAACTTCAGCCCGATTATCACTCCTTAATGTTGCTTGCAGAGCCTTTTAAGCCTTCTCTGTTTTAGTCCTTTGCTTTTAAGTGCTATCCCATAAGCACATACAGCGACTTTTAGCGCCTTGGCGCTTAGTCATCAATATAAGGGTTAAGATCACCAAAACATTGAAATGTAAACAATGAAGCTATTCCGACTGTTTTACAGATATAATTCGCAATTCAATGTTTGAGAACGTAGTCGGCGATCCTACCGATCCAAAGGGAACCCTACGGCCCAACCTGCGCCCAGAAATAGGCACTGGAGATCACTACAAACCATTATTTCGCCCTGAATTCGACCGAATAATAAGCCTTCCTCCAAGCACCGATAAGACTAATCCAATTGCTATTTGGAGCCTCTTTTTTACCCAGGAATCCCTTGAGAATATCGTCCAGAATACCAACAAAAAGGGTGCATCCCTATATAACAACCAAGGCGAGCATGGCCGGCCATGGAAGGACATTGACATTTCTGAACTGTACGCATACTTAGCTATCTTATTCTATATGGGTTTACATATAGAAAATGATACTAGGCTATACTGGTCACACAAAGAAGGCAATCCAATTCACATTGCAGTCTATACAGCTATAGGGGAGAACCGGTGGCATCGTATTCATCGTGCGTTCTCTATATCGGATCCCACACTTCCACTAGGAACAGTCTTTGAGAAAGTAAGTTAGACTTTGACTATCTTATTGTATAAGTATTTGCTAACAAATCTAATAGCTAGAGCCCTTGAATACCCACATTTGGACAGTATCTCGTCAATTATGGATTCCTAGCCGAGACCTTGCTGTCGACGAGTGTATGGAACGCTTTTCTGGCCGGAGTTCAGATATTGTTACTATCCCTAGCAAGCCAATTTCAACTGGATATAAGGTCTGGGCAATTGCACAACTTGGATATATTCTTAGTGTCTTATACTACCGCAATGGCAAAGGCCCAGTTGGTTCTAAGGTGCCACTAAGTTCTAGAATCAATCCGACCCAAGCTGTCGTTGTTACACTACTAAAAACCTTACCGAATCCACCAATTGGCCCAAGCCTACAATATTGCGTTTGGTTAGACAACCTATTTGTTAGCACAACCCTTTTTTCCTACCTCCGACGCTTAGGCTATAGCGCAGCAGGCACTTGTCGTACGAATTCAGGAATATGCCAGGAATTTGTATTAAAAAAGAAGGCTGAACAAGCTAATCAATCGATTTCTCGGTTGCGTTCGCTTTGGCAGGCACCTACGAAAGACAACCTAGTACTACAGACAGCTTGGAAGGACAATAACTTAGTCTTATTCTTGTCAACAATCCATTACCCTGTTGAATTAGACTCAGAAATAGTTAGGACTTTACAGGCTAACACAGAACCTGGCAACCTTATTGGCCAAGAGCTTATTGTACGAAACCGTAGACGGCCTAGAGCAACTTCTACAGCAGCTAAATCTGTACGGGCCGAATTTGGTGACGCTGTGCGGAAGAACCTAGCTATTCCTTGTGTTATTGACGAATATAACCACAAAATGGGCCAGGTAGACCTAGCTGACCAATACCGGGCTGATAATCCTGGACGACGACGAATTCGACGAGGTGGTTGGCACGCTCTTTGGAAGTTTATATACAATACTGTATTAGTAAATAGCTATTTGTTGTCTTCTTGGGTTGGTAGAAGGGAAAAAGGGTCTGGCCTAGATCGGGGTCAAAGCGAATTCCGAAGCAAGCTGATATCTCAACTTTTTGAGCTTGCAAGAGCTGAAGCGCAGAAGCAGAAAAGGGTGGTTTCACATACAAATCCACTAAGATTTGCTGCACCAGAGCAGCATATCCGAGTTCTACGCGATAGGAAACAAGACTGTATGGGGTGCGCTCTTACAGGGCAGGCCAGGAAGCCGGAAAAACGCAAGGCACTTGGTGAGATATCAGCCAATCAGGGCCCTCGAAAGCGGCCGAGGTCGACCGTCTATGGCTGTAAGGCCTGTGACATTCCACTATGTAAAGAAGGCCCTTGTTGGGACGAATATCATAAGAATCTGTGAATAGCTTCAAATTGTCCATGTAAATACAGTGATTCTATTGGTCAGGAACCCTGTCACACTAAAAGTCGCAAGCGAGTATGTGCTAAGGGGATAGCAGCTTATTAGCATCGATTCGAGCCCTTTCCTACTTCTCTTCCTCTTCCTTCTTAGCTGCAACAGCTTGTGCACGCTTCATATTAGTAGTACTAAAGAGTATTAGCCCATTGTGCTCCTCACTAAGAACGTTCAGCCTTTTCCCTTGGTTGTAACACTTCTTTTTAGTCTTTAAAGTATTAATAAGCCCTTCCTTTATATGTTGATTAAGTGCAGCTTGTACAGCTAGTTGTTCGTTGGCTTTAAAGAGCTTTTAAAGCTTTACTTGTATAAGGTTCTTAAGGTAGTCGGCTTGGAAGTGACAAATTGATCTTGCATCCATTAGAGTCTTCAGAGTAGGAGATAACGTTAATGGAGCTTTAATAGCTTGTAAAGGAGTATTTGGGTAGGTGATAACTAACAAAACAAGTAAAGGGTTGTATAGCTAGATCCCAGGCTTCTCAAACGCTCATTGGATATTCTCCTTAGTAAAAGCTGTCCGCTATACCGCCTAGAAGATCGCTAAGAAGTGTCTATTTTTCATTGACGTCGAGCTAAGGCCTTTATTTTGAAAGGCATTAAGCTTATTGGAGTATGCAGTTAAGAGCTGTCCAAAGAGGACGACGTTTAAGGGTTAAAGGCGGTGGGTTGAGTGTAGTAGGAGGATAAGAAGTATAATACGCAATTCCTAACACTTGTTAATAAAAGCCATATTTATATAACTTAAGTGACTATCAACAATTAAAAGACGCTTTCCTCGCCTAGTAGTTGTATGAGTTGCAGGATTAAAGACCTTAGTAAGCTATTAGAGACTAAACGCGTCGTTGCTCCATCTATTGCTTGAAGCACTAAAAAAGATGTGGTCTGTATCCTCAAGATCCTCTATCTATGTGTCTTACAAGTCGTACGATTCGCTTTTATATAAAAGTGTTGCAGGGACCTTCTTTCCAATTGTAGAGACGCAGGCTAAGAGGGAGATGAATTTGCAGTTTCCATCTTAGGAGGCCTAGCGTACGCGTCCAAACTTATATGCCTCTAATAACATGATTCTTTTCATGCTTTTAAGCAGCCCAATTAAGAACCCCTTCTCGTCCTAATTGTAGATGTTTTCGGCAGTGATATTGTTGTCTTCTATGGCCCGGAGCAACTAGAGCAAGACATACGTTAGTGACTAATTCTCGTGAAGTACAAGAAAGCAACGCGAAAAAGCACTTAACTAGATCATAAAACAATTAATAAGTAGGGCCATATTCGCCCTTTACGTGTAAACCGTTAATACTGCGCAAATATAGGCTCTTTAGCTCACTTTAGTGCCGCTAGCAAAACTGCCAACCTAGTTCTTTCCCACTTCCCGTCTAATAATCTCTTCTGCAAAGTTCTTAACCATCTGACTGGGGGGATCCCTTGCTTAGTCAATCGGTTGATCTGATTGATTAGAACACGTTCCTGGGCGTTGGTGAGACATTGGTGTCGGTCGGACTGGCACTGCTTGCAGGAGGTAGTTTTGCCCCAATCACGGCTCAGTGGGCTTGGCGCTCTTGCACATGGTACTGGCTCATTCTCTCTCTTTCTCCCCAAACTACGGCTGCAGCCCAATGAGAGCAACTTGCAACTTGAAAGTGAATATTGTTAAGGAACGAAAAGTCCTTTACATATAAATCCTGCTTAGCTTGGATCATCTCACTACCCTCATAAAAGTTTACCCGACCGGCTGGAAATCACCTGACTGAACCAATCGTGATGCTATATAAACTCGATAAAGGATTAAGACTATACTAAGTGTAGTATAAAACCACAATTTCTGGGACGCAAATTTCCATAAGCTCCCTTGAACTATACTTTCTTCTTAGCTAATATACCTCTAACAAAGGTGGTGGCGAACATAATACTACACTGCTAGTTACTTTTTGTCTTCTGTACACGGTCATTATTTATATAGACTCACCATTGCACTCCAGCCAGAGCCGTATCGGTGACGCCAGTTCTCCATCCCACTGCGGAAGTAATTGGTTGGCAGTTGTCGAAGTTCGCATCGCATATATCATCATTGGAATCAT
>Ga0335072_10006612_pt1 | contig 16938 bp, 10 predicted proteins | sample Lox_Sample_21_FD_206725 | JGI IMG/M metagenome (GOLD analysis project Ga0335072, IMG submission 206725) | Soil microbial communities from Loxahatchee National Wildlife Refuge, Florida, United States - Lox_Sample_2.1 | ecosystem: Environmental > Terrestrial > Soil > Wetlands | place: USA...
GGCTGGTTCGGGTTTGCACGTTGCTGCTCGGACAGACCTCGAGATGAATGCGCTCGCGGCGGAGATGCTCCACCAGCGCCGCATCCTCCATGCTGCGCACGCCATGACCAATGCGCGTCGGCGCCAAAGCGCGCAGCGTCTCCCAAACGCTGTCCGCCCCACGCGCTTCACCGGCATGAGCGGTGCGATCGAGGCCACGCTCCGCGGCATAGCGAAAGGCCGCCACATGCGCATCGATCGGAAATCCCGCTTCATCGCCCGCAATATCGAGCGCGGCGACGCGGCTGCCCTGGAACCGCTCCACCAGCCTGGCGGTCTGCAGGCTTTGCTCCTCGCTGTAGTGGCGCAGCGTGCAAAGAATCAGTCTCGCCTCCATACCGGTCGTGCGAATGCAGTGCTCCGTCGCGCGATCGACGGCTTCAACCACCGCCTCCGGTGTCAGTCCGCGTTCCAGATGCAGCAGCGGCGCAAAGCGCAACTCCGCGTAGATCACGTGGTCCGCCCCCAGTTGCTCAAAGACGTCCTCCGTCACCAGGCGCAGCGATTCGGCCGTCTGCATCAGCCGAAAACCGCGCGGCGCGCGGGTGAGGAAATCGGCGAGGCTCGCGCATTGCGCCGGCGCCACAAACTCGCTGTCGTATTCTGCGCGCGAAACCGATGGATCGAGACGCGAAACGACGTTGTAGCTGAGGGAACAGTCGAGGTGCAGGTGCAGTTCAACCCTGGGGATCGGTGCCATGCATCAGGCTACCAGTCCCTGCGCCGCGCGATTTCCTCAGCGGCGCGCGTCAGGCTGGCCTCGCAGGCGGTTCAGGCAGACGAAGACACGAGTGCGGCTCGTGGTTGAACTGCTTCGGCGGCAGCAGATGACGCCCTTCCTGGCGGACAAAAAGCCAGGCTCCAGCAAAGAACAGCAACGCCACAACCATCGCCGCGGCGACGACCGCAAGAAAATTGGGGTCTTTGTGCCTTCCTGGATTCGGATTGGGAGCAGCAGGATCCGGCATATATCCAGTGGGATGCCAGGAGTCCGACCCCGCGGTGCTCCCGCAGCGGCGTGCGTTGAGGACATCAAAAAAGAGTATTCCATCCTGTTGCAGTGCGGGGCGTGCTGCATTTCGGGGTGGGTCAGGACGATGTCCCTCCGGTAAACTGAGCTTCTGAGCTATGTTTGAGAACCTTTCCGAGAAGCTGCAACGGGCCTTCAAAAACCTGCGCGGGCAGGGGTCCGTTACCGAAGAAAACATGCAGGAGGCGATGCGCGAGATTCGCGTCGCCCTGCTGGAAGCCGACGTCAACCTGAACGTCGTCAAAGAGCTGATCGACCACATCCGCGAAAAGGCCCTGGGCCAGGAGGTCATGACCTCGCTCTCGCCCTCCGAACAGGTGGTCAAGATCGTCCGCGATGAGCTGATCGCGATCCTCGGCAAAGACGTCGCGCGCTTCCAGTTCGCCTCGCGCCCTCCGACCGTCATCCTGATGGCCGGCCTCCAGGGCTCCGGCAAAACCACCACCGCGGGCAAACTCGCGGCCTGGCTGCAGAAGGGCGGCCACCGCCCCATGCTCGTTTCGGTCGACGTCTACCGCCCCGCCGCGCGTGAGCAGCTGCGAGTGGTCGCCAGGGTAATCAAGGCCAACCTTTACGAAGGCGATCAAAAGGGCGAGCCGCCCGGAACCCCTCTGGTCGAGCGCCTCGCCAAAGAAGCCCGCCGGGAAGCCGTCATCACCGGCTGCGACACGCTCATCGTCGACACCGCCGGCCGTCTCCACATCGACGAGCAGCTGATGGAAGAGATGACGAAGCTGAAAGCCCTGCTCTCGCCCCAGGAGATCCTCTTCGTCGCCGACGCCATGACCGGTCAGGATGCCGTCAATTCGGCGCAGGCGTTTCACAGGCAACTCAGCCTCACCGGAACCGTCCTCACCAAGATGGATGGCGATGCCCGCGGCGGCGCAGCCTTGTCCATCCGCCACGTCACCGGACAGCCCGTCAAGTTCATCGGCACCGGCGAAAAGCCGGATGCCTTCGAGCCCTTCCATCCCGACCGTATCGTCGGCCGCATCCTCGGCATGGGCGACATCATGGGCCTCATCGAGCGTGCCGAAGAGAAGCTCGATAAGCGCAAGAGCGAGGAGTTCGCCCGCAAGGCGCTCTCCGGCGACGGATTCTCCCTCGAAGACTTCCGCGATCAGCTGCGCCAGATCAAAAAACTCGGCTCCATGGAAAGCATCCTCAAGATGCTCCCCTCGGTCGGCCCCTTTGCCGGCATGCAGCAGATGGCCGGCCAGGTCGACGAGAAGCAGTTCACCCGCGTCGAGGCGATCATCAATTCGATGACGCCGAAAGAGCGCAATAACCACGAGATCATCTCCGGCAGCCGTCGCAAGCGCATCGCCGCCGGTTCCGGCACGTCCGTGCAGGAAGTGAATCTGCTGCTCCGTCAGTACGCCCAGATGCGAAAGATGTTCAAAGGCATCGGCAAGGGCGGCGGGATGCTGCAGCGGCGGGCGATGGGCATGCTGGGCGGCATGAAGGGTCGATGAAATGCCCAACAAGGCGACGGAACTGCAGCGAAAAGGAGTCGTAACCGCGGCCGGTGCCGCGGTGCTGGCTGCGGCTCCCGCGCTCTTCATGACCCACGGTCACCGCTGGATGGCTTTCCTCGTCATCGGAATTCAGATCGTTCTCCTCGTCGCCGCCGCACGATTTCTGAGGGAAAGCCAACGGTTAAGAGTCGCCGACCGCAGGTAGAACGGCGCATCGGAGGTAAAGTTTTCTTTCATACCTCCCTCAATGGCTCGCAAGCTCCTGATTGCACAAACCTAAAAAGTTCACCTCAAAATCACCCACCCTCCATTGCCCTTCCACGAGTCGTCCCTGACACTCGGCGCACTCAGAGGTTCGCGGGAATGCCTGGCCAGGGTTCGTGACGGCCTCTGTTCCTCAGGAGGTCGTACCCATGCGCAGATTCCTTCCCGCGATCCTGCTGTTTCTCACACCGGTGATGGCTCTTGCAGCCGTGCCCGTCGTCAACAGCGGCACCATCAATTACCAGACCAACCAGATCACTCTCATCGGTTCGGGATTCGAGCCGGCCAAGGCCAAGCCGACGGTCACCTTCAACGGCACAGCGTTGACCGTTTCCACCTTCAGCAACACCCAGGTCGTCGCGACCTTGCCCGCCAGTCTCACCCCGGGTACCTTCGACCTGACCGTCACCAACAGCCAGGGTAACGCGGTCGACTTCAATATGACCTATGGAGCAACCGGGCCCCAGGGTCCTGCAGGGCCGACGGGATCAACCGGCGCCGCCGGTCCCCAGGGTCCCGCAGGTCCGGCCGGAGCAACTGGAGCCACCGGTCCCCGGGGTGCCGCTGGAGCCGCGGGGGCGCCGGGCGCACCCGGCACGAATGGGACCAGCTTCATCTTTCTGAACGCGTACAACCCCTACGCGACCTACACGGCGAACGATGTCGTGACGTACAACGGTGCGTCCTATATCGCCACCGTCGCCAACGGCCCGAACCCGAGCGGCCCCGCCCCGGACTCCAATCCAAGCTGGAGCCTGATGGCTGCGGCCGGCGCGACCGGACCCGCCGGCGTGCAGGGGCCGGCCGGAGCTATGGGTCCCGCAGGTCCAATCGGTCCAGCCGGCCCAGCGGGAGCAACCGGCGCAAATGGCGCGACAGGTCCGCAGGGACCGCGCGGCGCAACCGGTGCCGCTGGCCCCGCCGGAGCCAACGGCACCAGCTTCACCTTCCTCAATACCTACAATCCGTATTCGACCTACACCGCAAACGATGTCGTGACCTACAACGGATCCTCCTATATCGCGATCATCGGCAACGGGCCCAATCCGAATGGACCCACTCCGGAACAAAGCCAGGACTGGAGCCTGTTGGCCGCCGCGGGATCGCCCGGCGCAACCGGTCCTGCAGGCCCTGCTGGATCGATGGGGCCGCAGGGTCCCGCGGGACCGGCTGGTGCAACCGGGGCAATCGGTGCTGCAGGTCCATCCGGGCCCCAGGGATCGCAGGGTCCTCAGGGAGCCACGGGACCCGAGGGGCCCGAGGGGCCCGCTGGACCGCAGGGCCCACAAGGACCGGCTGGATCCGGAGGCGGCGGTGTCTTGTCCTATGCGTTCACAAACCCAGGGGACAACAACGGGATTCCGGCGTTTCCGGCGCCCAATCAGCCGATTCCGGTGGCCACCCTCACGCTGCCCAATGCTGGAACCTATCTGGTTTGGTCTGAAGTATGGGTCATTGCCCAGAATCAGACGGATCAGAGTTATGTCGAGATGACGTCGCTGGGCTGCACTCTCACCGGAGCCTCCATTGGCGATCAGGGGAGCGGGCAGATCATGACGTATGGCGGAACCGTGACCAACCACGGGCTTGCCGTCACGTCGCAGGCGAGCGCCACGGTGACGTTGAACTGCAGCTATGGTGGATTCGTCAACACCGGTGTCAACGCCCTGGCCGGAGCGGCATACCCGGTGATCAGCGCAATCCAGGTGAAATAAAACTCGTGCGGTCCCGGCTCGGCGCGATGCCCGGGCAGGGACCGCATCAGGATGAGAAGAAGAGCGCTGCCTCGTCCTACTCGAACAGCTTGCGGCCGGCGTGCGAACCGATCCTCGGTTTGCGCGTCGGCGGAGCCGACAGCATCCCCAGCAGATCGCGTAGTTCGCTCCGCACCTTCTGCAGCTTCGCCTTGACCCGAACCGGACTCGCCCCGCCTTCGATCAGCGGCAGCTGCGGTGCGTGAGCGCGCAGCTCGCGAGCTTCCTGCGCAAGAACCTGCCGCGCTCCCGCAATCGTGTACCCCTCGTCATGCAGCAGCTTGCGCACCCGCATCGCCATCTCCACATCGCGCTTGCGATAAAGGCGCTGCCCGGTGCCGCTCTTGTTGGGTCGCATCTGCGGAAACTCCGTCTCCCAGAAGCGAAGAACGTACGTCTCCACGCCGCACAGGCGCGCCACTTCGCCGATGCGAAAGTACAGCTTGTCGGGAATTACGGTTTCAGGCCGAGGCCGGCGCTGCGCTGCGTTTTTTGCCATCGACAGTCTGCGCGGAGCCGCTGCGGACGCGGTTCACTGCCCGCAGTATAGGACACGCAGCGTCTGACGTGGCAAGAATGTGGAAAAGTGGCGCCGGTTCTTCGCTCAGCTCCTGCTCGTCTTCCCCACCGGCTCCCGCGCGGCGCTCTTCGCCGGCGCCGCGCGCAGATACTGCACCGGCCAGGAAGCGCTCGCACCCAGGGCCGCCGCCGCATGAAGCGGCCAGTACGGATCGCGCAAAAACTCCCGCGCGATGAAGATCAGGTCGGCCTGGCCGGTGCGAACGATGTGCGCCGCCTGCGCTGGATCCGTGATCATCCCCACCGCGCCCGTCAGCAGACCCGTCTGCCTGCGGATCGCTTCCGAGAACGGCGTCTGATACCCAGGACCCAGCGGAATCGCCGCCCCCGCGACATTGCCGCCCGAGGAGACATCGATCAGGTCGACACCCCGATCGCGCAGCCATCCGGCGAGTTGTACCGATTGCTCCAGATCCCAACCCCCCTCCGTCCAGTCCGTCGCCGAGATCCGCACAAACAGCGGCCGCTCGCGCTGCCAAACGTCCCGAACCGCCGCCACCACTTCGAGCAGCAGCCGCGCGCGATTCTCCAGGCTCCCGCCATAGGCGTCACCGCGATGGTTGCTGATCGGAGAAAGAAATTCGTGGAGCAGGTAGCCATGCGCCGAGTGAATCTCGACGACATCGAACCCTGCCTGGTCGGCGCGGATCGCAGCCGCCCGAAAAGCCTGCGTGATCGCCGCAATCCCACCCGCATCCAGTTCGTGCGGCTGCGGGTAATTCGGCGCGAACGCAATCGCACTGGGCGCGACCACCTCCGCCCAGCCGCCATCTTCGGGCGCGATCGCTCCTTCCCCCGCGCCCGGCCGATACGTGCTCGCTTTCCGTCCCGCGTGCGCCAGCTGAATCCCCGCATGCGCCCCCTGGGAGTGAACGAACGCCGTGATCCGTGCCAGCGGCGCAACCTGCTCGTCCTTCCACAGCCCCAAATCCTGCGGGCTGATCCGTCCTTCGGGCGTGACCGCGGTCGCCTCGGTGAAAACCAGCCCCGCCCCGCCCACCGCCCGGCTCCCCAGATGAACCAGATGCCAGTCGTTCGCGAAACCGTCTTCGCAGGAGTACTCGCACATCGGCGATACGACGATGCGGTTGCGCAGCGTGAAAGAACCAATTGGCAAAGGAGAAAACAGCTCGGCCGGATTTTGCGAAGTCATGCAGGCTCTTGGATGGCGGGGGAGGGAATTAGTCGCAGGCACCCACAGTCCAGCGATCCCGGATCAGGCGACTGCCCCCACAAAAAGAAAGAGAGGCTTCGCTCGGAACGAAGCCTCTGCGGAAAGCCGGTATGTGGGGGAGGGCTGACCCTGAGGTTGCCTCCGTGGAGCTCTTCTCCCTGAGCGTCGGATGCCAACCCTCTACAACATCCTGGCCGATAGCCGTTAAGCCATCAACAGATTGGGGCCTCCACGCACATATGTCAAGTCCAAAATGCGACTTCAGCCGAAAATTTGGGTGGCTCCGCCCTTCGATCCGCGGCCAATCCTGCACTTTGGGGTCCTGCAAGAGGTATCCGATGTGGCAACTACCGGCCCGCGTTTTCCCTGGCTTCGTCCTGCACGGAGTACGTCCGGCGACCCGCAGGCAGCGGATCGAGCCGGTAGAGAACCAGCACGTTGCGGTCTGGATCGTCGAACGCCGGAAAGCTCGCGACCGGATGGATCGAATCGAGCGTCTCGATATCAGCCTGGGTTCCTGGGTCGATCTCGTTCCACTCCGCAAACCAGCCCGGCTGGTCGTTGTAGATCCGATACGGCAGATCCCATGTGCCGAAGTCGTCGCAGATCGCGGGCATGCCGGTGATCAGCTCGATGCTGTCGCCGCTGATCGACAGAAGCAGCCGATGCGGGCCAGGGTGCGCATCGATAGAACGCGCCACGCCGCGGGCCGCCTCCACGAAACTGTACTCCGGATGCCGCAGATAGCCGGCAATGCGAATCACGCCAATCGTCGAGGCAACGGCGCCGGCCGCCATAGCCGCCGCGCCGCCAACCCGCAGCATCGCCCGCCGCCGCTGCGACAGCAAATCGGCCATGCCCACGCACAGCAAAAAGCAAAGCGGATACATCACCACCTGGTAGTACCGAGGCTGCGGGCTGTCATGCCACCCGATGAACAGGATGTATCCGGCAATCGCGAGCAGCGACGCCGCCGTGAGCGGGCTGCGCCACAGGTCCACCGCGGACTCCGCCTCTTCCCGATCCACTACGGAACCCTCCGAGCGACGCTTCGGCACCATCGTCAGCAGCAGCACGGCGACCGTTGCAGCGCAGAGAATCGGCGAAACCCAGATCACCCCATGCAGCGCCCACCAGAAAGCGCCCACCCATCCGGCGAACGTCGTCGGCTCCGGCCAGTAGTTCGCTTCGAAGAGATAGTGGTAGTCGACCCGATAGTGCGGCCGCGCGAGCAGAAAATAATACCCGCACCACGGCAGCACCGCGGCGGCCACGCAGACGCCAACCGCCCGGACCGCAGTACGCCATCGATGCGAAGCGCGCGCCACCAGAAACAGCGTCGACGGAAGTACAAAAATAGCCGTCGTTTTGGTCAGCACCATCAGGCACACCAGAAAGCCAATCGCCACCAGCATCCAGGTCCTCGCCCGCGTCGGAGCCTCCGCCAGGCGCAGAGCCAGCAGCCACGAGAGCAGCAGAAAACAGATCAGCGGCGATTCCAGAATGCCCAGCCGGCTGAAGGCCCACAGAAACGGGCTGGCCGCCAGCAACGTCACCGCCAGAAAGGCCATCCCGCGCGGCGCCTGGGTGCGCACGACAAACCACGCGAGAACCAGGTCCAGCCCAAAGAACGCCAGCGCCAGGCACCGGTCCGCGGCCAGGCTCACTCCCGTGAAGTGAAAAACCCCGGCCAGCAGCAGCGGCCACACCGGAAGCGCGACCGCCGGATTGAAGTCGCCATGGAGGTACCAGTGGCCCGTGAGAGAGTGGCGAATCGCCGCGTTGCCGTACCAACCCTCGTCGGTGTACTTCGAGTAATCCATCCATGGGGAATGGTTCGGGAAATCCGCGAGGAGATGCGGGAAGTGGAGGCAAAAGAGCGTCACGATGCCCAGCCCCCACAGCACATACGGCCATCGCTTCGCGGCTCGGTGCGCTGCCGGTCGCGCATAGCTCGGCGGCTCGTAGGGTGCGAGGATCGGACCGAGCTGCTCCTCGCGCTCGGCACCTTCGCGAAGCCGATCCGCTGCGGAATGTCTGCGCACTCGCGCTCCATCCATGGACCGCTCACTCCTCCTCAGGGATAAACACCGATCGCCCCGTTCAGGCTGCGCCCCAGCGTTGATGGAAAGATTCAGAAAAGTATATAAAGGCAGCCCGCCACCCCTGGGCACGCCACCAAAACGTGCCTCCGAACCCCCAAAAATGCAGATCCCGCTCCCCTTCGCGAGGAGCGGGATCAAAATTGCCGTGCCCAGCTACTGAACCGCCGCAGTCACGCCCAGCGTGTGGATCTGGCTTCCTGCTGTGCCGGTCACCATCACCTGGTAGTTGCCCGCCGCCGCCGTACTGCCGGCCGTCACGGTGAGCGTCGCCGGCGCCGCCGGATTGCTTCCCGATACCGGCAGCGTCACTGAGCTCTGGTTGAGTGAGCAGCCCACGCCCGCAGGCGATCCAACCACAGTGCACGCCAGAGTCACCGCGCCGCTAAACCCATTCGCGGGCATCACGAACAAGCTCGCCGTGGCGCTGCCTCCCGGCTGCACCCCCACCAAAGGTGTGGCCGACGTGAGGGAGAAGTCCGAAAGCGGATTGCTCAGCGCCGTGCTCAGCGTGAACGTCGACGGAGCGTACGTGCTGTTTCCCAGATACTGCACGGTGATCGTATTCGATCCCTGCAGCAGCGATTCGCTGTTCAGCGTGACCGAGAAGCTCGAAGACAGAGCCGAACCACCGCCTCCTCCGCCACCACCCCCGCCGCCGCCGCCCGAACCCGAGCCGCCGCCTCCGCAGCCGATATCGAACCCGATGACGCATACGAACAATGCCAGCGCCAGGAAATTACGCCACGCCCTGCGCCGCGCCGGGATCGCCAGAAGCAAAACGCACGCCAGCACCCCGCCTCCGCCCGTCGCGAACAGATCGAAGTGTTTGAACAGCGGAACTGGCGCCCGGTTCTCGGCCGACGCTGAAAGCGGAACCTCGAGCAGGTAATACCCGCCTGTATAGATCGCCACCGTCCCCGTCGGTGCCGCGCCCCCACTGCCCGTCACCGTACCGCTCAGCGTCACGGTCGTGGTCGGCGAGATCGAGCCGTTCAGGCTGGCGGTGATCGTCGACGTCGTCCCTCCCGGATTCGCAAACGGAATCGTGTAGGACCCGTTCGTCGCGCTGTAATTTCCATCGCCCGCGTAGGTGAGCGTCAGGTTCAGATTGCCCGTCGCCGCGCTGGTTGGAATCGTGATCGTCGCGATCCCCACCGGCGCTCCTGTCGCCGGATCCACACCCGCTGCCAGCGGAGCGCTGGTCACCCCGGAGACACCGCCGATCGTGACCGTCCCCGTCGGCGGAGCCACCGGAACCGTGTAAGGAGACCCCGTCACTGTCGTGAGCGCGCCACTGTTCTCCTGCACGACGTTCGTGCTGTTGAACAGCGTGATCGTCAGCACGTCCGCCTGACCGCTCGCCAGAGCGCCCTGCGACGTCTGATAGCTCGTCGCCAGGCTCAGCAGCGGCGTGTTCTTCGCCACCGTAAACGCAACCGTCGACCCGGCGGATCCGTTGAAGCTCGCATCGCCGGAATAAGTCGCTGTGACCGAATGGCTGCCGACTGCCAACGGCGCGTTGTATTCGGCGTCGTCTTCCGCGTTCAGCGTCGCGACATTGACCGTGCTGCTGTTGTCGGCGAAGGTCACCGTGCCCGTCGGCGTCGTGGTCGACGTCGTGCCGGCGTGGATCTGTGCCGCCAGAATCAGCTGCGTTCCATAGCTGACCGTTGCACCACCCGTCACACTGGCCGAGCCGGTCTGGTCGAGAATGCTGAAGCTCGTCGTGCTGGTCTGCTTACTGACCGTGACCGTGACCGGCGTCGAACTGCTGGGACCGTTGGTCCCATCGCCGCTGTACTGCCCCCAGATCTCATACGTGCCGCCCGGCAGATAATTCACCGAAGCTGAGAACGCTCCGCTGGTCAGCGCAAAAACTCCCAGCCCCTGCTGCAGCGGCGTCGTGCTGTTCGTCACCAGCGCCACCGTCCCCGTCGGAGTTCCGGTTCCCGTCACCGTCCCGCTGATCGTGACCGGCGTCCCCGCCGTGATCGTCGTCGTCGTCGGAGTCAGCGTCGTTGTCGTCGTCTTGAACGTGACCTTGTTCCAGTCCGACACCAGAACCGCCGCGTCCACCGATCCCAGCCCGGTTGCGAGGTTGTAGCCCGCCGCAGCGTTATACCAGGCGGTGGTGCCGCTGCCGATCTGGCCTTCCGTCACGCCGCTGACCGAAAGCGGACTGCTCACCGCGATGCAGTTCACCGGCGGGTAGCTCACCCCGCCGCCGCTGATCGTCGCGACATTGCACGGCACCGAATTCGTGCCCACCGTGATGTCATGGAATGCCGTTGGGAACTGCGCCTTCAGAGGATAAAGAACGAAGTCCGCCTGCCCCTGACGCCCATAAGCCTGATTGACCAGCGCCAGAATGCCCGCAAACGCCGGAGCCGAGGCCGAAGTCCCGCCCACACCGGAAATCTGCGACGGCCCGCTGGAGTTCGGCTGGCAATCGCCATCGGCTGCGCAGGTCGCGTAGTACGCGTAATTCGGACCATCCGCCGCGAACAGCGACACGTCCGGAATGTCACGCACGTGATCGCTCTGCGTTCCATTCACTCCTGCCTGCCAGGTCGGCTTCGCATACCCCTGCAGCGTGCTGCCGGTGGGACACGAACCATTCGTCGCCCAGTTCTCCGTATTCGTCCCGGAAACGCACAGCGCCGCCGCGCTGGCTCCGCCGCTGCCCGCGCCAATCGTGCTCGTCCCGTAGATGTTGAAGAAATTGGAAGCGTCCAGACCGTATTGGCTGTTGTTCCAGGGCTGCTCCGCGATCGGAGCCTTCAGTGACGTGTTCGGCGTGCTGGAGGCGGTCGTGTTCCAGTACGTCCCCAGGCTCGACAGCGTCACGCTCTGATACCCGCTCCCGTAGTAGAAGTCCGTGCCGCCCACCGCCACGTTGTACGGCGTCGAGGCGAAGCCGCTGATGTTCGCGCCGGAAACTGCGAACGGCTGCGAGTCCGGATCGCACCCCGCCGATCCATCGTCGCCCGTTGAGACCGTGACCGTGATACCCTGGGCCGCCGCCTCCTCCATCAGGTTCTCGAGAAATGCATTCGTCGAGCCGATGTTCGTCTCGCACGCGCCAAAGCTGGCGCTGATGATCGGCGCAACGTTGCCGTAGATGGCGTGCTCGGCTGCCAGATACAGTCCGCTCTCCAGCGCCGTGTCGGCCGCGATCACCAGATCGATCGTCGCTTTGGGCGCCACCGCTCCCGACCACTCCACGTCGAGATACGCTTCGCCCGAGGCATAGTTCGGCCCGTCAGGATTGTTGATCCCATCGATGCCCGGATCGTTGCCGTCAACGATCACGTTGACCGGATTAGCCGGCAGACCGAAAAGCGTCCGGAACTGATTCACCAGATCGATATTCACGTTCGCTTCGTTAATGATCGCGATCGTTTCGCCCGTGCCGTCATAGCTGGTCCCGCTGTAGGTCGGGTTCAGCGCCGTATTCGGCAGATCGTACTGCACGCCGAAGTCGCCCGGCGTGACCGCGAAATTGACCCCGCTGATCGTCGGATACCCCTCGCCCCCGTTCACCGTCCACTCCGGCTTTGCCGTGCCGGTCTTCGGATCGTAGCTGGCTTCGCCCAGCTTCCGCAGATGGCTCCTGAGCGGGAAATTGTTCAGCGCAACAAACCCGCCCACCACCGGCGACAGGGCTGCAGGAATCTGCGGATCGTTCGCCGCTGCATCGTGCAGGCTCCCGTCCACCTGGTATTGGCGAATCTGCGTGTGGAACGCGCTGCGCATCTGCGCGACGCTGCCCGTGAACTCGATCACCTGCCGGCCCGGCTCCACGCCGTTCACTTCAAAGCCATGCGAGGCGAGCCACGCTGTCACCGTCGCAATGTCCTGATCCGATGCGCCAAAACGCTGGCCGAACTGATCCGGCGTCAGCCACTGATGGTAGTTCGCGCTGCCCGGCGTGTGCAGGTCCGCGATGTACTGCTGCAGCGCCGTCTCCTGCGCGGCGCTGCGCTGCAGCATCAGGTGCATGCGCGTCAGCGGCATCGAGTCCGGTGCCGCCCCGCGATCGTTGGCCGCATTCGCCAGCGGATGGACGTAGCCATGCAGCGTGACCCGCGCATTCTCGTCAATGGGCTCGACAATGCGGTTCGGCACGACCAGTTGCGCGGTCTGCCCTAAAAGTGCGGAAGCAGAGAAAACGACAGCGGCGACGATTGCCACCGGGCGAAGCTTGCGAAGAATCGAGGGAGACATGGCCGTCCTTTGTCAAAGGCGAGAGAGTGAATGCATGCACCGCGACCTTCTGCGGCTAAATACCATCGCGCTGCTTCAGGGATCGACGCGTTCCATCATAGCCCTGCCCGGTGGAGAAGCGTCCGGCGCAAACAGCCGGGTTTTTCATCGGACATCAACCTCAACCCGGCGAAGAACGATCGAGCCTCGGACAAAGTGCAACTCATTCCCCAAATCAAACCAGGATCGGGGCAAAAAGAACCCGGAACCCACGCGCCGCGATGCATTAGACAGCCAGTCCCGGGATTAGTTGCGATGCCGGAGACGAAAAGCCGCACAATCCCATCGCGATCGGGCGACCCTAATGACTCCCGTCATCGCGGCTCAGGTTCGTCCACCGTCCGCCCGTAAAGTAATGAATGGTCAGAGACCGCTCCAGCCGGGCGTCGTCGATCGCATCGTGATCGATCGTCATCCCGCGCCGCAATTCGGGCGTAGCGCGCAACTCGGGTGCAGAACGAACCGCGATTCCCCACGATGAGCCCAGAACCGCGCTGCCCGGTTCTGCGCCCAGCCACGCCGTATCCGGCTGTGACCGCAGTGCAACCGGAGATGCAAACTCACCCCCGAAAAACACATACAGCGTCGTGGTTTGCTGCGACGAGCAAAGTGCCGCCCAGTCGCTGCTGCCCGCCGCGCGAAACGCGCCGTGGATCACGTTTTCCGGCTCCTTCGCTTCGAAACTCTGCGGGATCATGCAATGCCGCCGTTCCAGTTCCGCGGCCACTGCTGCCGGCACATCGGGAAACGACGCCAGGGGGAGCAATCGCAGGCGATACACCGTGCGCACTCCCTCCGGCGGCAGAATCTCGCCGCTCTCGATGCGTTCGCCGTTCGCTGCCGGTGGTGCGTCCGCCGGGTTTTGCGGAGGTGCTGGCCTGGGCGCCGCGAAGAACGCGGCGACCACCCCCGCGGCGACCCAAAATTTCATCGCGACCCGAGAATGTTGGGATAGGAATTGTCTTCCAGCCACGCAGAAGCCGAGCGCAGCAGATCATGCAGATACGCCAGGCCCGGTTCCGGCAGGCGGACCACAAAGCGAGGCTCGCGAAAATCGTCGATCTCCGGGATCGCCGCTACCCGGTCGAAAAAGCTCTCCTCCTCCGGCGCATTCTCTGCCGGATCGCCCTGCACCGCGATCGACAGGCCTTCGCGGAACCCATACTGCAGCCCCACCAGCCGCTGGTCCAGCCGCTGGAATGCCGGCGGGAACCGCGCCAGCCGCAGCCATGCGTCGAACATAGCCAGCGCTCCCGGAATCTCGTCGGCATCGGCCAGCGCGCACACCGCGCGTTCTCCGTCGGTCATCCAGATCTCGAGACCTTTCGCGAAGCTTCCCCCCTGCTGCTCTTCCTCACCGTCTCCGGCGTCGAGAGGATGCAACTCCTCTTCGGCATTCTCCTCGCCGGGCGCTTCTGCCTCCATCGGCTTGGGCGGATCGGTGAGGTTCACCGCCAGAACTGCCGCAACGCGAATCCGATTGCGCAGCTCTGCGTCGTTGTGCCCCGGCGCCTCGGCGATGTAATTCCTCCGCAGAACCGCTGCGCCCGCCTTTTCCAGCAGGGCGCGCAGACGCGTGGCCGGGACCGGGTGCGGCAGTGCCGGCACTTTCATTTCCAGACAGGGCATGCATGTCCTCGCACGGGTCGCTGACTCGAAAGTATACGAGACCGGCTGCACCGGCACGCGAATTTCCGAGGAATGCATCAGAAGTTGCCGCGGTGAGGCGGATGCAGAGATGTGTTTCCTGGGGTGCGTCGATGGCCTCTCCCCCCCACCGGCCTCGCGCCCGTCTGAGAGAATGGTTTTTGCGGCGCTGCCTCTGCGGATGCGTCAAAGGAGCCTCGGGAATCCATGCGACTCGGAATCGTCATTATGGCCGCCGGCAAAGGCACGCGGCTCAAATCGAAGCGCGCCAAGGTCCTCCACGAAATCGGTGGACGCCCCCTGGTGCAGCATGTGATCGTCTCCGCCGCCCAGGTCGTGCCCCCTCAGGACATTCTCGTCATCGTCGGCCACCAGGCCGACGCCGTGCAGGCCGCCGTGCGCGACACCGGTGTTCGCTTTGCCCTCCAGCAGGAACAGCACGGCACCGGCCACGCCATCCAAACCGCCGAACCCGGCACCCGCGACTATGACGAACTGATCGTGCTCTCCGGCGACGTGCCCCTCCTGCGCCCCGAGACCATTGCCGCCCTCCGCGATTTTCACCTGCAGGAGCAGGCCGCCATGACCATCCTCACCGCCGAAACCGCCAATCCCTTTGGCTACGGCCGCGTCCTGCGTAAATCGCCCGGCGCGCTCGAGGTCGACGCGATCGTCGAGCAGAAGGCCCTGCAGCACGATCAGGAGAATCTCCACGAGATCAACTCCGGTATCTATGCTTTTCGCCGCGACGCCCTCTTCAAATACATTGGCCAGCTGAACGCCGACAATCTGCACAAAGAGCTCTATCTCACCGACATGGCCGCCATCCTGCACAATGCCCACGAGCGCGTCCTTGCCATCAAAGCCGCCCAGCCGGAAGAAGTGCTGGGAGCCAATACCATTGCCGAGATGATGAAACTCGACCGCGAGCTCCGCATGGCGACCGCCGATCGTCTGATGGCCGGCGGAGTCACCATTCTCATGCCCGAGACCGTCATGATCGATGCCACCGTCGAGGTCGGTCCCGACACCGTGATCGAGCCCTTCGCCCAGTTGCTGGGCAAAACCCGTGTGGGCAGCGACTGCCGCATCCGTTCCTATTCCGTGCTGGAGAACACCCTCGTGGGCGACCACGTCCACATTCTGCAGTCCTGCGTCATCGAAGACGCCCTCATCGACAAGGGCGCGCGCGTCGGCCCCTTCGCCCATCTGCGCCCCGGCTGCCACATCGGCGAAGACGCCCACATCGGCAACTTCGTCGAAGCCAAGAAGACCAGCCTCGGCAAAGGATCCAAGGCGAATCACCTGACGTATCTGGGCGACGCCGACATCGGCAGCGGCGTCAACATCGGTGCCGGCACCATCACCTGCAACTACGACGGCGTCTCGAAATACAAGACCGTCATCGGCGACAAAGTTTTCATCGGCAGCGATTCGGCCCTGGTCGCGCCCATCGTCATCGGCGAAGGAGCCTACATCGGCGCCGGCTCCACCATTACCCACGATGTTCCCGCCGACGCCCTCGCCATCGCGCGCGGCCAGCAGGTCATCAAAGAAGGTTGGGCTAAAAATCGCCGGGCGCAGCGCGAAGCGCGCAAACCCCAATCAACAGGTAAAAATCAGTAGGTCGGGATCGGCAGCGCTCAGGCTGCCTGGCGATCGCGGTCGCCCATCGCAGCCAGCTCGGCGCGCAGCCGCAGTCTCGCCGTCAGTCCTGTCCGCAGCACAGAAGCCGTGCTCACCTGCAGCAGATCGGCAACCTGGCTCGCCGCATACCCTTCCACATCCATCAGCAGGAAGACGAGACGCTCCTCCGAGGGCAGAAAGCGGATCGCATCTTCCAGCTCCGTGCGCAGAATGTTGTTCCGCTGCGGCATATACCCCGTGCTGGGAGCAGGCAGAGGCGTTTCTTCCCGCAAAACTCTCTGGTCGCGAAGCTGCTCCAGCAGTGCGCCATCGATGATCCCGTGATCCGGCTCGTCTTCCTGGAGAAACGCGCGAATGAACGTCCCGCGCAGAATCTCCTCCGCTTCCAGCTCGCTCCCCGTCATGTAATAGGAGACCGAAAACACACGATGGCGGTGGCTGTCGTAGATGTCTCGCTGTCGTTCGGCGAGGCTCTGCTGTGCCATTTCGCGGGCTGCTATTTTTGCGGAATGCCGATCGATTTCAAACAACATTCTCAACCGTTTTCGGGGATGGACGCCGGCAAAAGAAGCTTAACACACAGCTTGGATGCAAATCTGACCCGTTCGGGGGAGGGAGTCGACGCCAAATTTTGGCGAGAATATCCCTTAGCATCGCCTCGCGATGGAGGCGCTGACGGACCCACCGAAATTCCCGGTGTGGGAGCTGCGCGACTGGAGTTGACCTGAAATGGTCCTCCCTTCTTCCACCTTCCGGGAATTGTGGCGTTGGGCGGAATCCGCCAGGATACGATAGAGCGGATTCTCAGGGGCCGAATAAATTCAATCATTTGAACCGATCCATAGGCTGGAGGGGCAGTGCCGTCGGAGCGAATCCTGATCGTCGATGACGAACCTTACGTTCGCACGCTGATGGCCGCTATGTTGGAGAAATCCAACTACACTCCTGTCCTCGC
>Ga0335072_10006614_pt1 | contig 16935 bp, 14 predicted proteins | sample Lox_Sample_21_FD_206725 | JGI IMG/M metagenome (GOLD analysis project Ga0335072, IMG submission 206725) | Soil microbial communities from Loxahatchee National Wildlife Refuge, Florida, United States - Lox_Sample_2.1 | ecosystem: Environmental > Terrestrial > Soil > Wetlands | place: USA...
GTTGTGCTTCGTAGATGGTCAAAAAGTCGGCAATGGTTTGTAATGGGTGGTAGTCATTAGAAAGGGCATTTATGACTGGGACAGAAGAATGCTTTGCCAGGTCAGCAACGTCTGAATGAGGCCCCACTCGAGCGACCATGCAAGATGTCATGGATGAGATGACGACCGAAGTGTCATACAAAGACTCATTGACCTGTGAGAAGTCAATTGCTGTTTTCAAAAGACTTCAATTGGTGTCACTAACGCCCAGCTGAATATCGTCCTTGCCCAGAAACATTGGGTGTCCTCCCATGATAGAAACAGCAGCTTCTGTGGACACTCTAGTCCTAGTGCTTCTCTTGTTGAACATCATAGCAACCGTCTTGCCATTGAGACTTCCTAGGAGGGTTTTGGGCACTAACCCAGATTTGATAGCTTGCTTGTGAGAGTGAGCATTGCGGACGAGAGTAGTAAGCTCCACTGGAGTAAGATCTGCAATTGAGAGTAGATGTCGGGGTGCAAAGGGCGAAGTCTGTGGGGTTGTAGGGCTAGAATATCTCATGCATTGAGTCTTTGACAAGCACCTGAGCGCTGTCTTTGCAGGCCGGAGAGCTGTCGGAGGCATTAGGTATCCAATATTATATCCAAGTCTATCGCACCAAGTAAGAGTTAATTGAGAAGTGATGCAAGGACTGAGATTTAAATGCAATACAAGAGAAATTAGGGTCCGCGGGGGAGAGATGGAACTAGTATAAAAAGCTTTTTAAAAATGTAAATATTGCAGGTCAGCAGTCCCGTTCACGTTCACATTCCGTCACTCTGCCCGCTCTCCTATCTGCTATCTTAAGCGAACAGCGCTAGCTCCCGCTGCAGGGGTTTTCCGGAGCCTTTCCCAGTTTCAACGCTGACGACGACAACAAACCTTCTACATCTACCTTCTTTACATACTGACCGACAGTCTATATTCACCATCTGCTGGAGGCCCATTTCATTGTCGCGATTAAAATGGCAGACGGTTCTACATCGCCTCTGCTGGGCGCTTCCGGTCCATCAAGTTCTCGACGGACGCCGTCACAGCGATCTCATCGATCCGAAGAGTCCACACCACTGCTCTCAGACACAAACACTACTCCAAGATACGACGGCGAAGAGGAGGACCTTGACGAAATAAGCCCATCACCAGCAGCCGCATCCTTACGATCATTACAAGATGGACGACCCAGTCCCACTCCCTCACCGTCGAAAGGTGGGGTTCGGTGGCCAACTATTTTGGCGGTTTCAGTCCTCGGTGTACTTGTCATCGTGATTTTAGCTGGCGCGTTCTTTGCGCCCGCCATTGCCGAAGAATACGCAAAACAATCATTAGTGATTGAACCAACAAGCTTGTCAATAGAGACCTTTACTCCAATCGGTGTGACAGCTCGAATACAAGCGGATTTTAAGCTTGATGCATCAAGAGTTAAGAGTGATGCAGTAAGAAATCTTGGGCGATTTGGTACATGGATTGCACGTGAAGTAGAGAGCAAGGAATCGAAGGTTGAGGTATACCTACCTGAATATGGCAATCTTCTAGTGGGCACCGCCATAGTCCCACCAGTAGTGGTTAATATTCGAAATGGCCAAATCACGCATGTCAACTTCACTGCCGATCTATTACCAGGCGACATGACTGGCATTAGAGGTGTTGTAAATGACTGGTTAGATGGACGATTAGGACAACTACGGGTGCAAGGGAAAGCGGACATTTCCTTGAAGTCTGGCATCTTTCCACTGGGGACTCAGAGCATCTCAGAATCTCTTGTTTTTGAAGGTCAATATTTCTACAAAACTTTTTCTTCAGTTTATTTCGGCGAGAAGTTCTTTGCGTAGAACCATGTTCTAGCATAGAAATATCTCTCAATCACCTGTGATGAGCGACTTTGGTTCTCCGTTTCTTGCCAGATATATATTTCTGTTAAACAATCAATTGCTGATTCATCACGCCAGGCAACGATATTCCAAGCATGCCACAATACAATATAACTCGACTGAATTTCCGAGAAGTTCAGATCCCGTCAGCCGGTCGCGGCATGGCAGCCGATGTGTCGTTGTCGGTGACTAATGACTACCCTATTAGCTTGGAAATACCTGCTCTTGGTTTCGATATCCTAGTGCCTAATTGCGTTTCAGACGAACCGTATATCCTCCTGGCTGACGCCATAACTGACAGTGTTGTTCTTCATCCTTACTCAGATGTCAAGGTTGATGTTGGTGGAGTTATTCGTCAACTACCGGATACCCTCACCACCACATGTCCTAACTCTGACTCGTCACCATTGGATTTACTATTGGGCGATTATATCCACGGCCAGGATACAACGCTATTTGTGCGGGGTTCTAATGCGCCAGCGGGAGATACACCGGAATGGATCACGAAAATTATGTCCAGTGTCACAGTTCCAGTGCCATTTCCTAGCCATACTTTCGACAATCTGGTCCAGAACTTCTCGCTCACAGATGTACATTTCGGGTTGCCGGATCCATTGGCGGAGCCAGGGACTCCCGAGTCTAATCCTTCGATATCTGGTAATATTGAAGTCTTAGCTGCCCTACCAAAGGAAATGAATTTTGGTATCAATGTTTCCCGTGTACGAGCAAATGCCGACGTGTTTTATAAAGGCAAAAAGCTTGGAGTTCTAGAACTCAAAAAGTGGCAGGCAGCGAATTCTACCGAAACAACTGAGGATGGTATCCCAAGCATCAAAATCATGTCGCAGATTAAAGACGCCCCTCTCAATATCACTGATGAGGATGTTTTTGATGATGTTGTGCAAGCACTCTTTTTCGGTGGGCGGTCCGTAATGCTGAAGGTCAAGGCTCTTGTTGATGTGGAAGTGGGGACCGTCTTGGGAGAATTCATCATTCGAGATGTTCCTGGGTAAGTAATTCCACATTATCGATCATAGCGTCAGTAACTGACAGCATCGACAGAAAAGGCAATGTGCCTGTAAAACGTCCGTCACCGTTTTGATTATCAGCTGGATCACATCGAAAGCTGACTTAGGCAGCACAGCTCTTTCAAAAGGTGGGCTCAGTAATCTGAACCCGCATGTTGCTGATATCAAGATCCTCGATACGACCAAGACATCATTATCACTTCAAGTGAAAGTGAACTTCACAAACCCGACCGAATATACAGCACAAATCCCATACATTAACATACACTTGCTAAACAATGGTTCCATCATTGGTCAAGGCATTGTGACGGACCTTAATGTCACTAAAGGCAACAATACCAATGTACTTGTTAACGCTGTTTGGGATCCCTATACGCTTGGTGGCAAGAAGGCCCAGGCAATTGGTCGAGAACTACTCTCTCAGTATATCTCTGGTTGGAATACAACGCTCACATTTAAGACCCATAGGGGAAGTATTCCTTCTCAACCATCGCTTGGAGAAGCCTTATCAAAGTTCGAGATTGAGATGCCCTTTCCTAAATTATCAACGCCTTCGAATGGGGACAAGGAAGATGACGATGACGATGAAGGAAATACCGCGCCACATTTCATCAGAGATGCTACTTTCCACTTATTTTCGTCGACTGCCACATTTACTCTTGTGTCGCCATTTCGAGAAACTGACATGTATATTGAGAAGCTTAATGCAACTGCTCTCTACAATCACACAGAGCCGGTTGGCAAGATATTGTACGATTTACCGTTCAAGGTCCCCCCTGGAATTTCACAGACTCCCAAGCTACCAGTCGATTGGTCTTTAGACTCTGTTGGTTATGACAGATTACGTGAAGCGCTTGGAGGAAAGCTCAAACTTGACGCTCAAGGCACGATCGGCATAAGACTCGGGAACTGGAGGGAGGAAGTTTGGTATAAAGGAGCAGGCATTGGCGCTAAAGTCACGGTCTGATAGCTGATCGAGCCGGGAATTAGATCCCGTTGTACAAAGAAATAATTAGACATACGGGCCGGCTATGGACTGGTGTTTGGGTTTATCTGGGATGAAGCAAGGTACAAAAGAGCTTTGATAGAAATTTGGTATAGAACACATCTAGTATCCGAATTCTAGATACAAATGACCTGCAACTATGGCCTCCTAGTATTCAGAAGTGACGCCAACACCCTTCCCATTTTTGATAGAGATAATTATCCCGGAGGCAAAGCGCTAGCATCAACCACATCGTCTGCATCCTTGATCATGCTTCCCTCTTCGTTCGGACCGAAAAGCGGCGATCGGGGGAGAGCCATCAATCCCGTCCGAGCTGATTCTAAGATGCCAAAAGGAGAAACGAGCTTCATGAATGAGTCAATTCTAGTCGGTTTCGCGGACCTAAGAATAATTAGTAACGTTATTGAATGGTAGAGAGAGAAAAGGTTAAACTTACACTTCAACGATGCAACTGTTCGTACTTATATCCAAAACTTTTCCTCCGAACTGATGCGTGAAATATGTGATTGACTTTAAGTGTTCATGCTTGTGTCTCAGTGCTTGACTGACAGCTAGCTTGCTTGGATGGAAGTCTTCGCCTTCCGCTGCCTCCCCCAAACCAGGCGATTCGACTTCAGGTTGGCCATCTATACCGTCCGCAGTTGCTGTGATCTCCCTGTGGTGGGCTAACAATTCTTCAAAGTACTCCGGACCTAGAATATTGATTTTTGCAAGCAGAAGCTCGCGTTGCACAAGTGGTGCTTGTGTATAATCCAGTACAGCCCATACGGGAACTAGATCCTCTAATTGTCTCCGTGCTTGCTCCACAACGCCATCTTGACCCGAGAGTACAATTGTCATCCGTGAGAGATCTTCGACTTCAGTATGACAAACAACCAGAGAATCAATGTTGAAGCCTCTAGCAGCCAGGATCCCTGAGACGCGAGATAATACACCAGGCTCATTCTGCACGAGACAATTGAGAATATGCCGTTTTGGTGGGGTGACGGACGGGCCGGGGGTTTCGTAGAGGATGTTCGAAACAGCTGCTTGAGCAGACCATGCCGGTGGATAGTCAGTGGTAGGCAGAGGAGCAATTCGCCGGTGCAGTGCTTTGTAGGCAAGAGCTGAGGTGGACGAAGCTGTGCTCTCACTTCGTTTGGAAAGGAAGTGGGAAGCTGGAGACAGTGAGGGACGTGGAAGGATGGCTCGGGACGGTAGACACAAAAGTGCCTTCCGTGACGCCATTGAGAATTGAGTGGGATTCCTCATTTATTGAGGCTCTACCACTGTTTATTCTCCCTCTCCCCGCTGAAACAATTATGAGAAAGGTAAAGAAGGTCTGACTCAAAGCACCGCCAAGGATAAATTCCAGCCGATGTCGCTAGGAGGTAATGGAGTGGAAGCTAAACTTTTTAGGGTTTCCGGGGAAAGGCACCCATGTTCGCTGCCTGAAGAAATTCGCTTTCAGATTCAAGAACTACAAATAGCTATTAACCACAAACATCGCAAGCGCACGTCGTGCGGAAGCTCTACCAATAGCATACAACACTGAAGATAGGCAAGAGTGAAGATGGACGACTCTGAGCGGAGAAGCGTAAAGCGGTCTCGTTTTGATCAGACTGAACCCGAACCAAAGCGAGCCTCCCGCTTCGACCGGAGGTCACGGTCACCTCCTCCGGCCAGACACTCTGATTCAAGACGCAGTAGAAGTCCTGTTGGCCGAGCTTCTGGCAGTCCAGCTTCAGAATCAGCTAGAAAGACCCCACTAGACCCTGCCGCTGCAGCTGGTGAGATCGCAGAAGATCATACTTTAAGAGCATTGGCTAATTCTTGGAACAGCTGCTGCCGCTGCAAAAATTAATGCACAGATTCAGGCCAAGAAAGGCATACAGCATGTTGATGTTCCACCTATTCGAGCGGTATATAGACCTCCCATGTCTTCCTATGCATCTTGAGAACGGAACCCTGATGTGTTGATAGGTCCAGAGTCCTAGCGCTGGAAAATCAGCATCTCCAGGTCCGAGTAATAGCACAGGAACAGTTAATGGTGAGATGTACATTGCAGATGGCGACTACATCAGGGATATAGAAGTCAATGATTTACGCAACCGCTACACACTGACTAAAGGCTCAACTCAAAAGATGGTAAATACTCCTTTGTGTCAATGTCCACTGATATTTTCAGCTATTCATCAGACGTCTTTCTCAAGACTATTCATTCTTATAGCACTCCTAACCTTCTATGCCTATACCCTCATATTTTTTGTAGGAGTCTTCAAGCTTACTGGAAGCGGGATAGCACTCACTGCATCAAACTCTTTGGCATCTGCTGACTCCCGCTGCGTGACATCTAGATCAAGGAAGAAACCGGCGCTGGTACGCTATACCTACAAATTGCGTTTTAGATGAGTATGATGTTGACTTTTAAAGATGTCACAACGCGTGGAGAATACTACCCGGACAAGAGCATGGCTACGGCAGCTGTGAGTGATTGTTATGTGTATTTATTGTAAGGGATAATTCGCTAAGTGCAAAACAGAATCCGCCACTCTACCTTCATGTCACGAGTACGACCAAAAAAGGCCTTGAAATGGCCGTTGCGAAGATTGAGGAACTCATGAAGCAGGAGTTGCCCAATCTAGTTGATGAGAGAAGGTTTCGAAGAAGAGAGACCGAACAGGTGGAGAGAGATGAGTTTGGTCGAGTAAAGTTTGAACATTGAGGAAGTGGTATTTTGTCACTAACAGCTTGCAGCGAAAATGGCCTGAGGAGAAAATCCCCATTAACTTTGAGCCCCTTCCTGGTTTCAACCTACGTGCTCAAGTTGTGGGTCATGGTGGTGCGTATGTCAAACATATTCAACAGGAGACCAGATGCCGTGTTCAAATAAAAGGACGAGGTTCAGGATTCATGGAACACGGTACAGGACGTGAAAGTGACGAGGATATGTACTTGCATGTCGCGTAAGAGAACAATTTCTGCTTTAAAGGCTTATACTGACGTCTCTCAAGCGGGCCTGACCCTAAGGAAGTTCAACATGCAAAGGAACTTTGCGAAGACTTGCTAGCAAACGTGAGAGAGCAGTATGAGGAGTTTAAGGCTCGACCACAGCAGCGGGGTTATGGCGATAGAGCGCCAAGTACTGGATACGGTGGCCAAGGCGGCTATGGCGATCGACAAGCTCCTGATAGATCCAGCTCATACGGCGGATATGGAGGTTATTCTAACTCCCCCGCTCCTCAAGCTCCCGTCGGCGCAGTCACGAGTCCCACAAGTCAAGGACCCCCGGGCGCTGGTAGTCCAGCACCAGGGGCAGACTATGCAGCCCAATATGCTCAATATTATGGAGGCCAAGATCCTTATGCAGCTTATGGAGGCTATGCAGCGTAGGTCACAACTATAAGCTTTACTATACAAATGCTAACTCCGATAGATATGTTCAATACTATCAATACTACGCTGCAGCTCAAGCCGCGCAGCAACAGGCTCCTCCAGGCGCTCCTGGATCTGCTCCACCACCGCCGCCAAGTGAAGCCCCGCCACCCCCTCCAGGTGCTGGCTCTGCACCGCCACCTCCTTCTGGGGGCCCACCAGGTGCTGGTGGCTACAATGCCGTAAGTCGAGAACCCACAGAACCTCAGTAAGGTTGCTAACTCTGTAGCAGGTTCCACCTCCACCAGGTTTGTGAACGCTAGCAAATCCAGGCAAAAGTCACGCTTGGTATTAAAGATTAATGTTGTTTGGTTTGCTTCGCTGTTTGCTTCTCACGGAAAACAAAGGTCATCTTCATAACGAAGCGTCTGTGACTCAAGTTTTTATTTTTGTACAACAGTGTGCTTGACCAAAACTGCGCATGCTCTTCATCCTGCTATAGAAAAAATGAAAACGCACTCAAGCAATTTGGATTGCAGACAGCATGTTCTCTTCTTCCAGCCTGTCTTGTAGAATCCTGGCATCAGCATCAACAAATGTGAGCCTATCGCCGTACGAAATACACAATTCTTCCCCGCGCCTAATGTTTCGTAGTGCTGTATAAATGATTAATCTGTTCTCGATGTCCCTTGTCCAGCCGACGTTCTGGTTGAGGGTGGAATGGTTGAACAAGGACCCGAGACCTAGTATAATTGCCTGGGTTTTTATAGGGGTTTCAACCCCCTTTTTATAGGCTTCATTTTGGCTACGAACTCGAGATGGCCAATTGCTAATCATAAGAGAGTTATTTCAGTTCCACTTTGAAACTAAGGAAAGTAGAACCTACTAAGTGTAATGATAAAGCTCTGTCTTGCTTATATGCTCGTCATTCTCATCCTTATCCAAGACCAGGACTGGAGAAACTTCTATGATAGTGTTTGCAGGAATACTGGTAGATGCAAATACGCCACGGCCTGAAAATTCGCCTTCTTGATTAGCGATAATGATTTAATATCAACTAATAAATAGTATATGATAGTACGAGATGAATGGAGTTAGGTAGAGTCACGGGTTTAATGGGTTGAGTTAGCACCTTTTGGCGTATTCATGATTAAAACCAAGCCGGATACACGGGTCAGTGGTAATCCTTCTTCCTTCTCCATCTATCTGGGCTCCTTTGAACCTTCTTGTTCATATTCTTAAAAAGTTATCTCAAGACTGGCCCAAAAAAAAAAAAAAAGAATCATTACACCAGAAGGCGGTGAGGAATGGCAGGATGTGAAGACCAACCATCAAAGCTTCAGTATGACATGCCTAGTTCTTAATGGACTGGAAGTGGAGGTAGGAGATTGCCATGGCGCACCAGCGCACAAATTCAACAGCGGCAGCGGATGCTCTAAAGGAGCCACACTCTGTTTCCTTGAAAGTCCTAAGGTTCCGAGGCCCCAGAACCACTATTTGATCAATACTAATACCAGCCAATGCAGACTTTCCCGGCCTTCCTTCGCAACGCAACATCCTTTGCCTGCCCCATCATCTTCCTCGGCACTCGCACAATCCATAAATCCCGCCGCATCACTTGCCTACCCGTCTAAGTCCTCCACAGTCTCGAACGATGCTTTCGTGCTCTCACCCCTCCTCACCCTTCCTCCAGCCTTCGGGAACGCATATGTCGGTGAGACCTTTGCATGCACGCTCTGCGCAAATAATGAAGTTTTACCTGATGCTGAGCCTGCCCGACGGATCAGCGGGGTGAGGATTGAGGCGGAGATGAAGACGCCGAGCTTGACGGTGCCACTGGATGTTGCATTCTCTTCTACCACTACACCTGCAACTGATGCCTCTGATCCTTTACAAGGTGGTGATGGAACAGAGCAGGTGCTAAGTGACAAAGGACGTGATCTAGCGTCAGGAAAGAGCCTACAAGGGATTGTGGAATTTCATCTCAAGGAGGAGGGCAATCATATCTTAGCCGTTACGGTTTCTTACACAGAGACCGGGGCGACGAGTGGGAGAGTAAGATCGTTCAGAAAACTTTATCAATTCGCGGCGAGAGGTTGTTTGGTTGTAAGGACAAAGATTGGTCCGCTTCCTGAGCTTGTCGCAAACTCTGGCCTTAAAGGAGCAGAAGATGCTATCAAGAGGAAGAGATGGGCATTAGAAGCACAGCTGGAGAACTGCGGAGAGGATATTATTCTGCTTGATATGGTGGCTTTGAATGAGAAGCCTTGGTGTCAAGCTACTAGTTTAAACTGGGACTTGAGAGGAGAAGATGGCGATGTAGGAGAAGTTGAGAATCCCATGTTGGCGCCTGGTGATGTTCAACAAATATGCTTCTTAGTAGAAGAAAAGGGCGTGGATATGCCTCAGGAAGTTGACCCGAGTGGAAGACTAGTGATGGGTACGTTGAGTATCAGCTGGAGGGGCGCTATGGGGAATAGGGGTTCGTTATCAACGGGTTGGTTGGGGACGAGATTAAGATGAAATGGCCCTGAAACAGACCTCTTCACGTGGAAACATGGCCAGCTCTCCCCGAGGCATGAATGGTTTACGGCAAATTATGGAGACGATGCCAAAGAAATAGCTTGCGCCATAGAATATTTCTTATGCGTCAAGAGATATCTCTAGATGGGTTGGGTGGCGTTACACCAAAATTGAGATTTTTTCTCAGAATCGGGCCCCTACTAGGAGATTAAATGTAGCACATAAGCATGAAATTTCAGCGAGGCTGGGAAGATGCAAGTCTTTACGATGCAGCCTTACGCTTCACGTAGCACCGCAGGGGGGGGGTTAGTGCGGACTATTAGGGGCATACGCACGTGTAACCGAAAAGAGTCTTAGAAGAGAAAGCTGCAAAAGAAATTGTTTTTTTTATGATATATAAAAGCAGAGACATAAATTGCAGCATCGACAGGGTCGCGGGCATGCTAGTACTTTTCAATCACGTACTCCCGTATTGCCTTACTCGAACCCTCCCTTCAATATAAAGAGTTTTTGAGCAAGGCGTTATATTGCACGCGACACTCCAGGTACGCAGCAGGTACCCGCTAGCTAGAGCTAAATATATTCATAATCATGCCAAGGCCCAAGGGTCAAGGTCGCATCCAGCGAAGGCAAGCCAGCACAGTGACTGGGGAATCCCAACCCCGATCGGCCGAGTGCTGTGGAGCACGGGGTTGTGGGTCGGGGATAGTACGTACATCTATTAAAAACGGCCAGGCCTCCATGGTTAGCTGGCGTGGCAGTTTAGCGGTACTTGGGCTCGAATTTCTCAAGCCACAATTTGGAGATTCGACACTTCAAAACGCCCACGACGCCTCCCAAAGATAACCCACCTGCAGTCCCCCAGACACTAATACCTACGCTTACGTTCTGAGTTGGGCTTACGTTGCTGGGCAAGAAAGTCCTTCTTCAACTCTCTTCATACACATAATTATTTACTATTCCATCAACACTACTTTTTTTGGGTTGCTGTGGCTGATAAGGGTCTTCTTTAAGGGTTCTGATACCGAGGATCTACCTCTATCGCGCAAACCGCCGTTGCCTTTCGACTATTAGAGATCTCATCTTGGCCAACTCGAGACAATATTGTATACTTTTCCACAGCATCAATTGGCCTATTTATACTTCCTCTAGACGCGCCTTTCTTCTCGGCCGCGGTTTAAGCAAAGTCGAAACATCGTTTCAGAGGCAGCTTCATCGCATTCAAGATATTGGTCACTGCCCCGCGCAGTGGCCTCCGTTCGTCCTACGTACACTGTCTGGGTGATAGGCAGACCTTTGCTCTCCTCTCTGGCGCTGCTAGTCTTGGTATTGGCTTTTTGCCATTCTCCTTTTGGGCTGGTCAGAACGCATTTCACCTGCCTCGAAGGACAACCTCTTATAACCTCAATGCGGCGCTGACACGCTGACAACTTCTATCTCGGCCTCGTGCCATTCTCACTCGTTTACACAATACAGCTTTTGCAAGTACGATAATTACAATGGACTCCACCTCTGCTCCTCTTGCCGACTACTTCTGGATCGCAGGCATAGATTTCCTGTCATTTGGCGACCCGAAACCAGTTTCGATCTCTAATACAAGAGATAAGTCTCCGAATGGAGTACCTATTTCACCTCCAATCGAGACAACGATAGAAGAAGACAGCGAAATCGAGCTCGCAGATCCAATACTGGGTAGTGCACCACGACCAAGAGCACGTCATTCTCGCAACAACTCCTGGCAACGGCTTTCCCGTCTATCTAATGATGCCCGCAATTCAATACACTCTGTCGACCTGATAGGTAACTCCAATAGCAATCGGAGCAGTTTGACTATCCGCGCTGTCCCTGCGTCTTCTACCAATCTCACCGATAATGGGGACGCTCTCGCTGAGTTCGACTTTGACAAAGCCCTTTCGAAGTTTGCCAACGAGCGTGACAGCTTCCTGGAGGATCTGAACTTCAGCGCAGGCACGGTATTGCAGAGCAGACCACCAATGACCAACAGGGCAGAAAGAAGTGAACGGGAGGAAGTCCCCATTTGGGAAAGTTAGTGGTAGTATAAGGAGGAAGATCAGTTTTCGAGATATGAATAGCATGAGGAGGCAGACAACGATATCGAGAGCTAGTGAGTCTATAATTTGTATAATTCTATCCAATATTTCACAAGTTATATATCGAAATGGTCCAAATTGGCTTTACCCCGTTTATCAGGGCTTCCCAAGAGCTTTAACTCACAACTTAAGAAAGATGACCTCTCACGGGTCCTTCTTAAAGTATAATTAAGCTCATGAGCTTGTCCCACCCGGCATGTCCTTCCAACAGTATCAATTTTCTTTACGTTAAATCTTTACGTTAAATCTCTTTTCACAGTATGGTACGTTTATGAGAATTTTGAAAATAACCCGTTATTCGTTACACAGCTTCGGTCCGGACTACCAAACGATTGAGTAATTACAATTCTGTGATACCTCAACCGGAACCCCTTAATACTGATCCAGATATGCATCCCCTGAAACGAAGGTTTGAGCCAGTCCTGCTTGATAGGTATCCTCCAAAGCACGCAACGGACGAGCAAAAGCGGAGGGGACGATTTCCAGATTACGTGCCAATGTTTGCATTTCCTAATGACATCAATGTTGTGTCTTCTGATGAACGGCCGCGATCGACATGGCACGGGTTCGCGATGACTTCCGATGACAACTCGAAAATCTACGGGATCACTGTCATAGTATGGATTCCTCTGAATCAAGACACTGCGGCGATAGTGGAGCAAAGATGTGAAGAGTGGCGACAAAGTCATATGACTAATGAGGAAAGAGAGCTCGCAGCGAGTCTTGGCGAGAGACTTGCCATGGAAAGAGCAAATCTTTCACGGCTTCTAGCAAAGCTTCCCACTATGCCTTCAGGATCGACAGCTCGTGATACCCTGGAAGAGCAGATTAGTGCTACCGAAGAGAAGATAGGACTAATGGCAGACATGTTGAGGCCTGTACGACATGGAGCTGCGGCCAAGATTGAAGGCTTAACCGATGGCGAAACGGGACTTTGGATACCAAGAGCTTATGGGATACTGGGTCGTGACAGCAGTCTTACTAGCTTCTGGAAGGAATGGCTACGAGCAGTTATCGTACCAATGACTGATGGTGGCGTTCTACGAGTTCCACCAAGCTCTCCGAAAGTTGGGCGATGGCAACCTCTGGAACGTTATATTGTCAATCTATGCACAGAAGCACTCTCTCCGATAACTTCCAAAACGCAAGTCGAGCTTGCTGTGAGGGAATTGAGATTGTATGCTCGAAAAGAAGCTGTCAACGAGCTGCCGGATTCGAGGAACGCCGATCTCTTTGCCCTTTTCAGAGCCTTGACAATACCTAACATAGTCGCTTTATTCGAGTTTGCCCTTTCAGAATCGAGGATCATTTTCCTCTCTTCCCATACGGCCATGCTGCATCTTGCTAGCAAAGCGTTAGCAAGCCTCTTATATCCACTAAAGTGGGCGAGCATCTTCATACCAGTCCTTCCAGCGCGGCTGGTTTCGGCACTCGAAGCACCTTGCCCATATATTGTCGGCATTGAGCGCAGATATGAGAACGTAGATCTTCCAGAAGATGATTATGTGTTGGTTGATTTGGACCAAGATCTCATAGAGTCTACCTCTGCACCTATTCCTCTGCCGCGGCAGGTGCGACGCAAGTTAGTATCTCTGCTCCAACTAGCTGCACCTCATCATAATAGATGTGGAGTACCTGTTGGCCCGCCTCCTTACGCTATTGAAACATTCCCATATGATGCATTCTCGTCGGAAAACCCATCTCTGTTCACACAGAATGCCCCCGACAGTACACTTGCAAAGTATGTAAGCCTAAATTCAACAAGTTTTGGTGATCCCGAATCATCTACCTTACCGCGACCTTCTGTTTTTAATGCCTTCCTACAGTCGAAGGTTGATCACACGAGGGTGGAGCGGCCTTCAACAAGTCGATCAGGCAAGGCAAGTCCTCCTCCCTCAGTATCGCCAAGCACTACGAAATTTCCCAGCATGCCTACAACACCGATCTCTCGGAATGATTCTGGTCTTGCATTGACGAATACCTTGAGGGAAAAGCGATCAGGAAATTTTGATTCCATCCCTAGGAGAAGCTCCTCTTTTGGCATGGACCGATCCCCGACCTTGCGGAGACCAAGTGTCCCATTTGCTGGTCACTCAGCAAGTCTCTCGACATCCTCTCTCTCTGTAGATAGCAAATCAATATTTGGATATGCTCCCTCTACATACGCAGCTTCCACCATGGCTGCATCGACGATCATGCCCAATATGCTGGTACAGCCAGTCCGAAACACCGACACAACTATGTGGGTCGAAGGACATTGTTTTGTGAAACGACGCATGGACACTGCTACTGTGTGTTCAATATGTGGTGAAAAAGCTGATAACGATGGCATGTACAAATGTACAGGCTGTAGTGTTATGGCACATAGCCGCTGCCTCGGCCAAGTCTCTCTCATTTGTCAAGCGGTATTTCATCCTGATCGCATTCAAGCAGCCTTTGTGAGGTGCTTCGCAAGCCTGTTCTATACGTACAGAAAGTACTTAAAGGCGCCGAACAAAGAGCAGAAATCAAGGGGGCAATTCTACAACTTCGATATGGACGGATTCATGCGCAGTCTACCTGGCGAGCAAGCTCAATACGTAGCTATACTAAAAGAAACACAGTGTACATTCAATCCTACTCCATGATAATCGTCTGAAACAAGCACTAATTTTTTCATCACAGCGTTCAACGAATTCATCCACGAGCGAGAAACCACTCGCCCCACTTCGCCGTCCATCCGACTCTTCGACGAGATCATCCTCGCCAAGAAGAACAGAGGCTTCAGCACGTCGTCATTCTTTACCAAATCTTCGACATCCTTCCTAGATGACACGTCTGACCATTTGTGGCGCAGCGCTGCCGTGCCTACCCCAACTGGGAACTTCAAAGGCGAGTATAGGAGCGTGATCTGCCGTATTCCGGCGAAGCTGGACCAGAGCTTGATGAGAGAGCCGCGCGTGATCCAAGGTGTACCGCGAATGGAAAAGGGGCCAGGAAGGGTGGGCAGGAAGGCCGTCCCGAGCATGCTCGGTGCTGGTGGGCTGGGCAGGTCAGCGGAAGGATGAACATGCAGAGAGAGCTATGAGGACTATGAAATGGATGGGAAAGAGAAAGGGGGGGTTGAAGCGAAGCCGCGAGTGCGGCTGGCAACATGGTTGCAGACTTACGATGTCTAGGATAAAGGCTATGAGTATACGAAAACGTCATGAAATTTGGGATAAAAGTTCTGTACAATACCGGATGGACAATCAATGATTTTGGCAGGGGCATTGTTTAGAGAATATTGCATTAGATGGTTGGTTAATTGGTAGTCATAGGGGAGGCTGGAAACAAAAGACGATGTCAGCAGCCACGAAATGCAAAAGTTTGATTAATAATTCCCCTTCAGACAAGGCTTTTTGTCAATACTTGGTCGTGGTATGAATTCATCTATTCTCGAAACCCTCTATGAAGGCCCTTTACATGTCGCTGCAGAAGCTTCGGCTTCGGCCGGATGGGCCGAGACTAGCCAGCCAATACAAAATAAAGTCCTACACATAGGACCGAAACCACGACGCTGACGCCATACGCCTCTGTCCCTATGCTATACATGCATGAACATGATCATTTCCATCTCTTGAATGCCCATTTTCAACGCTGATAACGCGACTAATCACAAGTACAAACTTTGTGCGGCGACAATATCGCGCTTGATCTTCGTAAGGGACTCCTCGAATTTGCTGGATAGTTCTTCACTGCCCATGACCTTGCCCGCTTGCGCCATTTGGCGGAGCAGTTCTTCAAGTCGGCGGAAGAGGCGGATTAGAGAGCCTTCGTAGACATCGGTCATTTTGCTTTCACAAGAAAGTCAGCATGCTTATTTGATAGCGCTTCAATCCAATGCAATATTGTTAAAGGGATGGAAATAAACGGGGATCGGCTAACCATATCTCTGCAAAGCTCTTACCAATTGCCCAGGCGAGGACAACCTCCATGAGCTGATACTTAAACGACTCGACATACTCGTCCTCATTGACAGCCAGCTTCGATTCCTGGCTCACCTTCGCAATAATGCGAGCCTGCGCCTGGATCTCGCGGAAAGGCTTAGCCAGCTCCTCCTTCAATGGTGGACAGGTACTTTTCTCTTCAAAGATAAAGCAGCTGAGGACGGCGGCGCAGAGCTCGGGGCTCAGTTGATTGAAGAAGCCATTAAAAAGTAGCTCCGAAAGGAGAAGTTCATGGCCATCGCCAGTCGAGATCTCACATGCCACACGGGCTTTGAGTTGTACTACTTCTTGTTCATTAATGAAGCCAAGACGACGGAGTACGCGCTTGCGTGACTTGAGTTCGTCAAGTTGCATGATTGACAGCGCATTAGTTATGGCTTTCTTTTTTTCTTTGATCTGCCTGTTGATGTCCATCTTCTCGGCATACTGATCGTAAAGCTCTGGCAGCCTAGGAGAGTTATGTAAAGGATTCGAGAGGAGACGAGACTCCAGGACTTCTATTTTTCGTAACAATTTCTTGAAAGAATCGTCAGTAATACCCATGTTTTCGATAGGATCGAGTATGGCAATGCCGTCGGGAAATCGCCTCTTTACTTCCTCAAGGGACTTTTGCACGATGTTTCGTTGATCAGGAGGATTGAGATCTTTTGGAAGAAAGATTCTAACATGACCAATGGCTTCAATGCAGGACAACAAGACTGGTACAACTTCCATCTTGCCTTTCTCACCTTCTGCAGGTGGTCGAACACCAGATGGAAGATCTTGATGTGTTTGAGTCCCGATCGATGTACCATCTGCCACTGACAATAATACATCAAGGATATACGATTGCTGTGGAGGATATTCTTCGGCAGTTCTGCCATTAGCCGGTCGTCGAGGCGCAAACTTCACCACTGCTCCCCAGCCAAAGTCGTAATCCATATATTTGATATGTACTAATCTTCCTGATTGCATGAATTGCAGGCAGTAATTTGGATGGTTGATGACGTCTCTCATGTCTTTAGTGTAAGACGTAAGCTGTTGCCGAAGGTCGTAGTACTCTTTGATAGTTGCCTCAT
>Ga0335072_10006615_pt1 | contig 16934 bp, 15 predicted proteins | sample Lox_Sample_21_FD_206725 | JGI IMG/M metagenome (GOLD analysis project Ga0335072, IMG submission 206725) | Soil microbial communities from Loxahatchee National Wildlife Refuge, Florida, United States - Lox_Sample_2.1 | ecosystem: Environmental > Terrestrial > Soil > Wetlands | place: USA...
GCGGCGATCCCGCCCTCGGCCTACGCGGTGGGCGAAGAGGTCGAAGGCGCCATGTGCCTTGTGCAGAGTCCCGACGGGTTCGAGGTCTTCAACTCCGCCGGCGGCGCCCGGCATGAGGTGCGCATTTTCGACGACGAGGAATCCGCGTATTTCTACCTGTTCGGCGTCCTCGCGGCCGAGGCCGTGCGCACCGGCCGGCTGGCACCGCGCGGGTAAGCAACATGATCGCGGCGGTAAAAGGGCACCCGCCCGTTCCCGCACGTCGCCGCCGTCATCGTCCCGTCCGCCTATCCGCCGACCTGAGAACTACCTGCGGGGTTGGCCAATTTCGCCCGCATGCGCCGCTGGTGCCGATATCGTGCAACTGCCGGCGGGGCTGAAGGTCCCCCGCTCCCCAAGCAGCCCCGCCGGCATTTATTAACGGGTCCCCGTCCCGGTCAGCCGGGCGGGAAAGCAAGATGGTCAACATGACCAAGCTGACCTCGACCCCGGTGACCGGGGCGCAGTTCCTGATATCGGCCGGCGATTACTCGGCAACCGTCACCGGACTGGGCGCGGGCGTGCGCCAATTCCGGCATCGTGATCGGCCCGTGATCGCAGAATATGAGCCCGACGAGCTCCCGCCGGGCGCGGCAGGGCAACTGCTCGCACCGTGGCCGAACCGTATCGACGGCGGCCGGTACACCCTGGGCGGCGCCAGCTATCAGCTCGACCTGAGCGAGCCGGCCAAGAACAACGCCATCCACGGCCTGACCCGCTGGGCGGGCTGGCAGGAGGCCGAGCACACGGCCGACACCGTGCGGCTGCGGCATGTGCTGTACGGCCGGCCCGGCTATCCGTTCTGCCTCGACCTCACCGCCGAGTACCGGGTGACCGCCGACGACGGTCTGCAGGTCAGCATCACCGCGAGCAACGCGGGCAGCCGCCCGGCGCCGTACGGCACCGGCCAGCACCCGTACCTGACCGCCGGCACGCCCCTGGTCGACGACTGCGAGCTCCTGCTGCCCGCCACCCAGTGGCAGCAGGCTGACGACCGGGGCATTCCGCTGGGCGAACCGCAGGACGTGACCGGGACGCCGTACGACTTTCGCCAGCCCCGGCGGCTGGCCGACACCCGTCTCGATCACGCGTTCACCGGCCTGACTCCCGACGCCGACGGCCGGGCCTGGGCGGAGCTCAGCAGCGGGGACACCCGGGTGGCCTTCTGGGCCGGCCAGGGCCACCGCTGGCTGCAGGTGTTCACCGGCGACGCGCTGGACGAGGCTCACCGCAGGCGGGCGATCGCCATCGAGCCCATGACCTGCCCGCCGAACAGCTTCGTCACCGGCATTGACCTGCTGATCCTGCAGCCGGGCGACAGCATCACCCACCAGTGGGGCGTCTGCGTGCGTCAGTCCTGATTCGCGGCCGCGTCGCGGGGCGAGACCAGCCCGGCGAGCCGGTCAAGATCCGACCGGGTGTCGAGGTCGTCGGGACGGCCGGTGTCACCGCACTCGACGAGCGTGACCAGCTCCGGGTTTGCGCGCAGGAACTCGCGCGCCCCGGCGTCGCCGACGGCGAGGGCGACCACAGCGGCCCAGTGCTGGCGGGCGAGCAGAACCGGGTTGCGCGGGGCTCCCTGATAGGCGGCCACGGCGACGCTCGCGCCCGCGGCGTACGCGGCGATCAGGCGCCGCACCGCATCGGGCCCGATCAGCGGCTGGTCAACGAGCGCGATCACGGCAGCGGAACAGCTGTCCGGAACCGTCGCGAGGCCCGCCGCGAGCGACGAGCCCATGCCGGTGCGCCAGTCCGGGTTGTGCACGGCAATGACGCCGGGCAGGTCGACGGCCACCGCGCCGGTGACCACGACGATGGGCCCGGCGCCGCCGTCGCGGAGCAGGGCGACCCCGCGCCGTGACAGCGACTCCCCGCCGATCTCGACCAGCGCCTTCGGCCGCCCGAGTCTGCTGCCCTGCCCGGCGGCGAGCAGGATCCCGGCCACCGCCCCCGGCGGAACGGATGAAGCCGAGCCGGAGGATTCGGCCGATGCGCCAGATTTGTCTGGCGATCCGGCTTCTGGCTCGGCTTGGGGTTCGGCTTCTGGTTCGGCTGGCTGCACGCCAGACAGGCTACGGCTCCGGGCCAGGTCCGGCCAGGATCACGCCCAGCTCAGCTGTGGTGGATCCGGCCGGTCGTCATGGTCAGCGGCTGGCCTGAACCGCCCCAGCGCAGCTGGATCAGCTCCGCGGCGATCGCCACCGCGGTCTCCTCTGGCGTGCGCGCGCCGAGGTCGAGCCCGATCGGCGAGCGCAGCCGGGCCAGTTCGTCCTCGGACAGGCCGATCTCCCGGAGCCGGGCCAGCCGGTCATCATGGGTCCGCCTGCTGCCCATGGCGCCGATGTACCCGGCCGGCGTGCGCAGAGCCACCTCGAGCAGCGGCACGTCGAACTTCGGGTCGTGAGTGAGCACGCAGATGACCGTGCGCTGGTCGACGTCCTGGCCGGCCAGGTAGCGGTGCGGCCAGTCGGTCACGACCTCATCCGCGTCAGGGAACCGGGTCCGGGTCGCGAATACCGGCCGGGCGTCGCAGACCGTCACCCGGTAGCCGAGGAACTTGCCCGCCCGGGCCACGGCCGCGGCGAAATCGATGGCGCCGAACACGAGCATCCGGGGCGGGGGCGCGAACGACTGAACGAACACCGACAGCTCGTCCCGCCGTCGCTCGCCGTCCGCGCCGTAACGCCGGACGGCGGTCACGCCCTGGGCCAGCATGCCGCGCGCGTCGTCGTCCACGGCGTCGTCCAGCCGCTCCCCGGACCCGAGCGTGCCCGACTGCCGCGACCCGCGCTGATCGCCCTGCGGCCAGATCAGCCGACGCGCACCGAGCTGCCCGGGCCCGGCGATGACGGTCGCGAGGGCCACGGGTTCGCCAGCCCGGACGGCCGCCGCCACCTCGCCCAGCTCGGGGAAAGATTCCCTGCTGACCGGCTCGACGAAGATATCGATAATGCCGCCGCAGGTCAGTCCCACCGCGAATGCGTCGTCGTCCGAAACGCCGTACCGCTGCAGCACCGGCCCGCCGGTCGCGCGGACCTCGCCAGCCAGCTCGTAGACCGCGCCCTCAACGCAGCCGCCCGACACGCTGCCGACGGCTTCTCCATCGGCGGAGACGGCCATCGCCGCGCCCGGCTCGCGTGGCGCGCTGCTGAACGTTGCCACCACCGTGGCCAGGCTGAAACCTTCCCCGGCATCCCACCACTTGGAAATCGGGTCCAGGATGTCTCGCACGGTCCCACCTCAGGTCTCGCAGTATTCTCCCAGGTTACGTTGCTTGTACCCGGTGAGGCGATTCCCTGGGCGCGGCCCCGCCCCTGCCGCGCGCTCCGGTGAGCGCCGTCCCGCCCCCCGGGTCAGGCGACCCGGCGAGCCAAGTTCCACCCCCGGCCACGCGGCCCCGCCGGGCTTTGTTAGGTTAGCCTAAGCTCACGCAGGGAAGGGCTGCCTAAGCTGCCTCACAGGACGGAGACCATGGCGACTCCCAGGAACCCGGTGTCCCGCATGCGCGGGATCGCCGTCGTCGGATTGACCTTGATCGGGCTTACCGCCTCGCTGGCGGCCTGCTCGTCGGGGACCGCGTCGTCCCGGCCGACGGCCGCGGCCAGGCAGGCAACGTCAGCCGCCGTCCGGTCGGCCTGTAGCCAGGTCACCGCGGTGCTCTCCGACGGTCCCGATCCGGACGCCGACCCGGTCGGATACGCCGAGGCACAGATCCTCCCGCTGGGCCAGATTCACACGACGGATGCGCCGCTGCGCACGGCGATCGGCAGGCTGGCCGGCGCCTACAAGGCCTTCTTCGCCAGCAACGGCACGTCGGGCTCGGCCAAGCTGGCCGTGGCATCGGCGAGCAAGCAGGTCAACGCGATCTGCCCGGGAGCGGCGTCATGAGCGGCGCGATCAGGAGCCGCGCCCGCTGGGTGGCGGCGGCCGCGGTCCTTGCCTCCGGCTGCGGCCTGCTGGCAGCGTGCGGCGGATCCGCTGCATCCGGGGCCGACGCCCAGTCGATCACCCTCTACAACGGCCAGCACGTGCAGACGGCCGACAACCTCATCTCGGCCTTCGAGAAGAAGACCGGGATAACGGTCAACGTCCGCAGCGACGACGAGGACACGCTGGCCGACCAGATCGTGACCGAGGGCTCGCACTCCCCCGCCGACGTTTTCTTCACCGAGAACTCGCCGCCGCTGGAGAGCCTGCAGGCCAAGGGGCTGCTGTCCAAGGTCGACTCGAGCACCCTTGGCCACGTCCCGGCGAAGTTCAGCTCGCCGCAGGGCGACTGGGTCGGCGTCTCGGCCCGGGTCAGCGTGCTGATCTACAACCCGAGCCTGATCTCGGCGAGCAAGCTGCCCACCAAGGTGAGCCAGCTCGCCGACTCGCAGTACAAGGGCAAGCTGGCCCTGGCCCCGCAGGAGACCGACTTCCAGCCGATTGTGACCGCGTACCTGCGCGCGTACGGCAAGGCCGCGACCCAGCGCTGGCTCAAGGCGATCCAGGGCAACGCCAGCGGGCATATCTACCCGGACAATGAGACCATTGCCGACGAGGTGAACCGCGGTGCCGTGGCGTTCGGAATCGTCAATCAGTACTACTGGTACCGGATGCGGGCCGAGATCGGCGCATCCGCTACCCACGCCGAGATCACCCACTTCGCCGCGGGCGACCCCGGCTACGTCGTCGACGTCTCGGGCGCCGGGATACTGAAGTCGTCCACGCATCAGGCGGCGGCGCAGAAGTTCCTGGCCTTCATCGTCAGCAAGCAGGGTCAGGAGATCATCGGCGACCCGAGCAAGTCGATCAGCTACGAGTACCCGATCGGGTCTGGCGTCACCACGCAGGCGCCGGAGACGCCGTTCAGCCAGCTACAGCCCTATCCGATAACGATCGCCGAGCTCGGTGACGGGTCCACCGCGATCGCCTTGATGCGCCAGGCGGGGCTGCTGTAGTGACGACGTCGCCAACTCTGATCCGGCCGGGGTCGCCGCCCCCGGCCGGCCCCGGCACGGCGACCCGCCCGGCCGTGCGGGCCCGGCGGGCACGGCTCCCCATGGCGCTCACCGCGGCCGGGCTGGCCGTGGCCGCCGTGCTGGCGCTGCCGCTGGTGTTCCTCCTGATCGAGGCGCACGGCGCCGGGGCGGCGACGGTCGGCAACCTCATCTTCCGGAGGCTGACGGCCGATCTGCTGTGGAACACCGTCCGGCTCACGGTGGTGGTGACCGCGGCATGCGCGGTCATCGGCACCGCGACCGCCTGGTGCGTCGAGCGGACCAACCTGCCCGGGCGAAGGGTCTGGGCGGTGCTGGTCGTGGTGCCGCTGGCCATCCCGGACTTCGTGGTCAGCTTCGGCTGGGCGTCGCTGTGGACCTGGGTGCACGGCTTCGAGGGCGCGGTCGTGGTGATGACGCTGGCGGTCTACCCGCTGGTCTACCTTCCGGTCGCGGCCAGCCTGCGGGCCGCGGACCCGGGACAGGAGGAGGTCGCGCGCAGCCTCGGCGTCGGCCGGGCCCGCACGTTCCTGCGGATCACGCTGGGCCAGGCCCGCGGGGCGATCCTGGGCGGCTGCCTGCTGGTGGCCCTGGTGCTGCTGGCCGAGTACGGCGCGTTCGAGATCCTCGGCTACCAGACCTTCACCACCGAGATCTTCACCGAGTTCTCGGTGTCGTTCAGCGTGCCGGCCGCCTGCGCCCTGTCGCTAGTGCTGATCCTGCTCAGCCTGCTGGTGCTGGGCGGCGAGGGGATGCTGCGCGGCAAGGGCCGGATCAGCCGGTCCGGCCCGCTGGCCGCCCGCCAGATGCCGCCGCACCGGCTCGGCCGGGCCACGCTGCCGGCGCTGGCCGGCTTCGTCGCGCTGACCGTGCTGGCACTCGGCGTGCCGGTTGGCTCGAGCATCTACTGGATGGTCGCGCGCAGCTCCCATGCCATCCTCGGGGTATCGCTGATGAGCTCGGCCCTGCACACGGGGCTCTACGCGGCAGCGGCGGGCGCCCTGGACACCGTGGCCGCGCTGCCGATCGCGCTGCTGGCGATCAGGCACGCCGGCCGGCTGCGGTACCTGCTCGAACGCAGCACCTACCTCGTGCTCGCCGTGCCCGGCGTGGTCACCGCCTTCGCTCTTTCTTATTTTTCGGAACGCTACGGCGGCGGCTTCCTCTATCAGACAGCGCCGCTCCTGGTCGTCTGCTACGCGATCATGTTCTTCCCGCTGGCGCTCGTCGGAGTCAAGGCGTCGCTGGCCCGGGCCCCGGTCAGCCTGGACGAGATCGCCCGCTCCCTGGGCCAGCGCCGGCTTGCGGTGCTGTGGCGGGTGACGCTGCGGCTGGCAGGCCCCGGCCTGGTCGCCGCGTTCTGCCTGGTCTTCCTGTCGGTGGTCACCGAGCTCACCGCCACGCTGCTGCTGATCCCGACCGGAGTGCAGACGCTGGCCACGCAATTCTGGGCCTACGAGCAGAACCTGTCCTATGGCCAGGCCGCGCCGTTCGCGCTGGTGATGATCGCGGTGGCCGCGATACCGAGCTACGTGCTCGGCCGCTTCTTCGACCGCACCGCGCATTCATAAAATGACCCCATGACCCAGCTCGTGGTGACCGGCCTGCACAAGGCGTTCGGCGACCATCCCGTGCTCACCGGGGTGGACCTGGAGGTGCCGGCGGGCGAACTGACCGCGATCCTCGGCCCGTCCGGCAGCGGCAAGACGACCCTGTTGCGGGTTCTCGCCGGGTTCGAGCGCGCCGACGCGGGCACGGTGACGATCGGGGACGTGGTCGTCGACGGCCCTGGCGTGCACGTCGCGCCCGAGCGGCGGCAGATCGGGTACGTGCCGCAGGAGGGCAGCCTGTTCCCGCACCTCACCGTCGCCGCCAACATCGGGTTCGGGCTGCCGGCGCGGCAGCGGCGCGGCCCGGTCATCGCCGAGCTGCTCGAGGCGGTGGGCCTGGCCGGGCTGGGCAAGCGCTACCCGCACCAGCTCTCCGGCGGCCAGCAGCAGCGCGTGGCGCTGGCGCGGGCGCTCGCGATCCGGCCGAAGATCGTCCTGCTGGACGAGCCGTTCGCCTCGCTGGACGCCCACCTGCGGGCCAGCGTCCGCGCGGACGTGCAGCGGCTGCTGGCCGAGGCCGGCATCACCGGAATTCTGGTCACGCACGACCAGGACGAGGCGCTGTCCACCGCCGATCGTGTGGCGGTGCTGCGCCACGGCCGGATCGCGCAGTGCGCCGCACCGCAAGACCTCTACGACCGCCCGGCCGACGCCGACATCGCCCGGTTCATCGGGGACGCGAACCTGATCGATGGCGTCATCGACACCGACACGGTGGACACCATCCTGGGCAAGCTGCCGGTCGAGCCCGCGTGCCTGCCGGCCCTGTCGTCGGACAAGGCCACCGTGCTGATCCGCCCCGAGCAGGTCGAGCTGGCGGGCCCGGGCCCGCGAGAGGGCCGTGAGCTGGCCGGGCACGTGGTGGCCTACGGTTACCACGGGCACGACGCCGTGATACACGTGCGGCCGGACCTCGACGCCGCCGCGCCCACGATCATCGTCCGCACGCTCGGCGGCCAGCAGCTGCCGCCAGGGTCCCCGGTGGTCCTGCGCGCCCGCGGCCCCGTCCTGGCCTGGCCGCCGGATTAGCGCTCGGCGCTCTCCCGCGGGACCGAGAAGAACGGCGCCCGCAGCACGAACCGCGCCACGAACATCAGGATCACGCCGAGAATGACGATGCCGGCGCACGACCACAGCTGCGACCCTGGCGCGCTCAGCAGCGACTTGACAAGCAGCCAGACCAGGAACGCGGCGGCGAAGACCGGCAGCACGCCGACGAGAATCAGGTCCCAGGTGTTGCTGACGATCCGCCGCCGGAAATACACCATGGCGCTGATCGCGGTGAGGATGTAAAAGGCGGCGTACAGCAGGCCGGTCACGTCGATCAATTGCGTGAACGCGTTCGCGACCGAGCTGGACAGCAGGTACACCCAGGTGGCGGCGATCAGAATCACGCCAATGACCGCGGTGGCCACGGCCGGGGTCGAAAAGCGCTGGTGCACGCTGGCCAGGAAGGGCGGCAGCACCCGGTGCCGCGCCATTCCGAAGATCATCCGCCCGAGCACCACGATGCCGGTGCCGGTGGAGGCGATCACCGACAGCGCCAGGGCGAGCGCCATCACCTTGGCCCACCCGCCCCCGCCGAGCGCCTGGGCCACGTAGACGAGCGCGGATGACGAGTTGGCCTGCAGCTTGGCCGGCGACACCACGCCCGCCAGGCCGACCTCGGAGATGGTGAAGATGATCGCCAGCAGGAGCACGGCCAGGACCGCGGCCCGGCCGGGGTTGACACTGCGCTGCTTGGTCTCCTCGTTGACGTACACGCTGGCGTCCCACCCGGTGTACATGAACACCGCGATCAGGAACCCGGCCGCCAGGCTGCCCTTGCCGCCGATGCCGCTGACCTTGAACCATCCGCTGGTGATCGGGAACGTGCCGTGATGGTGCCCGAGCACCACCACCAGGCCGGCGATCGCGAAGCCGATCAGGATCACGTACTCGATCAGCCCCATGCCGACCTGGGTGCGCGCGGTGATCTTGATGCCGACGATCGCGATCACCAGCATGACCAGGATGACGGCCGTGCTGATCAGGATATTCGGCCACGTGCTGGTGGAGTTGGAGCCGAACACCGCCAGCACCGACGGGGCCAGGACCACGACGCCGGAGGTCGCGCCGACCAGGGTGCCGCAGATCATCAGCCAGCCGGTAAGGAAGCCGAGATACGGGCTGATCGCCCGGCCGACCCATTCGAAGGACGCGCCGCAATGCGCATTCCAGAGATTGAGCCGCCGGTAGGCGTTGGCGATGATGAGCATCGGGATCGCGGTCAGAACGATGATCGGCCCGACCGCGTATGCGGTCGCGGCGGCGAGCGCGGCCAGCGTCAGGCCGACCGAAACCGCCGGTGCCGCATTGGCCATTCCTATGAGGGTGTCCTGGGCGGGCCCGATGGCGTCGGGCACGAGTTGACCTGCGGTAATCTCTGCTCTTTCGGGAACGGCGGTGGCGGGGCTTTCCGTCATGGTTCCTCCCGTATTGGCCAGCCCGCCACAGCATCTCCGAGCCGACCATAAAAAGCAATGGCGTCCGTGCGCCGGCCCGCCGGTGACGCCCCCGCGGCCCGGTCCTGGCCCGGCCGTGGCCCGGTCAACCCCGGACCGGGGCGTAAAAGCCTCCGGTCTTGACGATCATTGATCGCGCCGGGGATCGTGTGGCCATGACCGAGGCGTCGGGGCTGGCCGGGTTTCTGGCGTCACGCCTGCGGGCGCTCTGGGGCGACGACGTCGAGATCACCGGCATCGGCCGGGTGGCCGGCGGCGCCAGCCGGGAGGGCTGGGGGGCGCAGGCCCGGACCGGCGACGGGGCCGAGCACCGCCTGATCCTGCTGCGTGACCCGCCAGGGACGGCTCCGCGACGCGACCCGGCGGTGGAGGCGGCCGCGCTGGTCGCGGCGCGGGCGGCCGGGGTCCCGGCGCCGCGGCTGCACGACCGGGGCGAGGAGCCGCCCGGGCGGGCCTACCTGCTGATGGAGCGCCTGGAGGGAGAAACAATCCCCCGCCGGCTGCTGCGGGACGAGATCTACGCCGCCGCCCGGCCCGGCCTGGCGCGGCGGCTTGGCCAGGTGCTGGCCGGGATCCACCGGGTCGATCCGGAGGCGGTCCCCGGCCTGCCCCGGGCCGACGCGCTCGGCGAGGCGCTCCGGCTCTACCGGGAGTTTGACGAGCCGAGGCCCGCTCTGGAGATCGGCCTGCGCTGGCTGGCCGAGCACCGGCCGCCGGCCCGGCCGGACGCCCTGGTGCACGGGGACTTCCGCACCGGCAACCTCGTCGTGGGCGAGAACGGGCTGCGCGGCGTCCTCGACTGGGAGCTCGCGCACCGCGGCGACCCGATGCAGGACCTGGGCTGGCTGTGCACGAAGGCGTGGCGGTTCGGCTCGCCGAGCCCCGTCGGCGGCTTCGGCACCAGGGACGACCTGATGGCGGGCTACGCCGACGGCGGCGGCGAGCCACCGGACGAGGCCACCCAGCGATGGTGGGAACTGTACGGGACGGTGCGCTGGGCCCTGCTCTGCCGCCGCCAGGCCGCGCGCTACCTGGCCGAGGGCGAGCGCTCGATCGAGCTCGCCGTGCTCGGCCGCCGGGTCTGCGAGCAGGAATACGACGTCCTGCTGGCGCTGGGCCACGCCGCGCCGCTGGCCGCGGTCAGCGACCCGCTCGACCAGGTCGGGCCGGCCCCGGCCGGGCCGCACGACCGTCCCAGCGGGCCCGAGTTGCTGCGCGCCGTCCGCGAGTTCCTCACCGCCGAGGTCGCCGGGTCCGAGCCGGTGCTCGCGTTCCACGCCCGGGTCGCGGCGAACGCGCTGCGCATCGCCCAGCGCGAGGCCATGCTCGGCGCCGGGCACGCACGCGAGCACCGGGCCCGGCTCGCGGCCCTCGGCTGCGAGAGCGACGCGGCCCTGTGCGCGGCCATTCGCGACGGCTCCCTGGATCACCGTTTCGACGAGGTCGCCGCAGCGGTCCGCGCGATGACCGTGGACAAGCTGACCGTGGCCAACCCCGGCCACCTGACCCAGCCCGGATAGCACTCCCAGAGGAAGCCGTGGACTTCAACCTGCCCGATGACCTGCAGCAGTACCTGACCGAGCTGGACGACTTCATCGAGCGCGAGATCCGGCCGCTCGAACAGGCCGATGACAACATCCGCTTCTTCGACCACCGCCGCGAGGACGCCAGGACCGACTGGGACCGGGGCGGGCTGCCCAGCCGCGAATGGGAGGCGCTGCTCGCCGAGGCGCGGCGCCGGGCCGACGCCGCCGGCCACTACCGCTACGCGTTCCCGCGCCGCTACGGCGGCCGGGACGGCACCAACCTGGGCATGGCGGTGATCCGCGAGCACCTGGCCCGCCGCGGCCTCGGCCTGCACTGCGACCTGCAGAACGAGCACGCGATCGTGGGCAACAACGTGGGCCTGCTGCTGATGCTGCACTACGGCACGCCCGCGCAGCGCGAGGATTGGGTTGACGATCTCGCGGCGGGAAGGCGTCACTTCGCGTTCGGCATCACCGAGCCTGAGCATGGCAGCGACGCCACGTTCATGAACACTCATTCTGAACGCTCCGGTGCGGGGTGGCTGATCAACGGCGAGAAGACCTGGAATACGGGCGTCCACACCGCCTCTCATGACCTGGTCTTCGCCCGGACCGCCGGGACCCCCGGAAGTGCCGAGGGGATCACGGCGTTCCTGGTCCCGGTCGACGCGGCCGGGTTCCGGGTCGAGGAGTACCTGTGGACGTTCAACATGCCGACCGACCACGCCCGGGTCTCCCTGACCGACGTCTGGGTCCCGCAGGCCGCCGTGTTCGGCGGCGAGGGGCGCGGCCTCGGGGTCGTGCAGCACTTCTTCAACGAGAACCGGATCCGGCAGGCCGCCTCGAGCCTGGGCGCCGCGCAGTTCTGCATCGACCGCTCGGTCGAGTACGCCAAGACCAGGTCTCCGTTCGGCAAGCCGCTCGCGGCCAACCAGGCGATCCAGTTCCCGCTGGTCGAGCTGCAGACGCAGGCCGAGATGCTGCGCGCGCTGATCCACAAGACGGCGTGGGGCATGGACACCCGCGGGCCGTTCTCGCAGTCCGAGCGGGTGTCGATGTGCAACTACGTCGCGAACCGGCTGTGCTGCGACGCGGCGGACCGGGCGATGCAGGTGCACGGCGGCCTCGGCTACTCGCGCCACCAGCCGTTCGAGCACATCTACCGGCATCACCGCCGGTACCGCATCACCGAGGGCACCGAGGAGATCCAGATGCGCCGGGTGGCCGGCTACATGTTCGGCTTCATGCGCCAGCGCGAGCCCAAGGGCGTCGTCTCGGGCTAGCGCCGGCGCGAGAGCCGCATTAGTGGGAGGGCGGCATCAGCACGGTGTCGATGATGTAGACGGTGGCGTTCGAGGTCTGCACGTCGCCGCAGACGACATGGGCGGCGTTGACTTCGTAGGTGCTGCCCATCTTGGACGGCATGACAGTCGAGCCTTCCAGGGTCTTGATCGGCTTCCCGGAGGCGAGCTGGGCCGGGGTCACGCGGCCGGCCGCCACGTGGTAGGTCAGGATCTTGCTCAGCTCGGCCTTGTTGCCCAGGACCGAGTTCAGCGTCGCCTTGGGGATCTTCGCGAAGGCGGCGTTGTCGGGCGCGAAGACCGTGATGCTCGGCGCGGAGTTGAGCGTGTCGACGAGCCCCGCCTTGGTGACCGCGGTCACCAGGGTGGACAGCAGCGGGTTGGCCGACGCCGCGGTGGCCACCGGCGCGGTGGACATGCCGCTGAAACTGCCGGCACCCGACGACGGCACCGCCGCGCAGCCCGGGCCGAACGGGGCCATGGCCGAGCCGGAGGTGGCGGCAGCCGACGCGGATGGCGCCGCGGTGGCCTTCGGGGTCGCCGGCGCCGCTGCGGATGAGCTGCCGGAGCTGCACGCGGCCGCGCCGAGCGCGAGTCCGGCCGAGATCGCCGCGATGCCCAGGGTCTTGTATTTCATGCCTTTCTCCTTCTCCTTCGATGGCGAGCCGCCGCGGGATGCGGCGGCGGGAGCATTAGGTGACGGTCACGGCGGCGGCGTCCCATCCGGTGGCGCCGTCGGGGAAGACCCCGGTACGGCGGGCGGGCTGGGTGGCGCCGGTGCCGTCGGTGGCGCGAACCTGAAGCTGGTGCAGGCCCGGGGTGGCGTCCCAGTACCAGACCCACTGCCGCCAGGTATCGATGCCGTCGGTCGCGGCCAGGCGCGCGTCGTGCCACGGTCCGCTGTCGACGCGGACCTGTACGGCCCTGATGCCGCGATGCGGGGCCCAGGCCACGCCCGCCACCGCGGTGCGGCCCCCGCGCACCTGCTCGAACGGCTTCGGCACGTCGATCCGGGACATCGTCTTGATCGGTGCCTGAACTGAGTAACCGCGCTGCACCCAGTACGAGCGCTGGGCGGCAAAGGTGGTCAGCTCCAGGTCGGTGACCCACTTGGTGGCCGAGACGTAGCCGAACAGGCCGGGGACGATCATCCGGGCCGGGAAACCATGCGCGATCGGCAGCGGCTGGCCGTTCATCCCGACGGCCAGCAGCGCGTCGGGATCGTTCATGACGACCTCGGTCGGCGTTCCGCAGGTCCAGCCGTCGTTGGAGGTGCTAAGGATCTGGTCGGCGCCGCGGCGAACCCCGGCATCCCGCAGCAGGGCCGCGAGGCTCGCGCCAAGCCAGCGCGCGTTCCCCGCCAGCGGGCCGCCGACCTGGTTGGAGACGCAGGCCAGGGTGATGTCCGCCGCGGTGAGCGGCCGGCGCAATAGGTCGGCGTAGGACAGCTCCAGCGGCCGGTCAACCATCCCGTGCACGCGCAGCGTCCACTGGTCGGGGGCTATCTGCGGCAGGACCAGCTCGGTGTCGACCCGGTAGAAGCTCGCGTTGGAGGTGAAGAAGGGGGTGATCCCCCGGACCCGGAGCTGCGCCGCGGCGGGTGCCGCAGGCGCCGGCCTGGCCGGAGCCGGCAGCCGGATGGCGGCGCGCAGCTTGTCGACGCTGAACCGGCCCGCCACGGCCTGGCCGGCGAACCCGCCCGCCGCGGCCACGGCCGCCGTGCCGGCCGCGAGGGCCAGAAACCGCCTCCGGTCGGGCCGCCGCGCCGAGACGCTCTCCTGCGGCTGCGGCTGGCCCAGAGCCCGCGGCCGACCGTCCCGGCGGCCGTCCGCGGCCCGCACCAGCAGCAACAGCGCCACAGCGGCCGCGGTCACGCCCGCGAGCGTGGGGACGATGTCCAGGCCCCCGGCGTTCGGGCGGGTGATGGCGGCAGCGGCGCCAAGCACGCCGAAGACGGCGAGCCCGACGAGCCCGTAGCCGAACCAGCGCAGCGCGAGCACCCCTACCGCGGCGGCGAACGCGGCCAGAACCACCAGGATGCCGGCCACCAGGACCTGCTTGTCGTGGCTGCCGACGTGGCCGATCACGAAATCTTTGACCGGGACCGGGGTCAGGTTGATGGCAACCTCGCCCACCGCGACGACGGGGCCGCCCAGCGGGCCGGTGAGCCCCGCCACCAGCTGGGCCACGCCGAGCGCCGCCGCGGCGGCGAGCAGCCCGGACACGGCGCCGAGCAGAGCGCGTCTCGCGGCAGAGCCGCTGAGCCTCATCCTGATCACGGCGCCGTATTCGCGGCCGACCGGACGGCGGATTGGCCTTGGCTGAGAATCCGTCCGGCGCGTCTGGGTACCAATCCGTTCGGGGGTGGACGCCGAATAGGGGCCATGAACGGACGTGAGTTGCGCGCAGTGCGGCCAGGTCCTGGTTCCGCGGAGGGGCGGGATCAGGACCTGGACCGGCTGCTCGGCCTGGTAACCCGCGGCGACAAAGACGCGTTCGAAGCGGTGTATGACCGGATGGCCGGGCCCGTCTACGGCCTGATCCGCAGGGTGATCAGGGATCCGGCCCAGTCCGAGGAGGTCACCCAGGAGGTGCTGCTCGAGGTGTGGCGGACCGCGTCCAGGTTCGATGCCGCCCGGGGCAGCGCAACCACCTGGATGATGACGATCGCGCACCGCCGGGCCGTCGACCGGGTGCGTTCGGCAGCCGCTACGGCAGAACGGGAGCGCAGGTGCGCGCAGCCCGAGGCAGCCGCCGACGAGGTCGCCGAGACCGTTGCGGCCAACCTGGACGCCGAGCGAGTACGCCACTGCCTGGGCGGGCTGAACGAGTTGCAGCGCGAGTCGATCACGCTGGCCTACTACGGCGGGTACTCCTATCCCCAGGTAGCCCAGCTGCTGGGCACGGCGCTGGGAACCGTCAAGACCCGGATCCGCGACGGACTGATCCGGATGCGTGACTGCATGGGGGTGAACTGGTGAAATTCGGCCGCGATGACCTGCACACCCTGACCGGCGTCTACGCACTGGATGCCATAGAGCCGGCCGAGCGGGCCAGGTTCGAGCATCACCTGGGCCGCTGCAGGCCCTGCGGCAACGAGGTGCGCGGCCTGGCCGAGACCGCGACCGGGCTGGCCATGGCGGCCGCCGTGACCCCGCCGCCCCAGCTCAAGCAGCGGGTAATGACCGCCGTCGACCTGACCAGGCAGCTGCCTCCGGCCGACCAGCACCGCTCCCGCCCCGCGCTCCGTACTGCCTGGACACCCAGGCTGGCCGCGGTCGCGGCGGCCGTGAGCCTGATCGCGGCGGCGGCACTCGCGGCGGTCGGGCTCTCCACGCGGGGCGAGCTCGACCGGGCCCGGGCGCAGAACCAGGCGATCGCGGCCGTCCTGGCCGCCCCCGACGCCCGGATCAAAACTCAGGCCACCACCGAAGGGGGCACCGCCACCGTCGTCATGTCCCGGTCCGAGCAGAAGATAATCGTGACGACGGCGGGACTGCCGAAGCTTCCGCCGGCCAAGGTCTACGAACTGTGGCTGATGGGACCGCCGTCGACCCGGGAGGCAGGCCTGCTGCCGACCCCGCGTTCAGGAAAGACCGCGCCCGTGCTGGCCTCCGGGCTGGCCGCCGGCGACAGGGTCGGCGTCACGGTGGAGCCCGCCGGCGGGACTACCAGGCCGACCACGCCACCCATCCTGGTCATGTCCCTGTCCGGCTGAGCGATCCCCGTCGCCGCGGGGTTGACGGCCCGCGACTAGTTGCCCGTGGTCAGGACCATCCGGAACCGCGCCTGGCCCGAGGTCATCTTGCCGAAGGCCTCCCCGGCCCGTTCCAGCGGCATCTCCTCGATCCACGGCCGCACGCCGGTCTCTGCCGCGAACCGCATGGTGCGCTCGACATCGAGCGCGCTCCCCGCCGCGGTGCCCGAGATGCTCTTCGTGCCTGTGATCAGCTGGAACGCGCTGACGTCCAGCGCGTCGGGGGTGGCGCCGATGATGATGAGCTCACCGCGCCGGCCGAGGCCGTTGATGGTGGCGGACATGGCCGCGCCGTTGGGCGCCGTGGCCAGCACCACCTTGGCGCCGCCGAGGTCCTGGAGCGCCTCGGAAGGATCGGTGACCGCCGAGTCGATGTAGTGCTCGGCGCCGAGCTCGCGGGCAAGCTTCTCCCCGTCCGGGCCGCGCTCGATGGCGACGGTGACGAAGCCCATATGCGCCGCGAACTGCACTCCGAGGTGGCCAAGGCCGCCCACGCCGAGGACCGCGACCGTGTCCCCTGGCCGGGCGCCGCTGCGGCGCAGCGGGTCGAAGACCGTCACCCCGGCGCACGCCATCGGCCCCGCGACGGGAGCGGGCAGTTCGTCCGGGATCCGGGCCAGCGCCATGGCCGGGACCACGACCGCGTCGGCGTAGCCGCCTTGATAGGCGATGCCGGGCACCTCCAGGTGCGGGCAGTTGGTCGGGTCCGCGTCCCGGCAGGCGTCGCAGGTGCCGTCGCTGCCGCCGTACCAGCCGATCGCCACCCGGTCGCCGGCCTGCCAGCCCTCGACGTACGGGCCGGTGGACTCGATCCGGCCGGCGATCTCGTGCCCGACGGTGATCGGGAAGCTGATCCCAGGGAAGCCGTTCGCGATCATGACCTCGTCGGAGTAGCAGACCCCGCAGGCCTCGACGGTCACCCGGACCTGGCCCGGCCCCGGGTCTGGGATGTCGACCCGGACCTCCTCGAAGCTCCCGTTCTGCTCGGGCACCTGCATCGTGCGTGCGCTGATAGCACTCATGACCGGTTAGTCCCCCAGTGATCGGACGGGCCGCCGCCATCACAGAAGGTTACACATCGGTCACCGCGATGGCCTAGGCCGACCGCCGGTCTCGGCCGGGTGGCCCGTTCCGGGACCAGGTCGAGCGGGAGCCGGGGCGTTAGATATGGCTTTTCTGGTTTGGGTTGCGCAGGCCACGCAGGATCAGCGCGGT
>Ga0335072_10006618_pt1 | contig 16932 bp, 14 predicted proteins | sample Lox_Sample_21_FD_206725 | JGI IMG/M metagenome (GOLD analysis project Ga0335072, IMG submission 206725) | Soil microbial communities from Loxahatchee National Wildlife Refuge, Florida, United States - Lox_Sample_2.1 | ecosystem: Environmental > Terrestrial > Soil > Wetlands | place: USA...
GCTCGTCCTTGCCATACTTCTGGCAATACACTTCTGGGGCCCTACAAATCACGCAACGCAGGCGCAGCTTACAAACAGCAGCCTGCTAAATTCGAGGTTCGGCGTGGCAAACCTCACCATACACTCAACTGATGCGAACTCCTCCTACTTTGTATATCTTGCAACGAACATAAGCCAGCAGGAGGAGGGCTACATGAACGTATCTACATTGGGAAACTGCGACAACAGAGGAAATTGCTTGGGGATGCTCTTCGTTTTCCAGGACGAGATGAACCTCTGCTTCTGGATGAACAACACAAGGATACCGCTCAAGCAGACATGGATAAACTACGATGGCTTCCCCGTTACCTCATACAATGGAACGCCATTCTCCAATCAGGTAGTGTGCAATTATGGAAAGTACGTGCTTGAAACAAATCCGAACTTCACTTTGAGCGGATACATAACGCTTAACTACAGTTAGCTCTTCTTGTGCTCGTATACAAAGATGGCTCCTGTAAGGGTCTTTATCGCGAGGGTTGCGCAGCTCATTCTTGCCGGGCCGGGATCTATTCCCAGCATCTCCTTGACCCCGTCGTATCCTATCTTCTTGACCTCATCCAGCTGCATGCCCTTTACATGGTCTGTGAGCATGCTCGCGGCCGCCTGGCTCACCGCGCAGCCGCTCCCCTCAAAAGAGATGTCTGATATCTTTCCGCTCTTGACCTTTATGTGGATTGTGAGCGTATCGCCGCACAGGGGGTTGTCCTCATGGAAATCCGCGTCGGAGCCCTCCATCTTGCCCTTGTTGTGCGGATGCTCGTAGTGGGAGATTATCTCCTCAACGTAGATGTCCATGGGCATTAGCTCACCTTGAATATCTTCTTCACCTTTAGTATCGCGTCTGCCGCCTTGTCCACATCGCTTTCGTCGTTGTATATGTAGAAGCTCATTCTCGATACTGCGCCCTCCTTCAGGACCCCGGTGACAAGGGGCATGGCGCAGTGGTGGCCTGCACGTATCGCTATCCCCTCGCTATCGAATATCGTGGCAACGTCGTGCGGGTGCACCCCCTTTATTGAGAACGAGACAACCCCTCCCCTTTTGTCCAGCTCTCCCATGCCGCAGCCAAATGTCTTCACATTCCCTATTCCAGAAAGCTTTTCCAGCGCGTATCCTGTCACCTTCTTCTCATGGTCCCTTATCCTTTCCATTCCGATCTTTTCAAGGTAGTCGACCGCGTACCCCAGGGCTATGCCCCCCTCTATGTTGGATGTTCCGGCCTCGAACTTCCAGGGCAGGTCGTTAGGGGTATACGACTGGAAATCCACCGACCTTATCATGTCTCCGCCGCCAAAGAGCGGCGGCATCTCCTGAAATATCTCCTTTCTGCCGTAGAGGACGCCGATGCCTGTTGGCGCAAGCATCTTGTGCCCGGAAAAGGCGAAGAAGTCGCAGCCCAGCTCCCTGACGTTGACGGGCATGTGGGGAACGGACTGCGCCCCGTCTATCAAGACTGTTGCGCCCGCCTTCTTTGCCATTTTTGTTATCCTCTTTGCATCGTTTATGCTCCCGAGCACATTTGAGACATGCGTGAATGAGACTATTTTGGGGTTCTTTGCCAGCTCCCTCTCCAAGCTTTCGTAGGAGAGCTCGCAGTTTTGCTTGTTCAGCTTTATGTAATCGAGGGTCGCGCCCTTCCTCTTTGCCAGGATCTGCCATGGGACTATGTTGCTGTGGTGCTCCATCTCCGATATGAGGATGTGGTCGCCCTTCCCCACGTTCTGTTCGCCCCAGGACAACGATACAAGGTTTATCGCCTCTGTCGTGTTCCTTACGTAGACGATCTCCTCTATGGAGCTGCCTCCTATCAGCCTCGAGACCTTGCTTTTCGAGCTCGTGTACTCCTCGGTCGCCCTCTCGGCTATCTGGTATACCCCTCTGTGTATGTTGGCGTTGTATTCCGTGTAATACCTGTAGATTGAGTCTATCACCTGCTTGGGCTTCTGCGAGGTTGCCGCGCTGTCGAGGTAGACAAGCCGCTTGCTGTTTACCTTTATTCCCAGTATTGGGAAGTCCTTCTTTATGGCCGGTACATCTATGCCCTTACCCAATAGATCACTACTTCGTGAAAGACTCGTAGCCCTCCTTTTCAAGCTTTGCTATGAGCTCCTTCCCCCCTTCGGCAACTATCCTGCCGTTCGCCATCACGTGCACGAACTGCGGGTCCATGTAGTCGAGGATTCTGCTGTAGTGTGTTATTATCACAAGGCCCATGTTGTTCTTCTTTGCGAAATTGCTTATGTTCTCAGCCACGACCTTCACGGCGTCTATGTCGAGGCCCGAGTCCGGCTCGTCGAGTATCGCTATCTTCGGCTTGAGGACGCCCATCTGCAGGACCTCGGCCTTCTTCTTCTCTCCGCCTGAGAACCCCTGGTTGAGCGACCTTCCTATCAGGTTGTCGACCATCTTCAAACTAACCGCACTGCTCCTTATGTCGGCCATCAGCTCCTTTGTGTTGACCGTGCTGGCTACAGATTCCTTTGCGCTGTGCAGGAAGTTTATGAATCCTACTCCTTCAACTTCAACAGGGTTCTGGAAGCCCAGGAAGAGGCCGAGCTTCGCCCTCTTGTCTGTGGATATGCCGACGATGCTCTGCCCGTCAACGAGTATGTCTCCGCTGCTCGGCTTCAGCTTTGGGTACCCCATTATTGTCTTTGCCAGGGTGGTCTTCCCGGACCCGTTGTGGCCCATTATGACATGGACCTCTCCCTCCTTGACCTTGAGGTTGACCCCGTTGACTATCTCCTTCCCTTCTATTGCCACGTGTAAATCCTTCACTTCCAGAATCATTTTTTCACCTATTTTATCATTATAGCGCAGTCGAACCTGTTGAACCTCTGGCACGCCTTGCACATCGCCTTCTGCGCATCCCTCTCGTGGTCTGCCACGACCTGCTTGACAAACCCGTCTACAAGGTTATCGTTTATTGCCGCCTCGGTGCCCTTGACCGCTTCAGAGTACCTTCCATTGACATACTTGCTTATCGATGCCTGGGTTATCTCTAGCAGGTGTGCGGCCTGCTGCTGGCTTATTCCGTATTTGCCCGTCATGAGCCTTGCGGCGGCGGCCCTGAAGGCCGGCATGAATTCGTTGAACGCCATCTCGTAGTTTGTCTGCATTGTTTCACCTGTACTTGTAATGATCCTTGAATATGTCCTCCTCGTTCGCTCTTCCCACCCAGATGTTTTCAGCAGATATCTTCAGCTTTCCTCCAAATGCGCTGGTGTTTATCTTGTCCGCTATCAGGGAGGCGGCTGCTAGCTTCGCGCTGTCGCTCTTGAACCTCGTGACTGCGCTTGAGAAGAAGCCCTCCACGAGGAGCTTCTTTGCCTTTGTCTCGTCAAGCCCCTTTGACATCAGGTAGAATATCAATTCATCGTCTATGGGCCCAGTGGCCGATGAGTGGGTTGCCTTTACCTCGTTCTCGTCTATCGACATTGCCGGTATCGAATCGAGGTAAGCGCTTTTGTCCAGCAGCATACCAGTCTCATGAACGAAGGACCTGGCGCCGCGCGACCCGAAGGGGATCTTCGCAAATCCTTTCATCATGCATTGCGACTCGTTCATCAGTGCCGCCTTCGTGTGGAGTTCTGCCGTTGTTGATGGTGCGCCGTTTTCTATATAGCTGCTTATGTCGAACTTCTGGCTTGAAGAGCCGAAGATCAGCTCATTAACGTGTAACGATGCTTCGTGATCAACAGCATCAAACCTGTTCTTCGCGCGGGTGTGCGATCCGCCGTTATACAGGTAGTTTATCCTGAGGTTGGCTGAATTGCCGACCTTGTATTTTGAAAGCCCAACCGCAATAGTGCCCTTGTCCTCGTTGTGAACCGCGTCTATTGATGCTTTTGAATATGGATGCAGTTGCGCTTCATGCATTACGCAGCTTGCCGATGGTCTACTCGAAGCGGATGCATACCACTCCATCATCTGGAGCTCAGATTCCTCGGCGCAGTTAATCATGACCTGGACCGCCAGGGGGCTGTTTGCATTGAGGAATAGTATGTTTATGTTTGACTTTGCGCCTTTTGGGATATCGATGAATACCATCTTTCTTGTAAATGCGTGTATGAGAGCCGCGAGCTTGTCCTCAGAGCTTTTGAAGAGCTTCTTTTCCAGGAGGGCTATCTTCACGTCAAAGGGAGAGAGCACTGTCACGTACTTTGCGTTGGGACCTATGATGTAGTCGTCGCCGCTTATTATAACATCAAACTTGACTATTGTGTTGCTGAAGAGTGTTTTGGATATCGCGTCTATCGACTCTGCGGTGTCTTTCGGAGTTGGGTCAGCCCTTCTGAATATCTCAACCAACGCCTCTGGGCCTACGCCAACGTACTTCCTCTTGTACAGCTCGTTCTGCTCCTCTGGCAGGTCCTTGTACTTTTGGATGGCATCTTCAGCAAATAGTCTATACGGATCCAAGGAATCACCTTATGCGACAGAATTCGTTGTGTCGAGTTTTATCAGTCTCTTCAGCTCTATCGAGTATTCCAGAGGTAGCGCCTTTGTGAGAGGGTCGAGGAATCCGAGGACGACAGTCGTCAGTGCCTCTTCCTCCGTTAGTCCTCTTGACATCAGGTAAAAGAGCTGCTCCTCTCCAATCTTTCCAACAGCCGCTTCGTGAGTTATGGTTGCATCCTCCCTGTGCACATCCATGTACGGATATGTGTTGGTCTTCGATTCCTTATCTAGCAGGAGAGCATCGCAGCGGACCGTGCTTTTTACATTCGCTGCGTCTTTTGAAATGTAAAGCTGCCCTCTGTAAGATGACGTGCCGTTTTTCTTAGAGACGCTCTTTGAAATTATTTTAGACGTTGTGTCGGGTGCTAGGTGCAGCATCTTTCCGCCAGAATCCTGCACCTGATTCTCTCCGGCAACAGCAACAGAGAGGATTTCGCCCTTCGAGCCTCTTCCTTTCAGATACACTGAGGGATATTTCATATTCACTTTACTGTTGTGTACTATTATTCCGTTTGCAATGAAATTCTGGGAGTCCTCCACCTCTATGTCATAAGTTATCTGCTTTCCAGCATATTCAACCTTGCTCACAGGGACAAAATAAAGTGGTGTATCAAGTTTCTTTTCCCAGAAATAGAGGTAATAGTGAGTGTATTCTTTTTCCTCTTTGCCCAATGGTTTCTTCTCTTTTCTTGTCCACTTACTTATCTTTGTAGCATTCATACCACATGATATAGCTAGGGATTTTATCTGTTCTAACAGCCCTAGGTTGACGCTGGTTATACTCATGTTCTTGTGTCCTTTCTTTACATTTCCATCTGCTGACCAATACCCATCTATAAATGCGCGCTTTTGAGAGATAGGTAGAGTATATACCCATTTTGGTAGCGTCTTTGTCTTTGCATTACCGGTGAATCCAATTTGCCTTATAAATCTAGCAAAATCTGCTGATCCCACCCTTATTGATACTTTATACTGTGTAGATTTCAATCCGAATATATTTTCTATAATGGATTTTATCCTCTTATTCGCAGGGTCGTATTCTGGAACTGCGAAATTCGCTCTAGCAGGCTCAGTGCAACCATCACCTAAGTATACACCCAAGAGCCACATTATGTCTTCGTTTGTTTCAGACGGTATATTCATCTTTATTCTTGTACCTTTAGTGTGCTCAAATCCGAGTATCTTATATGGTACGCCTCTATCGGGCAAGTTCCCAGATAAAGCTATCAAGTCTCCTTTTTTAATAGCGCCAAGAGGCATCCAAGTGACTCTATTAAGTTTATCTTCTTTTCTAAGAACAAGTACTGGATGGTTTGAAGTAGCAATTATCTCTCTATAGTTCATTGTTGTAAGTTTATATACATCAGAGGGTGGGTTCTCTTTTACGCCTGTGACTTTTCGTGAATCTATATTGAAGTTTTGTGTCAATGAATAAACTTTGTCTCCAATTTTTATCTCTTCTATTCCTTTAACATTATTGTTTGTAAATACCTGTGTTCCTTTTACGAGGCAGCCGATATTTGCATCAACCCATTCCATATGCGCATTCTCGTAAGCAAATGCTCTCTGCGTTACAAGATTGTAAACATTCCTTGACCAGTTCTGTATTGTAACATATCTTACATGTGCATCCTTGTGTACTATTATCTCTACAACTGCTGAATGTAAAGAAGATGCGATATATACGGGAGCCGTGCACCCCTCCAAGTATGTAACATCTGCGCCTTCATCTGCTATTATGAGCGTTCTTTCGAACTGGCCGGCCTTCTCTGCATTTATCCTGAAGTACGCTTGCAAAGGCATTGCCACCTTGACACCCTTTGGCACGTAAATGAATGAACCTCCTGAGAAAACGGCAGTGTTAAGTGCAGCAAACTTGTTATCAGAAGCGGGTATTACAGTTCCGAAGTATTTCTTTACAAGTTCTGGGTACTTCTTTACAGCGCTGTCTGTATCTGTGAATATGACCCCCTGTTTCTCTAGCTCTTCCTTAACGTGACCGTATACGACTTCTGAATCATATTGTATCTCTGCCCCTGCAAAGAACTTTCTTTCTGCTTCTGGGATTCCAAGCTTGTCGAATGTCCTCTTTATGTCGTCAGGTACCTTGTCCCACGCATCCTCTTTCTTCCCGCCTGGTTTCATGTAGTAGTAAACGTCATCAAAATCTATGCCGCTTAAATCTGCGCCCCACGTCGGCACGGGCTTGCTCTTGAACACCTTGTAGCCCGTTAGCCTCTTCTCGAGCATCCATCCGGGTTCATTCTTGATCTTCGATATTTCTCTTATAATATTCTCTGATAGGCCTTTTTCTGTCTTGTAAGCGTACTCTGTCTTGTCGCTGAAGCCGTAACGCTCCTTGTAGTCCGCGTCGGCATACCCTAACAATTCTTCCTCGTTATTTGGCATTATCCCCACTGATTATAACCCTGTTATAATTAATATGGCCTCCCATAGTATTTAAAAGCTACCGATGGAAAAGCGACATAGTTTTACAATATTTGACACTTCCACAAAAATATAAGCAATATAATGTTTCGCACACAATATAGAAAGATGGCTAGGGGAAAGTTCGAAAACGAATTCACATACAAGAGGTTCGTTGAGGGCGGAAGGGAATCTGAGTTCGACAAGCTGTTTGACTCGGCCGCGCAGGCGGTAAAAGCGCAGTTCGGCAAAAAATATCCGATGTACATAAACGGACATGAAGTGTTTGCAAACGAGACACTTGCAGAAAGGTCCCCGATAGACGGCAGCGTGATAGGCTACTTCCAGAAAGGCACGAGAGAGCAGGCGAAGCTGGCAATACGCGCCGCGTCTGATGCATTTGCAAAATGGAAGAATACAGATTATAGGGAACGGGTTGCGCTTTTCAGAAAAGTGGCGGACGTCTTCTCAAAAAATAAATTCACGCTATCGGCAATACTGAGCTACGAGAATGGAAAGTCAAGATACGAATCTGTTGGAGAGGTTGACGAGGCAATAGACTTCATGAGGTATTATGCCAATGAGCTCGAGGCTAACAAGGGCTTCACAAGAAAGACGAAGATGGCGGAGAGCAAGGCAAGAGTATCGGCTGGCTTCCAGGGCGCCCCTTCTGAAAGGCCTGAAACTGTAACGATAAGGATGGAGCCATATGGGGTATTTGGCATTATAGCCCCTTTCAACTTCCCGGTATCTATAGGGACTGGCATGAGCGTTGGCGCGATGATCACGGGCAACACTGTCGTCTTCAAGCCCTCTTCCTCAGACAGCATGACCATGCTTACCGGCCTCAAGATATACGAATACATGAAGGAGGCGGGGGTGCCTGACGGAGTTTTCAACTATGTGTCGGGCCCCGGATCTCAGGTGGGAGAGGAGCTTGTGGTAAACCGGAATGTGGCCGGAATTGCATTCACGGGTTCCAAGTCCGTTGGCCTTGGAATGATATCAAAGTCGTACGAGCTGGGCCTACACAAGACATTCATTGTCGAGATGGGGGGGAAGAACCCGGTAATCGTTTCAAAGAACGCGGACCTCGGCCTTGCCGTCTCGGGGGTCGCAAGCGCGGCCTTTGGCTTTGACGGGCAGAAGTGCAGCGCGTGCTCGAGAGTGTACGTCCACGAATCGATTAAGGAGCAGTTCATAAGCAACCTGATAGACAAGGCGAGGAGCTTCAAGATAGGAAATCCTCTCGACAAAGAGGTTTACATGGGGCCGCTCATAAGCGGAAATGCATACAAGACATATGAGGAAGCTGTGGAGAAAGCGAAAGCAACTGGGAGGGTTCTCTACGGGGGCAACAAGGTGAACACGAGACTCAATGGATATTACGTGGAGCCGACAATAGTGGAGGTAAGGCACGATGACGAGCTTGTGCACAATGAGCTCTTTGTGCCGATACTTACCGTGGAGGGATTCAAGAGCTTTGAGGAGGTGCTGAAGATGGCTAACGATGTTGAATACGGGCTTACCGCCGGTTTATACAGCAAAAAGAAGAAGGAGATAAATGATTTTATGGACAGGATAGAGGCCGGCACAGTGTACATAAACAGGCAGACCAGCGCGACGACAGGCGCGATCGTGGGGCTGCACACCTTCGTTGGCTGGAAGGGCAGCAGCATAAACGGAAAGGGCTCGGGGAGCAAGTTCTACCTTCCGCAGTTCATGAGAGAGCAGAGCCTTTCTTTAACAAAATGATAGACATGTGCCTGCTACGACTCCTGTCAAGAAACCTGGATATCAAAAAGGGGGTCATTTGGATTGGCGGGAAAAAGATGGTTGCGCTCATGGCCGATACGCCGCGCAAGATGACCGTTGGCCTGATGTTCAGGAAATCGCTGAAGCAGAACGAATGCATGCTCTTCGTGTTCCCTAACGACGGTTACCACTCAATTTGGATGAGGAACATGATCTTCCCAATCGACATAGTCTGGTACGATAGCAACAGGAGAGTTGTGGACTTTGTGGAGTCGGCGATGCCCTCTAAGCGGTTCGATTTTTCTGGCTACAGGCCAAAAGAGCCCTCGAGGTATGTCGTCGAATTCAATGCCGGATTCGTCAAAAGAAATAGGTTAAAAATAAAGGATGTTGCAAAGTTCGGCGTTTAGCCTCGCTCTGCAACACAAAAGATTCGAGAAGATTACTTTCGTCCCCTTCTGTTCATCTTTGCCCTTGCTACGTATCCGCCCTTGTCGATAAAGTAGAGATACCCTTCCTCCCTCCTTACCGTCTCGTTGCTGACCTTAGCCTTTCTGCCCCTTGTGTTTGTCCTCATTGGGGTTCTCCATACGTGTCCGTCCTTTCCAAGGTAGTAAAGATAACCGTCCTCTCTACTCACCCTTTCGCTTCCTACTCTTTGTGCCATGATTTCACCAATAAATTTACGACGGCAAGACTTAAATAACTATCGTCGGTATGTCGTTAGAAAAATACAGAAAGCAAGGGTTTGGGTTATTATAATTTGCTTTTTAATGTAGTTTGCTGACCATGATAAACATAAAGCTATTCAAGGATGAGGACCTCTCGGGCTCTACGTTCATAGAGGGATTCCCGGGGCTTGGGCTTGTCGGGCCGATGGCCGTAAGCTACATAATCGACAAGCTCGGCATGAGATACATAGGCTATATGGAGAGCGAGGGCTTTCCTCCAATAGTATCAATACACGAGAGCAAGCCGATGCCGCCTATAAGGGTCTACTTCAGCGACAAGAAGAAGATACTCGCCATCTTTGCAGAGTTCCCGGTCCGCATGGACCTCATAAGCGAGCTCGCAAACAAGGTGTTCGATTTCGTAACAAAGGAGAAGGTTGAAAAGATAATATCGATAAGCGGAATTCCTGGAAAGGGGCAGGACAACGACACGACATTCGTGATCGCATCGAACCAGGAGGCGCTTAAGGCGGCGCAGAAAGAGGGGCTGCGCCCTGTTGTGGAGGGGGTCTCTGCCGGCGTGAGCGCGCTCCTTCTCTTCAAGGCATCGAGCTCCAACATCACCGATACGAACATACTCGTTCCCGTGGACCCGAGCATAATAGACCCGAAGTATGCGGAGCAGGCGATAATCAGCATAAACAAGCTGCTCAAGCTGAATATAGACGTGACGGAGCTCGAGAAGGAGGCCAAGGAGGTCGAGGCGAAGATACAGGAGATGCTCAAGAAGAGCAGCGAGTCCCAGGAGGCGCACAGGAGGGGGGCGGAGGGCCCGTCCATGTACGGCTGAGCTTCTGCTAACTATTTATATTACTGCCATGGATTAAATCTACAGGCAGGGGTTCCAGAGTCTGGTCTGGCTATATGCCACAGAAAAATGGGCAGGACTTAAGATCCTGTGGCCTTGCGCCTTCGAGAGTTCAAATCTCTCCCCCTGCACTTGCTGGTGTGCCGAATAAATGCAAAATTTTAAATAGTGCAACTAACAGTATATAGAGCGTATAAGGCTAGTTATCTGATAGTTTCAAGTATAGAGTGAATTATCCATGCAGGACAAATACGATGTAATAGTTGCAGGGGCGGGAATGGCAGGCTCCCTTGCCGCGGCAGTGGCAGCAAAGAACGGCATGAAGGTCGCGCTCCTGGACAGGAACAAGGAACAAGAGGTTGGCAAGAAAACAAACTGGGGATGGGTCTGCGGAGACGCGGTGGCTGATGCCCACATTCAATTCATAAAGTCGAAGATCGACATAAACTTCGGCTATCCTGAGCTCGACCTGAAGGTTGACGGCGTGCTGGTCCTATCGCCGGACATGGAGTACAAGATACCTTTCGAGGGGGCGGGATATGTGCTGAACAGGCCTGCGTTTGAATACAAGCTCATGGAGGTTGCAAAGAGATACGGCGCTGAGTATATCCCTGAGTTCGAGATAGAGGGCCCGATTATAGAGAATAACTTCGTTGTGGGGATCTTTGGAAAGAACAAGGCCATGGAGCACAAGGAGATTCGTGCAAAGGTTGTTGTTGACGGGCTCGGCGTCGCCACAACGCTTAGGAGGAAGCTGCCCGACAACCCGTATGTGGACAAGGTCGTAGACATATCGGATGTTGAGTCGACCGGCAGATACATTTACGATTTCGATATAGACCATGAGGACGTGAGGTTCTATGACCCGAAGAACGCCCTGATCCACCTGAACCAGGAGTGGTCGCCGGGCGGATACGGCTGGGTCTTCCCGAAGAAGGGAAACAGGGTCAACATTGGCCTTGGCGTCCAGAAGCAGAGCCTCGACATAAGGAACAAGAAGCTCAACAGAAAGGACACCCTCCACACGCTCATGGACGACTATGTAAAGGTCAACCCTGTGATAAAGAACCCAAGGCTGTTCAACGAGAACAATAATGGAAAGGGATACTGGTCGGTTGCTGTTAGAAGGCAGCTCGACAGCCTGACCTTCAACGGCTACCTGGGAGCGGGAGACAGCATGGCGATGCCCAACCCCATAAGCGCAGGCGGGATAGGGCCCGCGCTCGTATCGGGAATACTTGCAGGCGAGACGGCTGCAAGGGCGATAAAGAACGGCAACGTTGCCGTAGACGGCCTTTGGGAGTACAACCTCGCATTCAATGACGCATACGGGAAGAAGACGGCAGGCCTTGAGGTATTCAGGACGTATCTGCAATCGCTCAACAACGATGTGATAAACTATGGAATGCGTGTCTTCCTTACCGCGAAGGAGGCCGAGGACATAAGCTACGGCAGGATACCAGAGCTCAGCCTTGCGACAAAGGCAAAGATAATAATAAAGAGCGCAAACAACCTAAACGCTTTCAACAACCTCAGATATGTGGTAAAGAAGATGAAGAGGCTTAACGAGATATACGAGGCCTATCCGAAGTCCGTAGAGGGCTTCGCAAAGTGGAGGGGGCTCGTGAAGGCCGAAATGGAGGAGGCGAAGGCAAGGTTCCCGCCAAACCCGCTCTGATGCTTATCCGGTGAATTTATGGCAGAAAACTACTCAAAATATGAAAAGGCCAGAATAATTGGCGCAAGGGCGCTGCAGCTTGCGCACGGGGCTCCTCCGCTGGTGAAGGTTCCGGAAGGCATGGTAAGCCCGATAGACCTCGCGGCTCTAGAGTTCGAGAAGGATGCGATTCCGATAACGATCCTTAAGGAGGAGGACTAATTACCTGCTAAGTGTTTTCGGAGTTCCCAGGATGCTGCCAGATATGGAGTAGACATTCGCATTCTCGTAGTCGAATATGCCATTTCTGAACAGGGGGTTGATGTGCCTCTCGTCGAGCATTCCGACCGGCTTTCCTGTAATCAGCTCGTTGAATGCCGGCATGACGATCAGCTTTATCCTTTTGTTGGCGTTCTTGTAGCGCTCCCTTGCTCCCTTCTCATTCAGGCTGGCCAGTATCCACGCCTTTTCGTTGTATATTGCGCCCTTCTCGTCCTTGATTGACACGGCAACGTGGTTGTGCGCGACTATTAGGTATTCCTTTGACATCGCCTCTTCGGACGGCCACATGTGCCCGTGGAGCATGGCCACATTTCCAACCACAAGCTCCTTCTCTATCGGCATCTTTACTATCTCATCGAGGTGGCCGTCGTGGTTTCCGACAACGATTTCGAGGTCTATTCCTTTCAGGATGTCGAAGAACTCCAATATCTCGGCCCTTTCAGTAGTGTCAGGATAGAGTATGCTCTCCTTTATGTCTCCCAGAAGAATTACTCCTGAAGCTTCGTTTTCCCTGACAAGCTGGACTATCTGCTTGGCCATTCGCTCCGCGTTGCCATAAAGGCGCACCCCTTTGTCGTGCAGCTTCTTCTCGAGTCCTATGTGGATATCTCCAAGAACCAGGTATTTCTTCTCTTCGCTGTAGAGCAGCAGCGCCGCCTTGTCGTAAAGAAACCTAACCTCGTACTTAACCATAAGAACACAATTAAGTTAATTACATTAATAATATTAGGTGCGGTGTCGGAATGGTATCTTTGTCTCCGAATATAGGGAAGATTGCCGGGATAACAATACAGCTGCACTGGACCTTCCTTCTCCTGATATTCCTTGCTTTCATTCTGCTGGCAACATCGTCGCAGGGGCTCTACCTCTTCTCTCTGATCATATTGCTATTCGTGTGCGTACTCATCCACGAGCTTGCCCACTCTCTTGTATCAAAGCGCAATGGAATAGGCGTTAAGAAGATCGTTCTGCTGCCGATAGGCGGCGCTTCTGTGATAAACCTGGATGAGGTGAAGCCGAAGATCGAGTTCAAGATCGCGCTTGCGGGACCTCTGATGAGCATACTTATCGGCATCATCTGCGGCGCTCTGTTCGTATACGCGCCAACCGGACTGGTAAAGCAGGCGCTCTTCTTCCTTTTTGAGATAAACATACTTCTTGGGCTCTTCAACCTTCTTCCAGGGTTCCCGCTTGACGGAGGAAGGGTACTCAGGAGTTATCTTCAGAGAAAACACAGCTTCATAAAGTCGACGCAGTTGGCCGTAGGGGTGAGCAAGTGGGTGGTTGTTGCATTGGTGATTGGAACTGTTGTATATGCTGCGGTGATTCCAAACGCCACCTTCACATACAGGGAATTCATCGTCTTCTGGGACTTCATAATAGCGCTCTTCCTCTATGACGGCGCAAAGGCAGAGTTGCAGAGCGCAGAGGTGAAGGAGTATACATCAAAAATAACTTCTGGGAGTATGATAAGCAAGAATTTCGTAATGGCAAAGTCAGGAATGCAGACAAAATACCTGTACAGGTTGCTGCTCGAGAAGGGCACGCGTATTGTGTTGTTCAGGAAAGGATCCAAAGTATATAGCATAAGGAATCCGCAGTTGGGCATGCTGATCAGGGACTCTGATGTGATAAAGAAAAGTGATGTGCACCTCTTCAACGTTGAGATACCGCAGATAAGTTCTAATGAAAAGCTCTCCAAGGCCATAGAGACCATGAGAAATGATGAACTGAACACGTTGGTGGTAATGAAAGGCAGGCAGATAGCAGGAATCCTGAATGCGCAGTACCTTGATTCAGCGCTTGATGTATATCTTTCAAAGAAGAAGGGACGCTTCCGATAAAGCCGTGATAAAGCAAAAGTAATAAATAGAGTATAGACGAGAAGGTAAGCGTCAAAAGCCAGATGCGACCCTGGTGGACCAATGCTGTATCTAGATAGACTCACGATTCACAACTTCAAGTCATTCAGGCATGCGAGCATAAGCTTCGGAAAGGGATTCAACTGTGTTGTTGGCCCGAACGGTTCTGGAAAATCAAACATCTGCGACGCGCTGCTCTTTTCCTTTGGTGAGACCTCGCTCAAGAGAATGCGCGTCTCGTCCTCAAAAGACCTGATCAACAAGTCGGCTAAGCCGATCAAGGATGATGGCGTTAGAAGGGCTTACGTAACCGCAACTTTCACAGGGGACGACAACCTTGAGATATCGCGTGCGATAAAGTCGAACAACAAGATAGCCTATCGGGTAAACGGAAAAAGGGTTACAAGGCAGGAGCTTATTGACGTATTGAAGGCGCACAAGGCGGAGATAAACGACACCAACACCATAGCACAGGGAGAGATACAGAGGGTGCTCAGCCTCGGCGCAAGGGAGCGCCGCGGCCTGATAGACATCGCTGCGGGAATAAGCGAATTCGATGACAAGAAGGACATCGCGATGAAGGAGCTCCAGAAGGTGGAGACAAAGACGACCGAATCAAACATAATGCTTGGTGAGAGGCAGAGTTTCCTCAACGAACTGGAAAAAGACAAAGGCGATGCGGAGAGATACATGGAGCTTGCAAGCACACTGAAGAGAGTAAATTACACTATATTGAAAGCTAAGGAGCTGCAGATAAACGATGAGTACAAGAAGGCTGTAGAAGGATACGAGAAGGCAACGAACAGGAAGAAGGAGCTCGAGAACCAGATAACAAAGCTCGAGGACGAGCTGTCTAGCGCGACAGCATACAGAGAGAACATGTCGAAGAAGCTCAACGAAGGTTCCATAGAGCTGGCAACCGCAAACAAACTCATTGAGGAGATAAATTCTGCAATAAAACTGAAAGAATCGGAGATATCGCACATAAAGGAGGCGATGGAGAAGGGCAAGGAGAGGATAAAGGCGCTAAAGGAGGAGACATCTCAAATAGAGGCGCAGAAAGAATCCAACATTTCTGCATTATCATCCATCAACGGCGAACTTGCAGCCAACGAGAAGGAGCTTTCGACCCTTGACGTCGGCATGGACGGCAGCGGAAAGGAGCTCATAGTGAAATATTCCGAAAAGCAGAAGGAGCTGGAGGCATTGGAGTCTAGGCTTTCGAACATAAACGGTGAATATGTATCGTGCAATTCCGAGTTTTCTAGAAACGAGGAAGACCTAAGGACATCTGAAGAGAGGCTGCTCGAAATTGAGAAGCAGCGCGCTGCTTCGTTGAACGAGTTGAAGAAGATGCAGTCGCGCTTTGAAGGCATTCAGGAAAAGGTGGCAAAGGGCAAGGCGGGCCTATCCACATACCAAACAAAGCTCAGCGAGCTAAGGTCGCAGGTTTCCGACATAGATTCTGAACTGATAACTGTAAGGGAGTCGCTCGCGCAGTCTGGAAGGAGCACAGACAAGATGCTCGCTGTTCTTAAGGCGGAGATGAAGAAGGGGTTCTACGGCAGGGCGGGAGAGCTATGCACTTACGATGAAAAGTATGCCGTTGCAGTTCACGCGTCTGGAGCGAACAGGCTGAACTATTTTGTTGTCGACTCTGTTGACGTTGCGAGCGATGCTATAGAGATAATAAAAAGCCGCAACCTTGGAAGGGCGTCGTTCATACCGCTAAAGCAGATGAATGCGCGCGCCACAGAGGAGAAGGCGGGGCTGGAGCCGCTGATCGGTTTCATATCCTTCGATGATAAATACAGGGCCGCTTTCGAGTATATCTTCTCGGATACCTATCTGGTAGACAAGGTGAAGGGATCGAAGCTTGTTGGAAAGCACAGGCTTGTCACGCTCGAGGGAGAGGTGGTGGAGCAGTCAGGAATAGTGACGGGAGGAAGGCTTACACTGCAGCATCTTCCCGCAGTACTCGAGGCAAAACTCACAAAACTGAATGCCGACAAGAAGGCTCTTGCGCTTAAGGCGGAATCGCTTGAAAAGGAGTGGGAGCAGAAGAGGAAGGAGGTCGCAGCTGAAGAGATGGAGGGAGCGAACCTCTCGACAAGCATAAAGTACATTCAATCTGATGCGGACAAGCTGAAAAGTGAGCTGGATAATGTTTCGAAGGGCATCGCGGCAATGAAGTCAAGAATAACTGCGCTGAATCGCTCAAAGGAGGGCTTCTCTTCTAAGAAGATAGAGATCGAGAAGGAGAGGGAGGTCCTGAAAGCTGAGTGTGACAACCTCTACAACGCGCTCAACAAGCCGACAGACAAGAAGCACGGTAGTACGAAGAGCAATGTGGAGCGGGTCAAGGTTCTTCGCGAGACAATTGAAGGGTTGAAGGTGAAGATAGGCCAGCTTGGAAAGGAGAACGAGATAAGGGATGAGAGGTCTCGCTCTATCGCCAAGGAGATAAAGGCCGAAGATGCTGCAATCAAGGGTTCCAAGTCAAAGGTCTCAGAAGCCGAGTCTGCTATAAGCGAGCAGGAAAAGAAGAGGATCGAGATACAGGAGAGCATAAAGAGCAAGAGCGACAGCTCATCATCGCTCTTCAAGGAGCTGCAGGCTTCCGAGGAGAAGATACAGAAGATGGGATTCCAGAAGGGTAAGATATCTAGTGATATAGACAAGATTGAACGCGATCTTATAGAGACAGAGTCGAGGAGGTCGCAGATGCAGACGAGGCTGAGCGACATAAAGGCAGAACTTCTCTCCTATCAGGAGATGGAGCAGGTCGAGTTCAAGGAGATAGATGAGCTTGAGAAGCAGAGCCTTGAGTGCAAGCACGAGATGGAGCTGCTCGGGAATGTCAACCTGAAGGCCCCGGAGGCGTACGCTCAGAGGAAGAAGGATGTA
>Ga0335072_10006619_pt1 | contig 16931 bp, 9 predicted proteins | sample Lox_Sample_21_FD_206725 | JGI IMG/M metagenome (GOLD analysis project Ga0335072, IMG submission 206725) | Soil microbial communities from Loxahatchee National Wildlife Refuge, Florida, United States - Lox_Sample_2.1 | ecosystem: Environmental > Terrestrial > Soil > Wetlands | place: USA: Florida...
AGCAGACATGTACATCTTCAGCTTTAAGGAGCTAGAGTATATACTCTAGCAAATTGTCCTTTTTTAAAAGGGCCTTATGTTCTTTATATCCAATAACGCTATAGTGGACAGAGGCAGCTGTAAGTGCAGCTGCATATCCAGGCATTTTCTCTTAATGCTAGAGGAAGGAGAAAGGGTTAGGGTTTAAGGCGTGGTTGTACTTAAGGTGCTTGCTTCAAATCATCCGGCCCCCATCTGCTTGGAGTAGCAGATGACGAGTGAGAACTTGCAGCTATTAGACTGCGTATTCGTCTGAACTCGCTGCCGATCTTCTTTAGCGAGCTTCTAGGAGTTTTTGGTCTCCTTTTTATAATGTACGCAGTCAAAGTACTATCGAACAACTTGTCTGTTCTTCGTTTTCGCTGACTCTTTGACTAGGGCGAAACCTTTCGTGAAGGCCTAGTCTTAGAGCCGTACAAATGCAGCTTCTCTCAACTCAACCGGCTCTCGTTCGACGGGGTTAAGGCGATAGGCGGGGGGAGGGCGGCAATGGCATTAGCCAGCTGAGCTGCGAGCTTAGCCGTCACAGTCTCACTGGCAGTTTCAGTAAAGATAGGCTCCATACTCTATAATGAATTATATTTGAAGGATGCTATCTACATACAGCGACAGCATCGAAGTAGCAGTGAAGCACCAGCCTCCTGATTTAGGAGGCTCGTGCTGTGCGGGAGCTTTACCCAAACCGTGGGCGGTGTAGGCGGGAACATATGGGGCAGTCCGAACGGACTGGGGGGACTGCCCCGAAGCTCGTTGCACATTTGTAGTAGTCTCTTATGTCCCGAATGCCTCGTGGTTAAGGCGAACACTCTTAAGCTTCTTGTTGGAATAACAGCTGCCATGGCCAGACCACATGCTCTAGACCATCAGCGGTTCTGTCGGACCCTTCTAGACATAGATGATCCACTATTCTAGACTGCAGATCCCCGGCCACGACAGAGATCTAGAGTCAACAGTTTGTGTATTTATATAAGACCCGTAACCCACTTAGACGGATAGGTAGAGTAATTCTATTCTATTCTATGCTGCGTACATTGCTATTACTACTTTATTCAACTGATTTCTTCACCTCTCTTATGTAAATTGTTTCGGAGACCACTCCTTAAACTCCTATTCTCTTAGGGGTGGATAGATTAATCTCCACGTGCAATTCAGTATGTTCAAATTGATGAGTCTGTTCCTAAGAACCGCCCAAGACCAGTTGCAATCGCAACAAATTCGCATACACGGTAGTGCTCTACTGGGGCTAGGAGGCTCTCTTTCCCCCGTTATCACGTATTGGGCGAACGTTGGGGCGGGCATAATATTAATCGGTATTAGTAGGCGGGCAACTTGAAGAGTCACTAAGCGTTGACTCACTTAGGGTGTTGCCTGCTGAGAATAGGCAACGATTAGGGGACCTTTTATTGCATGTGCAACTAGGTTGAGCGGTTCTTAGGAATAGATTCATCAATTTTATTGCTACCACTATTGTATATATTCCTTGCTGCATTAAGTGCCTCGTAGATACGATATATGTACCCAATTCCTAAAGGGGGCTCTGCTCCCTATTCGGAGCCTCCGGTGCCTGCAGCCTGGAGCTGAGTCAAGGTACTCAAATAATGAAAGCTAGCTTGACAACTCGTTAATGATTCCAGCATAATGAGAGAAAGGGAACGTCATATCCAACACTGAACTACTTCCTACTGCCCAATATCGTTATTTTCGCTATTATCGCTATCGCTCTCTACTCGTGCTTCTTCTTTTCTGTCCTTTACTAATTCTTCAACCTCATCAGCTGTCTTGTTTGCTATAACAAGCATTGGTGCCATCTCGTCCCTCGGTGGTATTACCTTTATCTGCCATATTGATTAGTAATATAAACCACATAATCACAATAATAATGTGCTTCTTAAGGGATAAGACTAGTTCCAAGGGCCCAAAGTCCGAAGCTCGAGCCACGACATGGGTCTTATGCGCCAAATTATGCGGTAGGTGGGCTGGGATGGACTTTCGGATTCCCGCCGGGTTAATCGGCCGGGTTAGGCCCGGGCCGGGTCCTATATCCGACGGACTTGCAGTCACTTGCGATGCTTTGAGAAGGGGCACATTGATGCACATTTGGCTTGTATGTTCTATTCTTTGTTATAGGACTATTATTTTGCCTCAAAATAAGGAGACAGCAAGTTATCCACTTTCCTGGAGGTAATATAAGGTTTATTACATTGAGCGTAGCTAGAGGTCTCGACTAGCGCCAAAATCACACATTGAAATCGTTTGCGGCAGTCCATGGGATATTCGAACTGCATGGAATCAGTATCTTGAACATCATGAATAGGACTCAGTTAGTCATGGAGCATCCAGCACTTACAATACTACGTCCCTCGCATCTGGTCGCATTATCTGCAACCTGTCTTGTGATTCTTGTCTCTCTGTTCCTATCGTATTCTGCTCTATTTATAAAGGTGAGTATTGCGCTTAAAGTGAAATGAAAAGTTATAGTTCCTCCTTAGTGGCTAAGATGGGCTAATTCTGATTCTAAATAAAGGGAGCAAACATCAAGGATAGCAAAGGCAGGAGAGTGAAAGAGCTCAAATCAGACTCTCGACTAGCGAAATTTGCTCAAAGGTACATTCTAAGTATCTTGATTTGATTTGTAGTACTAAGAGTATTTTATTCAGCTTGGAACTCTCTAATAAAGGGAAAGAATTGGCCGGAGATAGCCCATATATTATCCACAATGGCAAGTCCCGAGAACTGGTTATCACGCAGCCAGATCATCTGCGAGACTTCTACAGAAATGATACAAAAGGTCAGGAGTTCTAAGTGTTACATACCTATATTACGGCTAAAGTATGAAGCAGGTCACCCTAAGCCACAAAACCTGAACATGGGTGAGTATTTTGGGAGGTACGTGGCTCATCTACACCGTATAGCCTGGTACTAAGATATTGATCTAGAATTCTCGGGGACGCTGTTGGTGTCAAGGCTGGGGACAGATGGAGAGTGATTAGGAAGTATTTTGACCCAGAATTTGCTCATGCGATAAGTTTGAAAGCGATCCCCAAATTTTCAGCCAAGATCAGTGGATGGGTTGATGCGCTGCCCACAGAGGCGGCGAAAGCACCTTCCACAAACGGTAGCTTTGTGCTTGATGTGAAGAAGCCTAGCAGATTCCTGCCTTTTCAGTTGGTTGCAATACAACTGTATGGGGATGCCTTTAATGACAAGGTAACTAGCCCTTTCAGTAATCGCACCTGCCTCTGTTAATTTTCAAAAGCTCTACTCAAAGTTGCTCGAAATCAACTCACTTCATGAACTGATCTTTCATGATGTTATCCTCAATAAGCGCTTAGTTTCAAAACTGTGGAACCTATTTCCTACAGCGGCAAAGCAACGGATGGATATGTACGTGGAGCAGTGGGAAATCATCAATCTTGATATAATCCACTATGCGAGAAAGGTGGGCCCTATCCGTACTAACGCCGCAATATGAAAGTACTAATAACAACAGAATGATGTTTCCTGTCCAGCAGAGCGTATCTACCGAGGTGTTGATCAAGCTAATGACATGAAGAAAACTGAGGTACGAAATATTTAGCCTCCATAAAATGCTAGCCTCACCCAAAAAGCTAATATATGGGTATCAGTTCTTACACACAGTCGATGAGATACTCTTTGCAAATGTCGACATCAGTTCTGCTGTCCTGAACACTCTTTTCACTAACCTGGCTGCTAACCTGGAATTCCAGCATGCTCTTCGCGTTGAATTCCGCGAACAGAAGGTGCAAGGAAACTATGACATAGTCAAGTATATCGCAAAGCAGGATTCGCTGCTGAACTTCTTAGTTATGGAGGGCATGCGACTAACACCCGCCTTCTGTTAGTCCTTTCCTGTGACGCATCGATGATGCCTATTGATAAAGTATATTTAGGGTTCTCTCTACCTGAATGCACTGCCGTTCGCAAGAACATTGGTGGTTACGATGTTCCCCCTAATACGGCAGTTATTATTGATGCAGGGCGCCTTAACACTGATTCCATCACCTGGGGCCCCGATGGAAAGACGTTTCGACCAGAGCGTTTTAGAGACATGCCCCAAAGCAGCTGTCGATATGGCTTCATGCGGTTTGGCGTCGGCGCTGCATCTGGAAAATGTCTTGGGAGAAACGTGGCTGATATTGTATTTAAAATGACAACATTGGCGGTGGTGGAGAGATACTTGCTTAATAGAGTGACAGGGGATGATGCGGAAGGGGCTGCATCTTCTAAGATTTCATTTACTCCTATTTGATATAATTTGTAAAATTTGTCTTCCATAGTCGTTACCTGAGTCGCTCTTGGCCACTTGGGCGTCTATTTTAAATATATAATCATCGATTCATGCTTTTTTCTTTTTCGATATCTGGTATGTTTTTATGGATGTGATGCCTCAAAAACGCCAAGAGGGATTTATTTGTATCAGATAGAAGCAGTGACATTTCAAAACTGCGACTCGACTCCACAGCTCCAGCATCTCCTTAGCTCGTACCAAAGGAATGTAACGTATATGACTGATGCTCATGTCTTTCATCGTCAACTCTTATTGTCTAGCGCCCCTAATGACCGTCGTCATTTCAATCTTTATATAGCGCAACCTTAACACCATACTTGTTCGAAGGCCCAACGCGCATCACGCCAACGTAAGGATTCGGGTCCCTCGATTCAATCCTCTTGTACCGCTGTATAATCCTAGCAAGTACATAGCTCGCTTCTACTGTGACCAGCATTTGCGCAGGGCAACGTCGAGGCCCTCCCCCAAACGGCACGAAGTTCCACATGGGCCTTTGGCCTTCCCAGCGCTCAGGTCGAAACTCCTCAGCATCGGGTCCCCAAATGTCCGGATCGCGATGAAGGACGTTCTTGTTAACTTGGACAACATCGCCTTTGCGGACTAAAATGGGATCCTTGCCATTAGGACCACCACCGACGGGCAGAGTTGTGTCATTGATGCATTTGCGGACCTGTGTGACTCCGTTGGGGAAGAGACGGTGGGCTGTTGATGATGTTAGTCGACGTTCATGCATGACTGCTGCTTTAGCTACATACTCTCGTTCAGCACGGCATTGAGATATTTTAATCCTCTGAGGGCTTCGAAAGTCAGCTCGGAATCACCCAGAGCCTCTACTTCTGCACGGCACTTGGCGTAGACATTTGGCCGTCGCGCAAGATTCCAGAGTATATGACTGATGAATATAGACGTAGTGTCGTTATTTGGAACAAATATAAGACAGACTTGGGAACGGAGGGCTTCCTTGTCCTTTAGATGAGATGCCATGAACCAGAGCAGGTCTGTGCGTTCAGCATCTTCTGCCGTCTTCGGAGTCTTGCCATTTTCCAGCTCCTCTAGCTCCTTGTAGGTGCGGTCAATATGCTTGTTGAGGTACTCGTGCACCACTTGAACCGCATCCAGCCAACTCTGGTGCCTGAAGAGGAAGAGATACTTGTACCACTGAAGACGCAAGCGCAAACCACGGAGGATATCAACCATAGACCAGCAGATAAAAGCCCTCTCTGGATATATCAATGATTCAATAGATTCCCCAAAGAGGAATTCGGTGGTCGTATCTAGAAACTTGTTTTGAGATGAGACTTTACTCATTTTCAACGCGTCCAGGAGCAGTAACTTACCCAGCGCTGGACGAGAGGTTGTATGTTGAAAGTTTCGCCATCTTCTGGAAAGTGGTCGAGTAGCCTGTCGACGTGCTTTGAGAGACGTCGGGTGTTGGCGAAAGCTTCACGCATGAAAAATGGCTTAATGAGTAACCGGCTAAATTCCCATTCCTTTCCGTCAACCGTGTTAACGCCCTTGTCTGCAAAAGGATGTGTTGCTTTGTTGTTGCGTCTCATAGGCCCAACGGCAAAATCTTTCCAGTTTATAGCAGACATGGACTTCATGTTCTCTGGCTCGATGGTGTAGATAAAGCGACTACCGACAAAGTTAACGACAAAGGTCTTCGGCTTATTCTCGTGAATCTTATTAAGCCAAACAAGGAAATAGTCCTGTTTCAGAGACTTCGCCATTCCCACGACAACATCGAGGCCCAGGAAAGGATCTAAATGAGGATATCGTGGAATGACACCGCATCCCTTTTCCCTTCTCTTGAGCGTATAGTTGACATATTCAAATCCTTCCTTCGAAAAGAAGAAAATGATGCCAATACAGAGAGCATAGGATGATAATTGCCAAAAATTAATCATTGCGTCAGGCTGTATAGACTCAAATTTGCTAAATAAATCGAAACTGGGCGTTGAAGAGGCCTTAAACAAAGGCGATAATGGTGAGCAGACGAAGACAAAATTTGAGCCAGCAGTTCAGCGTCGACCTCACCTTTAGAAGGCTACTATTAGCCAAATTATAGGTAACCCTAACCTCATTTGCTTGCCTAGGGATTCCGACCTACCCCATACTGTTTCTCTGCCGGTGTCTTTAGCGATGAGATCTCCAACACCATACCCAAAATGGCAATATATCAAATGGGTAGGGGTTGGCCGGGTCACAAGTATGCGCTTAATTGCTCCGCTCCGGTGCCCGGAAAATTCGGGGCGCCGTCGGCAAAATCGTGTGTCACTCTTTCCGGTCGACTTGCTGCTGGAGTATGCTCGGATATCTCAGAGTTAGCGTTGCGAGTAGCCTGGCCTATAGTGGGCAGTGTTTACGACACTCTTCCAATTGCTGGATGATAGGCCGGTGTTTATACAGCCTCTGGCCAAGACATACTTTCCCATTCAATTTCAGGATGCTCTGCTGTATGATTTTGAGTTATAGAATATCCAATTGTTTCTCTATTATTATATGACCTTGACACAACTAGGCGAAAATCCTTGAGGGCTTCAACAGTTCCGACCTATTATCATCACATCCATCATGTCAGAGCCAATTGCCATCGTTGGAACAGCTTGTCGCTTTCCTGGCTCATGTAACTCACCATCTAAGCTATGGGAACTGCTCCGCGAGCCCAGAGATGTGCTCAGTGACTTCTCATCGGATAGATTGAATCTTTCCAGGTTTTATCATCCAAATGGAGAGCACCATGGTAGCACAGATGTCAATAGTAAGGGGTATCTTCTCTCGGAGGACTATCGCCTATTTGATGCGCCATTTTTCAATATCAACCCTATAGAAGCTGATAGCATGGATCCTCAGCAACGTATACTACTCGAAACCGTTTACGAAGCATTAGAATCGGCTGGTTGTACACTCAAACAGATTCGGGGCTCTTTAACATCCGTCTATGTCGGTGTTATGAATGCAGACTATTCTGATATCCAATTACGGGACACTGAGGCGCTAGCTACCCACCATGCGATTGGCACCGCTCGCAGTATGCTTTCGAACAGAATCTCCTATTTCTTTGATCTTAAAGGTCCCTCCATGACTATCGATACAGCATGTTCGAGCTCGCTTGTTGCATTGCATCAAGCCGTCCAAAGCCTGAGAAATCGCGATACGGTTTCTGCTATTGTTGCAGGCGCCAACTTAATTCTTGATCCTTCCATGTATATTGCCGAGTCAAAACTGCACATGCTTTCTCCTGATTCGCGGTCTCGTATGTGGGACAAGTCTGCGAATGGTTATGCCCGTGGAGAAGGATTTGCTGTGCTTTTCCTAAAGCTGTTGAGCGACGCCATTGACAACGGAGACCATGTCGAAGGGCTTATCCGCGAGACTGGCGTCAACTCGGACGGGCGGACTAGGGGCATAACTATGCCCAATGCTGCGGCTCAGACTGCCCTTATTCAACAGACATACCGCAATGCTGGTCTGGACCCTATCGCCGACCGCTGCCAATATTTTGAATGCCATGGAACGGGAACTCTGGCAGGTGATCCCGTCGAAGCCCAGGCGATCAGAGATGCATTCTTTCCTGTTGATAATGAGCCGGATAAACTTTCAGCGGAAGTATCTGAAAAGCTTTTGGTTGGCTCTATCAAAACTGTCATCGGTCATCTTGAGGGCTGCGCTGGCATAGCGGGAATTCTCAAGGCTTTACTAGCGATCAAAAATAAAACCATTCCACCGAATATGCATTTTAGCGAGCTCAATCCAGCCATATCTCCATTCTATAAGCATCTACAAATCCCGACAAAAGCATTGGGTTGGCAAAAGGCACCAGGGGTGCCTTTACGAGCAAGTGTTAACTCATTTGGGTTCGGTGGCACTAATGCTCACGCCATCCTTGAAAGCTACGACCCTATGACCCCTCAAGCCAAAACGCATAGCGGGGAGAAGCTGAACAAAGGACTTGAAGACGAATCTGTACCACATTCGTCAGAGGAATGTTTTGTTGGCCCCCTGATATTCTCGGCATATACAGGGTCAGCGCTTGTTGGATCAGTGAGGAAGTTTGCAGATTACATCAAATCCAAACCTTCCCTGGACCTTGAAGATCTAGCATGGGTTCTACAAGCAAGAAGAACTACATTTCCCGTCAAGACTTTCTTCTCTGGCTCAACTCGGCAGCGTTTGCTAAACTTTATGGACAAGTTCGTCATGGATGCCGAGGCTGGTTCAATAGACGCAGCTGGCACTCGAGCACAATTGATAAATCCAAGTGAAGTTCCTGGAATACTGGGAGTTTTTACTGGGCAAGGTGCGCAATGGGCATCAATGGGTCGCGGCCTCATTCTTTCGTCGCCACTATTTCGCGAGTCCATTGAACGATCTGAAGAAGTCTTAGCACGTCTGCCAGATGCACCCAGCTGGTCCCTGAAGGACGAACTTATTGCCGATGAAGCAAACTCTCATTTACTAGAGGCCGCTTTATCTCAACCACTTTGCACTGCTTTGCAAATCGCTATGGTAGATCTTCTGAGAGCCGCGGGTATTAAGCTGGATGCGGTTGTGGGCCATTCATCTGGAGAAATTGCTGCAGTTTACGCCGCTGGGATCATCACGGCTACAGCTGCGATGCAAATTGCGTACTACCGAGGATATCATGCAAAGCTCGCCAGAGGTGCTCAGGGCCAATTAGGGGCGATGATGGCTGTTGGAATATCTTATGATAGTGCGCTCTTATTATGTGCAAGACCTGAGTTTGCTGGTCGCATGAGCGTTGCTGCAAGCAATTCTCCCCTCAGTGTCACACTCTCTGGAGATGTGGACGCGATAAAGAAGGCGAAAGAGCATTTCGACAACAAGAAGACATTCGCAAGGCTGCTAAGAGTAGACACGGCCTATCACTCTCACCACATGATTCCCTGTTGTGGTCCTTATCTAACGTCTTTAAAAGCTTGCGACATCCAGGTCAGTCCACCAAGAAGCGACTGCATCTGGATCTCCAGCGTCCGTGGAGACACCGACCTGCTAGGGGGGGAATATGAAGAATTAAAAGGGAAATATTGGGTGGATAATATACTGAACACGGTGTTATTCTCACAAGCAATTGAGGCTTCAGTCTGGAATGGCGGTCCATTCGATATCGCTGTTGAGATAGGTCCTCACCCCAATCTCAAAGGGCCAGCCGAGCAGACTCTGAAAGCAGCTTTCGGGTCCGCTCCGAGTTATGCCGGCCTGATGAGACGTGGCGACAACGAGGTTGAGGCATTCTCTGGCGGTGTCGGCTATGTCTGGTCATATCTTGGTCCCTCCTTTGTCGACTTTAATGCATACCGCAAAGCCTTCCAAAAACCAGACGTCTTGGCTCCACAAATGCTCAAGGATCTGCCCAGGTATTCTTGGGATCATACCAAAATTCACTGGAGAGAGTCACGTATATCGCGCAAATACCGCCTTCGCAATGACTATAGTCAAGAGCTGCTTGGTAGGAGAGTCCCCGATGATACTGAACACGAAATGCGTTGGAGGAACTTTCTGCAACTCACTGAGATTCCTTGGATACGAGGCCACGAGTTCCAAGGACAGATACTGTTTCCAGGTGCTGGTTATGTCGCAATGGCCTTGGAAGCAGCCAGGGCCATTGCCGACGGACGTACTGTCAAGCTTTATGAAGTGCAGGACGTGATTTTGAGCCGTGCTATGGTAATTCCAGAAAGCCAGACCCGCGTTGAGACGATTTTTACTGCCACTCTCATTGACGAGAGTTCAAAAACAAGTGATGGCCACACTCTGCAGGCGGAATTTGCATGTTATTTCTGCTCTGGCGACGAATCTGGCTCCTTGGTCAGAGCTTGCACGGGTCGACTTTTTGTCCATCTCGGCGAACCGTCGGTAGAGGAGCTTCCTCCAAGGCTGCAACAGGCCACAAATCTCGTTCCTATAGACATGGAAAGATTCTATTCTGCGATGAACAATGTTGGACTGAACTACCAAGGTCTATTCCGCGGAATGCTCGATTGTAAACGCTCATTGGGCTTTGCATCGACAACTGCATCTTGGACGGATGTCAACATTGGTCACGAGTACGTGGTCCATCCAGCCTTCTTGGATGTGGCTTTTCAATCACTCTATGCAGCATTCTCCTCCCCAGCAAGCGGAGATATATGGGCGCCTTATTTGCCCGTGAGGATTCGTCGACTTGCCGTGGACCCAAATGCGGATTATCAGAGCCTTTCTGGAGCAATAAAGATGGATGCTGATGCCTTTGTCACGACCGCGTCGTCTACGCTGCTTGAAGGTGACATCCATCTTTATGATTCCAGAGGAGGCCAGATGAGCTTGCAAGTGGAAGGGATTGCCATGAAAGCGGTCTCCGAGCCCGAACCTTCGAATGATAAGCATCTGTTTGCAGAGACTATTTGGGCGAAGGACATTTCCTTCGGAATGACCGGTCTCAGTAGACCCAAGGAAGTTATAGATGACATTAAGTTATTAGAAGTTCTTGATAGGACATCCTTATATTACTATCAAGCCTTGTTTCGGGAGTTCACGCCGGTGGAGATCCAAGGCTTTAAATGGTACCATCAACGGATGTTTGAGGCTGCCAGCACCTTGCTCTCGTCAGTTCACAAAGGACAACACCCCGTTGCAAAACGAGAATGGCTAGAGGACTCACAAGAGACTATCATAGCGTTGAGCGAGCCGTATTCAAGCCGAGTTGATCTTCGGCTTATTCATGCCATTGGCAGGAACCTTTCATCGGTCGTGCGCGGAGAAACCCAGCTTTTGGAGGTAATGCTCGAGGATAACATGCTGAATTGTTTCTATATGGAAGGTTTTGGCTTTTCGATTGTCAACGATGAGATAGCAAATGCAGTTGAACAAATTACATTCAAGCACCCGCAAGCAAATATTCTGGAAATTGGTGCAGGAACCGGTGGTACCACCAAGAGCATCTTAGATACAATCGCCGATGCATATTCATCATACACATACACCGATATTTCTATAGGGTTTTTTGAGAGTGCAGCAGATAAGTTCAGCGAGCATGGCGGCAAGATTGCCTTCAAGGTACTGGATATTGAGAAGGACCCAATCAAGCAAGGCTTCTTGGAGCAATTTTACGACATCATTATCGCAGCTAATGTCTTACATGCGACACGAAACTTGACCGAAACAATGCAACACGCTAGATCCCTCCTTAAACCAGGTGGATTTCTCATCATGATGGAAATTACCGGGCCGAAAATCCTGAGGACGCAATTCATCATGGGTGGCCTACCTGGTTGGTGGCTGGGATGTGATGAAGGCCGGGTGCTTTCTCCAGCAATTTCTGCTTCTCAGTGGCATGAGCTTCTTCAGAACACTGGCTTCTCTGGAGTCGACTCTATAATTCACGATATGTCAGACGAGCGCAAGCATTCTTTCTCCCTCATCGTTAGTCAGGCAGTGGATGAAAAATTCGAGTTACTTCGCGAACCCCTCTCTTCCGTTAGAATCTCAAGAGATGAGCATCTTGTGATTATCGGCGGGGAGACATTGCCAGTTGCCAAAATGGTGAGCGAGATGCGGAAGCTTCTTCCCTCTTGGAACCGTATCAATTTTTACAAAAGCGTTGAAAGTATGGACAGTTCCAGTCCGCCGCTCATGACCTCTGTTATCTGCCTCGAAGAACTCGACCGACCGCTTTTCTCAAAGACCATGACTCCGACTAGGTTGCAATCACTTCAAGATCTTTTTATCGGAGCCACAAACGTGCTCTGGGCTACCAATGGTCGAATGTCGGACAGCCCATTCTCGAATATGACTGTTGGCATCGGGCGCTCTCTATTGACAGAAATTCCGCATCTTAACTTGCAATTTCTAGACATGGATGTTGGTGGGATGCCAGCTAGCAGTGCTAGAATATTGGTGGAAGCATTTCTCCGACTGAGGATGGTTTCATTACCCGAATATGCTAACCATAATATGCTCTGGAAAACCGAGCCAGAGTTGTTATTTGATTGCCAAACATTTCTGATTCCCCGGGTCTTGCCCAACAAGGATATGAACGACAGATATAATGCAGCGCGGCGCCTCATAACAAAGACAGTCTTCACCGCAGAAACTTGCGTTGAAGTCATTTCTTCAGGCGAATCTCTCGAATTGGTGCAAAACAGCTTGGATCTTCGGCAGAAAGCTCCAGCAAGACATCTTAGAATCCGTGTGAAATATTCAGCCATACTTCCAAGTGCGGACAGCAAGAACTACTACCTGTGCACTGGTCTTCTTGAAAACACGAAGCAAATGGCACTGGCACTTGCGCGTTCAAATGCTTCAACCATTGAAGTCTCAATTGACCAAGTTTTGGTGCTCAAGGAGCGACAAAGTTGCTCTCCGGCCGTGCTTCGGGCAGTCGCAATTCTTATGATCACCAGAGGCCTCGAGTCGCGGATTCCTGCTAGTGGATCAATTTTGATGTATGAGCCAGAGGAAAGCTTTGTCTCGCTTTCTTCTAGAAACAGCCATTGGAATAAGCGACGAGTTTTCTTTGCTACTTCGAAGTCGTCTACCGCTCCTCAAGGCTGGATTAAGTTCCACCCGCGGTCTTCGCAGCACAGAATCAAGCATCTTATGCCCCAAGATCTGAGCTGTGTGATTGATTTCTCTGGATCACTGCCCTGCGGTATTAGATCATGCTTGCCGCCTGACTGTGTAACTGTTAAGCCCTCAGTCAATAGTTCGTTGGCGCTTCATGATCTCCTTAAAAGCTCTTATTCTGATGCCATGGCTACATGCCTGGACTTGAACGAACCTGCAACTATACGAGTGCAGAATCTTGCGACAGCCTCTCCAGTTTTATCACATCAACATCTCATAGACTGGAGTGATGTAAGCTCTGTCGAAGTAGCAGTCCAGCCTCTGAGCACTACCAGCCTATTCTCCTCTGCACTCACGTATCTTTTAGTTGGTATGACTGGAGAGCTTGGCCTGTCTCTTACTCGTTGGATGATACAGAATGGAGCACGTCACATTGTCCTTACAAGCCGAAACGCAGATGTGGATACCAAATGGCTCAAGGATATGAGTAAACTTGGTGCTAATATCCATATTTATAAGATGGATGTTTCTGAGAGAAGCTCGGTTCACTCTGTTGTGAATACTGTCAAGAACAAAATGCCACCAATCGGGGGAGTCTGCAATGCTGCGATGGTTCTTTCTGATAAGCTTTTTGTCAATATGGATGTTGACACTTTGAACAATACACTGGGACCCAAGGTTGATGGGACACGACATCTGGATGAGATATTCAGTCAGACACCACTAGACTTTTTCATATTGTTCTCGTCGCTTGCCAGCATAATTGGCAATGCAGGCCAGTCAAATTATCACGCCGCGAACATGTTCATGGCGAGCCTTGCCTCCCAGCGCCGAAAGAGGGGATTGGCGGCGTCAGTCATCCATATTGGACTAGTCACCGATGTGGGCTACGTCGCACGAAAAGGTCGGGCTATGGAAGAGAAGTTGCGGAAATTATTCTTCATGCCTCTCTCGGAGTCAGATGTCCACCACTTCTTTGCGGAGGCCGTTCTAGCTGGAAGACCTGACTCCGGGCGCCAGTCAGAGATTATCGTTGGGCTTCAACCGCTCATCGACTCTACAGACACGAAAGCTCGCCCGCCTTGGGAGTCAAACCCGCGTTTCTCTCATTTGATCATCAAAGAGGCTGCAGCGAAGGAGCAAAGACAGACTGGCTCCACTGCTACCAATATCAAGCAAAGAATAGATGAAGCTGATTCTGGGGAATCCCTAATCCAAATTGTCCAAGAAGCTTTCTCGTTCAAGTTGGAGTCTATGATGCAACTAGCACCGAATAGCGTCATTGTTGACATACCACTAATTGATCTTGGCTGTGATTCATTGCTAGCCGTTGAGATCAGAACATGGTTCTTGAAAGAGCTCCGCATGGACGTCCCAGTACTCAAAGTTCTTTCCGGAGACACTGTAGCTCAAATCTGCGAAGATGCTACAAAGAAGTTCCTTGCCTTGGAGCTCAAGGAATCCCAAAAAGAAAAGCCAACTACGTCCACGGACGCTGAAGATGTGGTCACAATTGAGATAAATCAGGTTGTTTCAGGCGTGACTATCAAAGATCAAAGTGAAAAGCCCGACCCTGATAATCCAGATATAGAACGTGACACGAGCAGCGACGGCAGTTCCAAGAAGAGCGCATCAATGTGTGACCTAGGGCTAAGCACACTCTCTTTGGATAACGGGACAGAGACACCCCAAAGTGTTCTAACATCTTCCATCGACCTATCAAAGGAGGTAGAAATCAATCTCCTACACTTTGGAAACGAAAGCAGCATCCAAGAAGTCGAAAAGATGTCTTACGCTCAATCCCGGATCTGGTTTCTGTCGAAGTACCTCGAAGACTCGACAACATACAATGTTACCGTCTCCTATAACGTCAAGGGCAACTTACAAATATCGAGACTTAACCGAGCTCTAGCCGCAACCATTTGCCACCATCAATCCCTGCAGACATGTTTCTTTGAGCAGCCAGAAAATGGCAGTCTCATGCAGGGTGTCTTGTCATCCCCTTCATATCTCTTCAAACACGTGCAATGTGGGGACGAGGCTGGAATCGAGCAAGAATTCGAGCTTTTGCGGACTCATTCGTGGGATCTTGAAAAGGGTCAGACATTTGGAGTGACCATAATTTCTCAAAATCCAAACCAGAACACCATCATTTTCGGTTATCACCATATCATTATGGACGGTGTGAGCTGGCATTTCTTTCTACGAGACTTGGACCTCGCGTATCAAATGCAAGACTTGAAGCACAGTCCCAAGCAATATATTGATTTCTCAAGAGAGCAGCTTCAGGCTGCTGAAAACGGAAACTTTGTTAGCGAACTTCAATTTTGGGAAGAACAGCATAGTCAACTGCCAGAAGTGATGCCATTGCTGCCTATTGCGCGGACCAAAACTCGAAATACACTTCGCAGCTACGATAGCCATCTCCAAAGCACAGAGCTCGGCCAAGAATTTGTATTTAATATAAAGCGAGCATGTCAAAAGCTTCGAGCTACACCTTTTCACTTCCATCTCGCCATCATACAGGTCATATTCTCTCGCTTTCTTAACATTGATGATCTCTGCATTGGCGTGGCTGATGCGAATCGAACGCATGATGACTTTTCCGAAACTGTTGGCTTCTTTCTCAATCTCCTTCCTCTACGCTTCAGGGTGGGAAGGAGTGACAGCTTCGCGGAGCTGGTACAGCGTACTTCACGGAAAATATACGCGGCTTTGTCCAACTCAAAGGTGCCGTTTGATCTGATCTTGGACAAGCTCAATGTTCTTAGGTCTCCTACTCACAGTCCCCTCTTCCAAGTAGCAGTGAATTATCGTATAGGCGCCTTATTGCAGACTCCCCTCGGCGACTGCAAATTGGAGTTTGCATCCGCAGAAGACGCCAAAAACCCGTACGATATCAGCTTTGGGATCACTGAGACTTCTTCCAACACTTGTCTGCTGGAACTCACTTGCCAAAATTATCTTTACACTCCCGAGGCTTCCAAGCAACTGATGGACACCTACGTACATCTCCTTGAGGCCTTGTCTACTAATTCTTCAACACAGGTTCAAGACTGCTCTATGATGGACCCTACAATAATCAACCAAGCACTTAGCCTTGGGCGGGGTCCACGGATTCAGCTTGACTGGCCTGCAACGCTTTCTGAGAGATTCGACGATATCAAAACAGCGTACGCTAATGATATCGCCGTCAAGGACAAGACTGGAGCCGTGACCTACTCTCAACTAGCGCAAAAGGTCAACAGCATCGCCCAGGCAATCTCCAACAAAGGCTTGGATTCTGGCAACCATGTAGCCGTTCTGTGTGAGCCATCTGCAGACTCCATAGCCTGCATGCTGGCCATCCTTCGCATAGGCTGCGTCTACGTGCCTCTAGATTTGCGTCTTCCAATAGGTAGGCATGTTAGTATGCTTGAAAGTTGCAAGTCGGACCTTGTATTGTGCCATTCGGCCACACACGAGTTGGCTCTGGAACTGACCTTTGCGTGCGGAAGGGATGTGAATGCTGTTGATATTTCCCAGGCGAAGAAGACAGTAGAGGAAGTCAAGAATATAGCGCAACCAAGCACACCTGCGTTTTTGCTTTACACTAGCGGCTCAACGGGCGCCCCTAAAGGCATTGTACTTTCCCAAGCCAATTTTGTCAACCACCTCGCTATGAAGACAGCTAAGCTTTCAATTGAGAAAGAGGTCGTCCTTCAACAGAGCTCTCTTGGGTTCGACATGTCAATTATTCAAACCTTCTGCGCGTTAGCAAACGGTGGTACACTCGTTGTGGCGCCAAGAGAAGCTCGAGGTGATCCCGTCAAGCTTTCAAAGTTGCTCTTGCAGGAGAAGGTCACGTTCACGATCGCAACGCCATCCGAATACCTTATAATGCTGCAATACGGCAACGCGTTCCTTAAAGAGCACACGCCATGGAACTGGGCATGCATGGGAGGTGAGGCGGTCACCGAACAGCTGATGTTGGAATTCCAACGTCTGAATCTTCCACACCTCACACTTACAAATTGGT
>Ga0335072_10006621_pt1 | contig 16927 bp, 10 predicted proteins | sample Lox_Sample_21_FD_206725 | JGI IMG/M metagenome (GOLD analysis project Ga0335072, IMG submission 206725) | Soil microbial communities from Loxahatchee National Wildlife Refuge, Florida, United States - Lox_Sample_2.1 | ecosystem: Environmental > Terrestrial > Soil > Wetlands | place: USA...
GTGTGACGGGCGCGCACGACCTTGACCACGACGCCGATGACTGCAGGGCCGTTGAGGCCCGCGATCCGCACGGGAACGGTCACGCGGGATCCCGACAACCGCGGGCGCGCCACCGACACTCGCGCACGTGAGCGATCGCGGTTGTGGAGCACGAGCCGCCGCACGCCCCCGTGGCGTCCGCGGACGGTCACCGTCGCCGAGCGCATGCCCGCGCCGGGCCGGACCGCCAACTGCTCGCCCGGCTCGATCCGCACCGGGCCCGACGCGAACGTCGCGAACTCGCCGTCGGTCCTCACCCCACTGAGCGTGAAGGACACCGTCGTCGCGGTCCCATGGTGCGTGTAGCCGAGCGTGCCAGAAGGCGCGAGTGACACTCCGTCCGAGCCACCGGCATCCGCCCGCGTGTGCAGCGTCGCCGACCATGCCATTGCTCCCTTCGGCTGCTCGGCGAGATCAACGGTGAGCGGTCGGTCCATCCCGCCGGCGAACGTCAGGCCGTCGCTTTGGCCGCGGACATCATCGTGAACGCCTGGCTGAGTGGCCACGTCGGAGACAGAGGCCGCGAACCCATGGCCGACGACCGCGGCGCTGTAGTGACCGCGCTTGCGGCCGATGAGCCCAGTCGAGGTCGGGCCGCCCCGCTTTGAGGAGATGATCGTGCCGCCGGTCCCGGGCACGGCATGCGAGTCGAGCGCGGGAAGGTAGTGAGCTGGCGACGGCGCGCCGGCGACGCGGACTGACTGATTCTGTGAGCCGAAGATCGTGAACTCGAGACCTGCCAGCGCACTGGTGAGCGTGCTCAGGCCGGGTAGCGAGGGGTTCTGCGGGATCACCGACTCGGGGACCGCGAAGATCGTATTGCCGCCACCCTGCCAGGTCGTACCATCGGCCATCAGGTAGGACCACTTGCCGCCCGCGGGATCGAGATGAAGCACGCTCTGGTTGACCTGCGCGGCGTGGACGCCACCGTTCGCATCCTCGCTCGGGGTGAACGGCCGGTTACTGTCATACACGTACACGTCGACCGTTCCGTCCGGGTTGGTGACGGAGTCATACGCGAGCACCGCGTGTCCCTCGAGGCCGTGCTGGAGGGTGACGATCGGGTAGTCGGCCCGAGCCAACGCGTTTTGCACCCGCGCCGTCTGACTGCCGACGGTCTTGAACCGGGTGAACCAGGCGCTCAGGAACTGGTCGGAGGCCTGGAGCGAGTGCTGGCCATCCAGGAAGTGGATGACAGCGGTGCTGGGGCGCGCGGCAGACGGGGTGTCGAACACCAATCCGGTACTGCTGAAATCGCGAACGTTCTTCTTGCCCTCGAGGAACTCCTGGACCGCCCGGCTGATCCCGAAGCAGTGCCCGTTGCTCGCGCTGAGGGCCTCCGAGATGATTGGCCACTCGATTGCGGTGAGCGGGTTGGGGATCGGAGTGACGATCCGGCAATCGCCCCCGAACAAACCGCACGGGTTGACCGAGATGAACAGCTCCTGCGCCCCGTAGGCGTCTGTCAGCTCACCGAGCGACAGGCCGTCGAACGAGAAGTTCGCGAACGGGAACGCGTCGACGTTGCGGAAGCTGTCGATGTGCAAGGAATTAACTGAGTCATACGGGGGATCACCCGCCGGAGGGACGATCGTGACCGGTCCGGTGGTCGCCAGCCGAGGCACACGGAACGACAGTGTGTGGGGGTCGACGACGGTGACATCGGCGGACGCGAACGAGTTGCCCATGAGCACCCGCGTGCCCGGGCAGAAGCCGTTGCCGGTCACCGTGATCTGCGATCCGACGCCCTGCTCGAGTCGCGATGTGAAGCCAAATCCGGGCAGCGCCGTGGCCGCCGGGGCAGCGTCGGCCAGGTGCAGGGTCATCGTGCGCGTGATGCTCGCCGTCTGCGCCTGAACGGTGACGTCGGCGGGCAGCGCGGAGCCGGCGGCGCGCGTGAGCTGGATCGTGCGGTCCGCGGTCAGGCCTCCACCAGGCGCCACGTCCGGCGAGGGCAGGATCGTGGCGGTCACGCCGGCGGGCAACCCGGTCACGCTCATGTGGATCGTGTCGTTCAGCGCGATGTCCCGCGGAACCTCGACCGGCACGCTCACGGGGGCGCACGCAGGCAGGGCGGTGTTCGCGCTCGTGCCCTGGGCGAGCTGGAGATCGAACGGACTCGCGACGCGCATGTCGAGGCGGGTGCTTCGCACCGCCGGCGCGACGCTGGCATTGTGCATCGGGTCGGCGGTGACGGTCATGTCCACCGGCCGGAAGTTCGTCGACGGAGCATCGGGCGCCGCGGTCAGCGTGATCGTGGCGTTGTCTGCGGTCACCGGGTTCCCCGCGACCGACGCGGTCACACCCTGGGGAAGACCGGCAACCGAGATCTGCACTGGTCCGTTCGAGCCGTTCACCCGCCCGAGGTCGACCGGCACCTGCGTGCTGCTGCCGTCGAGCAGCGGAACGACCTGGTTCGTTGTCATGGGGTTGATGTCGGGCAGCGAGTTGTTCGGGAAATCGAGCGTCAGGTCGTCGAACGCGACGTCGCCCCCGTTCGACGTCAGGGTGAACCCGTCGATGTCTCCCGCCGGGCTCGAGACCGACACCGGCGTGGTGACGCCGGTGCTGCCGTCGATCGTCACGGTGGGGCTGCTCACATCGGCCCCGTTCGTACGGTGACCGATCAGCTGAACCGTCTCGGCCGGCGTCGACGGGTCGATCGTGCCCGCGAACACGGTGACCGCCGTGGCGGTGCGGGTCAGGATCGCGTTCGTACCACCGTGCACGAACTCGCAATCCGCGCCGGAGCCGGGGAACTCCAAGGGGCACAGGTCTCCCCCGACGTCGACGACCACATGACCGGAATGCGCGCGGTTGCCGACGTCGGTTCGATACGGCCTGAACCCGGGGTCGTGGGGGAACTTGACGAACCCCGCAGTCAGATAGTCGTCCTGCACGGGCGTGCGCAGCGGGGGCCCGGACTCGAAGTCGAGGTTGATCCGGTCAGCCGAGGCGACCGCCGGGAAAACGGCGGCGAACAGCCCAACGGCGAGTACGAGCTTCAGAATTCGCATGTGCCCCTCCTACCTGGGAATTGGTCGTCGGGGGTGAGACGACGTCGCCGGGCATTCCTTCCTGGCCCCGGCTGACTTCAGGGTCCCGAGTTCAAAAACTCAGGGTTGCGCCCGGACGGCGTCCCGGATCGCCTGCGCCGTGACCGTCGCGGACGCAGTTCCCAACACGGTGAGCGCCCACGTCGCCTCGAAACCCGGTGCGGGCGGCGGCGCGGTTCCCGAGGCGACACAAAAGACGACGTCGCCGTCGACGGGTGTGAACACGGGGTCGACCGCGCGCGCGATGCCGGCGCTGGCCATGCGCGCGACGATCGCGCAACTGCGCTTGTCGAGCGACGCGTCGGTGATGACACACACGAGCGTGGTGTTCGCTTCCGCGCCTTCGACCCCGAATGCAGTCCGGGAGAGCGGGACCGGCGGGACCGGGGTGCCCGGAAGCAGATCCCGGGTCCGAACCCGCCGACCGCTGTCGTCGTGCGGGCCCCCGATGACCGTGCCGTCCTCCGCGATCACGTCACCGAACGCGTTGGCTACGGCGATCGCCGCGACGACCGCGCCGTCGGCGAGCACGGCTGCGGCGTAACCCACTCCGGCGCGAGTCGATCGCTCGCGGCCGAACAGCTTCCCGACGGCGGCGCCGGCGCCCGCGCCGACCGGACCTCTTTCCGGGACCGCCGCGGCCGCGTTGTCACAGGCGCCGTAGCCGTCGTCAGGTCCGGGCCGGCGGCCGGCGCCACCCTCGGCGAGGTCGTAAATGACCGCCGCCGGCACCAGCGGGACCGTTCCCATCGGGGTCGGTCGACCGAAGCCCCGCTCCTCGAGCCACCGCGCGACGCCGTCGGCCGCCGCCAGGCCGAACGCACTCCCGCCGGTGAGCAATACCGCGGTCGGTCCCTCGGCATTGGCCAGCGGCGACAGCGTCTCGATCTCGCGCGTCCCGGTGCCGCCGCCGCGGATGTCCACTGCGCCCCGCGCCCCCGGGGGTGGGATCACGACCGTGCATCCGGTGCGGCCGTGCGGATCGGTCCAGTGTCCGATCCGGAACCCGGCGGGCAGCGGTAGCGCCGCGGGCGAGTCTATGACCGAGTCCAGCTCTTGGTGGGAGTCCGCGCCGGGGTGCGGTCGGGCACCGGACTGCGGTCGGGCTCCCGCGATCGCCGCCGAACGCGAGCGGGAAGCAGATGCGCCAGCCGGTCGTGCCCTCGGAGTCGCACCCGCGCGGGCGCCGCATCGTCGAGTGGCATCCCACCGCCCGGCGTGCTCGGCGGCGGGGGCGGCCGCCGCGGACCATGGCCTCCGCCACCGTCGGAGTCCGAGTCGGACTGCCCGGGTGACTGGCCCCGGCGGCCGAGCACCATCGGCACAAACACCAGCCCCAAGATGATCGCCAGGTACACGGCACCGAGGACGTTGACTCCGCCGATCTGTGGCGCGCTCGGCATGGTAAGAGCCTAACGCCCGACCGACCATTCGGGCAGTACGTGCTCGAGCGCCGTGACCGCATCGCCGTCGAGCGCGCGATCTGCGTCCCGGCGCATGATCTCCAGCACCTCTTCGGGCCCGAGCGCCGGGCGGTACGGCCGGTCGGCGCTGAGCGCCTCGGCCACGTCCGCGACCGCGAGGATCCGCGACGGGCGGTCGAGCTCAGCGGCACTGAGCCCTCGGTGGTACCCGCTCCCGTCCAGCCGTTCGTGGTGAGCGCCCGCCATCCGAGCGACGTCCTCGAACGCACGCACCCGCGCGAGTATCTCCATCGACCACTGGGGATGGCGCCGAACCGTGTTCCACTCTGTCGGGCCGAGCGGACCGGGCTTATCCAGTATCCGGTTCGAGACGCCGAGCTTTCCGATGTCGTGCAGGAGCGCCCCGCGGCGCAAGGTCGGACGCACTGCGACGTCGACATCGAGCAACGCCGCCAGCGCATCCGCGATCTCGGCTACCCCTTCGGAATGGGTCGCGGTGTAGGGCGACTTGGCGTCGACGATCGAGGCGAACGCGTGGGCCACGAGATCAAGCCGGGCTTCGTCTGCGACGAGCACGTGCTCGGGCGGTTCGACCTCCATCACGTCGGCAGTCTCGAGCGACCGCCAGAACCGCTCGTCGTGTTCGAACCCGACCAGCGTGTCGACCAGAGTGGGATCGAACCACGTCCCGCGCCGTTTGCGCGCGATCTCGCACGCGGCGCTCGCGCCGCCGTGCTGCCAGAACACCTCCGCGGTCTGGGCGATGCAGAGCACCCGCCCGGCGAGCGAGATTTCGCCCCCCGCAAGCCCGGCGGGATAGCCCCCGCCGTCCCAATGCTCGTCGAGGTCCATGATCGCGCGAGCCGCGACCTCGCCGAGGCCGATCGCACGTACGACCCCGGCGCCCCGCTCGCACCGCAGCTCGATCAACGAGCGCGCGACCGCGCGCCCCGACCTGAGCACCGCGCCGGCGCGCCGCCCCCTGAACAGCAGCGATCCGCCGGCGCCGGCCGTGCGAAACACGTGAAGCAGCACCTCCGAGGTCCGGCTCGTATCCGTCAGACGCCGGGTGCTCTTGACCACGGCATCGTCGACCCCGAACAGCGCCGCCACCTTCGCGGCATTCGACGAGCAGCCCGCGTCCTTGAGCAGCAGCGCGTAGAAGAGCGATGACCGGGCGTCGTCGTCGAGATCGAGCGCGGTCGCGATTCGCATCCCGATCAGACAGCTGCGCTCGGCATGGCCCGGCACCTGCCCCTCGGTCATGTCGAGGGCGTGCGAGAGCCCCGACAGGACCTCGGACAGATGCAGGTCCACGACGCCGTCGATCGGCTGGGTGGTGGGCGCGCCCTCCACCCACTCAGGATGTCGCATCCGACCCGGGTGCCGCTCGGGGGCGAGAAAATGCAGACCTATACGAACGGCTCGCCCGGCAACTCGGGCGCGTCCCGCCCGGTGATCCACGACAGCACGCTCGCCCCCACATCGGCGAGCAGCCCGTCGTGCCGCGCGCCGGAGCAGCCGGCGTACGTCGCCAGCAGCGGCGCGTACTCGCGCGTGTGGTCGGTGTGGGGCGCGGTCGGGTCGACGCCGTGGTCGGCGGTCAGGATCAGGAGATCCTCGGAGCGCAGCAGAGTGAGCCACTCCGCGGTGGCCGCGTCGATCTCCCTCAGCGCCTCGTGAAAACCGACCACGTCGTGCCGGTGCCCGTAGACCTGGTCGGTCTCGACCAGGTTCACGAAGATCAGCCCGGACTCCAGCTCGCGAAGCAACTCCGTGGTGGCCGCGATGCCGGCGGCATTCGTCGCGCCGGCGTGCTTGACGTCGACTCCGACCCCGGCGAACAGGTCGCGGATCTTGCCGACCCCGTGCACCGGCACGCCGGCGTCTTGAAGCTCCTGGAGATACGACCGCCCCGGTGGAGTCACCGCGTAATCCCGCCGCCCCTCGCGCCGGCGGAACGCCCCCGGCGATCCGTCGAACGGCCGTGCGATCACGCGCCCGACCGCATGCTCCCCGGTCATCACCTCGCGGGCCGCCTCGCACGCCTCGTACAGCTCCGGCTCGGAGACCCGGTCCACATGGCACGCGATCTGGAGCACGGAGTCGGCCGACGTGTACAGGATCGCTTCTCCGGTGAGCAGATGGTGCTCGCCGAACGCCTCGATCACCTCGGTCCCGCTGTACGGCCGGTTGCAGCAGAAGCGCAGCCCGGTCGCGTGCTCGAGCCGGCGCACCACATCGGGCGGGAAACCATCCGGATAGGTCGGCAGCGCAAAAGGCGGGACCACGCCCATCAGCTCCCAGTGGCCGGTCGTCGACTCCTTGCCCGGTCCGAGCGGACGGAGGCGCCCGTAGACCGCCGGCCCCACCTCGGGCGCGACGCCCATGATCGGGACGATCGAGCCGAGACCTAACGTCGCAAGCGTCGGCAACGACAGACCGCCCACGGAAGCGGCCAGATGCCCGAGCGTGTTCGAGCCGGCGTCGCCGTACGAATCGGCGTCCGGGAGCGCCCCGACTCCGCACGCGTCCAGCACCACGACAGCGGCTCTTCGCATTCAGGCGACCGCCGAAAGCAACGCCGAAACGGGCGGAGAGCAGGGACTATGTGCGACCTGGCCGCGCATGATCGTGGGCATGGTGAAGAGCACGTTAGGCCACTTCACACCCGTCCCGCGCAGCGGTTATCGTTGCCCATTCGTATCTGTGGAAAGGAGATGCAGTGACGGGGAGGATGAGGCGCTCTGTCCTCGCGGTTCTGGTCTTGGCGGTGGCTCTGGGGCTAGCCGCATGCGGGAGCAGCAACAGCAGCAGTAGCAGCAGTAGCAGCAGCGCGGCTACCAGCAGTTCCACCAGCGCGGCCGCTCCGGCCGCCAGCGGCACGACGAGCACCTCGTCGAGCGGCTCCAACTTCAAGGTCGGTTTGGTGACCGACATCGGCGGGCTCAACGACCACGGCTTCAACCATCTGTCTTATGAGGGCTTGCTCCAGGCGGAGTCGCAGCTCGGAATCAAGGGCACGGTGCTGCAGTCGACCTCCGGCTCTGACTACGTCCCGAACCTCACGCGGCTCGCCGCTGCCGGAAACAATCTCGTGATCGCGGTCGGCTTCCTGATGGCCGACGCAATCCAGACGGTTGCGACGAAGTACCCGAACGTGCACTTCGCGATCATCGACAATCCGGGCGGCGCGGCTCCGGATACCGCCAAGAACATCGAGGGGATCGACTTCGCCGAGCAGCAGGCCGGTTACCCGGCCGGTTACCTCACCGGGCTCTACCTGAAGGAGCACAAGTACACGACCGCCTCCTCGGTGGGCGGCCAGAGCATCCCGCCGGTCACCGACTACATCGGCGGCTTCCAGGCCGGAGTCAGGGCGGCGGACCCGTCCGCCAAGCTCCTTAACGCGTACTCGCAGAACTTCACGGACGAGTCCTCGTGCAAGGAGCTCGCGCTCAACCAGATCAACGCGGGCTCGAAAGTTGTGTTCCAGGTTGCCGGCGCTTGCGGGCTCGGCGTGATCTCCGCGGGTGTGTCGACGAAGACCCAGGTGATCGGCGTCGACGCCGACCAGAGCTACCTCGCGCCGACCCTCGTGCTGACGTCGGCCGAGAAGAAGGTCAACACGGGCGTGTTCACCGCGATCCAGGACCTGATGAAAGGTCAGTTCTCGAGCAATCTGCAGGAGAACATCAATAACGGCGGTGTCGGGATCGGCAAGATCGGTCCGGCCGGCGCCCCATTCGAGTCGCAGATCGACAACATCATCGCGGAGATGAAATCGGGGAAGATCAACCCGCCGACGGCGCTGATCGTCAAGTAGTAAGACTCAAGGCCACTGTGCCCGAGTCAAGCCCTCCGGCCCTCGAGCTGAGAGGAATCACGAAGAAGTTCGGCTCGGTCGTCGCCAACGACCGGGTCGACTTCGACGTGGTCCCCGGAGAGGTGCACGCCCTGCTCGGCGAGAACGGCGCCGGCAAGTCGACGCTGATGTCGGTCCTGTATGGCCTGTACAAGCCAGACGCCGGAGAGATCCTGATCGACGGCCAGGCCGTCGAGATCTCATCGCCCTCGGCCGCGATCGAGCTCGGAATCGGAATGGTCCACCAGCACTTCATGCTGGTGCCTGTGATGACCGTTGCGGAGAACATCGTGCTCGGCCAGGAACCGACCCAGGCCGGCGGCCGGCTGGACCTCAAGTCGGCGAGAGCGAAGGTCACGGAGCTCTCCGACCGCTACGGACTTGCCGTCGATCCGAACGCCACGATCGAGGACGTGACCGTCGGCACCCAGCAGCGCGTCGAGATCCTAAAGGCGCTCTATCGCAACGCGCGGATCCTGGTGCTCGACGAACCGACCGCCGTCCTGACGGCGCAGGAGGTCAAGGAGCTCACCGGCGTTCTCAACCGTCTCAAGCAGGACGGAACCGCGATCGTGTTCATCAGCCACAAGCTCGGCGAGGTGCTGGAGGTCGCCGATCGGATCACGGTGCTTAGGCGTGGCAGGAAGGTCGATACCGTCCCGCGCCAGGGCGCTACCGAGTCGAGCCTCGCGCGCCTGGTCGTCGGGCGTGACGTGATGCTGGCGGTCTCGAAGACCCCCGGCAAGCCCGAGGGGCCGATGCTCGAGGTGAACGACCTGTACGTGCAGGACGACCGCGAGCTCGAGAAGGTCTCGGGGCTCTCGCTGTCGGTGCGCGCAGGTGAGATCGTCGCACTCGCGGGCGTCGACGGCAACGGACAGCAGGAGCTGGTCGACGCGATCACGGGCATGCGCGCCCCTGAGTCGGGCGCGGTAGTAATCGACGGTCGGGACATCTCCGGCGAGGGCGTGCGCGCGGCGACGGATGCCGGCGTCGCCCATATCGCCGAGGACCGCCAACTCCGCGGCCTCGTGCTCCCGTTCACCTTGACGGAGAATCTGGCGCTGCGCGAGTACCGCAAGCCCGTGTTCAGTGCCCGTGGCTGGCTTCGCCTCAGTTACTGGAAGGACCTGGCGAAACGGCTACTTCGGGAATTCGATGTGCGGGGCGGGGGACCGGACAGTTACGCGGCGTCGCTGTCGGGGGGCAACCAGCAGAAGGTCTGCGTCGCGCGCGAGATCGCGTCGAACCCCAAGCTGCTGGTCGCCCACCAGCCGACCCGTGGCCTCGATGTCGGCGCGATCGAGTTCGTGCACCGCCGCCTGATCGAGGAACGTGACAAGGGTCGCGCGGTGCTGCTCGTCTCGCTCGAGTACGAGGAGGTGAAAGCGCTGGCCGACCGGATCCTCGTGATCTACGACGGTAAGATCGCCGGCGAATTCCCGCCCGACGCGAGCGAGGAGGAGCTTGGCATAGCGATGACCGGTGGGAAGCAGCAGCCGGCCGAAGTGGCGCCATGAGTCTCCTCGAAGACGAACTCAAAGCCGAGGCCGAGGAGAGCCAGGGCGCGGCCGTCACGTCCCCGGCGGCGCTGACCGCGTTCCGGCGGGGTGCCAGCGGCGTGATGGTCCCGATCGTGACCACGATCATCGCGTTCATCGCCGCCGGCCTGATCGTGCTGGCCACGGGCCATAACCCGCTCTCGACGTATCAGTCGATCTTCAACGGAACCGGCCTCAACTGGGTGTTCCCATGGGTCACCGGTGGAGAGCGTGCGACCGCCGCCGGCAACCTCCAGCAGACGCTGCTTCAGGCGACGCCGCTGCTCCTTGTCGGCCTGGCGGTCGCGTTCGCGTTCCGCGCCGGCATGTTCAACATCGGCGGCCAGGGCCAGTACACCGTGGGGCTGATCGCCGCCGTCTGGATCGGCTCTTCGTTCTCCGGGATGCCGGCGGTCCTCCACATCGTGTTCGCGATCGTCGCCGCTGCCGCCGCCGGCGCTGTGTGGGCCGGGATCGCCGGTGTCCTGAAGGCAGCCACGGGCGCCAATGAGGTGATCTCGACGATCATGCTGAACTGGATCGCGATCTGGCTCGGCGTGTACTGCTTCCAACTCGGGGGCCCGCTCCAGAACCCGCACATGTCCTCGACGCCCGTGTCGAGCAACGTCGTCGCCGGGGCGAAGCTGCCGGTGTTCTGGGGCAGCAGCACCCTCCAGGGGCTCGACATCGGGATCTTCATCGCGCTCGCGCTCGCGGTCGTGTTCTCGGTGCTGATCAACCGCACGCGGCTCGGCTACGAGGCGCGCACGGTCGGCTTCAACCCGGACGCGGCGCGCTACGCCGGGGTCAACGTCGGCCGCACGTGGGTCCGCGTGATGTTGATCTGTGGCGCGTTCGCGGGCGTGGCCGCCGCGCTCGACATCCTCGGCTGGAAGTTCAACGTGTTCACGAACGACATCCTCACCTCGCAGATCGGCTTCTACGGGATCGCGGTGGCGCTGCTCGGCCGCAACACCGCCGGAGGCACGGTCGCCGCCGCGCTGTTGTTCGGCGCGCTGCTGACCGGCACCTCGGACCGGAACATCCACCTGAGCATCGACCCGACCCTGGTCCAGTACCTGACGTTCATGATCGAGGGCATCATCATCCTGCTCGTCTCGACCGACGTGATCACGCTCCGGCTGCTCAAGGGAGGAAGGCAGCTGCGCGTGGCGCTCAAGCGCAAGCCTTCTGAAGAGGCTCCCAAGAGCGACGCGGGTGCGTCGTGAGCGTGGGCGCAGTCGCCATCGCACCCTCGCGCGCGGTCTCGCCGAAGCAGATCGGCATCGCGGGGATCGTCCTCGCGGCGATCGCGTGGGTGATCACGATCCCGCCGATCGAGTCGCGCGGCATGGTGCCGACGATCGTGCTCGCGGTCCTTGCCGTCTGCGCGGGCGCCTGGGCAATCGCCGGCGGCGAGCGCAAGATTGGATCCGAGGCGATCGTCGTGGCCCTGTTCGCAGTCGCCGGCGCTGCGGCATCGGTGAACTCGGCGGTGTCGACGCTCGAGTCCGTGTTCACGTGGTCGGCGCTCGTGGCGGCGACGCTCCGGTATGCGACGCCGCTGTTGTTCGCGGCGCTCGGTGGCGTGATCTCGGAATCCAGCGGCGTAATCAACGTCGGCCTCGAAGGAATGATGTTGATGGGCTGCTTCTGGGGCGTGTACGGCGCCGACCTGCTGGGCTCCTGGGTCTGGGGCCTGGTTGTCGCTGCGGTAGCCGGGGGGCTGCTGGCGCTGCTCCACGCGATCTTCTCGGTCCACCTGCGGGCCAACCAGATCGTCAGCGGGTTCGGGATCAACTTCCTGGCGCTCGGCATCACCGGCTACTTCCTCGAGTACCACTACGGACCGAACGGCACGCCGCTGAACATCTCGATGATCCCCAACGTCAAGATCCCGGGGATCCAGCACATCGGGTTCTTCGGGGCGGCGTTCGGCGACGCGAACCTGATGACCTGGATCGGGATCGCGCTCGTGCCGGCGCTCACGTTCTTCCTGTTCAGGACGCGCGGGGGCCTGCGGCTGCGGTCGGTCGGCGAGAAGCCGCGCGCCGCCGATACCGTGGGCGTGTCGGTGGTACGGATCCGGTACACGGCGGTGGTCGCATCCGGAGTGTTCGCGGCGCTCGGCGGCGCCTACCTGTCGGTCGGGTTCGTCGGGTCATTCAGCAATGACATGACCAACGGGCGCGGCTTCATCGCGCTCGCCGCGATGATCTTCGGCAAGTGGAAGCCATGGGGCGCCTTCTGGGCCGTCCTTCTGTTCGGCTTCGGAAACGCGATGTCCGACCGGGTCTCGAGCGTCAACCCGACGCTCGGGACGTTGTTCGAGGCGCTGCCGTACGTTCTAACCCTCGTCGCCGTCGCGGGGCTCGTGGGCCGCTCGCGGCCACCGGCGGCGGACGGCATTCCGTACGTGAGGGACTAGAGGGAGGCCTTGGTGGCCGTCGCCCGGCTAACCCTGACCAGCTTTGCTGACGGGGAGGTTCGCCTCAGCGATGAGGTCGAGCTGTACCAGCGTACGTACACGACGCTGTTGCGCTCGAGCGGCGAGACCGCGCTACGCGTGCTCGAGCCGTCGCACATGGCGATGGGGTCGAGCCTGCATCCGCTCGCGGCCAGCGAGGAGCTCGACCTCGGCGCGTTCCTGTACGCCGTCCAGCGGCTGCCCGACGGGATCGCCGGGGCCGACCTCGTCGTCATGGGCCAGGCCGCCGAGGCGCTGACCGCCGCCGGCATCCCGGTCGACTCCTGGGAGGAGGCGGAAGCCCCCGCGCGCCGGCGCCGGTGGTACGACAGCGGCACCGGCACGCTCGCGGTGCTGCTCGCGAGCGCCTCGGACGTCGACGACCTCCTCCCGACGCTCGTCGCATACCAGATCGAGTGGAACAAGATCCGCGTGCGTATGCGCGCCGCGGGCTGGCCCGACGCCCCTCGCTCCCCCGACGTCCCGCCCGAAGAGTGTGCGCGGGAGCTCGGCGGCAGCGCCGACGACTGGGGGCGCCTGCGCACCGCCTGGGGCGCGGCCTTCGGCGAGCGGATGCGACAGGTCGCCAGCGAGCGACTGTCGCTGCGGGTGCGGATGCTCGGCGGCACGAACACGGGATACGCGCGCCTCACGCGGCGCTGGTGGGCGCCGGTGAGCTCGGAGCTCGTGGTCGAAGGCCTGACCGAGCGGCCGCTGTATTTCGTCAGCTCGAACTCTCACAGCCTCGTGAACATCGTCAGCGGCATCGCGCAGGAGCGCGAGCCCGAGCTGATCGCGTTCGTCGAGCAAATGGACGACGACGACATCTTGCGCCAGGAGCTGACGGCGTTCCGGGCGGGAGAGAGCCAGGGCTCGTGGGAGAACTTCCTGTATTTCGTCGCCCGCCTGTACTTCAGCGCGGGCGGGCGAGAGGCCTCGGGCGAACGCCGCGCGATCGAGCAGCAGCGCGGCGTCACCCACCTCCGGAGCACGACCGCGTTGCGCGTGCCCGCCCAGGTCATCTCGCTCGGCGCGCTCGACCCCAAGGCGCTCGATCCGCGGCTCGGCGCGGTCGATCCCGAGGCGCTGGCCGCGAGCGGCGCGGTGATCGTCAACATCGACTATCCGCTCGGCGTCGCCGCCTACAACATACTTCGCGAGGTCGCGGTCGACCGGACCGGGCTGCGCGGCGTGTACATCCTCGGCAAGGCGGCGACGCTCAACGCCGACGTCGGCGACGTGATGATCTCGAACGTCGTCCACGACGAGCACTCGGGCTCGACCTACTGGCTCGACAACGCCTTCAGCGTCGACGATCTGGCCTCGGACCTGCGCTTCGGCACCGGCCTCGACAATCAGCGCGCGGTCACCGTCAAGAGCACGTTCCTCCAGAATCGCTCCTACCTCGACTTCTACTACCGCGAGGCGTTCACCGTCGTCGAGATGGAGACCGGTCCGTACTGCAACGCGGTGTACGAGATCGCCGACGCCGACCGTCATCCGACCGGCGAGGCGGTCAACTTCACCAAGCTCCCGATCGACCTCGGGATCATCCACTACGCGTCTGACACCCCGTACACGCAGGCGCGCACGCTCGGCGCCCGCGGGCTCAGCTACTACGGGATGGACTCGACGTACGCCTCGTCGCTGGCGATCCTGCGGCGCATCCTCCGGTTGGAGGGCGCGCTCCCCGCGAACGGCGATCGGTAGCCTCTGAGCCGTGGCGCGGACTAACGTTTCCGATGCGGCGGACCTCACAATCGCCGACGTGCTGCACAAGCAGTTCGAGGCGCTCCCGGGGGACGCCACGGTCGCGGACGTGAGGGAGTGGTTCGCGGTCAGCTCGCACCGGCGCATGGCGTTCCTGGCCGAGGACGGCCGGTACGCGGGGTCCCTCACTAGGGAGGATCTCGAGGGCGACCTCGACGCGCAGGCGCCGGCGGCCGGGGTGGCGCGTAACGGCCCCACGGTGGCGCCCGACGCCTCGGCGCACGTCGGCTACGAGCTGGCGACGCAGACCGACGCGCTCCGCGTGCCCGCGGTCGACCGCGACGGGAATCTGCTCGGCGTCGTCGCGGTCACCAACGACCGCGCCGGGTTCTGCGGAACCTCCTGACGGCGGGCGCGGGGCTCGGCGGCGAGTTCCCGCGGGTCCGTTTCCTGCCCTGCCGCATGGCGGACATGCATTACACGCCACTCGAGCCGCTTCCGGCTGACCGTGGCACGTCACGCATGTGGGGCATGCGTGAGACGCCACGGTCACCGGAACGCACGTCCGTTGGCGTGTTATGCAGGTTCCCGGGTAGCACGTCGTCACCCGCACCGCTGGCAAAGGCGGCCGACTTCTCAAAGCCGGCTAGTGACCTCGACTCGCATGACGGTGCGCGCCCCGCGGGTGTTCTCCGTGGTGACCGTCAGGGGCAGGCGGTGCACGTGGCTGGCCCGGGCCCGCAACGCCGCACTTTCGGTCAACAAGCTGCCGTGGATGTCGACGGTGAGACTGGAAGCGGCGTTGCGCAGAACGATCGTGAGGCGGCCATGGGAGATCGAAAGTGTCTTGATCTTGGCGCCGGTGACCGTGACGCCGGCGAGCTTGCCCCGCCGGTGGGACCGGAAGGTCAGTCCCGAGGGCAGCGCGACGGTCAGCGAGCGTATCTTGGGCGCGCGCTTCGCCACGCGGAGCTTGAAGCGGAGCGTGGGGTGACCCGTGCCCAGACCCGAGTACCGGCTGGTGCTCAGGGTCGTGCCGCCGACGGTCACGCCAGCGCTGGTCGACGCGTTGGGTGTACCGGCGTTAGCCCCCGGACACCCCGAGACCGCGAAGCTCGATCCGGCATTCACCGTCTTGTCGCCGTTCTGATCGGTCAACACCGCGGTCGCGGTGCCGGTGGGGTTCTGGCACGTCGTGAGGAACAGTCCGGTGGGACCTCCGTTGAGCGTGACCCGGAGATCGGTCAGGGGGATGTCGGGAAGACCCGCGAACGTGGCCGAGTTCTTGACCAGATCGATCGTGCCGGAGAGCGTCAGCGGGAACGGCGGCGGAAACACGAGGGTGAGTGAAAGACCGCTTGGCGAGCCTGTCAGATAGGCGTTCCCGTGCAGTGAGGCCGGGTACAGGGGCGAGGTCGCGGTGACCGACCCGACCGGTGAGCATGTGCCGGAGGCCGGATTCAGGCACAGGGCCTGGATCGACTGCAGGTTCGGAACGAGCGTTGAGGTGGGAAACGCGAGCGATAGGGACCGGCTCGGCGAATCACCCGGCCCGGCGGTCACCTCGCTGTCCAGCGCGACCTGCCGGTCTGCGCTGTCGCGGACGGCGCTCATGGTGAAGACAGGTGAGAACGACAGCGACGAGCAGCCGGTGACCGACAGCGGCGCCGTCACCGTGTGGATCGTCGAGTCGGAATAGGAGTCGGCGGATACGCTGACGTTCGCCGGCGTACCCGGGCACGTCGCCGGATACCGGAGCCCGTCGAACGTGCTCTGGATTTCCGTGAGCGAGATCTGCGCCGCGTTGACCTTGCCTATCACCGGTAAGGTGAGCGGAAGCTCATCCGGCAGGCGCAGGTCGAGCGACACCCCGACGCCGTGTGAGTCGCCGGTCGGCCGCAGCTTGATCTCTCCAGTCGACCCGATCTGCTCCCCGAGGCCTTCCACGGCCAGCCCCGCGAGGTCGCCGGCGACCGGCGGCGGGACGAGATAGAAGGTGACCGGCACGGACACCGGCAGCGGCAGGTTGAGCACGCCGGCAATCGGATCCGCCGTCGCGGTGACGGTCCCGCTGCCTACCTCGCACGCGGTACCTGAGACGTTGGCCGCCTTCAAGCACGCGCCGCCATCCTGCGACGCGTTCGCCAGCAGCCCGGGCGGTAGGTTGATCGTCAGATCGCGCGGAGAGTCGGTGCCCGTGTTGGAGAACTTCAGGTCAAGCCCCAGGTTCAGCGTCGACCCTGCCTTCGTGCCGGCGCTCTGATCGAGGCTGAGTGCCGGCGAGGTCGACGCGTGAGCCGCCGGCGCCAGGGCAGCCGTGCCGGCCAGGACGGCGAGGAAGATGACGACGCGGCGGTGCATTGCTGTCTTCATGACGCTCCTCCCTACCCTCCCGAGTCCCCGATCGGTGCGCGAATCGTGTCGCGATGGGCCTTGGTGTTCTGGGTGACGACGGTCAGGGACAGCTTGTGCAGGCGCCGCTGCCTTGCCGCCCGCTCGAGCGATGCGCGCTCGCGCAGCAGGCTGCCGTTGAGCTTGACCACGACGCTCGAAGCTGGTTTGCGCAGGGTGACGACGAGGTGGCCGTGCGAGAGGACGATCCTCTCGATGCTCGCTCCGATGAGCGTGATGCCGCTGCGCGTTGCCACGCCCTGGTTGGAGAAGTCGAGTCCGGCCGGGAGCGCGACGGTGATGGACTTTAGCTTCCGGCCGTCCTTGGCGACTCGTACCTTGAAGCTCAGCGAGGGACGCCCCGAGGCCAGGCCGGAGATGCGAACGGCGTTCAAACTCACCCCCGCGCCGCTTCCGGCGGCAACGCATCCGAC
>Ga0335072_10006622_pt1 | contig 16926 bp, 13 predicted proteins | sample Lox_Sample_21_FD_206725 | JGI IMG/M metagenome (GOLD analysis project Ga0335072, IMG submission 206725) | Soil microbial communities from Loxahatchee National Wildlife Refuge, Florida, United States - Lox_Sample_2.1 | ecosystem: Environmental > Terrestrial > Soil > Wetlands | place: USA...
GAACTGGACCTGTACGCGCTCGGCGCCAGCGATTTCAACTTCCTCCAGCAGAGCCCGCGAGCCGGCGGTCGCATCAACTCCAACATGAAGGCCGAATTCACCTACGTCTCTGAGGAAACGGGCGACCTCCCGATGCTCTTCACCGATCCCGGGTGCCACGGAAACGCCGAACCGGGGCCGTACAACTTCACTGCCTACGTCACGCACTCGCTCGTGGTCGGACAGCCGAACGCCTCGGTTCTGCGCGCCAGGGGCACGATCGCGGTCCCCGTCCACGACCCGGCGGGCGGTGAGGTCGACAACCCGGCCGTGACCTGTGCCCTGGAGATCAAAGTCCACGGCCACTGGACCGTGATCGGAAGCGCTCCGGTCGCGAGCTCGCTCGCCACGATCCACTTCGCGGTGCCGGCACGGCTGCGCCACCAGCACGTCAGCCTGCGCGCCGTCGCCAAAGGCGCCGGCTACATTCCTGCGTCGAGCAGCGCGCGAAGAGCGCGAACCTCGTAGCGACCGGGGTCGCACGGCCCTTCGCGCCGGGCAGCTCAGCCCCAGGGAAACCGCACCGCGCCCAGCGTCTGCACCTCCGGCTGGAGCGTCACCCCGAAGCGCTCCTGCACGCGCCGGCGCCCCTCCGCCATCACCGCCAGCACGTCCGCCGTCGTCGCCGCGCCGGTGTTCTCGACGAAGTTCGCGTGCTTCGGCGCGAACCGCGCCCCGCCCACCGCGAGGCCGTTGCAGCCCGCCTCCGACAGCAGCAACCCCGCGGTGCGCCCCTCGGCGCGTGGATCGTCCGGGTTCTTGAAGGTCGAGCCGAACGTCTTGATCCCCTGCGGCTGGGCCTCGTGGCGCGCGGCGCGCATCTGCGCCAGCGTCGCCGACACCGTCTCCGGCTCCGCCCGCTCCAGCAGGAAGCAGGCCCGCACGACGATCTCCCCCGGCGCCAGCTTCGAGTCGCGGTAGCTGAAGCCGAGCCGACCCGGCTCGCGCCGCTCGCGCCCGCCGGCCGCCGTGAACAGCTCGACCCACTCCAGCGCGCGCCCCAGCTCGCCGCCGTAGGCGTTCGCGTTCATCCGCACCGCGCCCCCCACCGTGCCGGGGATGTTTACCCCGAACTCGATCCCCGAGAGGCCCGCCCGCGCCGACCGCGCCGCCACCGCCGGCAGCCTCGCCCCTCCCCCGCAGACGATTCGCGGCGGTTCGACCTCGATCCGCGCCAGCTCGCCGTCGAGCTTCAGCACCAGCCCGCGCACGCCCTCGTCGGCGATCAGCAGGTTCGAGCCCGAGCCCACGACCGCCACCGCGAGCTTTTCCTCGAACGCCCACGCCAGCAGCCGCCCCAGCTCGGCCTCCGTGCTCGCGCGCGCGAAGAACTCCGCCGCGCCCCCCGTCTTCACGGTCGACAGGCGCGCCAGCGGGTAGCCCTCCCGCACCGGCTCCGGCCTCATCGCGCGCCCACCAGCTCCGGCCCCAGGCGGTCCACGTCGCCCGCCCCCATCACCACGCACACCTCGCCCGCCCGCAGCAGCCCGCCCAGCACCGCGGCGGCGTCCTCGATCCGCGGCAGCCAGTAGACCGGCCTGCCCGCCGCCGCGTCCGCCGCCGCCTCCGCGATCAGCAGCCCGCTCACGCCGGGGTGATCCTCCGCGCGCTCGCGGGCCGGGTAGACGTCCAGCACCACGACCGCGTCCGCACGCGCCAGCGCCGCCCCGAACTCCCGCGCCAGCAGCGCCGTGCGCGAGTACAGGTGCGGCTGGAACGCCGCCACCAAGCGCCTGTGCTCGAGCGTGCGCGCGGCGTCCAGCGTCGCCGCCACCTCCGTCGGGTGGTGGGCGTAGTCGTCGTAGACGCTCGCCCCGCCCGCGCTGCGGCCCAGGAGCTGGAAGCGCCGCCCCGCGCCGTGAAAGTCCTCAAGCCCCTTGATCGCCCGCTCGGGGTCCGCCCCCGCCAGCCGCGCCGCCTCGAGCGCCGCCGCGGCGTCCAGGGCGTTGTGCGCCCCCGGCACCGCCAGGCGCACCTCGTGCCCGCGCCAGTCAAAGCGCGCGCCCTCCGCCGTCAGCACCGGCGACGGCACGTCGTAGGGCACCGGCTCGGGGCCCTGCCCACGCCCCGCCGCGGGCGCCAGCTCCAGCAGCTCGGGCCGGTCCCAGACGACGACCGCGCTCCGCGCCAGCGCCGCGAACCGCGCGAACGCCTCGCGCAGCTCGGCCAGCGAGGCGAACGTCGCGTGGTGGTCCAGCTCGGCGTTCGTCAGCACCGCCACCTCGACGCTCAGGCTCAGCATCGAGCGGTCGGACTCGTCCGCCTCCACCACCAGCCATTCGCCCGTCTCGCTCCAGTGCGCGTTCGCGAGCCCGCCGCCGATCGGCGCCCCGATCAGCCAGCCGGGGTCCAGGCCCGCGGCGCGCAGCGCGTGCACCACCATCGAGGAGGTCGTCGTCTTGCCGTGCGTGCCCGCCACCGCGATCGTGCGGCGCAGCGCCGACAGCTCGCCCAGCAGCTCGGCGCGCGGGCGCTCCGCCAGGCCGCGCTCGCGCGCCGCCGCGCGCTCGGGGTTCTCCGCCGGGACCGCCGAGGAGTAGAACAGCTCGACCTCCGCGCCCTCCGGGACGTTCGTGGCGTCGTGGCCGATCCGCGCCTGCGCCAGCACCCCGTCCTCGCGCAGCCGCTCCAGGTAGGGGCTCTCGGCCCCGTCGGAGCCGCTGACCTCCGCCCCCAGCGCATGCGCCGCGCGCGCGTAGGCGCTCATCCCCGCGCCGCCCACGCCCACGAAGTGCATCCGCCGGCCCTGCCACGGGCGCCGCTCCGGGGCGCTCATCCGCGCGCGGCCTCCAGCAGCTCCCGGGCCACCTCGCGCGCCGCCTGCGGGCGCGCCAGCGAGCGCGAGGCCGCCGCCATCGCCGCCAGCGCCGTGCGGTCCGCCAGCAGCTCCGCCACCTGCCGCGCCAGGCGCGCCGCCGTCAGCTCGCCGTCCGCGATCACCACCGCCGCGCCGCCATCCGCCATCCAGCGCGCGTTCGCGCTCTGGTGGTCGCCCGCCGCGTGCGGATAGGGCACCAGCACCGCGGGCACTCCATGCGCCGCGATCTCGAACACCGAGCCGCCCGCACGCGCCACCGCCAGGTCCGCCGCCGCCAGCGCGTCCGCGAACTCGGGCTCATCCAGGTACTCGCGCAGGTCATAGCCCCGCGGCAGCTCGCGCGCCCGCAGCTCCTCGTAGTCGCGCCGCCCCGAGATGTGCAGCACGTGGAAGGTGCTGCCCGCGAACCCCTCCGCCGCCGCGCGATTGATCGAGCGTGCGCCCAGCGAGCCGCCGAACACCAGCACGCACGTCTCCTCCGCGCCGATGCCCAGGCGCTCGCGCGCCGCCACGGGCTCGCGCTCGTGCAGCGGGATCGGCCTGCCCGTCACGCGGTAGCGCGGCCCCTCGCGCCCCGGCAGCGGGAACGACAGGCACACGCGCTTCGCGAACGGCGCCATCAGGCGGTTCGTCAGGCCCAGATGGCTGTCGGCCTCCGTCAGCACCAGCGGGATCCGCAGCGAGATCGCCGCCAGCGCCACGGGGCCCGCCACGTAGCCACCGCCGCCCATCACCGCATCCGGCTTCAGGCGCCGCAACAACCGTCGCGCCCGCGGCACCGCCAAGGCCGCCCGCAGCAGCGCCCGCAGCGCCTTCAGCGGGTTGCGCCGGTGCAGGCCCTCGACCGAGATCGTGTGCAGCGGGAAGCCCGCCGCCGGCACCAGCCGCGCCTCGGCGCGGGCGCCGCCGACGAACTCGACCTCCGCGCCCTCAGCCCGCAGCGCGGCGGCGACCGCGAGCGCCGGCACCACGTGCCCCGCCGTGCCGCCCGCCGCGATCACGATCTTCTTCGTCTCGCTCACGGTCCCATCGTGCCGGTTCCCTCGCCCGTGCGTCGGCAGCGCCCCGGCGCGGGGTGCCCACCGCGCGCACGTGCGCCGTGCCGCCGGAGGCCACGTTCAGCAGCATTCCCATCCCCGCCAGCATCACGATCAGGCTGCTGGAGCCGTAGGAGACGAACGGCAGCGGCACGCCCGTCAGCGGCGCGAGGCCCAGCACCGCGAACACGTTCAGCAGCGCCTGGCTGACGATCAGCGCCGTCACCCCCACCGCGATCAGCGCGCTCTGCAGGCTGCGGGCGCCCCGCGCGGCACGCAGGCCCGCATACGCGATCAGGCCGTAGAGGAACAGCAGCGCGCAGACGCCCACCGCCCCCAGCTCCTCGGCGATCACCGCCAGGATGAAGTCCGTCGGCGCCTCCGGCAGGTAGAAGATCTTCTGCACCGACTCGCCCGGCCCGACGCCGAACAGCCCGCCCGAGCCGATCGCGATCTGCCCCTGCACCGCCTGAAAGCCGCTGCCGGAGGCGTGCGCCCAGGGATCGAGGAACGAGGTCAGGCGGGCGCGCGCGTACGGTTTCACCAGCGCGTACATCACCACCGCCGCGAACGCGCAGCCACAGACGATCGCGAGGTTGCGCATCGGGATCCCCGCCGCCACCAGCAGCGAGATCGTGATGAACGAGATCACCATCGCCGTGCCCAGGTCCGGCTGCGTGACGACCAGCAGGATCGCGCAGCCCACGACGACCAGCAGCGGCCGCGACAGGGCGCGCAGGTCGTGCACGCGCTGCGGCCGCTTCGCCAGCAGCGTCGCGCCGTACAGGACCAGCGCGATCTTCATCAGCTCGGAGGGCTGGAACTGCAACGGCCCCGCGCCCAGCCAGCGTTTCGCGCCGTTGACGCTGACGCCGACGTGCGGCACGTGGACCGCCAGCACCAGCACGAACGAGATCGCCAGCAGCGGCCCCGTGAACGCCTGAGCTTTGCTGACCCCGTCGCGCGCCAGCACCCGCATCAGCACCAGCCCGATCGCGCCGTAGATCAGGTACTTCACGAGGTAGCCGCTGCCGTTGCCGTGGCCCTGCAGGAGCGACGTCGCCGAGGAGGCGCTGTAGACCATCACCGCGCCGAACGCCAGCAGGCACAACGTCGCCGTGATCAGGATCCGCTGCTCCAGCGGCTGGGACGCCGGCTTCGCCCGCTTGCCGCGGCCGCGCTTGCCCCCGCGCAGGGGTCCAGCCGCCCCTTGGGGACCGGCGCTCCGTGCCGCCGCTGATGGCATTGGAGCTGACTTCGCTGCGTTTCGCGCTAACCCTGCAATTTTTCTGTCAGCTCGCGAAAGCGCTCGCCGCGGGCTTCGAAGTCAGCGAACTGGTCGAAGCTCGCGCAGGCCGGCGAAAGCAGCACGACCGGCCCATCCGTGCCGCCCGCCGCGCCCCCGCGCGCGCCGGGGTCGCCCGCCAGCTGCAGGCGCGCCGCCGCCAGCGCCCGCTCCAGATCGCCGCACTCCAGCACCGGCGGCGCCACGTTGCCCAGCGCCGCCGCCAGCGCCGGGGCGTCTTCGCCGATCAGGTACACCCCCGCGCAGGCGCGCTGCACCGGCTCGCGCAGGGCCGTGAAGTCCTGGCCCTTGCCCTGGCCGCCCAGGATCAGGTGCAGCGGGCGCCCCGCGAACGCCTCCAGCGCCACCAGCGTGCTCGCGACGTTCGTCGCCTTCGAGTCGTTCACGTACAGCACCCCGTCGCGCTCGGCCACCTCCTCCAGGCGGTGCGCCACGCCCGGGAACGATTCGAGACCCGCGCGCACCGCCCCGGGGTCGAGGCCGCGCGCCAGGCAGACCGCCGCCGCCGCCATCGCGTTCTCGACGTTGTGGCGCCCGCGCAGGCGCATCTGCGCCAGTGCGATCAGCGACCTGCCCTGCCACCACAGCTGCCCGTCCAGCTCGAACAGCGCCGCCGCGGAGTCCCAACCGAACTCGACCCGTCGCGCCCGGCCCGGGGGGCCATCGGCGGGCAGCATGCCCGCGGGCTCCTCCCCCACCGCCTCCGCCGCCCAGGCGAGCCGCTCGCGCAGGTCCGAAGGCAGCACCGCCACGTCGTCCTCGCCCTGGCGGCTGAACAGCTCCAGCTTCGCGGCCGCGTAGGCACGCAGCGTGCCGTGGCGGTCGAGGTGATCCGGCGTGATGTTCAGCAGCACCGCCGCCTCCGGCGCGAACCGGAGCGTGTCTTCGAGCTGGAACGAAGAGGCCTCGCAGACGACGGTCGCCCCGTCGTCGAGCTCGCCCACCAGCGAGCTGAGCGCCGTGCCGACGTTGCCCGCCACCGCGACCGCCAGCCCCGCCTCGCGGTGGATGTGGCCGATCAGCTCCACCGTCGTCGTCTTGCCGTTCGTGCCCGTCACCGCGACGAACTCGTTCCCCAGCAGGCGCCAGGCCAGCTCCAGCTCGCCCATCACCGTCATCCCGCGCTCGCGCGCCGCGACGATCGCCGGGGCGCTCGCAGGCACGCCGGGGCTCTTAACCACCGCGCCCACGCGATCCAGCAAGGCGACCCCGAGCGGATCTTCCAGATGAAGATCCACATCCTCACCCGCGAGCGCCGAAGCTCCCGGCGGCGAGCCTGCGTCGAGCCCGATCACCTGCTCCCCTCTCGCGCGCAGCGCCAGCGCCGCCGCGACGCCCGAGCGCGCGAGGCCCACGACCAGATAGGGGCCGGCCGGGATCGCCGGGCGCGGCTTCACGCCTGCGGGGTACGTCGGCCGGCGCTCAACTGATGCTCTGCCGGTAGATCGTGAAGCCGATCGCGCAGCAGATCGCCGCGACGATCCAGAAGCGCAGGATGATCTTCGTCTCAGACCACGCCCGCAGCTCGAAGTGGTGATGGATCGGCGCCATCAGGAAGACGCGTTTGCGCGTCGTCTGGAAGGAGATCACCTGGATCAGCACCGACAGCGCCTCGATCACGAAGATCCCGCCCAGCAGGATCAGCAGCAGCTCCGTCTTCGTCATCACCGCGAGCCCCGCGATCGCTCCGCCGAGCCCCAGCGAGCCGGTGTCGCCCATGAAGATCGTCGCCGGAAAGGCGTTGAACCAGAGAAAGCCGATGCAGCCGCCCACCAGGCAGCCCGCCAGCATCGCCAGGTCGTTCTCGCCCGTGATGAACGTGATCCCGATGTAGGCCAGCAGCACGATCGCCGCGCAGCCCGCCGCCAGCCCGTCGAGGCCGTCGGTGAGGTTCACGGCGCTGGTCGTGCCCGCCACGACCAGGTAGATCAGCAGCGGATAGGCGACGCCCAGGTCGATCTGGTAGTCGACGAAGCGCAGCCGCAGCGTCGGCGCGAGGTGCGCCTCGTGCTGGGCGATCCACCACAGCCCCAGCGAGATCGCGATCGTCACGCCGAGCTTCGTGCGGCCGCGCAGGCCCAGCGAGCGGCGCTTGACCAGCTTCATGTAGTCGTCGGCGAAGCCCAGCAGCGCGCAGGCGATCATCGCCCCGAACACGCCCACCGAGCGCCAGTCGTAGTTGCTCAGGATCAGGAACGGGACCGAGACCGCCAGGAAGATGATGATCCCCCCCATCGTCGGCGTGCCCGCCTTCTGGTGGTGGCCCTCCGGGCCGTCCTCGCGGATGTGCTGGCCGAACTCGCGCTCGCGCAGGAACTCGATGAAGCGCGGGCTCAGGAACAGGCAGATCAACAGCGCGGCGGTGCCGCCGAACAGGATTCGGCCCATCAGCCCTCCCGCGCCGCGCCCAGCGCCTCGGCCACGCGCTCGAGGCCCACGCCGCGCGAGGCCTTCACCAGCACTGTGTCCCCGGCTTCGAGCAGCGTCGCCAGCAGCTCCGCCGCCGCCGGGGCGTCCGCCACCGCGTAGGACTCGCCCTCGAACTCCGCGCGCATCTCCGCCGCCAGTGGGCCGACCGTCAGCAGCAGGTCGAGCCCCTGCTCCGCCGCGTGCAGTCCCACCTCGCGGTGCAGGCGCGCCGAGTCCGGGCCCAGCTCCAGCATGTCGCCCAGCACCGCCACGCGACGCGCCGGCGCCGTCTGCGCCAGGTCGTCGATCGCCGCGCGCATCGACATCGGGTTCGCGTTGTAGCAGTCGTTGATCAGGACCACCCCGTCCGCCAGCTCCAGGCGTTCGCCGCGCAGCGAGGAGAAGCGCACGTGCAGCGGGCCGCCGGGCTCGACGCCCAGCGCCAGCGCCGCCGCCGTGGCCGCCAGCAGGTTGCGCAGGTTGTGCGCCTGACCGAAAGACGGCTGTAGCCGAAGCTCGCGCCCATGCGCCCGAATCAGAACGCCTCCGTCGGACATGACCTGCGCGAGCGTCACGTCCGCGCGCTCGCCGAACGTGATCGCTTTCAGCTCGGAGCGCAGGTGCGGCGCCAGCAGCGGGTCCTCCGCCGGGACCACCACCGTGCTGCCGGGGGCCATGCCCGCGATCAGCTCCGCCTTCGCCGCCGCGATCGCCTCAAGCGAGCCCAGCAGCTCCAGGTGCACCGGGCCGACGTTCACGATCACGCCCACGTCCGGCTCCGCGATCGCCGTCAGCTCCGCGATCTGCCCCGCGCCGCGCATCGCCATCTCCAGCACTACGGCCTCCGTGCCGGGAGGCACGGAGAGCAGCGTCAACGGCAGCCCGATCTCCGTGTTGTGGTTCTGCGGGCTCGCCACCGTGCGCTTCTGCGAGCCCAGCAGCGCCGCGAGTATGTCCTTCGTCGAGGTCTTGCCCGTCGAGCCCGTGATCCCCACCACCTTCGCGCCCGCCGCGCCCAGCTCCCGGCGCCAGGCGTTCGCCAGCGCCTGCAGCGAGGCCAGCGGGTCCTCGTGCGCCAGCACCGCCCCCGGCAGGCCGTCCTGGGCGGCGATCGCCGCGACCGCCGCCGCGTGCGCCGGCGCCACCAGCACGCCCCACGCCCCGGCGCGGAGCGCGTCCGCCGCGTGCGCGCCGCCGTCGGTGGACTGGCCGCGCAGGCCCACGAACAGATCGCCCTCGGCGACCGTGCGCGAGTCGATCGCCGCGCGCAGCGGGCCTTGCACAGAGGCACCGGCTGGCGGAGCCGCACCCGCGAGCTCGGCGCCCGCGGCGGCGGCGAGCCGCTGGGCATCCCAGTCCCTCACGCGCCAGCCCCCGCGCGCACGCGCAGCGCCTTGCGCGCGACGGTCGCGTCGTCGAACGGCACCTTGCGCCCGCCCGCGAACTCCTGCCCCTGCTCGTGTCCCTTGCCCGCGATCACCAGCACGTCCCCCGCGCGCGCGGCGCCGATCGCCTCGTCGATCGCGATCGCCCGATCGGCGACCGTGCGCACGCGCTGCATCGCCGCCGCGCCCGGCGCGCCGTTCGCGCCCGCCTCGGCGTTGGCGCCCGCCTCGGCGTTCGTGCCCGCCACCCGCGCGACCCCGGCCATGATCTCGGCGATGATCTGCTCGGGCTCCTCGGAGCGGGGGTTGTCGGAGGTGACGATCGTCAGGTCGGCCAGCCGCGCGGAGATCTCGCCCATCAGCGGGCGCTTGCCGCGGTCGCGATCGCCCCCGGCGCCGAACACGCACAGCACCCGTCCCGGCGACCGCCCCGCGGCGTCGTCCGAGTCGGCCCGCACGAGCGTGCGCGCCGCGTCGAGCACGTTCTCCAGCGAGTCGGGCGTGTGCGCGTAGTCGACCAGCACCGCGAAGTCCTGCCCCTCCTCGACGGGCTCGAAGCGGCCCGGGACGTGCACGCCGCGCTCCAGCGCCGCCAGCAGCGCGTCGAGCTCGCCGCCCAGCGCGCGCGCCGCCGCCAGCGCGCCCAGCGCGTTCGCGACGTTGAAGCGGCCCGGCATCGGCAGGCGCACCTCGCGCTCCTCCTCGCCCTCGGGCGTGCGCAACCGGAACGCACAGCCCGCGAAGTCGCAGCGCAGCTCGGTCGCGAGATAGTCGGCCTCGAGGGCCTTGCCCGCGCGCGCCGTCGGCTCGCCGCCGGGCGTATCGCCGCCGGGTGGCCCCGGTTCGACGGCGAACGTCACCGCCCCGGGGACTTCGCCCGCGAGCCGTCTGCCGTAGGCGTCGCCCACGTTGATGACGCTCGTGCCTGGCCGATGCTCGGCGAACAGCCTGCGCTTCGCGAGGAAGTAGTCCTCCATCGTCTCGTGGAAGTCGAGGTGGTCCTGGGTGAGGTTGGTGAAGATCGCCACGGCGAAGCGCGTGGCGTCGACGCGCCCCAGCTCCAGCGCGTGCGAGGAGGCCTCGATGGCGCAGGCGCGGTCGCCGCCGTCGAGCATCTCCCGGAACGTCCGTTGCAAATCGATCGCCTCGGGTGTCGTGCGCGCGACCTCGCGCTCCTGGCCGCCGACGAAGGAGGTGACGGTGCCGAGCAGCCCGCACTGCGTCCCGGTGGCTTCGAGCAGCGCACGCACGAGATAGGCGGTGGTGGTCTTGCCGTTCGTGCCGGTCACGCCGACGACCCGCAGCTGCGCGGTGGGGTCGCCGAAGAAGCGCGCCGCCAGCGGCGCCATCGCCGCGCGCACGGAGGGCACCGGCAGTTCGGGGACGCCAAGGCCGAGCGGGCGCTCCACGACGAGCGCCGCCGCCCCGGCGGCGAGCGCCTGGGGGGCGAACTCGTGCCCGTCGCGCTGGAAGCCGCTGACGCAGAAAAACAGGTCGCCGGGCCGCACCGCGCGGCTGTCGTTGGCCAGGCCGGTGATCTCGGTCTTCAGCGCGGATGCAGCGAGCCCACCGGCGGCGTGATCGCCCAGGCCGGCGGTCAACTCGTCGAGCCTCATCGATCGGATGCTATCCGCGCCGGATGCGGCCGCCGGGCGCGGCGCCGGGGCGGAATGAGGGCCGTTATCGGTTTTTGAGTTGGTGATAGCAATTGCTATCACCGCCTTGAAACCGGGCGCCGCACCGTGAGCCCGCCCCTATTCGGGCGGGATGCGCAAGTAGGGCAACGCGAAGCTCATGATCTGCCCGAAGGCCGGCGCGGCGACGGTGCCGCCGAAGATGGACCCGTTCTCGGGTTCGTCGACGATCACGGCGGCGAGCAGCTTCGGGTGGGCGGCGGGCGCGAAGCCCATGAACGAGGCGACGTAGCGGGTTTTGGAGTATTCGCCGGTTTCCTCGTCGACCTTGCTGGCGGTGCCGGTCTTGCCGGCGAGCTTGTAACCGGGGATCGAGACCTCGCTGGCGGTGCCGCCGGGCGCAAGCACGCCTTCGAGCATCTGCCGCAGCGAGGCGGCGGTGGCGCTGGAGATGACGCGGTGCCCGGCGGGCTCGGGCTGGGGCTCGGAGCCGACCTTGGCGATCACGTGCGGCGGGCGCAGGATGCCGCCGTTGGCGATCGCGGAGTAGGCGGTGGCCATCTGCAGCGGCGTCACGAGCTGGCCCTGCCCGATGGGCAGGTTGCCCATCGAGGAGCCGGAGTACTTGCCGACGGGCAGCACCTGCCCGATTTCCTCGCCGGGCAGCTCGACGCCGGTGCGTTTGCCGAAGCCGAACTTGCTGACCCACTGCGAAAAGTCGTTCTTGCCCTCGCGCGCGCCGATCTCGATCGCGCCGACGTTGCTGGACTGGGCGAGGATCTGCGCGGTGGTCAGGGTCTCGTCGCCGTGTTCGGTGTCGTCGTGGATGGTGCGGTCGGCGACCTGGATCTTGTCGGGTACGAAGAAGCTCGAGGCGGGCGTGACGAGGTTCTGCTGGAGCGCCCCGGCGACGGTCACGGCCTTGAAGGTGGACCCGGGTTCGTAGTCGAAGCTGACGGCCCGGTTCTGGAGCGCTTCGGGCGAGGAGCCCCCGGGGTCGTTGGCGTTTACCTGGGGCCAGTTCGCCATCGCGAGGATCGCGCCGTTGTTGGGGTTCATCACGATGGCGGTGGCGTCTTTCGGGCTGAAAACCCGCCCGACGGCGTCGAGCACTTCTTCGCTGCGCTGCTGGATGTTGGCGTCGAGCGTCAGCGCGATCGGCGTGCCGGGCTCCTCGGGGTGGACTTCGTTGATCGAGACCGGCTGGCCGAGCGCGTCGCTGACGACGTGGCGCTGTCCGGCGTGGCCGTGCAGGAGCGCGTTGCGGGAGTACTCGAGACCGGACAGGCCGTTGCCTTCGGTGCCGACGACGCCCAGCACCTGGGCGGCGAGGTCGCCGCGGGGATAGACGCGGCGCATCACGGGCTTGCCTTCGATCCCGGCGATTTTCATGGCCATGATCGCGTGCGCCTGCTTGGCGGGCAGCGCGCGCGCCAGGTAGACGAAGCCGCTGCGCTGCGAGAGCAGCCGCAGGACCTCGTCCTGCGGTTTACCCAGGAACGGCGCGATCCGCTGGGCGGTCTGCAGCGGGTTCTTGACGAGGTACGGCGTCGCGGAAAGGTCCTGCGCGGGCTCGGACACGGCGAGGTCGACGCCGTTGCGGTCGGTGATTGTGCCGCGCTGGGCGGGCACGGCTTCGTAGGTGAGCTGCTGCGTGGCGGCCGCTTTGCGCAGGCTCCCGCCCTCGAGCGCGCCGAGGTACAGCGTGCGCCCGCCGGCGAGGATCAGCAGGACGAAGAACAGCCCGAAGAGCCCGCCGATCCGGCGCTGGACGATCGTCACCGGCTATTCACCCGCCGTGGTCCCGCCTGACGGTTCGGCTTCACCGGAGCCGGCCGCTTCGCTCGACGCCGCGGCTTCGGTCGAGGAGCCGGATTCCGATTCGGAGGAGGCTTCGCTGGATCCGCCGGCTTCCCCGGATGAGGAGGATGAAGCTCCGGCGGCTTCGCCGCCTTCGCCTGAGACTTCCGATTCGCTGGATTCTTCGCCGCTGGTGGAGGACGAAGCCGCTTCCGCGGCGGCGGCTTCGCGTGCCTGCGCCTGCGCCTTCGCGCTGCTGGCGAGCGCCGCGGCGGCCTTGGCGACGTCGCCGTGGCCGCCGGCGGTCAGGAAGCGCAGCGCGCCCACGGGCGCGAGCGTCATCCCGAGCTTCTTGGCGCGCGCCTGCACCCGGGTGCCGGCGGCGAGTTCGGAGTTTTCGATGCTGAGGGCGGCGTTCTCGCGCTGCAGCGTCGCCTCGTGCTCGAGCGCGCGCCCGATGCCGCCGTTCAGCTCGAGCAGGCCGAGCTGCAAGGTGACGATGCCGATCAGCGCGAAGGCCACGAGCCCGATCCACACGCGGCCGCGGATCAGACGGTCGAGCAGGCGGTGCTGGGACAGGCTCTCCAGCGCGGCGAGCAGGCCAAGGACGAGGCCGGGCTGCGCGGTCGTCGTCGCGGCGCGGGCCCGGGGCGGGACCGTGGCCGGCCGCAACGGCCCCGAGAGGCGGCGCGGACGGCTCGGCGCGCGGCGCGGCCTGACGGCGGCGCCCGAGCTTGCGGCCGTCGCGGCGGCGGGCGGGGTCATGGCGTGCCTCCTTGCTCCTCGTCGCTCAACTTCCTTGCTGCGCGAAGCCGCGCGGAGGCGGCGCGCGGGTTGCGCTCGAGCTCCTCGGCGGCGGGCGCGATCGAGCGCCGCGACAGCAGCGCCGCCTCAGGCTCACGGCCGCAGGCGCAGACGGGCAGGTCCGGCGGGCACACGCAGCCCTGGGCACGGGCGGCGAGGAAGCGCTTGACGCGCCTGTCCTCCAGCGAGTGGAAGGAGATGCCGGCGAGCACGCCGCCCTCGCGCAGCAGGCCCCACGCGAGCGGCAGCGCACGGTCCAGCTGCTCCAGCTCGTCGTTGACGGCGATCCTCAGGGCCTGGAAGGAGCGCTTGGCGGGGTGCCCGCCGGCGAAGCGCGCGGGCGCGGGGATCGCGGAGTTGATGGCCTCGACGAGCTGCAGCGTCGTCTCGATCGGGGCCTGGGCGCGCCGCCGGACGATCGCGCGGGCGATCGCGCCGGCGTGCCGCTCCTCGCCGAAGTCGCGCAGCGTGCGCGCGAGCCGGCGCTCGTCCCAGTCGGCGACGACCTCGCGCGCGCTCAGCTCCTGGCCGGGGTCCATGCGCATGTCGAGCGGGGCCTCGTAGGAGTAGGAGAAACCGCGCTCCCGTGCGTCTACCTGCATCGAGGACATACCCAGGTCGAAATACGCCGCGTCGGCACGCACCCCTTCGCGCGCGAGCAGCTCCAGCGCCTCGGCGTAACCGGCGCGGATGAAGCGGGCCGAGCACGGGAGCTCGGCGGCGAGCTTCGCGAAGCGCCGTTCGGCGAGCGGGTCGCGGTCGATCGCGATCAGCGTGCCGGTGGGCCCGAGCTGGGAGGCGACGAGCCGCGCGTGGCCGCCGTCGCCGAAGGTGCAGTCGATCGCGGTCTGCCCGGGCTGCGGGTCCAGCAGCTCCAGCAACTCGTCGGCGAGCACGGGCACGTGGCCGAGCTGGGCCTGCCCGGCGCGGGCGCCGGCAGCCGGCGCGTCGCAGCGCGCGCCGCGCGCCGCGGCGGCGGACCGGCCGCGGGCCGGGCCTCGTCTGGATCGTTTCATCTCAAGCAGTGTCATCTACCTGCGCCGTTATCTCGGCCACGCCGCTGAGCAGCGTGGGCCGGTGCTCGTCCCAGCGATCCCTGCTCCACAGCTCCAGGCGATCGCCGGCCCCGACGACGATCACCTCCTTGCGCAGCTGCGCGTGCTCGAGCAGGAAGCCCGGGACCATGATCCGCCCCGCGGCGTCGAGGTCCGCGTCCTGCGAGCTGCCGTAGAAGAAGCGCTCCAGCTCGCTGAGGCGCGGCGACAGCGGCGGCAGCTCCGCGAGCGCGCGCCGGCTGTAGCGGTCGTACTCCTCCGGGTGCCAGACGCCGACGCATGGCTTCAGGTCGACGGGCATCGCGAGCACCACCCCCTCCGCGAGCGCGGCGCGATAGCGCGCGGGGACCGTGAGGCGGTTCTTCGCATCGAGTGAGTGGTCGAACGTGCCACGAAAGGGGGCCACTTGGAGAGCTCCGAAATCGAATACCGAGCCGAGGTGGAGGAGTGGGAGGAGCCCCTCCACCCCGGCTCGCTGGCGCGAACATACCCCACTTCCTCCCACAACGCAACCCTAATTGCACATTTTCTCCCACCCTTCAGTCCCAACGCGCTCCGATCTGGGAAAACGCCTGCTCAGGCGGGACTTTCGTCGCGGCGCCCAAAACGCCCCCGTGAGCGCGGACACTGCAAGCGGCCATGCAAACCGGACGGCTGAGCGCGAGCTTGCAGAGGCCCGGGCCCTGCCCGGCGCGCTCCTCCGCCCCGCCGGCCGCGTTTCTCGGCGCAGGCGGTGCCGGCGGAGTACGTGTGGCCGGCGACATGCGGCCAGCAGGCGTCGCGAGCCCGCCACGCCAGCCGGTACGATCGCGCGATGTCCCGGACGCTGAGGGTTGCGGCGCCGTTCGTGCTGCTCGCGGTGGTCGCCGCCCTGCTGGCCGGCTGCGGCTCGAGCGCGACGGGAAGCTCCCGCGACCCGGCGGAAGCGGTCCCGGCCTCGGCGGCGCTGTACGCAGGCGCCGTCGTGCGGCCGCAGGGCTCGCTCCAGGAGGCGGCGCGAGTCGCGGGCCGCAAGCTGACCCATCAGGCCAACCCCTACCTGCGCCTGCTTGGCGCGCTCCAGACTCCCGGCGCGGGCCGGCTCGACTTCGACCGCGACGTCGCGCCGTGGCTGGGGCCGAAGGCGGGGGCGTTCCTGGGATCGGGCGCCGAAGCGAGCGAAGCGGCGGTGTCGCGGGTGCTGAACCTGGTCGTGCAGGCACTGCTGGGCCGCGGCGCCGGCGGCTTCCCGTTCGCGGCGCACTCGCTCGACGGCGCGGTGGTGCTGGACACGCGCGACTCGGCGAAGGCGCGCTCGTTCGTGCAGACGCTGGCGAAGCGGGCCGGGGCGCACGGGGCCGGCTACCGCGGCGTCGCCTACCAGGTGGCGAACGGGATCGCGTTCGCGCTGGTGTCGCGGCTGGTGGTGATCGGCACCGAGCCGGCGCTGCACGAGGTGATCGACACCGTTTCGGGCGGCGGGCTCTCGCTGGCGCACTCGCCCGGCTACGCGAAGCTCCAGTCGGCCGCCCCGGGCGGCACGCTGGCGCACCTCTACGCGAATCCCGGCGCCCTCAGCGAAGCGACGGGCAAGCTCGGCGCGAAGGGCTCGGGCTCGGCGCTCTCGCTGCTGGCGGGCCAGCGCCTGCTGAACGCCTCGCTGGTGCCCTCGAAGTCCTCGTTCGCGCTCGACGTCGACGCCGTGGCGCCGGAAGGCGGGGGCTCATCGGGCGGGCTGGTCGCCCCGAGCCCGCAGGCTGCGCAGGCGCTCGGCGAGCTGCCGGGCGAATCGTGGCTGGCGATCGGGCTGGGCGACCTCGGCAAGACGCTGGCCGCGAACCCGAAGGCGCTCCAGGGGCTGTCCTCGCTCGGCGGCCTGCTGACGGGATCGGGCTCGGCGCCGGCGACGGGGCTGAGCGTCACCGCGATCGTGGAAGGGCTGCTGAAGCCCCTGACGGTGCTCGGGGCCGATCCCGCGGAGACCAAGCGCGACTTCGCGAGCTGGATGGGCCCGACGGCGATCTTCACCTCGGGCAGCGGGCTGCTGGAACTGCGCGGCGGCGTCGTGATCGACTCGACCGACCCCGGGCGCTCGCGGGCGGCGGTGGCGAAGATGGGCGAGCTGCTGCGCGCCGGGGGCGGCTCGGTCGAACGCGCAAAGATCTCGGGCACCGACGCGGCGATGCTCGTGCACGTCAGCGGCCTGCCGGTCGAGCTGGCGATCGCCGACGGGCGCGACGCGGGCGGCGCGACGAAGTTCGTGATCGGCATCGGCGAACAGTCGGTGGAAGCGGCGCTCAGGCCGTCGAGCACGCTGTCGGGCTCCGCTTCCTATGGCACCTCCGCCGCGGCGCTGGGCCAGGGCTTCGAACCGAGCCTGATCGTCGAATTCCCGACGCTGCTGGGGCTGCTTGAAGGCGTGGGCCTCAGCGAAGACCCCACCGTCTCGCCGTTCGTGCCCTACCTGCGGACGCTGGGCACGCTCTCCGGCGGCGGCAAGGACCTCGGGGGCGGAATCGAGCGCTACCGGCTCGTGCTGGGATTGGGCGAAAGCGGCTAGCTGTAGTTCCTAAGCACGTTCGTCAGTAGACATCCGGGCCTCCTTGAAGGCTGGGCGGTGCTGAAGCCCCCAGACCCAAGGAGGACACCGGATGAAGCTC
>Ga0335072_10006623_pt1 | contig 16924 bp, 9 predicted proteins | sample Lox_Sample_21_FD_206725 | JGI IMG/M metagenome (GOLD analysis project Ga0335072, IMG submission 206725) | Soil microbial communities from Loxahatchee National Wildlife Refuge, Florida, United States - Lox_Sample_2.1 | ecosystem: Environmental > Terrestrial > Soil > Wetlands | place: USA: Florida...
ACGGTGAACGGGGCCAAGGCCTGGATCGCGCTGCCCGGCGGGTTCCAGATCGAGCCTTCTGAGTTCGCCAAGCTCGCGCTGGTGCTGTCCACGGCGACCCTGGTGTCACGGCGTCCCACGATCGCCGGGACCGGTGGCCGGGCGCGCGTCGGGCGGCCGGGGATCTCCTCGGTGCTCTGGGCCGGGCTGGCCGCGCTGCCGCTGGTGGGGCTGGTGGCCATCGAGCCCGCCCTGGGCGTCACGATGGTCCTGGTGTTCGCGTTCTCCGGGATGGTCGTGGTGTCCGGACTGCGGCTTGAGTGGATCGTCGGGGCGCTGCTTGCCTCGGCGGTCGCGGTGTACGCCGGCATCTCGATGCACCTGATGAAGGGCTACCAGGTAACTCGGCTGACCGCCTTCCTGCACCCGCAGCAGGACCTGGCCGGAGCGGGCTACAACCTGATTCAGGCCAAGACGGCCATCGGGTCGGGCGGGATGCTCGGCGCCGGGCTGTTCCACGGCTCGTTCATCGGCAACAACTATGTCCCCTCCCAGCAGACCGACTTCATCTTCACCGTGGTGGGGGAGGAGTTCGGCTTCGTCGGCTGCGCGGTCGTCATCGGCCTGCTGACCGTGCTGATCGTCCGGGCCGTCCGGATCGCCTTCGTGACCGATGACCTGTTCGGCATGCTGGTCGCGTCCGGCATCGCCTGCTGGTTCATCTTCCAGACGTTCGTCAACGTGGGCATGACGATCGGGCTGGCCCCCATCACCGGCCTGCCCCTGCCGTTCGTGTCCTACGGTGGGTCGGCGATCTTCGCCGACATGATCGCGGTCGGCCTGCTGCAGTCCGTCCGGCGGCACCACTCGGTATTTGAGTGAGTACTCGCCCTCAACCGGATGCCGCTCGTTTCGAGGAGCGCCCACTTCGCTCCCCTGAGTATTCTGGTTGGATGCCTGTCGAGTCTGTCTTCCCGCGTCTGGAGCCGCTGCTCCCGCTGGTCCGCAAGCCCGTCCAGTACGTTGGCGGCGAGGTCAACGCGGTCGTCAAGGACTGGGACGCAACCGACGTGCGGTGGGCGCTGCTCTACCCGGACGCCTACGAGGTCGGGCTGCCCAACCAGGGCCTGGCGATCTTGTATGAGGTGCTTAACGAGCAGGAGGGCGTGCTCGCCGAGCGGGTCTACAGCGTCTGGCCGGACATGGAAGCGCTGATGCGCAGTTCAGGAGTGCCGCAGTTCACCGTGGACGCGCACCGGCCGGTCGGCTCGTTCGACCTGCTTGGCGTCAGCTTCTCGACCGAGCTCGGGTACACGAACCTGCTGACCACCCTGGACCTGGCCGGGATTCCGCTGCTGGCCGCGGACCGGTCCATCACCGACCCGGTAGTCGTCGGGGGCGGGCACGCGGCCTTCAACCCCGAGCCGATCGCTGACTTCCTTGACGCGGTCGTGATCGGTGACGGCGAGGAAGCGACGCTGCTCATTACCTCGCTGGTCCGCTCGTGGAAGCAGGCGGGCTGCCCAGGCGGCCGGGACGGGCTGCTGCTGTCCCTGGCCGGCACCGGCTCGGTGTACGTGCCGCGCTTCTACGACGTCTCCTACCAACCCGACGGGCGGATCGCCGCCATCGCGCCGAACCGGCCTGGCGTGCCCCGCTCGGTCCGCAAGCACACGCTGATGGACCTGGACGCCTGGCCCTACCCGAAGGCCCCGGTCGTGCCGGTCGCCGAGACCGTGCACGAGCGGTTCAGCGTCGAGATCTTCCGCGGTTGCACCCGCGGCTGCCGGTTCTGCCAGGCCGGGATGATCACCCGCCCGGTGCGCGAGCGGTCGATCACCACGGTCGGCGCGATGGTCGCCGCCGGCGTAGCCGCCACCGGGTTCGCCGAGGTCGGGCTGCTCTCGTTGTCCAGCGCCGACCACAGCGAGATCAACGAGATCGCCGTCGACCTGGCCGACTGCTACGAGGGGACCAACACCGGCCTCTCGCTCCCGTCCACCCGGGTCGACGCGTTCAACATCACGCTGGCCGACGAGCTGTCCCGCAACGGGCGGCGGTCTGGGCTGACGTTCGCCCCCGAGGGCGGCTCGGAGCGGATGCGCAAGGTCATCAACAAGATGGTCACCGAGGACGACCTCATCAGGACCGTGTCGACCGCGTACTCATCGGGCTGGCGGCAGGTCAAGCTCTACTTCATGTGCGGGCTGCCGACCGAGACCGACGAGGACGTGCTGGCCATCGCCGCGCTGGCCCGGCGGGTCATCGAGGCGGGACGGACCGTGAGCGGCCGCAAGGACATCCGCTGCACGGTGTCGATCGGCGGGTTCGTCCCCAAGCCGCACACGCCCTTCCAGTGGGCCGCCCAGTGCGAGCCGTCGGTCGTGGACAGCCGCCTGAAGGCCCTGGGGTCGGCCCTGCGCTCCGACCGGACCTATGGCCGGTCGATCGGGTTCCGCTACCACGAGGGGGAGCCGGCCCTCATCGAGGGGCTGATGGCCCGGGGCGACCGGCGCGTCGGGGCCGTCGTCCTGGCCGCCTGGCGCGACGGTGCCCGGTTCGACGGGTGGAATGAGTACTTCTCGTTCGAGCGCTGGGCCACGGCCTGCTCGACCGCGTTGGCCGACACACCAGTCGACCTGGCTTGGTACACTACGCGAGAGCGCGACTACGATGAGGTACTGCCCTGGGATCACCTGGACTCCGGCCTGGACCGCGACTGGCTCTGGCAGGACTGGCAGTCAGCCGTAGCGCCTGACGGAGCCGGCGAGGTGGAAGACTGCCGGTGGACTCCGTGTTATGAGTGTGGGGCCTGTTCCGCGATGGGTACACACATCCAGGTGGGGCCGACCGGCGAACGGATTGACCCGGCTCGGATGCTGCCAGTGCTGTCCGTGACGGGCAGTGTTGCCTCAGGACAGGGGAGATGACGCGTGGTGGAGCCTGAGCCCATGACCGGAGAACCCGGTTCAGGGCCCGGCACTCCCGCAGCGCCGAGCGTGGCGCCTCCCGTACAGCAGCTGGTAGTCCGGTATGCTAAACGGGGAAAGATGCGTTTTGCCAGCCACCGGGATGTGGCGCGTGCATTCGAGCGGGGCGTGCGGCGGGCAGGGGTGCCCATCGCCCACTCAGCCGGGTTCACCCCGCATCCGAAGATCTCCTATGCGGGAGGGGCGCCAACCGGCGTCGCGAGCGAAGCGGAGTACCTCAGCCTCGGGCTGATGAGCCGGACAGACCCCGCGGTGGTGCGAGACGGGCTGAACGCAGCACTGCCGGATGGGATAGAAGTGATCGATATAGCCGAGACCGCTGGAGGGCTGCCAGCCAGCCAACTAGTCGCGTCTGAATGGCAGGTCATTCTTCCCGGCTTGCCGTCTGGGCACGTCGCCCCGGCGGTACATGAGTTTCTTGCCCTAGAGCACGCTGAGGTAGAGCGGCTCACGAGCAAGGGAATGCGCCGTATGGATGCCCGGCCCGCCGTCGTCACAATCGACGTGACGTCTGCCGGGGCCGAAGACACGGCGCTGCGGATGATCGTGATGCACACCGTTCCCGCCATCCGGCCGGATGACGTGCTGACCGCGATCCGCCAGGTTTCAGGCGTGACCCCCGATGCCCCGCCGTTGATGACACGGCTGGCGCAGGGGTCAATCAGTGAATCCGGGGTGGTCATGCCATGACCGCCCACCAGACCAGGAATCCGATCAAGTCTGCTAGGTACCGCGCGAGCGGTCCCGTGCGTGCCCGTTTCCCGCACGGTAGCCGAGCCCGCGGCCTGGGGATGAGAACACTACGAGCTTCCGCGCGGCGCCCCGCCGTCGTCGTGAACACGGTCGCGGTCGTGGCGACCGCCGTCATCATGGACGCTCAGGTCGTCCGTGGATGCGGCGTTGCCCCGAATGCCGCCGTCGTCCCGCGAGCGGGCACCCGGAAGCCTGACTGGAGATTGCCCGTATGCTCGACAGCGAGCTCAACAACAATGGTAACGAGAACACCCCGGTAGCCAACGGCGAGACTGGGGACGAGACGCGAGACAGCGCGGCCGAGGGTGCAGGAGACCCGGGCGCGTTCTCGGGTCATCAGGCGGCTTCGAGCGAGCCAGCCTTTTCCAGCGAGCCGCCCGAGACGGTTCCTGCCCCGGTTGTAGCCGTTCCCGCCGTGCTCTTCCAGCCGCCGCAGGTCCTGTTCCAGCCGCCGCAGCCGTTCACGCCGCCCGCGGCCCCGTCCGGGTCCGCCAGCAACGGCCTGGGGGCAGGCGGCGCCGATGACGATTCCGGGCCAGGCGAGCGGACGACGGGACGTCGTTCGGCTGGGCGCGGAGCGCGGACCCGGAGCGCCCGCGAGGCGCGTGAGGCCCGGGAGGCGCGCGAGCGTGAGTTCGGCGACGCGGAGGCCAGCGAGGCCGACGAGGACGAGGCCCTCACCGCTTCGGTTGGCACCGCCCTTGCTGACACCGCCACCGGGGAGCCCGAAGTCGCGGCCGAAGAAGAAGCCGAGGAGGCACCCGGTGGCCGCCGTCGGCGCCGCCGCGATCGCCGCAGCCGCGGCCGGGCCGAGGCCGAGTTCTCCGTTGTCGACCGCGGCGTGACGGTCGAGGGCGATCCAGAGGCGGCCGAGGACGCCGACGCCGACTCTGACGAAGGCGCGGGGGAGGCCGGCGACGGGCCGGGCACGAGCCGCCGCCGTCGGCGCAAGCGCCGCCGTGGTACGTCTGATACTGACGTAAGTGCTCCCGACGACCCGCCGGACACCGTCGTGCACGTGCGGGAGGCCCACAACCCGGCCGACGACGTCCGGGCGGTCAAGGGATCGACCCGGCTGGAGGCCAAGAAGCAGCGTCGCCGCGAGGGCCGGGAGTCCGGTCGCCGCCGCCCGCCGGTCATCACCGAGTCCGAGTTCCTGGCCCGTCGCGAGTCGGTCGACCGGACGATGGTCGTCAGGCAGCGCGGTGACCGCACCCAGATCGCCGTGCTTGAGGACGACGTCCTGGTCGAGCACTACGTGAACCGGACGACGCACCAGTCCTACGTGGGCAACGTCTACCTGGGCAAGGTCCAGAACGTGCTGCCGTCGATGGAGGCCGCCTTCGTCGACATAGGCAAGGGCCGGAACGCCGTGCTGTACGCCGGCGAGGTGAACTTTGAGGCCAGTGGCCTGGAAGGCCAGCCGAAGCGGATCGAGTCGGCCCTGAAGCCCGGCCAGTCCGTCATCGTGCAGGTCACCAAGGACCCAGTGGGCCACAAGGGCGCCCGGCTGACCAGCCAGGTCAGCCTGCCCGGCCGCTACCTCGTATACGTGCCCGGCGCGTCGATGACCGGGATCAGCCGCAAGCTGCCCGACACCGAGCGGAACCGCCTCAAGCACATCCTCAAGAAGGTGACGCCGGAGCACGCCGGAGTCATCGTTCGCACCGCCGCCGAGGGCGCTGCCGAGGCCGAGCTCGAGCGGGACGTGACGCGGCTCGCCGCTCAGTGGGAGAACATCGAGCGGAAGGCCAAGACCGCCTCCGCTCCCGCCCTCCTCTACGGCGAGCCCGACCTCACCATCCGGGTCGTGCGGGACGTCTTCAATGAGGACTTCAGCAGGCTGATCGTCTCCGGTGACGACGGCTGGGAGACCATCGACGAGTACGTGCGGTACGTGGCGCCGCACCTAGCCGAGCGGCTTGAGCGCTGGGGTCCCGAAGTCGAGTACGGCGGCTCCGCGATGAACTCCGATGACGTCTTCGCGGCCTACCGCATCGACGAGCAGCTGGCCAAGGCGCTGGAGCGCAAGGTCTGGCTGCCCAGCGGTGGCTCGCTGATCATTGACCGGACCGAGGCGATGACGGTCATCGACGTCAACACCGGGAAGTTCACCGGGCAGGGCGGGAACCTGGAAGAGACCGTCACCCGCAACAACCTGGAGGCGGCCGAGGAGATCGTCCGCCAGCTCCGGCTGCGCGACGTCGGCGGCATCGTTGTCATCGACTTCATCGACATGGTTCTCGAGGCCAACAGGGAGCTTGTGCTCAGGCGGATGCTTGAGTGCCTGGCCAGGGACCGGACCAAGCACCAGGTCGCGGAGGTCACCTCGCTCGGCCTCGTCCAGATGACCCGCAAGCGGGTCGGAGCCGGTCTGCTTGAGGCCTTCTCCGAGCCGTGCGAGCACTGCAACGGTCGTGGCGTGATCGTCCACCTCGAGACGACCGACGCGGGCGCTCACCACGCCCCCCGGCGCGGCGCCAGTAACGGAAACGGCAACGGTTCCGCCGCGGCGGGCGGCATCGGCAGCGCCGGGCACGGAGCCGAGCACAACGGGCGCCGGGAGGCCACCGCCGACGCGGGAGCCGCCCTGGCGGGCGCCATGGACCCAGGTTCAGGTGCGGCCGGCCACGCCGCCACGCGCGGCGGAGCCCAGTCGGAGCGCGGCGGTCGCCGCAACCGCCGCGACCGCGACCGCAACCGCCAGGGCGGGGCAGTCGTTGCCCACGCGATCGCCGACGTGGCTTCGGCCACGCTGGCCCCGGGGGACACCGGGGTAATCTCGGTCGAGGCCCCGGGGGCCATCGACGAGACGCTCGTTGCTGACTCGCCCGCGGCCCGCGCCGCCGGCACCCTCGTGGACTCCGCCAGCTATGCGGACCCCGCCTCCCTTGCGGGTCCCGCCACCCTCGTGAACCCCGCCACCGGGACCGCTGAGCGTCCCGGGGCTGGCCAGGCGACGGCGACCTCGGCTCCCGAGACCGTCGAGCCTTCAGCCCCCGTCGCCGATGTCCCGCCGGCCGCCCCTGGCCGCAGGACCCGCTCAGGACGGGCGTCGGTCCGCCGGGTAACCACCTCCGACGAGCCCGTCGCGGTGGTCGTAACCGTCCCGCCCGCCGCCGAGTCCGCCCCAGCCGAGCCAGTCTCGGCTGAGTCCGCCCCAGCCGAGCCGGCCGCCGCCCCAGTTGAGGTGGCCGCGCCGCTAGACACGGTCGTGGCACCGGAGTCAGCAGTGGCACCAGAGTCGGCCGTCGCGGCCGACCCAGTCACCGAGGCCGACCCAGTTGCGCAGGCTGGCCCGGTCACTGAGGCTGACCCGGTCGCCGAATCGGCGCCTGAGCCTGACCAGGCCGCGGCGGCCGAGTCAGCCCCGGCGACCGAAGCCTTCCCGGCTCCCGCCGACGTGACCCCGGCGGGCCTGGAATCCCCGGTCGCCACCGCCTCCATCGCCGAGGCCGTGCCGGCCCTCGCCGATATGGCTCCGGCCGACCTTGAGTCGGCGATCGAGGCCGCCGAGTTGGAGGACACCGGCCTGGGCCTGCTCGGTGAGGCCCCAGCGGTCGCCGAGCCCGCGGTCGAGGGCATCCCGGTGGCCGAGGCCTTCCCGGCCGTCGCCGACGCGGCTCCTGTGAACGCGGAGTGGGCTCCACAGGCCGAGTCCGCCCCGGTCGAGGCCGAGTCGGCTCCCGTGGAGGTCGCGCCGGTCACGGAGGCCGCGCGGGCCACCGAGCCCGCGCCGGCCACCGAGCCCGAGACGGAGGCCACCCCTGTGGCCCCAGAGGCAACAGTGGAGCCTGAGATGGCGGCCGAAGGCTGGGCACAGGCTGAGGTCGATGCGATCAGCGCTGCCGGTCCCGTGGCCGAGCCCCAGGCTGAAGGCTTCCCCGCGGCGGCGGTCGAGCCGCCCTACGCGGCCGGGGCCCTCCCGACGCCGGGCACTGACGCCGAGGCAGCCGCCGAGGCGGAGCGTGCCGCCGAGGCTGAGCCTGAGCCGCCCGCCGACGTCGACCCCGAGCCAGCCAGCGCGGCCGTGGCCGAGCTGCCCGCCGGCGAGGAGACTCCCGCGACCGCCCAGCCAGAGGAGCGACACGGCGACTCAGGCGGGGAAACCGGCTTCCTGTTCAACAGCTAGCCAACGAGCGTCCCAGTAACGAGAAACGAGATAGCCACCGCCTGGCCGCATCCAGGCGGTGGCCATCCCGTGCTTCAGGCCTCCCAATGCCTCAATGCCGCTTACCTCCCACGTCCCGCTGGTACCGAAAGTCCCTGGCACCACCGCAGTCGACGTGCGTAACGAAGATGGCGGCCTGCTTGCGCCACCCAGCCGGCCGAAAAGTGAGTATGCTGTTGATTGTGCCGTAAAATGCGGCACAATCAACAGCTTGCGCCCCGAATGGTGGCAGTTCAGTCACCTAACGCCGTAACCGGGGGCGACGTCGCGCCAGTGGACTGGTTGTTGATGCCAGCGGGCTCAGAGTGACTCATGAGGTCAGCGGCATTGCCCGTTGCCCGTTGCCCGTTGCCCGTTGCCCGTTGCCCAGGTTTCCCCATCGCGGGTTGCTGCCGTTCGCGGGTTGCCGCCGTGTCCCCGGCCGATGCCCGCCTACCTCCGATAGATACCTCACTGGCACCAGCCGTTTATCGCGTCACTGTTGGCGAGCCTTGTGACGAAGATGGCCTCCGGCCCGCCCTCTCAGAGGCCAAGAAAATCCGGAAGCTGTTGATCGAGCCGTATTTTTCGGCATAATCAACAACATCTTCTCTCGGTGATGGCGGTTCAGCCGTCCGTCACCCTAACCAGGCAGCGTCAGGCCGGTGAACTGGTCACAACGGTCAGCCGCTGGCCCGGCGGCCAAGGTCTCGGGTGGCGGCTTATCGGGAGCCAGGGAGCTGGTAGGCTGAGACGCAGCGATCCGGGGCCGAAGTGCGTGGCCGGAGGGTCGCTTCGTGCGCGTAAGATGGCATATCACGTTGAGTTGATGTGCTAGGTGGAAGGCGAGCTTGCCGCGCCCGCGATGACCGAAGCGTCGAGGCCCAGAAGGCTTCGGCCTGTGTGATATCGCTGCAGGCACGGGGCACGCACAAGAGGGAAGAGAGTTCTCGAGTGTACGCGATTGTGCGCTGCGGCGGCAGGCAGGAGAAGGTCGCGCTCGACGACGTGCTCACCATTGACAAGCTGGCGACCGAGGAGGAGGGCGCGACTATCACGCTCCCCGCGCTGCTCGTGGTTGACGGCGAGACGGTGATCACGGACGCGAGTGGCTACCAGGTAACGGCTGAGGTCGTCGGCCCGGCCGCTGGCCCCAAGATCAACATGATCCACTACCGGAACAAGACGGGCTACAAGCGCCGTCAGGGACACCGGCAGAAGTACACCCAGATCCGGGTCACCGGGATCGAGAAGGCGTAGCGAAGAGATGGCACACAAGAAAGGCGCGTCGTCCAGCCGTAACGGCCGTGACTCCAACGCGCAGCGACTGGGCGTCAAGCGGTTCGGTGGCCAGGCGGTCAACGCCGGTGAGATCATCGTCCGCCAGCGCGGAACCCACTTCCACCCGGGCTACAACGTCGGCCGTGGCGACGACGACACGCTGTTCGCACTGGTCAGCGGGGCCGTCAAGTTCGGCAAGGTCCGTGGCCGCCGCGCGGTGAGCATCGTTCCCGACTCGGCGGAATAACCGGAAAGCTTTACCTGAAGGCGGGCGGGAGTTCTCCGGCCCGCCTTCAGCCATGTTTGTTAGGAGAATGAGTCATGGCGGAGTTCGCTGACCAGGCCGTGCTACGGGTGCATGCCGGCGACGGTGGAGACGGCTGCGCCTCGATTCACCGCGAGAAGTTCAAGCCACTCGGTGGCCCCGACGGTGGCAATGGCGGGGGCGGCGGCGACGTGATCCTCGAGGTCGACGCTTCCAGCTCGACTCTGCTCGACTTTCATCGCCGACCGGTTCGCAAGGCGGGCAACGGGCGCCAGGGATCGGGCGCCAACCGGAACGGCGCCGACGGCGGCGACCTGGTCGTCAAGGTGCCCAACGGCACCCTCGTGCTCGACAAGAGTGGGACGATCCTGGCTGACCTGGTCGGGACTGGCTCGAGGTTCGTGGCCGCCGCCGGAGGCAAGGGCGGCCTCGGCAACGCGGCCCTCGCCTCGCCGCGCCGCAAGGCACCGGGATTCGCCCTCAAGGGGGAGCCCGGGCAGGAGCGCGAGCTCACCCTGGAACTGAAGACGGTGGCCGACATCGGCCTCGTTGGCTTCCCCAACGCCGGTAAGTCGTCGCTGATCGCCGCCATGTCCGCGGCCCGGCCGAAGATCGCCGACTATCCGTTCACCACACTGATCCCCAACCTGGGGGTCGTCGAGGCGGGCGACGTCCAGTTCGTGGTGGCCGACGTGCCCGGGCTGATTCCCGGGGCCAGCGAGGGCAAGGGCCTGGGCCACGACTTCCTGCGCCACGTCGAGCGCTGCTCGGCGATCGTTCACGTGCTCGACTGCGCGACCCCCCTGCCCGGCCGTGACCCGATCTCTGACCTCGACGCGATCGAGGCCGAACTGGCCGCCTACGAGGAGCTGACCGCCACGGGCACCGGCCCAGCCGCCCCGCTCGCCGGGACGCCGTTGTCGCAACGGCCGAAGCTGGTCGTTCTGAACAAGATGGACGTTCCGGAGGCCAGGGACCTAGCCGAGCTCGTACGGCCGGAGCTTGAGCGGCGTGGCCTGGCCGTCTACGAGGTGTCGGCGGCCACCACCGAGGGCCTGCGCGAGCTCGGCTTCGCGATGGCCGCGATGGTCGCGGACGCGCGGGCGACCCGGCTGGAGCCCGAGCCGACCCGGGTGGTGATCCGCCCGGCCGCGGTCAGCGGGCCGGAGTTCGAAGTGATCAAGACCCCAGAGGGCGCCTACTTCATCCGTGGCGAGAAGACCAGGCGGTGGGTGCGGCAGACCGACTTCAGCAACGAGGAAGCGGTCGGGTACCTGGCCGACCGGCTGGCCCGCCTCGGTGTCGAGCAGGCCCTCGCGGAGGCGGGCGCGCAGCCCGGCGACGAGGTCCTCATCGGCGACCCCGACGACGCGGTCGTCTTCGACTGGGATCCGAACCTGGAGACAAACGTCGGCCATATCCCTGGCCCGCGCGGCACGGACGGTAGGCTAGCGGGCTGGTAGGCACTCCTGCCACGACCAAGAAGGCGTACAGCAGAAAAGGCTGGTTGTGGGCGAGGTACGGGAGGATATCGCGACGGCCCGCCGGGTTGTCGTCAAGGTCGGCTCGTCCTCACTGACGACCAGAAGCGGAGCGATCGACGACGCCCGCATCATGGAGCTGGTCGGTGCGCTCGCCGAGCGGGCCCGCGACGGCGGGCACGTGCTGGTTGTTTCCTCGGGTGCCATCGCGGCCGGGCTCGCGCCGCTCAAGCTGACCAGGCGTCCCAGGGACCTGGCCACTCAGCAGGCGGCGGCCAGCGTCGGGCAGGGGCTGCTGATCGCGCGGTACACGGCCGCCTTCGCCGCCCATGGCCTGGGCACCGGCCAGGTGCTGCTCACCGCCGATGATGTCATGCGGCGCGGGCACTACCGCAACGCCCAGCGCTGCCTGGATCGCCTGCTTGAGCTGGGCATGGTCCCGGTCATCAACGAGAACGACACGGTGGCCACCGAGGAGATCCGGTTTGGCGACAACGACCGGCTCGCCGCTCTCGTCGCCCACGTCAGCCGGGCCGACGCCCTGATCTTGCTGTCCGACGTGGATGGCCTGTACGACGGCGATCCCCGCAAGGGCGGCGCGCGGCGGATCACGACCGTGCGCGGCCCCGCCGACCTGGCCGGCATCATCGCGGGAAAGACCGGTGCCAGCGGCGTCGGGACCGGGGGAATGGCCACCAAGGTCGACTCCGCGCTCATCGCGACTCAGGCCGGCATACCCACAGTGCTTGCTTCCGCCGCCGACGCCGGCCGGGCACTAGCCGGTGAGTCGACCGGAACCTACTTCGCGCCGACCGGGCAGCGCCCGGCCACCCGCCTGCTGTGGCTGGCCCACGCGGCCGTGGCCCGGGGGACGCTCACGCTGGACAGTGGGGCCGTGGCCGCGGTCGTACAGCGCCGGGCCTCGCTCCTGCCGGCGGGCATCACCGGGGTCGCCGGGACGTTCGACGCGGGTGACCCGGTCAACCTGTCTGGTGAGGACGGCACGGTCGTTGCCCGCGGCCTGGTCAACTACGACGCGTCCGAGATCCCCGGCCTGATGGGCCGGTCCACCCGCTGGCTGGCCAGCAGGCTCGGCGCGGAGTACGAGCGGGAGGTCGTCCACCGCGACGACCTCGTGCTGCTGGCGCGCTAGGCCCGCTCAGGACACCAGCCGCAGCGGCCACCGCGGCTCAGGACACCAGCAGCAGCGGCCACCGCGGCTCAGGACACCAGCAGCAGCGGCCACCGCGGCTCAGGACACCAGCAGCAGCGGCCACCGCGGCTCAGGACAGCAGCCGCCGCGCGGCCGCCTCAACCTCAGGCTCGCTGACCAGGACGAGGCGGGCGGCGTCGCCAAGCGGTATGAAGGTGTCGGCCGCGCAGACCCGCGCGATCCTGCCCTGGTAGCCGGCGTCGGTCAGCGCGCTGATGACGCCCTCGGAGACGCCACCCGAACGGCGCGTCTCGTCGACGACCAGGACACGCCCCGTGCGGCTCGCCTCGGCGAGCAGTTGCTCGGTCGGCAACGGCGCGATCCAGCGCAGGTCGAAGACCCGGGCCCGGATGCCGTCGGCGGCGAGCCTGCGGGCCACCCGCAGCGACATCGGCACCCCATTGCCGAACGTCACCAGCGTGATGTTCTCCTCGCCGCCGCCCGGGCCGGCGCCGCCGCCCGGGCCAGCGCCTCCATCCAGGCCAGGCCCGCCGCCTGGGTAGACCCGGCCGTGCCCGATCGGCACGTGCTCGGCCGTCCACCGCTCGGGTCCCTGGTAGGGCGCCAGCCACTCGCCATCACCAGGCTCGTGCAGGTCCCTGGTGTGGTACAGCGCGATTGGCTCGAGGAACACCGACACTGTGCCGTCGACCTTGGCCGAGGCCAGGCAGGTGCGAAGCATCGGGGCGGCGTCCTGTGCCCGCGCGGGCACGGCGATGACAAGGCCGGGGATGTCGCGAAGGACGCCGAGGGCATTGTCGTTGTGGAAGTGACCGCCGAAGCCCTTCTGGTAGGCCAGGCCCGCGACCCTGACCACCATCGGGTTGCGGTACTGCCCGGTGGAGAAGAACCGCAGGCTAGCCGCCTCCCCGCGGATCTGGTCCTCGGCATTGTGCAGGTAGGCGAGGTACTGGATCTCCGGGACCGGCAGCAGCCCAGACAGGCCGGCGCCCAGGCCCAGGCCCAGGATCGACTGCTCGTCCAGGAGCGTGTCGAAGACGCGGCCCGCGCCGAACCGCCGGGACAGGCCCCTGGTCAGGCCGTAGACGCCGCCCTTGCGGCCGACATCCTCTCCGAAGGCCAGCATCTCCGGATAGCGGGCCAGCCCGTCGGCCAGTGCCCGGTTGATCGTGTCGGCCAGGGTCAGCGGGCCGGCGTCCTCGGGCAGCCGGGTGCCGTGGGCCGCCGTACGGTCCTGCGGCGGCGCCGCCATCGCCGCCAGCCTGGCGACTTCATCGGGTCTCTGCGGGGCGAGCGGGGCGATGACCTCCGCCCGGCTTGACAGCGGCCGACGGGTCGTCGCCTCGTCGGCGGCCTTCCTGACCTGGTCCCTGATCTCCTCGTACCGGTCGATGACTTGCCCGGTGGTGCGGGTCCCCGACGTCACGAGCAGCCGGGCCGTGCCGAGCAATGGGTCGCGGGCGTAGGCGGCCGCGATCTCGGCCTCAGTCCGGTAGCTGACCTCCGCGTCGCTGCCCGCGTGCCCGAGAAACCGCACGACCTTCAGGTGCAAGAACGCCGGGGAGCGGGTGGCCCGCACGTGGTCGGCGGCTGCCTGGGCGGCCTCATGGCAGGCCTGCGGGTCCGACCCGTCCGCGCTGAAGTACCGCAGGCCCGCGCGCCCGCGGTGCGCGGCCTCCACCCAGCCGTCCGGAGTACGGACGCTGATGCCCAGGCCGTTGTCCTCGCACACCAGCAGCAGCGGGACGGGCAGACCCTGGAAGGCCGTACGACAGGCGGCGTTGATCGCGCCGGTCGCGGTGGAGTGGCTCGCCGAGGCGTCACCGAAGCTCGCGACCGCGATCGCGTCGCCGGGCCAGGCGCCGGCCACGCCGAGCTTCGCCGCGCGGGCGATCGAGAAGGCCACTCCCACCGCCCGTGGCAGGTGCGAGGCGATCGTGGAGGTCTGCGGTATGACGGCCAGGCCGTGATGGCCGAAGACCTTGTGCCGCCCGCCGGCGATCGGCTCGTCGGCCGCCCCGACCAGCCCGAGCAGTACGTCCATGACCGGCTCAGAGCCAGCCACCTGCGCCGCGCGAGCCAGGTAGAACGCGCCCGAGCGGTAGTGCAGCAGGGCCGGGTCGGTCGCCCGCACCGCCATGGCGACCGCCGCGTTGGACTCATGCCCGGCCGAGCCGATCGTGTAGAAGCCGTGCCCCTCGGCCCGCAGGTACCGGGCTGCTAGGTCCAGGTGGCGGCTGCCCGCCTGGGCGTCGAAGAGGGCCAGCAACTGCTCGGCCGACAGCAACCGCTGGGCCGACAGCAACCACTCGGCGGACAGCAGGCCAGCCGCCGGTGCGGCCGACGCAAGACCATCCGGGCCCGGCAGGTCGCTGACGGCGGCCAGGAAGCGGTGGTCGAGCTCGTCCTCGAAGGTGCGCGGGGCCACGCCCCGTCACCTGGCCAGGCGGAACTGCTCGTCCGCGACGAGCTCGGCCACGTCCATCTGCGCCTTCTGCAGCGACCCCGAGTAGTCCCAGTTCAGTGACTGCCACCGGGTGAACTGGTCGAGCACCCAGATGCCGGACTGGCGCGAGCCGTTGCCCGACTTGCCGTTGCCGCCGAACGGCAGGTGTGCCTCGGCGCCCGAGGTGGAGTTGTTGACGCTGACCATGCCCGCGCCGATGCCGCGCCGGAACCGGAACGCCTCCGCCGGGTCCCTTGTGTACAGCGAGGAGGACAGGCCGTACCCGGGCTGGTTGGCCAGCTCGATCGCCTCCTCCAGGCTGGTGTAGGTCATCTGCCCGATGAGCGGGCCGAAGGTCTCCTCGCGAAACAGCGCGTCGTCGGCCCTCAGCCCGGCCGCGATGACCGGATGGTAGAAGATCCCGGCGTCTGGATCGCCGACGAAGCCGTCCCTCGGGTTGCTAGACGTGATCCGCCCGGTGCTCGTCGAGCCGAGGACCCGATGGTGGGGCCGCAGCCAGCCGAGGAACTCCTCGAACCGCTCGGCGAACCTGGCGCTCAGCATCGGCCCGTACAGCACCTCGCGCCGCGGGTCGCCGATCGCCGCCGCCCGAGTGGCCGTGTCTAGCTTGGCCGTGAACTCCTCAGCGACGTCGCAGTGGACGATGACCGTGCCCAGCGACGTACAGCGCTGGCCAGCGGTGCCGAAGCCGGAGAACAGCGCGCCCTGGACCGCTAGGTCCACGTCAGCGCTCGGCGTGACCACCATGGGGTTCTTGCCGCCCAGTTCCAGGCACGGCGACTGCAGGTGCCGTCCGGTCAGCTCGCCGATCCGCGCGCCCACCGTGCTTGAGCCGGTGAACCCTACCTTGTCGATGGTTCCGGCGGCCAGGCCAGCCTCGAGGCCGGCGAAGGTCTGCTCCCCGTCGGCCAACACCAGGTTGAGCACGCCGTCGGGCAGCCCGCCGCCCCGCGTGATCAGCTCGAACAGGGCGTGCGCGCTGGCCGCCGCGTACTCGGCTGGCTTCCAGACGACCGTGTTCCCGCACAGCAGGGCCGGGATGATGTACCACGAGGGGACGGCGACAGGGAAGTTACCAGCGGTGATGACCGTCACGGCCCCCACCGGGTTGCGGAAGGTGAACAGCTGCTTGTCGGGCATCTCGCTCGGCACCGTCTGCCCGTAAAGCCGCCGCCCCTCGCCAAGGAAGAAGTCGCAGGTGTCGATGACCTCACGGACCTCACCAAGCGCCTCGGCGCAGGGCTTGCCGATCTCGCGGCTCACCAGGCTGGCCAGGGCGTCCGCGTTGGCCTCCACCAGCCGGCCGATGTGCGCGATCGCCCGGCCGCGCACCGGGGCGGGAATGTCGGCCCAGGCCGGCTGGGCCGCCTTCGCGGCCGTGGTCGCGTCCAGGAGCGTCTTGGCGTCGCCCAGCGCGACCTCTGCCACCACCTCGCTGGTGCGGGCCGGGTTGACCGAGACTAGGTGCCCTCCCGGCGCGCCGGTCACCCCGGCCCCGCCGATCACCGACGCGATTGCCAGCTTCATCCGTCCATCCTCCTGTAAAAGCCGCCCGGTAGAAATCCGCTCGGTAGAAAGCCGCCCGGAGAGCAGCCGTACCACAAGAGCGCCCCAGTGACCAGAGCGACCCTGCCGCTGCCACAGCGCCCGTGCCACAAAAGCGCCCGTGCCCTGCTGCTCACAAGCAGCAGGGCACGGGCGAGGCAGTGCCTGGGCTTAGTTCTCGCTGTTGTCGCTGCCTGAGCCGCCGCGGTTGCCACCAAGGCGGTCGAACAGGCCGCCGACCGTCCGTGCGCCCGTCTCCGCGACGCCGCGCAGGATTCCGGCCAGCGGGTCCTCTGAGCGGCTCCACGACTCCTGGTAGGACCGGGCGGCGTTGCGGACCTCGTCGCCGAAGGACGCGCTGCGGTCGTCGTCCCTGCGTGGGTAGTCGCCGCCGAGGATGCGGTCGTAGTCGCCCTCGCTGGCCCACCGGTCAAGCTCGGCGAACCGCACCACCGCGTGCGGGTGCGTGCTCCCCTGGAGCTGCAGCACCTTGAGGATGCTGTCACGCAGGTCGGGCGCCGCGTCGTACTCGTGCGCCTGCTCGCGGAACGCGTCGGGGTTGAGCTCCGACAGGTAGGGGCCGCCGGCCAGCTTCATCAGGGTGCGGCGACCCGCGTCGACGTCCTGGCAAGCCAGCAGGCCCGCCCGGTCGCACGACAGCTCGGACTTGCGGAACCATTCCTCCAGTCCCCAGATGATGGCGCGCAGGCCGATGAAGCCGATCGGCATCCAGGCACTCCGGGCCGCGAGTCGAATGAGGATCAGCAGCATCGTCCGGTAGACCGCGTGCCCGGACAGGATGTGTCCAAGCTCATGCCCGACGACGAACCGCAGCTCCT
>Ga0335072_10006624_pt1 | contig 16924 bp, 16 predicted proteins | sample Lox_Sample_21_FD_206725 | JGI IMG/M metagenome (GOLD analysis project Ga0335072, IMG submission 206725) | Soil microbial communities from Loxahatchee National Wildlife Refuge, Florida, United States - Lox_Sample_2.1 | ecosystem: Environmental > Terrestrial > Soil > Wetlands | place: USA...
TTTCTTTCAATTGCATAGCAGAGCCGCTCAATAAAGCATTTAGCGTATGCAAAATCGTTGGGAAAGCTTGGCATTACTCACCCAATCGCACCACCACCCAAATTGTATGTAAAATAGATAGTATTTCATGCTAACACTTGTATACTATTTACTTATATCATCTAAAACGTAGAAATCAAATTTTCCTTAAAATTTTTACTATATTTACATGTATAATGCCTCAAAAAAACCATCTACTACCACAATTTTGAGTTGTCTAAGGCTGCGATTTTCGCTTAAACGAGCCTGCGGCCTCTTCCTTTACATTTCCTACCTAGCTTGTTTCTATCATCTACTTAGTAAAAGTTATAATTTTGTCGTATTAGTACCTTTTAATTACCTTATTAAGATGTTCTATGAGATATAAATAGTTTACACAAGTGTTAACATGAAATACTATCTATTCTACATGCAATTTGGGTGGTGGTGCGATTGGGTGAGTAATGCCAAGCTTTCCCAACGATTTTGCATACGCTAAATGTAGATATCAAATTTCATTAACAAATATAAACTGCGTCTAACTAGTCCATCCTCAAGAAACAAGTTCTTTATGTCCCTATCCTCAATAACCTATACCAGGCATAGTAACAATAATAAATAAAAGTTTGCCAAAAATAAGTTTAATATGGGAGGTTGATCTAAAGGAGTGTAAGAGCGTTTTAACATAAAGCAGCGTATGATAATAGCACTTATACCATTTTGTAAAAGTTTGACTACAACGTCCTGAGACATTTCAAATGGCACGTGTCATTCAGATTACTGATTCAATTAACGACTAAGACTATAATACAAAGTGCCTGCACTTTCAATAAATGAAAGCCTTAAACCTGCCGGCGAAACTGTACAATTTAACTTGTTCTCTTCTGCCCTTTGCGCCTACTACCCGTAGAATGACAGGCTCATCTTCAGCTTCAGTTGCTGGAAACTTTAATGGAAGAGAGCTCTTATCTAGTGAGAGTACCTCGTTGAGTTGCCTAGCATAGTGAGTACTAGATAATAGGTTAGTAGAACAAATCAAGGTGTTCCAGTTCTTCACCACTTTGGTGATTCAACAAAGTAGCCTCTTCGCCTCTGCCTGCAGTCGCCATTTAGTTGGAATTGCCAATAAAATAATAGATCCATTTGTAAAGACTTTAACTTTGCTACCAGCCTTTTTAAGCATCCTAGCAGCTGTTTGAACATTGCTTTGCCTAATCGAACGCTCTAATTATGTTAATATGCTTAGCACCTTCTGTATCAATTTTGTTATGGTCATTGTCGCTGTCAGGCTCTGGTTAAGGTAATGCGTTCCTATGTTCATTAACAGGCTCGTTATCAACATTCAAATGACCCTGTCAACTAGCGGGACTTCTGGTTAAAAAACAACTCAAATGGAGTCAACAGAGCTGGTAAGCGCAAGGGTTGAGTTGAATTAACCACTTAAGTAATTCCAGGCAGGAATTTTACCTATTCTGTAGTGTTGCACTTAGCTTGGCAAGTATATAGTCGCTGTTTAAAGATGTCTTTGGCCTTTTCCACACTCCCTTAGGTTAATGGGTGGCACGCTCGCCCATTAATAACAGAGATGCCATAAGCATTAAAAGATTTAAGAATTTCCTTTAAACTCCGTGCTGATGTCGTAGTAACTACAATTCATTGGTAGTTAGTAGAGCAATAGAGTGCAAAGTAGCTTACATTCGTCTTAGTCTGCTAATACACCTAAGCCACTAGTCAATTACAGCTGCCACAGACAATGGATTTTTGTCTTTTAAAGACTCTAATGCAACGTACTAGGAAAAAAGATCCTTGTAACCTAGTTGTATTCGCCGTCTAGTGTTGTGCTAAATTCTATAAGATCAATTTGAAAGCGATTCATACATCGTACCGGTCCAGCGTTCGTACTGTTCTTTGATTTGTATCAGTTTGCACTTGATACCGGTTCGAGCCTGGTACCTGTCGACGGTCCACAAAAAAACTAGTCTGCACATTGTACTGGTCATTTGCAACGCTCGGAAATTTACTCAATCAACAGCACCCAATCTTCATGGAGTAGGGGCAAAGAGGTTATCTACAAGCAGCAGCTATGGTGTAATGCAACATCACTATTCATGAATACTTCCTCTGAACCTGCTGAGCGTGATGCGGAGAGAAAGGATATAGCTCTCGCGGAGTGAAGTGTCTTGATCCTCTTCAACAATGAACCCTTTATATTGACGAACTTCGGGAAGAGGCCCTTGCACAATAGAGACCGGCAGGCTATGCTCCACACTGATCGGTGTGGAGATACTCGAGAGTCTAGCCTAGAATGTCAAGCTGTACGATTCCAGCTGGAACAATACGTGAGCACCGTAATAGAGTGGTGGCAAGAGGGTAACGAGAGCCTAATCAATATGGAATAGTTGTGAAGGAGTAATGGGAGCATAACCAATATGGATCTTTTCTTATCCAAAATAAGAAAGATGGAAATGGAAAATGGAAAAAGAGTTTACTACAGTGTTAAGGTTCGGATCGGATCGAACCTTAATATCCCCCTCCGCTGCTTCACCTTCGACTGGGTATGTTGGAATTACAGCTGCAGTGGCCGTGGAAATCCCGAATTCTAATCCTAAGGAATCCTAATCCTTTGGATCCTACAGCTGAAAAACGGCTTCAGCTATAGATGAGACAGAGAAACACGAATGTGTATATATAGGGGCTGTATGCCCGTCCTAATTGTGTGGGTATCAAGCAATAGAATCATATTAAGCTGCGCATGAATTGTCACTTTATTCCTGTGATATCCAACAGGGTACAGTAGAAAAAGAGAAGCCGGCCTTATAAGCCAGAGTAATATGATGATTGAATGAGCCGAATTGACAATTCGCAGGCGAATTCAAGCGCAAAGTGGCGCATAAGCCTTATGGGAATGCAGTGTGAAGGCAGCGTTGATTAGAAGAATCTCACTACGTGGCCCACAGGCGCTTTTTGGATGGAGTTCATTTACGCCAATGACTGTACAGTCTAAGGGCAGCTACATAAGATCCGCTAAGCCTAGTCTAGGAACGTCCAATACTCAGCTCCGATCACAAAAAACAAGCCGGCTCAATCTCATGCCCAAATTTCTCTTATATCCATGCTTCTATCTATTAGTATTTGACATGTCCTTGCCCAGTTCTAAAGCCTGCCCATTTAAGTACAGGCTATTTTCCTCCGCTGCTATTGACGAAGAGTCCACCTGCCCTAAGTCGCTCGGTGTAGCTAACCTAACAACTGTGGGTAACCACTGGTATAGGTAGAGAGTTCGTGCTAAAAAGAAAAAGTTGAGCCAGAGGATAGTAGTTAGTAGGTTACCGGTTGTAACTTTGCGAGTTCCCAGCGGTGCAAGGGAGGGCCGGTAGCTTTATATGGCCCCTTTCTACCACATGCTGCACACTTAAAAACGTCCAAAGCGCGAGTCGAAGCAGAACGATCAGGAAGGGCACACTATCCACAAATAAGAGCTGGTGCCTTGCAACGGTAGTGTAAATGTCCATAGACGTAGCAACGGTAACATCTTCCTAGCTGAAGTCCCTGAACGAACGGCCGAGTACAACTCACCATTCGCCATCTCGACCGCCATCTTCATAAGTAGTCTGTCAACCTCCTCTTTCTTGTCCAAGTACACAGCCACTGTGCAGTATTCCTTGTCTATAGATGCCGTTTCAAGCCATTGCATCTTATGCACGTTAACCCTATTCATCCGTCTCAAAAGAGAACACCCAAGTTCATCTATTGTTACTTCTCGATATGCTCTATTAATCCATTAAGGATACTATTGCTCTCCATAAAGCGTTTCCTTATCGATGTGGTTTTCACTCCAAGAATCGTCTCGACGTACTTTGTCAACATCTGCCTCTCGAAAGAGGAAGCGATATTGTCCATTTCCCTTAGAGTTAACTCCCAAAACAGGTTATACCCTTCTATTTAAGGACCTCGTTCGCGCGTCAGCGAACCGTGCCTGCATTTCCCTCATTGATCTCGCTGTCCTAGAACCCACTCAAGTCCAATCCAATGTCTGGAAGTAGACCTGGGGCCGGAGAGGACGGTGGCGACGGCAGCAAATGCTGCTGTGTTACACTAGCAGGTTCCACGGGAGCAGGAACAAGGCTAGCTACGCATGGGAAGCGCTCAACAAGAACGAACTCAACAATTCAACCCGTTTTTCAGCCCTTTCCGCTGTTTCTCAACGCATTTTAGAAGGGCCTCAAACCGTAGTAATTGGTCCTCATTGGTGTCTAAGGAAGTTTTCGTAGCTTTAACATTAGTGGGAACTGACTTCTTTCGTGGCGATGATTCTGGGTCGTATGGTTGCTTATGTTTTAGTGGCCGACCACGCATGCTGGTCGCATTGGCCGCACTAGTGCTACCGATTGTATTGTCATCCTTACTGTCGCCTTCGATATCGAGTAATTCAAATTGATTCGAATTGCCTTTGGTGCTGTTCTTGCTATTCCGTGGCATTGTGCTTCTCGCTTTTGAAGGAGCCATGGCTAGTACTACAGTATTTGCCTGTAGCTACCCGCCGCTATGCTTCCATATATCTACCTAAATACTAGACGCAGATTGAATAATGCCTTAGGCGTAGGCCTAGTGGAAGCGAATTGACACAACATAGAAACTCTACACTTCCCGCAAGGCGCCACATCCTTTCCTCCTACACAAAACAAGATATACAAAGCCATGGCCCATACCACGCCCACATTTGGTTGGATATGTACCGACTTTTGGCTCTTGGCGATGGCAGAGGCTATGTTGGACGAAAAGTATGAAGATCCCTCGATGAAGCCAGGACAAACGAATGTGTACCGCCTGGGTCGTATTGGATCCCTAAATGTGGTCATCAATTGTCTACCAGAGCCGCCTCGTGCCGCAGATGCCGTACACATGGCTCAAAATATGGCAACAAGCTTCAGTGGTATTAAAGCCATCGTGATAACTGGTTTTGGCAGTGGGGTTGCTAGCGCTGGTATTAGGTTAGGGGACTTAGTCATCAGTCCAGTTACCAACCGATATGATGGCGATGCAGAGTCTAGTTCGACAACAACAACAAACATCGTGCAACGCGCAGTCTACTTGCTCCAGAAAGAAGTTGGAGCAGACGGCCACTGGCTTTCAAGCAATCCATCTCTCGCTCCGGATCTGCCTCAACGACCAAGCAGTGACCTTCCCGACTACCCGCGGTTGCATTACGGAAATATTGGCTCAGGGAATCAGGATATACAGAATAAGCAACTGCAGGACCGACTAGCGGCGGTGAAGGACAACATATGCTTTGACACGGTAGCTGCAGGTATTCGAGCTGGAACTTTTATGGAATAACTGGCTGTCTCTAACATCTCACAGGCTTGACGAATCTCCAAATTCCGATTATTGTCATACTTGGTATCAGTAATTGCGTAGACTCAAGCGAGAGTGATGTCTGGAAACGGTACGCGGCGGCCAATGCCGCGTCATATGGAAAGGAGTTTATTCAAGTTATGACGAATAATCTAATGAGCAGCGTTCCAGACCTTAAGAGTACAGAGAAGGTTGTACCTCCTTATATGGATCCAAAGCTGCCGCCATTCCAACTTCATCAATACCCCAGCTATGGAAATGCAGTTTTGCTTGTAATCCCAACGGAAAATGAGTCTAAGAAGAGGCTTTTACAAGAAACTTTCAAAGAGCGAGCACCGAATGACGTGATTGTGCATATAGTCACGATTTCAGTCGCCTCCGGCGTGGGAGAACAACCTTATAATGAGGCTGGAATAATTGGTGCTCACAACCGCATCAACAACGCCTTACTTCGCCTTGATACCGCAGAGTATCAAGAGACATTCAAGGTGAAAAGGATAGGAACTGTTATTGTCGCGTCTATTGAAAGTTATATTCAAACCGATAACATCGATCGCCCTACCGACTACGGAGTCGTAGTGATCCATAACGCTACTAGGCATCAAACGACAGCATGCATGTCATGGGGCGTCACAGTACCCCCCGCTTACGTCAATCGAGCACGCCGTTTTGGCTTTGAAGGAGATCCAAATCGAGGCAGGGTGACAGTTGGCCAAATATTGGCGGCACGCGTGCCAGGGTTGGACAAAGCGGATTGGCAATCGGTCCTTGCCGGGCATTCACGATATGACCTGCTGAAGGACGCCATCAGACAGGTGCCAATCCCGTGGTAGTTGTACAGGTCAAACACCAAGGGCTGGGTCAAATTTACTAGGTGGGATACGATCTATTTAAATTGAATCAAGGACTCACCAACAAACATAGTTTAGGGAGACTAGCCAAGCATAACTGAAGCAGTAGCATTACTGAGGGATTAATCTACACTTAATAAATCTCTGTTTGTCACACGACATCTTCTGGCTTCACTAGTGTTGGCCCCGCTGGTGATTTTGGCTCCGCTGGTGTTGGACCCGCCGGTGTTGTCCCTGCTGGTGCTGATCCCACTGGTGTCGTCCCCGCTGGTGTTGACCCCGCTGGTGTTGACTCCGCTGATGTTTTTTGCCCCGCTGAGTTATCTAGCCCAAAGAATTTCTTCCACAAAGGAAAATCAGCTTGACGATATAGCCAGAAATACCAGATTACTAAAACCAGTAGAGTCGAGGGAATAGTAATTGTCCAGTATATCCATAATCGGTTCGAAGCTTTCCAGCCATCCTCACTGAGAGTAAAGAAGGTGGTACTGAAGAACGCCTGCGATTGATAAGTCAAATGAATGAAAACAGAGCAAGAGTATGTACCGAAATAAAGGTAGCTGGTAGGAAAATCATTGTTAAAAGCGTGATCGATTTCACCACCCTGTTATCTTCCTGAGCGACCTTGCTATCTGCCTGAGCGATCTTGTTATCGTCTTCAATGATTTTGTCATGTGCCTGCACTTATAAGCTTTTATCTGGAATATGCGTTGATAATAGGAAACCAGTGAGGGATTTTATTACCAGTCTGATTTCATCTTTAAGCCTTTTATGATTAGAGACAGAGCGTAGCTTGAGGCTCTTCACCATTTGTAGCTGAAAGCTCAGATACTCTTGCGCCTGCTCCTGATAAGACTTCCCAAGGTCAGAAGATAAGCTTCCGTGAATCGCTTTCTGCTGTCGTTGAATTCCTTCTATTGTTTCTATTGTTACTGAAAGGACCTCTGAAACGTGGGTCGCGTGTCTAGAGTTCTCGTGCATTTCTTTAAAATGTGCTTCGGTGTTTAGTCCTTTCTCTCTCTCTCTGTCCTAATCGACATTTGTCAACTACTCCTTCTAGCAACGTGATAGACGTAGATACCTTCTCAATCTTCCGAACAGGATCTCGGACGCGCCACACAGAAACGTCGTATAGCAGTATTATCTGGTCAATTAGAGGGACGTGCATCGCGAACGGGTCACTAAATTTGAGAGGCGATTGCTCTCGAAGGACGGTCTCAAGCCTCGATTGCAGTTTTTCCGGCGTGTCGATGCACAAGACTCTACAACGATCCGGACGTTCCCAGCGGGTGAAGAAGCCCATCTCGAACCACATGTAATCTTTCTTACTATTCTTCGGTACGTACTCGGGTTCTTCGTCCCGCGAACCCTTAGGTTCTTTACGAACCATCTTGACCAAACAACGAAACCAAGTGCCTAGAGCACAACTTTAGTAAGCGGAAGATAAAGCAAGGGTTCTAAAGGATAAGGTACTATAGCTTTCCAGCTTCTCTTCCTTATTGCGTATCCCTTTGCAACCAAAATAGCCGTTTAGTTCCGTACATGTATCGTTATATAGAAAATTAGGCACGTCAAAGTATTGTAGAAGATCTTTACGATCGCTTTCGCGCTGATAGGATGCCCTGTGATCGCCATCGCGCTGAGGATAGGAATTGCTGTCGAGAAATCTAAAATGATGAGATTAGCATACTGCAATTCTCGGGCCGTATGAGCTCCTCTTACACGTAGCATGTCTCTGGCAGGCTTTGAGGAACGAGATGGTCAATCTTCTTCGATTTCCACTTTTCTGAAGCTGGTCTACCTTTAGAGTTAGGAATTCTAACAGGGAATAACAGCGCTTACAATATTCCAAGATCGTGGCAGGCGGGTTTTGCGCAGAAGTGGCCATGATGTGTGATACTTCTGCAGACAAATAAATCACTAGTGAGACAGAGAATAAAGCATTCAGGGGAGATTCATGCCGCAAGCAACGAGAAAACCCGAGGTAGCAGTCGTTAAGGAACCGCTGTGCCTCCACCAAACCGGTGGAAATGTTGCATATTGGGCGTTAAAACAATGCAATATCAACGGCAACTGAGAACCAAAACAGCGCAGTTATAGGCGGAAATTAGGTGGAAAGGAAGGCAAAAATACCTAGGAAGCGTGAATTTCATAAAAGCTATTGTCGCAAGTGCGATTAAATTCGCGGATTAACAGGAAAGGGTATGCATTTGAGTGTAGACATCCTGATGTATTATTGACTGTCTACGAAGGTTAGCCTCGAAAGTCATGGAATTGCGCTAGTCAAGCCACCATTGCCATAGCAATGACCTTCGCTAAAGTTTATCACTAAATCACAGCGCTTTATCGCTAAACATCCAGCGTAGTTCCATAACTTTTAAGGCACACCTTCGTAGGGTTCCCCTACCAAGACAACATTAATCGAAAGGGCGGGACGGCTTCCCCTATCATTGACTTATCACAGAACGAAAAGAACTTTCTCTTACGAAAAGTGATAAGTCTCATCAATGTGCTTGGTCTCCGTGAAGCAGTGCTGGGGTCATTGATGCCTAATGGCGTAATAAGTTCTCAGCTCATCGTTCCCATAAGTCCTTGTGGGAGGGTAAACTTCCGATCCTTGCACCATTTTACGATCGTCAGAAGCAGGTGATGCACGCCTGGTTGGAATGAGGAGCTGAGAACCAACTCATGCCATTAGGGAACAAAATCCCCAATCCGTAAATTGCCCTTGAACACAGTAATCTTCTTTACTAAGGTCTACTACGATCGATACCAAAGTTACACATAAAGGGTTACAGTTTTAGAGATCAAAGCGTCTAGTAGTCGCGACTATATCTCCTATGCTGGAACGATTAAGAGTACTGTGGTTCCTTTACGTAGGCAGAAGCAGCAGCGGCAGCATAAGGCTGCAATCTCTTGGTTTTTATGTGAGTTTGCTTACGAAGGCAAAAAGGTATTAACACTTTCGCTAAATTACCAGCTGCATATAATTACACAACAACATTAGCAAATCCTCTCAAACAGAAGGATCGAAATGAGATTTGCTCAATAAATCTAAATTATAAGTTTCGCACATATTTATTAATATGTTCTGTTGTGAGATTGGTCGTTTTTGGAACGACTTTTTCAGTTCGCTAAAGTGTTTTCGATACTTTTTGCCACTGCCTTCGGCCAGCACTAGCGGGGCGGGCAGACCGTGAATCCACATCCAGCATGGCTGAGCAGTAGCAGACCCTGACCGTCGAGGTGCCCGTGGCGTTGATCGACATAAAGGCTGAATTCGAAGTGAGCCCGCGGTGTGTTACAAAGCCGTCAGCCCCGCTGCGATTGTAGAGCATTTGTAAAAAATCTAATAAAGAGAAGAGCAAAGTCCGGAAGCAGGTGCAGGAGTTTGTCACAGTACAATTATTTGGCCGTCAGATTACCGGCCCAAGGATTGGCCCCGCAGCCCATTATTCCAGTTATAAGCCATTGCATCTATCAATTCCATAGTTGTGTCTGCGTCCTTGCTGTCCCAAATAAGCTGAACTTCGTGAGAGCTATACCACGCATTTCGATACTGACTGTATTGTCAAAAATGCCACTCTATATGTTATGTTATGTATTCTTACGCTAATCTAGGTTTTCGCCCAAAGTTTCTTCATGAGCTTCGCCCTTGTACGTACCAATGGTAATGTTAAACCCGACCGAAGTCATCAAGCCTAGACCCAGGAAGCACTGGCTCGTGTGTCGTCAAGTGACAGCTAATGCATACCAATCCCGCAGACGAAGGTTCCAGTGCCCAAATAGAGAGACAACAAAGAGTACAATGACCCAAGTAGAGTGGCTACATATCATCTTAGCGCCGATCGGCAGTTACACAAGGTAATTTAACTACCTCATAATACTACGAAGTCATGCAGCAGCCACCTCTGACAGCCACTTACTGAGATATATGATAACGTCTCCACTTCTAGTATTTGATGCAAACGAGATATATGCAAAGCGATCGATCGGTCTGATAAAGTGGGACTGGGGCATGCTTATAGTTCTTAAATAGAATGGTTTTAAATACGTTTAAATTCAACGCCCTTAGGCATAGACACCAAGAACAGGCACAAAAGTGAATATTAGAGTATTGATGATTGAGACTATTATCTAAACCTCTCATACCAAATCTCCTCTTCAATTCTTCCCTGGACCCACGCCACGATTTCGTCATCATATAGCTCTTCGACACTCTTACTCCCTCGCAGTACTTCACGCTCATGCACTGCAGCTTCTTCTTTAGTCATACACACCAGATCCCTTAGCTGGATAGTACTACTCTTCTGCCCCTCTTCATTGACATTCACGGTCTTGCCTTCCGGTCTCCGCCATCTTACGAGCGCAAGGCGCGTTGGGACGCCACTTATGGCGCTGCGACCTCTGTAAACCTCTTCTACTACGTAGCCCACGTCTGCGGCCGTGACGGGAAGTTTGAGGCCTTGGACATCAGGATCTTGTCCGTTTTCTCTGGCCATGGTGAACCTCGCCAGCTTTTCTTCTGAGCTCTGTAATTGGGCCAGGATACCGTCATACATCTTCTCTCTGCCTTTCGCCTCGATGTACTCAACTGGATATCCAGCCGTAGTCAAGATGACGTGATTTGCAAGTGCGTAGCCAAATGCTGCTGGCATTGTGCCCAGAACAGGTAAGATCCTGACTCGAAAGTCCTGTAATGGAGCTAATTCCCCCACTTTGCCTTTCTGGAACTCTTCTTCTGGCAGTGGTAATAATTGAGCCTTGCCAGGCCCTGACTTCTCTGAAGAGTACACTACGGGAATTCCGGAGCTAATATTGTAGGGCGGCGCTCGCAGTCGCCGCCTTGTAGAGCGCGATAATGGGTCTTCGGCGCTAGTACTAATGTCACCAATGAAGATGCGGGTTGGATCGGACTTGCAGCCTGCGCCCATGGAGGAGATGACTTTGAGACCGTTCTGATGACAATATGCTAGTAGCGCCACTTTACTATCAATGTTATCGATAGCATCGATGACAAAATCGGGCTTCTTCCCGTCAGATGTGGGGTTTAGAAGTGTGTCCGCTTCGGCGAGGTTGAAGAGTTGGTTTCGGCAGTCGAATGTAACCCATGGAGTCACAGCCTGCAGACGTTTCCGTAAACAGTGGACTTTTGGAGTCCCCACGTCGGCGAGAGTAGCGACAGCATGGCGGTTTAGGGATGATAGAGACACTTGATCGAAGTCGATCAGGCGTATAGTGGACGCGCCAGACCTTGCGAGAGCGGAGACGCAATGTGACCCTACACCTCCACAGCCCACCACTATGAAGAATCCCGTCCTTAACTTCTTCAAGCCTTCATCCGTCAAGAAGACCCGATTTCTTGCTAATTGTTCGAGGATCAAGTCTGCGGGAAATCCAGTCAGATACAGTACTCTCCGAATACAGCGTAGCATCCATACCATCATCATAGTCCCCCTTCTGCGCCCTCGCCGCCAGTGCCGCACTTCTCTCATCCTCCTTACTCAACCCTACAGTCGGTGACGCCCCTCCAAATTCCGTAAGCTTCACTTCATTGGTCAGCCTCTAACTCTTATAACCATAACACTACTTCGTATGCTATCCAAACCCACCTTCTCAGCATGATGGTTCTGTCCCAGCTCTGGAATCGAGCTTTTCAGATCCTCAGCCCTCTCTTGCCTTCGAACATGCTGGTATCCGAGTATCGCTCCCGCAACCACGGCGCCGGAAACAATAGCTGTGGCAGCAAATTGCGCCTGCGTAGAGGACACTACGCGCGAGAGCCAGGAAGACATTGAGGATGGCTTTGGAGATGGAGGTGGAGGGGAAGCGTCTCGCCGATTGTCTTCCTCTTCCTCTTCCGTGTGGTAGTTTCGACGCTGTCTATACGACTGGTTATATCGCCAGTCCATCTTTGCGGTCCATTTTTGTGGCAGGGTATGCAAATATTATGTTCGTCCATGATGAATTCAGTGCAGCGGCAAGTTCCGGGCCGCCAGGGAGCAGTTCAATATCAAACTTCGGTGCATATTGATTCTTTTACAAGTAGAGTGGCTGCTCTTCAATTCGATATAACGCAGTGACTTGCTAGTCTTTGCGCTTCCGTGATCTTTGTACCTCTATCTACCTTACTATCTTACCATTAAGTTAACTTTTATGATCAAGAAGCAGCCAACTTCGACTACCCAACTCACTCCGCTCTACTCTGCTCCGCCGCTTCCAGGAACCCAATCCTGTTTTACTTTGATTGGAAAGTATTCTATATGAAAAAGATGCAAGTTGAGCATACAATGTAAATCCTAGGTTTGTAATCATCGCAAAATGTACATGGCAGGAGCTGTCACCAATAGGATGTCTTACATCCTCTCATTCCGGAAGCGGCCCGATGCCCGGTCACTATATCACAACCACCATTCCATCGTTCCACAAACGCATCTCCTCCTCCCCACACAAATACCTGCCAAAATGCCCCCCTCCACCCCCGCAGCAACAATTACCTCCCTTGACCACCTCGTCCTAACCGTAGCCTCCATCTCGTCTTCAAAAGACTGGTACGTTCAAAACCTCGGCATGCGGCACGAAGTTTTCGTTTCCGGCGGTGTCGAAAGGCACGCCTTGATATTTGGGAGCTCAAAAATCAACTTGCATGAGGCTGGGAAGGTGAGTTTGTCTCTCGCTCTCTCACACGTTTAGAGAGTTCCGTTGTCTACATACTGGTACTCCATCTTCCGGGGGATTTCCATACACCATCGAGACTTGATGGATTACTCTGCGGACGGCTTATATGAGGCCATATACAGGAGTTCGAGCCGAAGGCCAAGATGGTGCAGCCGGGTAGTGCGGATCTGTGTTTCTTGACCAAGGACGACGTGTCGGAGGTACGTGGGCGGCTATTTAAAGCTAATGTTGAGATGGTTGATCTTGGTGGTGCGGAGTCGGATGATGGGACAGTGATGCGGACGGGTGCAAGGGGTAAGTTACGCAGCGTTTATTGTCGTGATCCAGACGGGAATCTGATTGAGTAAGTACTTGATGTCCGTTCAATGATATAATAATATAGGCTGAGATTCGATGTAGGATCTCGAACTATGTGTAACAGATATAGGGTATATGCGTAGAAAACAAAACCCGGCACCATATCGCAGTAAATATACGCCTAATCCAGCTATCTATAATCCCCAAGATTACCAGTAGTAATATCCATAGCTCCCATATATCCTAATGTCATGATGTTTGAGCCACACTTAGCGGACCCATTCGCAAGTTCCTATCTTGCTCGTCTCTAAGATGTTTCCAACCCTCGACAACCAAAGATTTGTCCACATGGTCTATATCACTGGACATAAATTTTGTATTAATTTCTCGATCAAGGCTGTCATTACCAATAACCCCATTATCAAGTGGCTTTTCCTGATTTCCCTTCGCTATCCCATCAGTCGGATAAAGAATCTCGTGAACTTCACTAATTGTGAGAGAAAGTTCGGTGTACGACCTAAGTGGAGACGTAGGTGGAGTAGTACCGTACAGATCCTCCTCTGAAGTTTCAAGAGTTGGAAGACGCTGAGGCTTCGGAGCTTCATATGTAGCATCAGGCAGACCCGTCGACACGTTACAACTTGTCTCCATGACAAGGAGTTCCTCCTCGTGCGTTCCCATCTTATCAAGGCTTGTGTCTGCTGGTTCTGCCACCTTACGCTTGCCTGCCTTAACCAAATTCCTCATTAAGGTGAGCTCATGCTTCTTGAAGGCAGAATAAAAGGATTTATTGACCATTGCTGTGGCATGAAGATCTTGTAAATCATCAAGATAAGACAGTATTCGTAAACTGATCTTCTCGTCTGCAGTATCAACTGGGTCTGGTTCTTTTTGCTCCACTGGTGCTGGGAGTTCAAACACTTCTCGGAGGGCATCCTCGCTGAACTTAGTCCTTAAATCATGCCTTTTCGACAGTGCCCATCCGTCTATCCCAGTCACATCACGAAGCGTGAGACCGGTAATACTGTTATAGATGTCATTAATGACACTTCTGAAGGCCGGGGCGTAGTCGCAGATGCCGCTGTGCAATTGAGGAGGACTTGGCATTTTTCGCAAGCTCTGTACCAGTGCGCTTATACTCTTATCAGACTGAATAAATGGGTAGCGGCCGTTAACAGTGTCTATAATGACAGGTAAGATACCAAGCTCATTGTAAACAAGCATTAGCCACCCTAAATTCGCGGCATCACATTGATGCAGTCCCTTGGGGCATTTTGGCGTGGAAGTCAAGGCACCTTCAGCATCTTTATTTATCGCCTGCAAATGCGACGTGGCTCTGACGTACTCTTTCATTAGACTGGCACATGAGGCATAAATCTGCGCCAACTTCGCCTCCCTCACAGCACCAATCTTACCCTTTACTTCCTGAGGCCACTGTTCCTTCCGTTCTAGCTCTTTATTACTTGAAATATTGAGGATAGCCGACTTAGACATCCGGTAGAAAAGTTTCCGGAGTCCGAAAACGTAAGTGATCAGAAGCATTCCATCAGGCGAGTCTTCGGTCGCTTTATGAATCCATTGCGGAAGCCATCGGTACTCGACAGCCATTTCCAAAGGACCGGTACATTGATAACGCAAGCAAACTTCGGCTATGCTAACAAATTCTGCGAATTTGACTTCTCGTGGGATGTAGTCATTATGCATATGTGCTGCATGTAGTAGGGTAGTCAAGGCCTCCCACTTGTTAAGTTCGAGTTGCGGCATGCGATAGACCTTGACTTCCGTACCATCCCGGCACACTCGCCTGAGAGGAGGTGGTGGAAAGCCCTCTAGCATTTCTAAGGGACTATTGGAGTCGGAATGCGATGGTGACAAGATCCGAGCAAAGAATGGTGATGCCTCGATGAGCATATAAGATAATACACGAAACCGTAACACAGGATGTATTTCAGATGCAGAATTTGCAAACTCGAGAATAGTATCGCCGTTAGCTGCTATATCATACTCGCGAATGGACAGGTTAGGGGTTTTGTCGGATGCCATTGCTGCGCAGAGCAGTTCGGTTTGAAGGAGATCAATCTTCAATTGATCGTGGTTTTTAAATCTCTCCAAATATTTGTGCCAGTATGCAGGTGTCTCTGATGATGAACGGGTACTCCGCGTTGTCTCCATTCGGGACAAGGCAAGCTGTCGAAATTCTCTATCTGAGAAGAGCATGTCCACTTGGTGTATTGTAGCATCTGGTTCATACTTCTTGTATGTAGATGTGATTGATTCGCGCAGGTGTTCTAGTAAACCCTCCTGGTATTTCTTGAAGTCATGGATTGCGGCAAGCCATGCAGCGTTTGCGAATCCCTTGTCACTCCGTTCACCATTTTGGTCCCCAGGACTCTTTGCATCGTAGGAAGACGAAAATGCAAGTGCCTCTGTATCATAAATTACAGTTAGCTAGTTCCGATACTGCAAGAGGCTCGTATAAGGCTTTCTTGGTAGCCAAGCAGGGCTTCAATGAAGATAGTAGCATTTCTAACTGACTAGACTTTTTCGCAAGCGATTTGCATAGCTCCAACGATTGCTCTATACATCTAGAGTACACAGAGAATGTTGAATCCACACCATTTACACCTAAAGATGCGCCGCGCAGACGTCGAATGTTATCTCGAAGTTGTTGGTAACTTGGGTCATCCGAAACGTCCTCGACGGACTCAGAGGCCGGAAGGGTAGCAGTTTCGGTAGCATCGAGTTCCTGGAGGAACTTTTGAGGAGGTACAATATCACTACGAGGACTCTAATGGATCATCAGCAGGCATCCATTGTGTCGATAATTGGGGAGCAACTCACAACGGGACCGCCCTTCTCCGACTTAACCCCAATCCTGCGCAATCTCGACCCTAGGCTGCGAAATCTCGAGGTCGAAGCAGTACTCGAATCTGACGGCTGTCGCTGCATCTCCAATACTTAGCAGCTGCATTGAGTCTGTAGAAAGTTTGTTGTTTGACAATGACTGTCATTATGGCCGAAACAAGTCTATGATGACGGCGAGGCTGAGCAGCGGTGGTCTCCCTCGAAAGCTGTTGCCTTAAGGCGCCACACGGCAGGGGCGCCCTGCATGTGCATTCCCTCGGCTGTAGCCAATTACAGTTAATAGTTGACTCGAAACTTGAGTCACGTCAATGCCTGCGAGCTCCTGTTCTTGACAGCGTTGGATTCTTTTAAAGTCTATATTTCTTCGCCGCCTCCCTGTGGACGTATTCAAATCACCAATGCATCTTCACTTGCTGTGTAAGATTTCCTTATCTCCTCCGCTAGGTCTTACGTGAAAGGCATACATTCTGAATTCATATTATTAAAGGGTTTCAAAACTGTCTTAACAATGGAGGAAATGCCTAGTAAGAAAATGGTAGTGCTCGATGGCCGCACCGGGGAAGGCGGTGGACAGCTTGTCCGAATTGCTGCGTGCCTTTCCGCTCTAACAGGCACTCCGATACGCATCCATAACGTCCGAGGAAACAGAGGTGGAGGGAAGAATAAGTCAGGCGGTGGAGGTAAGCAGTCGTCAACGACAACGGCAATTTCTGCGGCTTTCAATTGACCGAGATTCAGGCCTGAAAGCACAGCATGCTATGTGCGTTAGGTGGCTTGCTCATGCAACCCAGGCCGAACTTACTGGTTCCGCCATTGGCAGCAAAGAGTTTACCATGATACCTAAGCTAGGGCCCAGGCAA
>Ga0335072_10006625_pt1 | contig 16923 bp, 11 predicted proteins | sample Lox_Sample_21_FD_206725 | JGI IMG/M metagenome (GOLD analysis project Ga0335072, IMG submission 206725) | Soil microbial communities from Loxahatchee National Wildlife Refuge, Florida, United States - Lox_Sample_2.1 | ecosystem: Environmental > Terrestrial > Soil > Wetlands | place: USA...
TGCGACTCGAGCCGGAGCAGACTGCCGGGCTTCGAAGACCCGCGCCCGCTTCGTTCGTTCCGGTACTGGCCGCCTTTACGGCGCTGGTATGGCTCGATTCGGCGGCATTCTTCATCATTCAAAAATCGCCGTCGCTGAAGGCTGAAACCTGGCAGGGGGCCGCGCACCTCTGGCTGAACGCGTTTCTCCATCTCGCCTCTGCTCTTACGGGCGCGTGGTTGCTTGCTCGCAGCAAAGTTTCCACGGTGTTGATTCCCGCGGTCGCTGCCTTGGGTTTCGCTTGCTTGTTGCTGCGGGATCCGGTGTCGGCGCCGATTGCGTCGGTACTCTATCCCATCGGAGTTTCACTGTATTCCGTCGCCCTGGTTGCATACCCATCGTTGATTGCTCCCGCTGCGTCGGACGCGGAGCGCGGACGCATTGCCGGGTGGATCTACGCGATCGCGGGCTGGGTCGGCTCCGCGCTCGGCATCGGCATGGGGCAGAACCTCGGGCACGTGCCGGTCGCGTTCGCGTTTTCTGCAGCCGCCGTGGTTATTGTTCCCACAGCGGTCCCGTTCTGGCATTCCCGGCGGCGCGAGATATCGCTCGTGGCGATGGTTCTCGTTTCCGCATGGCTGCTGAATCGAGCCATCGGAGCCACCCGCCACCCCTTTGCACCTGCGTCGCCGATCGAGCGCGGGCGCGAAGTCTACGTCTCGGAGGGATGCATTCACTGTCACACCCAATATGTGCGTCCGGGAACGCCCGATGAAATCATGTGGGGGCCCGTCCGCTCCATTGCCGATCTCCGCCGGGACCGCCCGCCGCTTATCGGCAATCGCCGGCAGGGCCCCGATCTTTCACAAGTCGGTGTTCGCCGGTCGGCCCTCTGGCTCAAGATGCACTTCTTCAATCCGGCCGAGGTCAGCGGCGCGTCCATCATGGCTTCTTACGGCTTCCTCTTCCGCGACCAACGCGGAAGCGACCTTGTTGTCTATCTTGAGAGCCTTCACGGCCCGGACACCGCTGCTCATATCGCAGAACAGGAAGCGTGGCAGCCTGCTCCGCAGGAGGTGGCGGGGGCAAGCGCGACGGAAGGCGAAGAGCTTTACCGCCGCGATTGCGCAACCTGCCATAGCGACAATGGGAAGACTCGGATTGCGTGGATTCGCGATTTCAAAAGGGCCCCGATCGACCTTATGAAGGGGCCTTATTTGTATTTATCCCCTGGTTCTGGAGAGCAACGCTGGATGCAGCTTGTGCGCATCACGAAATTCGGCATCGCGGGCACCGACATGGCGGGACACGAATACCTGTCCGACCGGAATATTTCATCGATCACCCTATGGTTGTCGCAGCATCTTGCGCAATCGACTGCAGTGTCTGAAAACATAACCCCTTCAGGAGACGAAAAGTGAAGTCATATTTGCAAGTCATTTTCCTCTCGCTTTTTGCGGCACTGGCGCCAAGCGCGTTTGCCGAGCGCCAGACTTTTTCAGTGGACCCCGCGGCTAGCCAGGTGGATTTTGCTTTGGGCGGCAGCGGCCATCATGTGCAGGGAACTTTCAAGGTCCAGAGCGGTTCGATCGCCTTCGATCCTGCGGCGCAGACAATCTCGGGCTCAATTGTGGTTGCTGCCGGAAGCGGCAATAGCGGTGAGCCAAGCCGAGACAAGAAGATGAGCAACGACGTGCTGAATGTCGAGAAATTTTCTGAAGTCACCTTCGCTCCCAGCAGCTACACGGGCAGTCTTGCGGCCTCGGGAGATTCGACGATCCAGGTGTCCGGCGTCTTCACGCTCCATGGAGCGGCGCACAATATCGCCGTCCCTATGCAAGTGCATATCGACGGATCAAATCTGACGGCCAAGGGCCAGTTCACTGTGCCCTACGTGCAGTGGGGGCTGAAGGACCCAAGCGTTTTCATTTTGAAGGTCGCCAAAGAAGTCGAGATCGATCTGAGCCTCACGGGGCACGTTACCCACTAACCCCGAGCAGGCGCCCAAGATCTTAGCCGCAGGCTCGGCGGGAAGAGCGCGATCCGCGCGCTCGTCGTGTGTGGGCGTCGGTCCCATGGCCACACTGTGTCTGGAATATTCAGGGCCGCTTCGGCTCCTGGGGCAAGGTTTTCAGAGGGCAGTGGAGGATTCGCAATCCAGCACGGCCGGGACTAGACTGGTTCCATCGCACGGCGGTCTGTTCCCCGGTGGTTGACCACATCGAGACGCCGGTTGCGAAGGAAGCTCGCCGAGAGCTCGAATCCAGGAGAGATTGAAGATGGCTACGCTCACGCAGCGTCCAATCGCTAAAGGCACAGGCTCCATCCCCTGGTACTTGTGGTGCTCCGCTCTGGCCGTAACCTCCGTGACCATCGGCGCCCATTGGGATGTTTCCTGGCACCGCTCGATTGGCCGCGACAACTTCTGGACGCCGGCGCACATGGCGATTTATCTCTGCGGCGTGCTTGCCGGGATTGCCTGCGGCTATCTGATCTTTCGCACCACATTCAGCCGCGCCTCCGAAGCCAAGAGCGGAGCAGTCCGCGTCCTGGGCTTTTCCGGTCCGCTGGGCGCGTTCCTGTGCGCCTGGGGCGGCGTTGCCATGATCACGTCGGCTCCCTTCGATAACTGGTGGCACAACGCCTACGGGCTCGACGTAAAGATCATCAGCCCTCCGCACACCCTTCTCGTAATTGGAATTTTCGCCGTCGAGATTGGTTCGCTTTTCCTGATCATGTCGGCGATGAACCGGGCGGAAGGCGAGACACGGCTCTTTCGCCGCTTGCAGTACTTGCTGCTCTATCTCGCCGGCCTGATGCTCGTGCTCACGATGTTCTTCAGGCTGGAATACACCTTCAGCATTTATCTCCATCGTGCGAGCGCATATATCTCCATCGCTCTTGGCGTTCCTTTGTACTACGCCGCAGTTTGGAAGGCATCGCGCAATCGCTGGGCATCGACATGGATGACCGCAATCTATACAGCCGCGCTTATTGCCATCATCCTGATCCTTCCTCTTTTCCCCGCGCAGCCGAAGCTCGGACCGGTCTACCAGCCGGTCACCCATTTCGTTCCGCCGCCTTTTCCAATTCTGCTGATCGTGCCGGCCCTGTTGCTGGATCTTCTCTGGTCGTGGATCGGAGAGCGCAACAAGGTGCTGGTGGCCTTAGTCAGCGGACCCACGTTCGTCCTTTCGCTTGTTGCGGCGGAGTGGCCTTTCGCAGATTTCCTCATGTCGGGCGCATCCCGGAACCGCTTTTTTGCCTCCGGTTATCTCGACTACGGTACGCCATCCTGGTCCGCGCAGGCGATGCACCGCTTCGTCCGCCCGCAGTATGGGCTTGAACTGTGGACGGGCCTGGGTTGGGCAATTCTTTACGCGGTCATCAGTGTCTGGCTGGGTTTGTTGCTTGGCGACTGGATGCGGAAGATCCAACGATGATGAAGCGTGGGCATGCGGTTTTTGGGTTGTTCCTGGCATGCACCTCCATGGCGTACGCACATGTGGGCAGCCCCGATATCTATGCAGAGGGCCAGGCGGGTCCCTACAAGCTGTTTATCGTCATCAGGCCTCCCCTGGTAATTCCCGGAGTGGCCGATGTTGAAGTGCGCGGGGAAACATCGGGGATCAACCAGATCCTGATTACGCCGATTCCCATGGTCGGCGAAGCCGCGGCGCATCCCCCGGTTGCCGAAGCCATGGGCCAGCCGTCCCGCGACAGGCAGTTTTTCTCAGGACATTTGTGGATCATGGCATCCGGTTCGTGGCGCATTCGCTTCTCGGTGAGTGGCGCGCAGGGAAGTGGCGTTCTTTCCATCCCGGTTCCCGCTACCGCGATCGCGACCCGCAAGATGTCTGCCGGCCTTGGGTTGATGCTGGCCGGCCTTGGGATCTTGCTGGTCATTGGCATGGTGGGTATCGTGGGAGCGGCTGCCCGTGAAGCCAAGCTGGCTCCCGGCGCGTCCGTTCCTCAGTCCAATCGCCGCAGCGCGGCCATTGCGATGGGCGTGACGTTTGCAGTGCTGGTCGCAGGTGTGGTGCTGGGCAACGCCTGGTGGAAGTCCGATGCCGCCGGCTATTCCGAGTACGTTTACAAGCCTCTCCAGATGAACGCATCTCTGAGCGGAACGGTGCTCGATCTCAAGCTGCGCGATCCGGGCTGGCTGTTGCAGCGCAAGCTTGACGACTTCATTCCCGACCACGATCACCTGATGCACCTCTACATGATTCGGTGGCCGCAGATGGACGTTGTATATCATCTGCATCCCACGCCGACGACCTCCGGCGAATTCCAGCTTCCCTTGCCGTCGGTGCCGGCCGGAACGTATCACTTGTACGCCGACGTGGTGCACCAGAACGGCTTTCCTGAAACCATCGTAGGGGCAATTACTGTTCCCGCGATCTCTGGGCGGCCGTTGGCGGGCGACGACGCGAAAGGCACTGCGGCGCCAATAGCCTCTGAGAATGCCACGGTCGCATCGCAGGGCAAGGGGGCAACCGCTGTACAGAGCTTCAAACTTCCCGACGGCTACACGATGGTTTGGACAAACGCCAATGAACTGCAGCCTCTGACGCCGGTCAATTTTCAGTTCGAATTGCTCGACCAGAACGGAAAGCCGCCGCAGGATATGGCGCTCTACATGGGCATGCTCGGTCACGCGGCATTTGTGAAGACCGATGGCACGGCATTCGCGCACATTCATCCTACCGGCTCTGTTTCCATGGCCGCTTTCATGATGGCGAATGCGAACCCGACCGCGGCAGGCGCGGCAAAATCCACTGGAATGGACATGCCGGGAATGATCATGGGGGGCGCGGTCTTGCCGAACGTTGTCGGCTTCCCGTATGGCTTTCCTTCGGCCGGAACCTATCGCATTTTTGTGCAGATGAAGCACGGTTCCACTGTCGAGACGGGCGCCTTCGATGCCTCGGTGCAAAGTCCCGGAGCCTAGAACTGCACATTCGTCCATTGGACGGCCGGGACAAGCCCGTTCCTCCATGTGACGAACGGCAGGAACTTCTGCGATTGGGCATGCGTAGCCCTGGGAACGGATAGGTGCGCAGGCCCGTCCCGACCCGATCGCAGGAGACAATCCGTGAATTCACTGACAAGCCAGCTCAGGCAGGTGGTGCGCCGTTTGTGGCGCGCTCCGGTATTTACTATCGTCACGCTGATCACACTGGCAGCGGGTGTGGGCGCAAACATCGCTGTCTTCAGCGTCGTGGAAGGGGTGTTGTTGAAGCCGCTTCCGTATCCGCATCCGGAGTCCCTTGTCGGGGTTTGGCATACCGCCCCCGGACTGAACCTGGACCTCGTGAATATGGCGCCCTCGAACTACTTCATTTATCGGGAGCAGAATCGCGCTTTTCAGGACGTCGGCATGTACGGCGGGGATTCCGTCGCCGTGACGGGGCGGGGAAACCCGGAGCAGGTTCACGGTCTGGATGTGACGGACGGAGTGCTTCCGATCCTCGGAGTGCCACCACTTCTCGGCCGCTGGTTCAACCGCCAAGACGATGCGCCCAACGCAGCCGAAACAGTGATCCTCGACTATGGCTATTGGCAACGGCGCTTCGGGGGCGACCGGTCAATTGTTGGCCGAGCTATCACCGCCGATGGCAAAGCGCGCACGGTGATTGGCGTCATGCCGCGGGGCTTTCGTTTTCTGGATGGCGATCAGCCTTCGCTTTACCTCCCCTATCATTTCGATCGCAACAAAACGACCCTGGGTCAGTTTGCCTACGATGGCATCGCGCGGCTCAAGCCCGGAGTCACCCTTGAAGCAGCGAACGCTGATATCGCGCGGATGATCCCCATCGTTTGGGCGAGTTTTCCGGCACCACCCGGCTTCAGCATCGATCTGTTTCACCAGGCGCGGCTCGGGCCCAAGGTGCAGCCACTCCGCCAGGTTGTCGTCGGGGACATCAGCAAGCTCTTGTGGGTGCTCATGGGATCCATCGGTGTTGTGCTCCTAATCGCTTGCGCCAATGTGGCCAATCTCCTGCTGGTTCGTGCCGAGAGCCGGCACCAGGAGCTCTCTGTTCGTGCGGCGCTGGGAGCGAGCCCGTGGAGAATCGTGCGCGACTTCCTGCTCGAGAGTGTGGTTCTTGGCGCGATGGGAAGCTTGCTGGGCCTGGCGCTCGCCTGGGGCGCGCTGCGGTTGCTCGTCCTGCTTTCTCCGCAAGGATTGCCGCGGCTCCACGACATCAGCATCGATTGGACGGTCCTGGCCTTCGCGGTGGGCGTATCGCTGTTGTGCAGTCTGCTGTTCGGATCAATTCCTGCGTTGCGTTACGGAAACGCCCGTGTGGGAACCGGTCTGCGCGAAGGTGGGCGAACTCTGAGCGAGGGCCGCGAGCGCCACCGCACGCGCAATGTGCTCGTTGTCGTCCAGGTCAGCCTTGCGTTTGTTCTGCTGATCTGCTCGGGGCTGATGATCCGAACCTTCCGCGCGCTGATGCATGTGGATGCGGGCTTCGACACGACCGCGCCCATTCAGACTTTCAATCTGTCGTTCCCTGATACCGAGGTGCCGAAAGCCGAAGATGTGGTGCGGAGGCAAGAGGCGATCCTGCACAAGATCGAGACGGTTCCCGGCGTGACGTCGGTTGCACTGGCGAACTCGGTTCCCATGGATGGCTCTGGCTGGATGGACCAGGTTTTCGTTCAAGATCGGAATTATCCCGCGGGAACCATGCCGCCCCTGCGGCGCTTCAAATTTGTGTCCCCGGGATTTTTCAAGGTGCTGGGGATTGGCTTACTGGCAGGGCGCGACTACACCTGGGATGACCTCTACCAGAGACGCCCGGTGGCGATCGTCTCTGACAATCTTGCCCGTGAGTACTGGGGAAGCCCGGTCAATGCTCTGGGAAAGCACGTCCGCGTGGGCAGCAAGGACGACTGGCGGGAAATAGTAGGTGTGGTCGGCACCGTGCACGATGACGGTTTGAATAAAGATGCAGTGCCGACGGCATACTGGCCGCTGCTCGAGAACCACTTCGAAGGTCAGGACGAATTTGTGCGTCGCTATGTTGTCTATGCGATCCGCACTTCGCGCGCAGGGTCTGAAAGCCTGATGAGCGATATACGGCGCGCCATCTGGTCAGTCGACGCCAACCTGCCCGTTTCAGAGGTTCACACCGAGGAGTATTTCACTTCGCGATCAATGGCCAGAACCTCGTTCACGCTCGTGATGCTCGGCCTCGCCGCCTCAATCGCGCTGCTGCTTGGGATCGTCGGTCTCTATGGCGTCATTGCCTACTCGGCATCGCAGCGGAAGCGCGAGATCGGAATACGCATCGCGCTGGGAGCGCAGCGAAACGACATTACCGGCATGTTTGTGCGGCAGGGGGTGCTGCTGGCCTCTATCGGAGTTCTATTCGGCCTTGCGGTTGCGTTCGGCACCACGCGGCTGCTGCGCTCGCTGCTCTTCCACGTCAGCCCAATGGATCCACTAACCTATCTCGTTGCGATCGCTGCATTGGGCACGGCTGCGATTCTGGCCAGCTACATTCCCTCGCGTCGAACGGCGAGCGTGAACCCAGTCGAAGCCCTGCGCGCGGAGTGAGGCAGAACCGGTGGTCCGTAACGAGCACGGAGACGGGAGACCGCGCGTTCAGGCGGTCTTTCCCTCAAAATACGCCTCGATCTCTTCGAGAGTTTTTCCTTTCGTCTCGGGCAGGAGGAATGCAGCCGTCAGGAAATAGACCAAGGTAAAGCCGGCAAAGAGAAAGAAGATCGATGAGTATCCATGCTTGGCGACATAGGGCAGGAAGATCGCAGCCAAGGTAGTGGACACGAGCTGATTCAGCACCAGCGCGACGCTCATGCCGTTTGAGCGGATGCGCGTAGGCATTAGCTCAGAAAGCGCGACCCAGACGCAGACGCCCGGTCCCATCGCATAACAGGCGACGAAGAAATAAATCCCAAGCGCAACAAGCCACCCGTGACTAGCGTCGGGCACCTGGCCTACCAGCGCCTTGCGGATCCTTAAAGGAGCTGAGCGTGCAGCATCGAGATCGGCGAATGGGTTCTGAAAGAAGCTCTGCACCTTGTTTGGAGGCACGCAGCTTTCGCGCGTGATCTGAATGGGCGAGGCCCCGCTATCATCGGAGCGAACAAAGCTCGTGGTTGCGGAGTAATCTCCGTATGAGTAGATGATGGCGAGCGAAGCTCGACTGGCGTCGATTCCGCTTCCCGTGCCCGCCAGCAGGCGCGCCGCCTCCGCCTGGTCAAAGTGCACACTGAGCGTCTGGTCCTGCGTCACCATCTTCTGCAAAATGTCGTGGCGATCGATGCTCTGCCGTTCGGTCTTCAAAAACAGGGTTCCGACGGTAACCATCGCGACGATGATTCCTGACGTTCCGAGCACCAGGAGGAATTTGCGTCCCTTGCGATCCACGAGGGTAAGGCCAATGATGGTGCACAGGAAATTGGTGGTTGTGAAGATCACGTAGCCCCAATGTGCCTGCAGGTCTGAGAGGCCGCCTTGCAGGAGGATCCCGGTGTTGTATCCAATCACCGAGTTGATTCCGGTGGCGGTGTTGCAACAGAGGATCAGGCAAGTCAGCAAGAAGGGAATCACGTATTTCCGGCGCAGCAGGGAATCTCGAATCGTTGTGCCGTCCCCGGTGGCCCGCGCGGTCGACTCCATCTCCTGCAACTCGGTGGCAGCCTGCTCCGCAGTGCGTGAACGAAGGAGAGCGGTGTTGGCTTGCTCCTTTCGTCCGCGGCGAAAGAGCCAGCGTGGGGATTCGCTGACGAAGAAGCAGCCAACGACAAAAACTAATCCTGGCGGCAGAGAAACCCAGAAGATGCTGCGCCACGCCTGGTTCTTGAACGCGAAAAGCGCCACGGCATCGCCGGTCTGCGCGACAGCGGCAACGCGATAGCTGTAGTAGATCCCCACCAGCGCGGCAGCAACGATGCCCAGGGTCAGCAGCCACTGAAAGATGCCGGTGCCTTTGCCGCGGCTGGACGCCGAGAGGCATTCGGCAAGATACAGGGGAACGACTACACCCACGAATCCGCCGCTCATGCCCTGCAGCAAACGGCCAAAGAAGAGGGGACCGTACCCCTGCGACAGCGCGATCACGGGAATGCTGATCACGAAAGCAAGCCCGCTGAGAATCATGAGCGGCTTGCGTCCCATCCAGTCGGCGAGCAATCCCGCGAAGAGGGTCGAAAAGACGCTGCCCAGCAGGACCGCCGCGACGATAAAAGAGAGCTGCGAAGCATTCAAGTGCGACGTGGCTTCGAGATAGGGCAGCGCCCCGCCGATAATGCCCACATCGATCCCGTAGAGAAGCCCGCCAAGCCCTGCAACCAGCAGCAGAAAGCGGTTGTAGGCGCGCTTTGAAGAGTCGGCATGCAGCGGAGCAAGAGCATCGGTTTGAGATGTCACAGTCGTTGGACCTGTGCGCAGATTACGACGCGCGCCTGCGCCATGGCAACGGCCAATGTTTTGCGCGATACCGGCTAAAGATACTTCGCGAACGCCTCAACCTGCCTCGCGTGATATTCCCTGCGCTCGATCGGCGACGAAAGTACGGTCGACGTCGAGGTGGCGCCCAGTGCGGAGAGCCGATCAATGAACGCCTCGAGGTGCCGGATCGACACCACGTGGGCCTCAATCACAAAGGACTCATCGCCGGTGATGCGATAGCAGCGCCCGATCTCCGGCATTTCCTTGATGGCGGTGACGGTTCGGCTGATCGGCAGATCGCCACCGGGAATGGTCAGCCGTACCAGGACGCCAATGGGCACGCCAAGTTTCGCCATGTTCAGCGACGCGTGGTACCCCGTAATGACACCGGCATCTTCGAGGCGGTGAATCCGCTCGGCCACAGCAGGGGTTGAGAGTCCCACCTTGCGGCCCAGCTCGGCAAACGACAGGCGGGCGTTATGTTGCAGGCTCTCAATGAGCTTCCAGGCAATGGCGTCGAGCTCGAAAAAGTTGGGCAAGGTTTTATGCGTCATGTCCAGCTGTTCTTTAGGTAAAAATAGATTATAGCTTAAGATTGTAAGGCATCTTGCGTATTTTTTATTCAGATCGCCATGTTCAGTGCTCTTTCTGCGGGCCTATTCTTTCGGCTAGTCGGAGGTGATTTCCCCGCTCCTGCGAGCGCGCTTCCGGCCCAGGAGGTCAGTCTCATGAGCGCAGCGCAGCGTTCCACTCAAACCCCTTCTCAAGCTGTTCTTGATCGTCCTGCCAGCGATTTTCTTCCGCTTCTCGGCACCGACCATGTGGAGTTCTATGTAGGCAATGCCCGCCAGGCTGCTCACTTCTATCGCACCGCATTGGGTATGACGCTTGTGGCGTATGCTGGACCCGAAACCGGGCGGCGCGACCGTGCCTCCTACGTGGTCCAGCAAGGCAAAATCCGATTCGTTCTGAGCACGCCGCTGCGCCCGGCCGGCCCAATCGCCGAGCACGTGCAGCGCCATGGAGACGGTGTGCGGGCGATCGCGCTCTGGGTAGACGATGCCGAGCGTGCGTGGCGCGAGACCACGGGCCGCGGCGCGGTCAGTGTCCAGGATCCTCACACGATTTCGGATGAGCACGGGCACGTTGCGCTTTCCAGTATTCGCGCCTACGGAGACACGATCCATACCTTCGTCGAACGAGACGCCTACGACGGCCCGTTTCTGCCCGGCTACCGCGCGGTCGAGAGCGACCCCATCGCGCGCCCGACCGGCCTCCTCCACATCGACCACATGGTCGGGAACGTGGGCTGGCATGAGATGGACAAGTGGGTCGAGTTCTATGAGCACGTGATGGGATTCAAGCTCTACCAGCACTTCGACGACAAAGACATCTCCACGGAATATTCATCGCTGATGTCGAAGGTGATGGCGAACGGCAACGGCTATGTAAAGTTCCCCATCAACGAGCCCGCCGAAGGCAAGCGGAAATCGCAAATCGAGGAGTATCTGGAGTTCTACGGCGGACCCGGAGTGCAGCACATCGCGCTCGCGACCAACGACATTCTCCATACGGTGAGCACCCTGCACGCGCAGGGCATCGAATTCCTGCATGTGCCTCACACCTATTACACCGAGTTGCAATCGCGCGTGGGAAAGATCGATGAGCCGGTAGAGGAACTGGAACAGCTTGGCATTCTCGTCGACCGCGACGATGAAGGTTACATGCTGCAGATCTTCACGCGCCCAGTCGAGGATCGACCCACGCTGTTCTTCGAGATCATCCAGCGGAAAGGGAGCCGCAGCTTCGGAAAGGGCAACTTCAAGGCGCTGTTTGAAGCCATCGAACGAGAGCAACGCGAGCGCGGCAATCTCTAGCGCAGTGGAGGTGATTTATGCACGCAGCGACGCTAAGCTCGGCGGCGCCTTACATCATCCGGCAGGACTGCTCGGCGTATAGCGATGAACAGCATGGCGTGTGGGCCGAGCTTGTTGGTCGCCGCCTTCCAGACCTGGAGGAGCACGCGGCGCGGGCGTATCTTGACGGCTTCGAGATCATCGGTCTCAAGCGCGACCGCCTGCCTAACCTTGCGGCGATCAGTGCGCGGCTTGAGCCGAGGACCGGCTGGAATTCTACGCCGGTGAGCGGATTTCTACCCGCGCCGGCGTTTTTTGAGATGCTCGCGAATCGGCTCTTTCCGACAACGACATGGCTCCGCAGCCGGGACTCGCTTGAGTACACGCCGGAGCCGGATATTTTTCACGACGTGTTTGGTCACGTCCCCATGCATGCGCACGCGGTGTTCGCGGGCTTCCTCGAGCACTATGGCCGTGTTTGCGCCGCAATCGAAAACCCCGACATACTGGAAAAGCTGGGACGTCTTTTCTGGTATACGGTTGAGTTCGGCCTCATCCACGAGGGTGATAAGGTCAAGGTATACGGCAGTGGCCTGATCAGTTCCCACGGCGAGTGCCGCAACGTGATGGAAGGCCATTGCGCCGTCCACGATTTCTCGCTCGACGAAGTGCTGCACACTCCGGTAAAAGTGGACGAACTGCATAAACTGCTGTTCGCGGTGGATAGCTTCGACCAGATCTACGAGGCGATGCACGAGGCAGAACAGATGGCCCGCAGCGGCAAGTTGTGAGTGAGGGAATCATGCCGGTCGAAATCGAATATCAGTCGGGGTTCGGCAATGAATTTGCCACCGAAGCAGTCACTGGCGCTTTGCCGGTGGGCCAGAACGCGCCGCAACAGCATCCGCTCGGGCTCTACACGGAACAATTCAGCGGCACGCCGTTCACAGCACCGCGCGGCACCAATCGTCGCACCTGGACGTATCGCATTCGTCCCTCGGTCACCCATCGGCCTTATGAAGAGATCGATAAGAGGCTGATTCGCAGCGGCCCATTTCTCGAGGTTCCCACAACGCCGAATCAGCTGCGATGGGATCCTCTGCCGGTGCCCAAGGACAAGACCGACTTTGTGGACGGCATTGTCACCCTGGGGGGCAACGGTGATCCGGCAATGCAGGCCGGCGTGGCGATTCATCTTTATGCGGCCAATGCTTCCATGAAGGGCCGTTTCTTCTATAGCGCCGACGGGGAGTTTCTCATTGTCGCGCAGATGGGCAAACTGCGTTTTCATACGGAGCTTGGCATTCTGGACGTGGCTCCCGGCGAAATCTGCATCCTTCCCCGGGGCGTGAAGTTTCGCGTGGAGCTGCTCGAGAGCAGCGCGCGAGGCTATATCTGCGAGAACTATGGCTTGCCGTTCCGCTTGCCCGAGCTTGGCCCCATCGGCGCAAATGGGCTGGCGAACCCACGCGATTTCCTCGCGCCCAAAGCGGCATTCGAAGATCGGGACGGCGATTTTCACATCACTGCCAAGTTCATGGGAAGGCTCTGGTCTGCATTCATCGATCATTCGCCGCTCGACGTGGTCGCATGGCACGGAAACTACTTTCCGTATAAGTATGACCTCGGCCGCTTCAACTGCATCAACTCGGTTTCGTTTGACCATCCCGATCCCTCCATCTATACGGTCTTGAGCGCGCCATCGCAGGTCCCGGGCACTGCGAACTGCGATTTTGCGATTTTTCCGCCGCGCTGGATGGTCGCCGAACACACTTTCCGTCCCCCATGGTTTCATCGCAACCTGATGAACGAGTTCATGGGACTTGTGTTCGGTGCGTACGACGCCAAGGCCGAAGGATTTGTCCCCGGGGGCGCGAGCCTGCATAACTGCATGGCTGGGCACGGGCCCGACGCGGAGACCTTCGAACGCGCCAGCGGAGCCGAGCTGAAGCCGCAGTATCTCTCCAACACTCTGGCGTTCATGTTCGAAACGCAGCTTGTGGTGCGCCCCACGGAGTTCGCGATGAAGACCAAAATCCTGCAGCACGAGTACTTCGAGTGCTGGCAAGGCTTGAAGAAGCATTTCCGCAACGGCAAGAGCCTGCACGCAGCGAACGGCAAGAAGGTGTCCTCCGCAAAGCGATGACTGCGATCGGTAACCTGCGCGATGGATTCTTTGACTACGCCGGTCTCTTTCCGCCCGCGAACCTTGAGCTCGAGACCGCGCTCGAAAACTACGGGTCATACCGGCGCGGCAAAGATGCGCGTGCACTCGGGCGCTTTATTGTCGATCTTGATCGGGTGAAGGCGCTACTCGAAGCCGCCGGCGATGACTTCCAGGACCTAAGGCTTAGCGTGGTTGCAGCAGCGAATGCGAATTGGGATACGCTGCGCTGCCTGCTCGATCACGGCGCCCCGATCGAGTCTATCGAAATCAAGCCCGCAGCGCCCTCGGTAATCGCGAGCATCGCGGCCAGGCTTCCCGCAGGATTAGCCACATGGTTTGAAGTTCCTTTTGATGCGAGCCACACAGCAGCCCTCGATGCGATTTGCACGGCCGGAGCGAATGCAAAACTACGCATGGGCGGGGTTGTCGCCGAGGCGTTTCCCTCAACGAGGTGCGTTGCCGGCGTGTTGCAGGCAATTGCCGATCGTCACCTCAGTTTCAAAGCCACGGCGGGGCTGCATCATCCTTTGCGGTCGCGGCATGCATTCACCAGTTCGCCCGCAAGCACAACAGGCATGATGCATGGCTTCGTCAACCTCTGCTGTGCGGCCACGCTCATCCATCTGGGCGGTGATGCGGACGATGCGACGGCAGTTCTCGAAGAGACAGATCCTCGTTCGTGGAGCGTTACTCCCGATTCAATTGGCTGGCGAGGGGTTACCTGGGGTGGTGAAGAGATTCGTGCAGCACGGCAGGAGTTCTTTGTGAGCATCGGATCCTGCTCGTTCGTCGAGCCAATGGCTGACCTGGAGGCATTGGGATGGCGATGAATCAAAGCTGGGTTTCGACTGCAAATGCGCCAGACACGGACTTCCCTCTGCAGAATCTCCCCTACGGCGTCGTTCGTCACGACGGCGAGATCTTTATCGCCGTGGCCATCGGCGATGAGGCGCTCAACCTGAGAGCATGCGCCGAGGCAGGATTGCTCGCACCGCTTTCCGCCGCCGCGATCGACGCTTGCCGGGCCGATGTGCTCAATCCGCTCATGGCGCTCGGGCCCGATGCGTGGTCCGCAGTTCGCAAATGCACCATGGCGCTGTTGGATGCGCGCCGAGCTGACAGATCAACCCAGGATCGCGTCAAGCCATTCCTCGTTCAGCGCGCGGCCGTTGAGATGCTGCTGCCCGCCCATATCGGCGACTACACCGATTTTTACGCCTCCATCGATCATGCCACGCGCGTGGGCAAGCTGTTCCGTCCCGACAACCCCCTTCTACCGAATTACAAATACGTTCCCATTGGCTATCACGGCCGCGCTTCCTCGATTGTGGTGTCGGGCAGCGCAATTCGCCGGCCATCGGGACAAATCAAGGATGGGGAAGATCCGCCTCGCCAGACGACCTCGAGCCGTCTCGATTACGAACTCGAAGTTGGGGCATTTATCGGCACGGGAAGTGCGCTTGGAATTCCGATTCCGATCAGCCAGGCGGAGGAGCATATCTTCGGCCTTTGCCTCGTGAACGACTGGTCGGCCCGCGACATCCAGTCGTGGGAGTATCAGCCGCTCGGCCCATTTCTCGCCAAGAGCTTCGCCACCACGATTTCGCCATGGATTGTTCCGGTGGAGGCTTTAGCGCCCTATCGTATCCCGGTGCGCGAACGCGGGAATGGCGAACCGGCTGCACTTGCCTATCTTTCTTCGTCCACAGAAGGGCGCGACGGAATCGATCTCAGTCTTGAAGTCTTGCTGCAAACAAGAAAGATGCGGTCCGCAGGCATCGCGCCGTGTCGCGTCAGCCAGGGTAACCTTCGCGAGCTTTACTGGTCTCTGCGGCAATTGGTAGCCCATCACACCAGCAATGGATGCAACCTGCGATCCGGGGATCTGCTCGCGACTGGAACCGTTTCCGGCCCCGAGGAAGGTTCCGAAGGGTGCCTACTCGAAATGAAGCATCGTGCAACGCCATTCAGGCTTCCCGGCGGAGAGACGCGCTCGTTTCTCGAAGACGGCGATCAGGTTACGCTTCGCGGTTGCGCCTCACGCGAGGGCTTGCCGCGGATTGGTTTCGGGGACTGTGCGGGCACCATTCTCGGGAGCAACGAGGCCCGATAGAAACGTGGCAATGTGCCCGGGAAGCGGCACCTGCCCAGGAATGACTCGGTCGCAGCCTTCGAGTCTTCTTGCCGCGCACAGTTCTTTTACCGCGGCGCGCCAACATTGGGGTAAAATTCACCAATCCCGGTGGGTCCACTCCCCTTATGCTCAATTCTGAATGTGGTGCAGGGCTGGTGCATGGAGAGTCTCAACGACAGAGTAAAAACCCTGTTCGAGGTTGCCCTCGACATGAATGTCGACCAGAGGGCAGTTTTCTTGTCGCAAAACTGCCCCGATGGCGCCGTTCGTGCAGCTGTCGAAGAGCTTCTTGCGAGCCATGAAAAGGGGAGTGCTGTCCTAGTCGAGCCTGCGGCTCCCGCTCTTTCAGAAATAGTTGACGTCCACGTTCCGCTTCTCGGAGCAGGAACTCTCCTGGCGCACAGGTTCAAGATCATTCGCTTTATCGCTCTTGGTGGAATGGGCGAGCTGTATGAAGCCGAGGATCTGGAACTGCATGAGTCGCTGGCAATCAAGACATTGCGTCCCGAAATCCTGCGGCAAGCAAGAGCGATTGAACGTTTCAAGCGAGAAGTCCATCTTGCCCGGAAGGTGACCCATCCCAATGTTTGCCGCGTGTTTGATCTTTTCCGCGACAGGCCCGAGGGAAAAGAGGAAATCGTTTTTGTCACGATGGAGTTCCTCAAGGGAGAAACGCTGGCGGACCGCCTGCGACGATGCGGCCGGATGCGGACCGAAGAGAGCCTGCCGCTGATTCGCCAAATGGCTTCAGCGCTCGGAGCGGCTCATGAGGCGGGTATCGTACACCGCGACTTCAAGCCCGGCAACGTCATGCTGGTTGATGATTCATCGGGCTCTCGCGCGGTGGTCACGGATTTCGGTCTTGCCTTTCGCGAGCCGAATTCGCCGAGCTACTCGGTCAAGGACGCATCCTGGGAACCCGCCTCTATGGGCGGCGCGCTTTACGGAACGTTGGCCTACATGGCGCCGGAGCAAATCGAAGGTCATGCTCCCACATCTGCTTCCGATCTCTATGCGCTGGGCCTGGTGATCTACGAAATGGTGATCGGAGTGCGCCCGTTTGGAGGCGACACGCCGATGGCAGCGGCGGTAAAGCGGCTCATTGAGCCTCCTCCTTCGCCCACGGTGCTCGATCCGGAACTGGATCCGGTTTGGGAACAGACGATTCTACGTTGTCTTGCACGCGATCCGAGTCGCCGGTTTGCGAGTGCGCAAGAAGTGATCGACGCACTGGGAGGCGCTGCGCAACCGCAGGCGCGGCCAGGCACGCAGGATCGCAGGCGCACCGGTTTCCTTCAGTCGCCGCGAGCAGGACATCGATCCATCTGGATCACCGGCCTAGCTGCAATCGCGATTGCCG
>Ga0335072_10006626_pt1 | contig 16921 bp, 12 predicted proteins | sample Lox_Sample_21_FD_206725 | JGI IMG/M metagenome (GOLD analysis project Ga0335072, IMG submission 206725) | Soil microbial communities from Loxahatchee National Wildlife Refuge, Florida, United States - Lox_Sample_2.1 | ecosystem: Environmental > Terrestrial > Soil > Wetlands | place: USA...
TTTTGCAGCTATAACTCCATGCGATATAGTCTCATTAAACTAATTTCATGCCAATCCATTCATGATATACCATCTTAGTGATACAGACGCGCCTCAGAGCTGGGTACGGTCTCTGCTTATCGGAGCCAGAGCACAAGGGTTAAGAAATTTCATTATTTCGCCGCAGAATATCCGCTTGTTATCCATTTTTGTGTATACTCAAGAATCCAAATCGCAACACTGGGCATGAAAGCGGGTCACAAGCCTTCTTCTATTGGACATCTTTAGGGTGAATCATCAGCACTCCAACAATACGACCACACAGCATCCATTTGCAGAAGAGCTGTAGTATGTTCCACTCAAGTAGTAAATTTCACTCACATTATACGTGCCCTGCATACATCCTGTTGTACTAGTTGGTTAAACTGAGAGGGATAATTTGTTGGCATTTTGCCGGGCCAGAGACGTCGTGCGCCGCGATGTCTTCCTTGAGGAGGCCAGAGTGTTTCTCGAGAAGATAGCGGGGAATGACGAGTTTTCGGGACTGTGTTCGAGTAGGGCGGTGGTGGCCACCGTTTGGTTAGTTATAATCCTGTTTAGAATTAGCCTACATATTGTTAGATCATTGGTAGTGGATACTATGACACTTATCCATCAACGTCACGGTCTTTGAGCCACTTATAGCCAGCTTCAGATGTTATGGATTTAGAAATATGGGTGTTTTTGGGAAAGCTGAACGTCTACTTGGTTTCTGAACGGAATTAGTGTAATATATGGGGTGTCAGAAACCAAGATTGGAGGTAGTAATAGGTAAAAGGAACCAAAGCAGGTTGCTCCTAAGGAAAATAGTTACGTTTCACGATTGCATTCATTCTTTGTAGTACTTTCATAGGAGATTGATTAAGTGCTGCTTCTTAATGTAGTGGTTCAGTCTGGGGAAACGATTCACGTTGAACGAGTCTCGGACGAGATTATATCTTGACACCAAATGAGGACGCATGACTATCGATACAAGAGTAAAACTAAATCCTGACAAAACTACCTCAAACAACGAGGAGAGGCTTCCCAAAAACCACAGACACTAGCCCTCCGTTGAGAATAGCGATCGTGAACCTCCGTTTCGAACAGCTTGAGTTATTAACATGTGATCCTGGATATGATGACTTCGAGTGTTCAATTTCGCAACCATAATGGATGCGCAATGATCGGGCGCATGATAAAGTATGTTTCATGGAAAAGCATTTTAGATAGGTTGGGTAGTTCAGCACAGCCACTATGAATGTTGGAATGCCCATTGTAACTACGGAACCAACAATGGTCGAATTTCGGTCCGCCAGCCTAGCGAACTCCAACATCTGGCGAAGTTGCAGGTAGGTTGCTCGATTTGGCGCTGAACCTCTTCCTTCGCGTGTTTGAACAACGGCCTTCGAAACGGTCGCGTCTGCCTATGAAGTCGATTCACGAAAGTACGTTGGCATATTTAAACGTCTAGGTGTTCCTAAAGCCTTTCCTGAGGTACTGTCAGCCTTCAGATTTTTCCATTTCTTCAATCCAGAATCATTACCGGTATGAACAATACGCCGGGTTAATCATACTCGAGACACCCGAGTACTCCCGTCCCTATTCTATCATAAAAGGTTGTGAAATAACCTTCGAAACCCTCATATGGCTCCAAAACCGCCAGTATCTTCTCATTCTTCCCTATGGTCCCGTCTCGACGCCTCAAACCCTAAGCTCTCCCTCCGCGACCTGTTCGACGAGAACGAACCCACATCACAGGGTCTGCCCAGCATCGGCACAGTATTACTAGCTTTAGGTGTGCTCATCGCATTTCTAATTCTGAGCTGTTGCTGTCTTGCGCTCTGCAAGCAAGATACCGTTCATACCGGCCACTGTGCATCCTCCAATACGAGGACATGAACTGGTGGATCAGGCACACACAGCCACCACCACCACCACCACCAAAGCCGATGTATCGCGTTGGCTGAGATGGAGATGGGGGCATTGGAGCGTCCGATGGCGGCCGGAGTGGTTGCTTGTGGGAGGCTGGCTATCAGAGGATACCTATATCTGATATCCTCTTGGCATAGCAAATCCTAATTATAGTGACTGCTGTGTAAAGTGCGACTGGATGGGCCCTTCGAGTACTTAAAATCTTTGTGTTGTCCTCTTGGCACTGGCGTACAGCAGTGAGAGATGTATAAAAAAGGTGCTCAGCTTATGTTACACAATAGCTTTGCGATATCATTTCATTTTTATAACCAACTTTGATAACGCCTAAATTTAGACATCCCTGTTGCGCCTGACCTTTGCATAGGGTGAAAGGTTGATTATTGAAAAACTTAAAGCCGCTGGACCCTACTCATGATCATAAGGAATCGTATAAGAGCCCATAGCCCTTGGCTTAACCCGCGTCTGGAACATATGATCAATCTCATTAAATGTGCGCCCCTTCAGCTCCGGAACATAGAAGAAAGACCAAACTGTAGCGACGGCCGAGGCCCCACCGAAAACAAAACCCACTTTGCCTTTAAGATTTGCTTTGTCGGGATTCACCATATAAGGAACGACGATGTTCATGACGGTGCCAAAAACGGACTGCGTTGCTGTGGCAAGCCCGACTGTCTTGGCGCGTAGCGTTGGTGATGATGTCTCGCCTAAGATGGCAAACGCAATTGCTCCGATCGACATCTGATAGAAAAATGCGTAGATGACGGTTAGGGAAGCTTGGACCCATTTAGCTGCAGACGTGGGGATGACGTCTAAGATGCCGATTAGGAAGAGAATTGTTGTGAGAGCTACCATGCCCGCGATGAAAGTTTTCCTGCGGCCGAGAGTATTGATCACAGTCCACGAAATCAAGTTACCCACGACGCCGCACCCAGTGACACCTAAGCCTAGATCAAAAGAATCGTTGACCGAAAGACCAGCTAGCTCAAAGAAGTAAGTTGAGAAACCAAGTACGAAAACGATACCTGATAAATGCTGGCAGGCAAAGACGCCCATAGAGATGGTCGTTCGCACAAGGTTTGTGTCCTGGAAGCAATTGATCCATTGAGCGGAGCTGGTGAGCTCGAGATCTTCATTGACTGTCTTGACAAGGAATGCGAGTTTGGGGCCTACATCTACGTTACTGCCGTAGAGTGATAAGAGTGACTCCCGGGCCTTGTCTAGTCGATTTCTGCGGACGTAGTACCATGGCGATTCTGGAACGAAGGGTAGCCCAGCTGCTAGGAAGGCTATATTCAAGATTTAGCATCATTTGAAAAGCATACCGTGGTAGACATAACCCACCAACGAAGATTAACTGAATCATAAACGGGCCCCTATAAGCCCAAGTATCCACTCTCGTTCCAAACCCCTTGATAGCCGCATTTGACAAGAACTGGCCAATTACAATAGCAAAATTGATACTGGCTGTCGTGATCCCACGAAGAATCACGGGTGAGATCTCAGATGCGTACAAAACACTGATAGTCAAGTAGAAACCTAGGCCAACGCCGAGAATCAGCTTCCCAACTAAGAAGGCTCCATTCGTGTTCGAGAACACTTCGCCAAAAATACCGCCAGTTACAAGCAAGAGACCCGCGAGAAGGGCTCCCTTACGCCCGACCCGGTCAGCGAGCCAACTACAGGCGAAGCCTCCGAAGAATTGGCCGACGGAAGAGATGCTGTTGAAGCCGGCTTGCCAGCTGGCCTCGAGGGTGGGTTGCCCTTGATAGTAGTATCTATTATAGGGTTATTAAAAGTAGCAGAGACGAATCTAAGCGTATCTGTCATAGGCGCTAAGTGATACGTACCCAAAATTAGAGCGAAAGGATGGTACGGAAATCATGGCGCCGTTAACTTGAGCATCAAACCCCCTGTATTTGAGATCCGTCAGTTTGTGGTCGAATTCAGAAGAAAAAACTTGTGGAATATTGAGACATATTTGGTAACGTACCAGCCAATAGCACTCAGTGAAAAGAAAAAGCACCACCAGACAATGCGCTTGTTATTACGGAGGACACCCTGGAGAGATAAGGAATGCTCCTCTGCGGCTGCGACGGCGGCGGCATCGTCACCTTTGAGGATGTCTTCATGGTGCGAGTTGGGATTTTTGACCTTGAGTTTGGGCTCGGTCATGGCTTGTTGTTGTTCCGTCGACATGTTAGTAGGAAAACGGCCCACGATGTGGGGAAGGGCTGGCGAGTCAATCATCAAGGGAGATCACTACTGTAACATGAATGAGGAAGGAAGAAGTGAAGGATGCACAGGGACTTTATGTATGAATGTTTCATCGCGATCCAAACGGCGACGCCACGAGAGAGCTGCATTTTATCCATAGTGTTGTGGTTTGTGCTATGGCTTGGATATATATATATTTTAGGGGAATAGATGCAATTTTCCGAAACTCCGCGGTTTCATTAGGCGGGGAAATGTGCGGGGGCGGCACCACTGGGGAAAGCACGGACCTAGAGCGGGGTTGTCTCGCAGTCGTACTTAGCTCCCAAAGAAAACCTCTGCTTTCGAAATTGCTGAATAGAATTCATATATAAACTTATTTGATTACGATGAAGAGCATGAATTGCAGGAAATCCGGACGAGAAGTTGCGTATATTTGAGATAAGTTAATTCGCAAATCAAGGAACAATCCTTCACATTCTGATAAACCCGTGTACCGGTCTCAAAGCATTGGAAATAGAGTTCGTCTTTTTGAACTGAATACAATTGTATTTCAGGGTCGTATTCACGCTTTCAAGGCAGCGCTTAGGATTGGTATTCCTTCCAAGTCCTCTGCATGAAAAACCCCCTGCATAACAGGTGCTCACATGGCTGTTCGTCTCGGACCGACTTCCCGCCGAGATGCCTGCGAGGGCCGGTACTCCGCATTGCTACTTAAAACTTACTATCTCCACCATAATCCGTCGCATCTCTAAGTTCGGAAAGATGCGATGGCGGGCCCATATCCTCCCCACTTTGAATTGATTCTAGCAGATCCAACTCCAGTCGCCAGCCTTGCAGCTGAAGAAACAACACTACCGTTACCAAAACCACGGAAACGAGAACGACGACAATCGCCCCGGGCTAAAGCCTCGTATCCGCGGAAACGGGCTACTCAGGCTTGTCGCACATGTCGTGTGCGGCGCACTAAGTGTGACAATGAACGGCCATCGTGCTCCTCGTGCATCGGCCTGAGTATCACATGCATCTACCAGTCAGGTGATCCATCAACGTAATCATGCACTCTTTCCGCTCTTTCTAAGCAATGCTAATAAGGCATACTTATACTGACAAAAGCTGGAAATTAGATTCGATCCAGCAAGTCTAGCTATTCTCGCACGCTTGGATGGATTGGAAGAGCATCTACAGGCAATAACAGCCCGGGTTGAATCACAGTCTACCAATCAAAACCCGAACTTTGATGAGGCATCTCCACCCTCTTTATCGGCTCTAAAAGAGTTACAATCCCCGGCACTCGAAAGGGCGACAGAGTCAGTCCGTCGTTACATCAATATCGAAGCCGTCTTATCATGGCCAATCTTTGATGATCAAGGGTTTGACGGAAGTCTAAACCTGAGAACGCTCTTGCTAGCAAATTCTAAGAATGGTAGTGATAGTTCGGCCGTTTCGGTCTCTCCGGATTTTGAACTCTGTGCTGGCAATGAGCTGTTTCGGCAATTCCTTGAACATGTCCACATTTTTAACCCTGTCCTGGAGGAAGTAAAGGTTAACGAGTACATAAGACATGCGCGGCTCAATGGGCTTGGCTGGGATGCGCAGTCTTGTCTCTTGGTAAGTGCAATATACCAGCACAAAGAAATTAAACTTTGCTCACATAGATAGCTTCTTATATATGCACTTGGATCTATCACAGTTCCATTTGATAAAAGGCCAGCAGGGACATCTTCAATATTTCGAAAATCGGCCGACTTCCAACAGGCCGAATCTTTCTTCTTTGCCGCTCAGAAACGAATGGGAATGCTACTCTGCGGGAGTAGTGTGATTGAAGCACAATGCTTCTTCCTTGCAGGGGTCTATCTCATGGCTACTTTGCGGCCATTTAAGGCCTGGAAGATGTTTGTTCAGGCTTTGGCTTGCTGTCAAGGATTTTATTCTTCACCACGTGCTAGTAACAATGAACTGCCGGAACAAGAACGTCATCTACAAGAAAGTGTTTATTGGACATGTTTCAAGTCTGAATTGTAAGACAATTGTAGACCCCCTAACGTGACGCATACTTGTGCTTACTTCCATGATCATCACAGAGAGCTCAGATTGGAATTGAACATATCGGAGAGAGGAGCTTGGGATCTAACATACCCTACCTTCTTCCCTTCACCTCCAGAAGGCCTGAGATCTCAGGGAGAGGCGGTGTGGTACTTTTATTTGGCGGAGATTGCTCTACGCCGGTTGGGTAACCGCATCCTGAACTACGTTTACCAAGATTCGCCATTAACGACTTCCCAATCCTGCGTCGATCAAGTTACTTCGAACTTTGAAGATCAAGCAGATGGATGGTATGACAAATTTAGCCCCATCACCAGGTAAAATATGCCTGCTAACATTCCTAAATCGTACAGGCTCCAGTCCCTTCCTCCACAGTTGAAACTTGACAGCGTTAGCACCATAGTAGATGGACAAAATAGCCAAAATGCTACTCTCAAGTTCATTCTTAATGGCCACCTCCTCGATTGCTACGAGATGATGTACTGGCCCTTCGTCGTTGATGCTATCCATGGCCGTCTACCTTCAAGTACTAGCGCCCAAACATTTGCACGCAAAGGCTTGGCTGTCTGCGTACAACGCATCGACCAAAACGAGCCTGGATTTTACCACAGACATCACGGCACTTGGCTCATGCTACGGTCGTGTACTCGCAGCGCATTTGTTCTTGTGGCTGCGGCGCGCTGCTGCTCTTCTCGAACGATATCACCGTCCCTACTCCCAGATCGTTGGCAGCAGTCTCTGTATAAAGTGCTTGCCATGTTAAGATTTTGGAAAGATGAGAGCACCGAAATTTTAAATCGTTTGACGATCCTGGAGCGGCTGATGGAGGGATTGGGACTAGCTGTTCATGAAGAGGCTGGCGATAGTCACTTACGGGCTGAGCTGTACCAATAATTCCCTTGGATGTTCCTTTCCTGTAACTATTTCACAAATAGGCCTCCTTTGACACCAGTGGGCTCTCAATATTAAGTACTAGTGGTTTTTGAAGGTTACTTGGCTCATTCGTATTATGTTCCAAAACAGACAGACACTAGGCTTCACAGCTTACAATGCTTCATCGTAGTGGACCTCACAACCCATTCCACCATTCCGTCTTCAAAATGTCAAAGCTGCCTTTCAAGGGCGTATTCACACTACTATTCCCAACAAGTACATCGTAAGTACCCCTCTCAGAAACCCACGCTTTGCGAGCCTCGTCCCAGAAACTCGTTGCGTACTTCACTTCGACAGAGACCTCAACATATTTTGCTTCGCCAGCATGTAAGAATGATTTTACAAAGCCTTTGAGTTCTTTTGGTGGGCGTTTGATCGAGGGTGAGTGCTGTGTGACATACATTTGAATTACTTCTGCACCATCGACAGGACCAGTGTTTTCTACACGAACAGTTACGTGCAGTGTACCGCCATTGGCATAACCGTTTGTGCAATAATTTGAGTCAAAGTTGCGGTTCGATACATTGATTTTGAGATGAGACAGGTGGAAGGACGTGTAAGAAAGGCCATGACCGAAAGGGTACTGGACGCGCTTATTAGTCGCTTCGTAGAAGCGGTAACCGATGTAAACGTCCTCGCCGTACAGGACTCGGCCACGCTCTGAGCGGTAGTTGAGATATGCCGGGCTGTCTTCATTGCGGAATGGAAATGACAAGGGGAGCTTGGCGGAGGGATTTACATCGCCAAAAAGAATGTCTGCAATAGCGTTACCAGTCTCGTTCCCGCCGTACCATGCTTGGACGAGCGTTGAGACTTTGTACGCCCAGGGCATAGAAACAGGTGTGCCGGATTGAAGTACGACTACTACGTTGGGATTTGCATCTGCAACGGCGGATATTAGCTCGTCGGTACGGCCGGGGAGATTCATGTGCTCTCTATCTAGTCCTTCTTGTTCCCAATCTTGCTATTACCGCAGTTAGAACAACTACTTATACCACAGAATTTCGTCAAAGCAATTTACTCACGCTCAAGCCGACGCATAAAATGACCTGGTCAACGCTGCTTGCTAGTTTAACAGCATTCCTGATTTCCACCCCTTGGTCGATCATTCGAGCCCCACCAATCCTAATTCCACCGCCCCCGAATGAGACAACACCGTCTGCATCCGTCAGCTTTGACGTGACACCACTAGCATACTCAACTTTAAGCTTATAGGTGATTCCGGCCTTGAGCTGTTTCACCCCAATTTCTTCGACGGTGCCAACGTTGAAGAAGCTTCCCCCGCTCCGTTGAACGGTCTCGTTATCAACAAGAAGTTCGTCGTCAAGATACAGTTTACCCGTCCCATGTACCGTCAGGCCAAATTCGTAATCGCCATCTTCGTCAGGGGTATAATAGCCTTCAATCTCGGCCCAATAAAGGTCTTCTGTCAGTTTCGGATGATAATAATCGACGAGATACATGTAAGTATTGGAGAGGTGTATTACATCGACCGGTTGCCGCTTGCTAATATAAGCAGGCTCAGTGAAAGCCTTAAATGTAACTCCAACTCTACCATCCATGGTTCTGAGACTTGGTCCAAGCAGTGGTAGCAGACGATGCGAATAGCAACCTATCGAGTACTTTGGGTTTGCGACTTTTGCTGAGACACCGTCAAATGGCGTTACTGCATAATATGGAAGTAAAGAAGCAGATCCACCGCCACAATAGGTTGCAACCTTTGCATTCGGGCCAACCACAGCGACCTATATCAAAATTAGAGATGACATTGTCCGTCAAAGAGCACGCAATCTAGAAAATATCATACAGTCTTGGTTTTATTCAACGGCAACACGCATCTTTCATTTTTAAGCAGAACAATGGACTCTACGGCTATTTTTCTTAAGAGATCCGCTGTTTCTGGTACATCTCTCGATCTCTCGGGCGCGCGCTCTGGCACGCCTGTTTGGGTCGCGCGGTGGACCAGCTTCAATACCTCGCGAACCCTTTCGTCCAAAATGTGCTGTGCAACCTTATTCGACATGAGCGCGTGCGTAAGTAGTTGCCCACGCCATCTCGTAGGCCCAGGCATTTCCAGATCTAGCCCGGCATTTAGGGCTCTTGAGGTCGAATAAGTGCCATACCTTACATCCGAGATTAGACCACGAAGAAACATAGATTTAGGGCTAGTGTAGCTTCTGTCCTGACTTACCAGTCACTCATCACCATTCCATCCCAACCCCACTCACTTCTTAGAGTTCCTTGAAGAAATTTTGGGCTTTCACTAACATGCGTTCCATTCACTTTGTTATACGAGGTCATAAACGCACCGGGACTCGAGTCCCGGACTGCAATCTGGAAGGGAAGCAAGTATATCTCTCTTAGCGCTCTTTCCGTCACCAGCGCATCCACAGCCATCCTCTGATGCTCCTGATCATTCGCTACAAAATGCTTAATTGTAGCAACCACTTTCGTTAGTTGAATTCCGCTTACAACCGCAGCAGCACAATTCCCCGCAAGGACTGGGTCCTCAGAAAAGGACTCAAAGCCCCTTCCTCCAAGGGGACTTCTCTGCATATTTACCGTCGGGCCAAGGAGCACATGCACGCCTTTCGCAATTGCTTCTTCACCCATGAGGGTCCCGGCCTGGCGCAGCAATGGGGTGTTCCATGTCGCAGCCAGAGCAGTGCCGCAGGGGAAACAGGCTGCTGGAGCGCCATTAAAGAATCGTGTTCCACGAACGCCGTTGGGGCCGTCTGAGAATCGGATTGCGGGGATGCTGAGTCGGGGGATGCTTTTCGTGTGCCAGAAATCGACGCCTTTCTGAGTGTCAGCTATATATGCTTGATGGGTACCGATGAAATGGGGAATTACCTGATAAAAGGTCAATTTTCTCTACGGCACTTAACTTGGAGAGAACATCCTCCACGTCGAAAGGCTCCATCGGAGTTGGGGGCGTTGGCGGCGACATTTTCTCTGCTTGATTTCTTCACTATTCCTTTCCGACATGTATTTCATTGCAGCTGCAAGACGGACCGTGGGACTTAAGAGACAGTTCCAGCACGCATAGCATTTCACCTTAGGCATCTTATGCGTATACGCAATCAGTAAAGTGGAGCAGAGAATGGAACGTCTCATGGCCATGTGAGATCATGAGCATAACTTCGATTCTGCATAGGCCGATAACCCGCGGAACATACATTCCTCCATCATAGTCACTCAAGATAGGTAACCCATACATTTAAGTGATAGTCCCACGCGACAAGTACGAGCTCAAAGACCGCGGAGTCCCGGGACTATGATAAGGGAGTCTTATCGGGGGTCGGCTAAGGCCCAGCAATTTCGTTACCCGACCGAGCGGCATTTTTTATCAGCGACCACCTAGGTGGAGGGGTGGATAGCTCAACAACGCAGGGCCGTAATTCGATTCTGCAGAGCGCAAATTGTTCGCAGTGATGCAGTGACTCCGTAGGAATTTAAAATCGTAGGATTCGCATTGATATTGGCAGAGGTATAGCTGCCAACGCTGGACCAGCAGCTGATGGGCGCGCTAAAGGCTGGAAAAGGGGAAAAAAGGGGCTTACAGGTCATTACGGGTGAAGATCACAAGTAGGCAGCAGACAAGAGGCAAGGCAGAAGGCTTAGATTGACTATATATAGACTATACACAAGAATTAGAACCCGTGAACGCCCCCCCTTCCTAAACGCCTGCCCACCTCCCCAGCCCTCACGCTACACCCCCGCGCCCCTCCTCCTAGGCACAACCACGCCGCCATTCTTCTGGCGGACGTAGTCCTTATAGAACTTGTCGAGGGAGCGACATCCTCGCTCCCGCTCGACAAGCTCTACGGCTGCCTCGACTGTGCAGCCGCGGGAGATCCAGCTATCGACCTTCTCGATGAGGGGCTTACGGGCGGAGAACCACTTCCCCACCCTCCCCTCCCTCCTCCAGTCCTTCCCCCAGCTCTCCTCCAAGGCCTCCACAGCCGGCTGCCCCCCCATGCCCTCCTTCCAGGCTCTCCACAAGTCCCCCATCGTGTGCAGCGCCAGCAGTCGAAATGCTGGCGGCCGTGCTGGCGGCGGAGGCGAAGCGGGCAGCGCAGCGCCAGAAGAGAAGAGCGGGACTGTGGGCAGAGGGTCAGAGAGGGGTAGAAGTGGCTGGGAAGCCACTCCCCGTCCGTCCTGACCCTCTGCAGCAGCTCTGAGAGCTGCCGCTGCGTCTGGTCGCGTGTTGTTGGGAGCCTCCTGTCGAGAGGAGGCTCCACGCATGTCAGAAGGAGGGTGCCCTGCAAGGTGGGAGAGGTTAGCAGGAAATGCAGGGAGCTGGGGAAGCAGGGAAGAGAGGGGGAAAAGAGAAGAGGAAGCAGGGAAGACAGGGGGCGAGAGAAGGGGAGGCAGGGTACCGAATTGGATGGTCAGCTCTCGCTGACCACCACTGGTTAGATTGCTGAACGACGTGGCAATAGCTGCCACGTTGTTCATCTGCTTCACTAGGGCAGCGAGCTGGACATTGAGCGCAGCATGCAGATGCTGCGCTTGATAGTGGAGGGAGTCACGGGTACTGTATACTGCGTGACTCACCTCAGGAAGGACCTGCTCAAGGAGCAGGCTCCGTGAGTAATCAGGATTGAGTACTGCAGCTCTAACGACCTCAGAGTAGGATGCCCAGCTGGGCATGCTAAAGACCTCGTGCTGGAAGAACGGCAGGTCAGGGTAATCAGGCTGTAGGACTGCCAAGTCCTGCAGCAACACAACCCTTAGATGTCGCAGGACAGCGAGGAAGCCTTGCCCAGCAACGTCGTCCTCATCCAGCCCTCCCTCGTCCCACGTCTTCCGCATGGAGCGCTGTCGGAAGCGCTCCTCCCACTCCTCCACCCACGGCCAGATCTTCTCAAGGAGCTCAGGCGGTGGTGCTGCTTGAGCTCGAGGCAGGAAGTAACCGCCCTCGTCGCTGGTGAACCCAGCGACCTGCCGCAGGAACTTCTTAGGCAGATGGGAGAGGTAGGCCTCGACCATCGTCTCTAATGCCCAGCGGCCTTCTCGCCGTAGCTATAGATATATTAGTTAGTTAGCAAGTATAAGTAGAATAGACCAAATGAAAGGAAATTTACCTGCTCTTCGTGGACCCCGTGCAGCTCCCTAGACCGGATCCCACACCCACGCATTGCGTAGGTCTTCTTGACTGAGTGGATGCCTGCAGCAGCAAAGGCCCTCCACACAGCTTCATACTGCGCAGCGTAGGAGAGCTGCTCCTCCTCCTTCCCTGCACGTGCCACTAGCAGCTTGGTCCTGTACCAGGACCTCCTGCTCTTGAAATCAGGTGGTTTCTCTCCTCTAAGAGACCACCGCGCAAAGAAGTACTGCGCCATGGCGCCCTGCGAGCACAAGAGCGGGTTCTTGTGGCGCAGTGCACCCATGAACTGTTTCTTGCCAGACTTGTTGGTCTTCCCCTTCGAAATCGTGAAGACAACAGCCCGGCAGGGTGTTGGACCTTCCGTTGGAGGGTAGGAGAGCAGGGCAAGGTCCGGAAGCTCTGCCTCCCGGCGATTCTCACCCCGCAGGACGTAGAAATGTCCCATAAGGATGTCCAGGCGGGTGCGGAGGAAGTGAGGGTAGGCGTGAGAGTGCTGACAAGCACTCTTGAGCAAATGCTGCTGCAGCAGGAGGAACTCCTCATCGCTGTAGCCGGCATTGATGCCGCCTACCCCACGGTCCACGAAGGCCTCCCGATCCTGCGAGTCCTGGGCCTCCTTTGTCTGCCTGAGGACGTCTCTTAGGATGCCGCCACGAGGGTGCCGGTTTGCATTTTGGCCCAGCGCTTGCTGGACCTTGTACAATTGCAACACAGCTGCAATGTACGAATCGACAGTCCCTGCTTTTAGGAACCTGTCGGTACCGGTACCCTCCCTCTCCCCTGAAGTAGGGACTCCCTCCTCTTGTCCCTCCCCCACCTCTACAGCCTTGTCGTCGGCCAGCATAGCTGGCAGCTCCTCGAGGAGCTCCTCCACAGACATCTCTAGCCCCTCAGCTAGCTGCTTGACCTCAAGGTCTTCAGCCAGCCTCTCACCCTTCCTCCTCTTCTGCCGGAGCACTGCAGGCGTCACTGCGTCTCCTTTTCGCTTCCTCGTCTGCCTCTCAGGGATGCGGAGCTGCAGGACTATATCCTGCAGCCACAGCACCAGCTTCTCCTCCGAGACGAGGACTCCGTCGTCGAACTGGCGATCAGCGCAGAACTCGTGCCAGAGCTTCTGCGCCTTGGCGTAAGACCGAGCCGTATTGGCCGGCTGGTTGGCGATGCTGGCGGTGATGGCATTGTTGACGGCGGCCGAGAGGGCAGCACGATTGCTCTGCGAGCGCTCGAGGGCCTCGCTCGCAGCAGATTTCTTCACAGAGGCCCCGAAGAGCCTGCGCAAAGGCATTGCGGTCTATATGGCAGCCTCCAGACCACCACTTCTCCTTCTTTCCTTCGTAAGCGGCCTCGACGCGTACAGACTACTCGCAGAGGGCTTCCAGGCGACGGCGGCAGGCGACGTTGACGTCGAATTGGCGTTTTCGGGGGCCGGGGGGGTCCAGGACAGCGGTGCGAGTAGGTATAGCCATGGTGGAGGTCAGTTTGGGGTCCTCAGGAGGGAGGGGGACTCACTTTGCACGCGTCAGATGTGCTGGTGATAAGTGGTAAATCGCTAGCCAAATGGCTGTTTACCCACATCGCTTATCATGCGGGATTTTCGCGGGGGATAAATGGCGCTAGTGGGGTAACGTTACCCGCCCAACCGGACCCTCGATAAATGCACGGGATTTAAGGTTTACCCGCACCGTTTCCCCGCCTCCGAAGTGCCGCCGACATTGCCCTAGCTCATTAATATACTACAAACGCTAGCCCTCCAATCGCTGTAGTTTCCACATAGGCATTTCTGCAGCTTAATTCTCGATTGCAGGGTGTAAATTCGTTTCTCTGTGTACTTGCCTTACAAAAGTTAATCTTAACTCCAACCTGCACATGTCTTGAAGGTATCTGTATTTTGCAGCCGAAACGCAAGTAGACGTCGCTACAATCTGTTGCGAATACGCTTGTGCGTTCAGGAACGCCTCATGACGATGTTTTAGGCTAAGGCTCGGGATGTGGCGGCGAATGCCATAACAGTTGATCCTCTTGATAAAAGGATCTACTATAGCTAGTGATACGGATCCTACGGCTCCTTACGGAGTAATAGAAACCCGAGGGCTGAGCTTTACAGTGTATATAGCTATGCCCACATTCCATAGTTGACAATAAGAGCCTTCGGCGCTTTCATTGCAACACAATCCTAAATACAAGTGCAGGAGTTCTCTTTTCCTTTCTTCATCTATTTCATTGAGATTTGGTACGTCTCTTATGGCAACGAGATATCACAGGACCACAGTGACGTGGTGGACTGGTGTGCAAAGTCAAAGGTAGTGGAGAGAGGATGAGGAGCCCATCTCGTATTAAAATGTTACAAAGCACAGTAAAGGAATATTTGTCTACAAAAGCGGACCGCGGAAAATATTGCGGTCTATATCATCGTGAGACCATGGAAAATCATAGCAAATGGCCAACTGAAGCCTAGAAGCAAACATTTCTAAAGTGCTAGTTCATGTTGATATGGATAGTTCTAATACCCTAAAGGTCTACTGTTCTAGGTTGCCTGGATACTGTAGTTCCAGGCAATAGTGAATTTCAAGCCTGTAGCGGGCTATTTCTATAGTGCTTCATTGGATCTTAATTCTGCGTTACTATGTAGATAGTTGGGTGGACCACCGGAGAGTGTGCAATTCAATGGTTTTGATCCGGAGCATGTGCCACATTGCAACAGTTCATGGCTGTCATTCATTCCCCTTCCCCCGCAGTTGTTGGCTAAGCCCACCATTTTCCTCATCCTTTTCTTGACTTTTGCCTTTTTTTTTTTTTTGCTTTTACAAGTCTCCCAAAGTTCTTCGGTGGAGCTGGGGTCTTAATCGTAGGGTCGGATTGTTGAAATCATAGGCAATAGAGTGGTGATTTGATGCGCAACATTAAATAGAATTAATTGATGATAAAATATGAATCAGCTACAAAGCCGGACATAGGCTCCCTATTTATGCTCAGAATGGGACACATCCAACCTCCTATATTCCAGCCTCCTCAGCCCTCTCGTTTCTCCAGAGGTTAGGAGTCCTTCCAGTGTTAAGGTTGGACCAATAGAACTCTTATTCCAAGACAAATGCTTTGCCTGACAGTTGTACTGGTCCAAGTCCAGTCTGAAGTGGCCGGAGCTCATTTGATACGCCTTCAATATTGATAATTTTTGAATGTTTTCATAGATCCGAAATTGCGGAAGATTGGCGGACGCCGTTGCTGTTGAATTGGAACACTGGCCTTTCTGTTGCTAGCGAGTATTTGGCTTCTAAGATATAATACCAATGCAATATTAAGCTATTTACGTAGTAGTATTCTGTGTAGAAGCTGCCGGCATGGGATTGCTGATTCATTGCACTACAAGTCGCTCCCACTTGTTGGAATTCAACTAAATGTACAGTACAGTACAACGAGGGACCTGAACTTGATATTCGACTACAAAGGAATAACTACAGGGATCACATATTGATAGAATTTTAATGAATGTGGTCATGTGGCCCCCTTCGGTATAATTGGTAGCAATAAGTGGGCCGTTAGCCGTATAGTTCCAACACCGTTGTTAGTTCGGTAAATGAAGCTGCCGTTGCTGGTGGAAAGTACTAACGACGGTAGAAGATTATCCTCGTCCGGCGTCAAGAACAGGGTTAAATTCATAGTGTAGTATATCTTTGGATGTCTGTGATGCTTTATTGTTGCTGACGTTAGATACGATGCTAGTTCTATGTTTTTTTTGTACCAGAATATAGATAATTTGAACTAGAAGAAAGGAAGAAACGGTGGGAATAAGAAATTCCATTATAGAGTATTAACCTGCCAATAATCGTTCTCATGTCTAATGATTGATCTCTAGGCAGTTAATAGGGTCTCTTAATGCTCACCGCTTGTAAATGTTAGATATAACGTTCCCTTTCTCTCATTTGTCCCCTCACTGTCCTCTCATATTGTTGGAATCATTAATGAGTTGTCAAACCAGCTGAGTTCTCAGTTTCTTATAAGTGGCAATTTGCCACATGGCAAATTGCTTCAGCTACCTTTGATAAATGGCGTCAGGAACGCCGAACTGTGTTGTATATATAAGGGACCTACAATCCTACTACAATCTTTACATACAATAGTGGTAGCAGTCAAATTGATGAGTCTGTTTCTAAGAACCGCCCAACCTAGTTGCACATGCAATAGTAAATAACACGCAGTGCAATTTCATAGTCGTTGTCCCAAAACACGGCAACTAAGATACTGTGTATTTGGGCAGGAATGCAGGAATATCGCTGCATCTATTTAGCTAAATCATGGCCATAAAACGAGAAATTCATTGCAGGTGCTGGACCAAAGCCAGGAACCTAGAGTACTAATTACCTCCTCTTCAATAGGCCTATGAATTACTTCCACTTTGTTGCCACTGTTGTATTTTGGTGCCTAAGGAAGGATTGCGGTCACTGTAGGCGACACCCTGGTTTGCTAACAGGGCCATTAAATGAGCCAATGATCAAGTCAGCGATTGAGTCAGTAATCGAATCACTGTAGATGACTCACTATAGGCTGTTGGAGCCTACTATTGGGCAACTCCTAGGGCAACTGCGGACTATAAATACAACGTACGTATCACTGTAAATAGGGTAATTGGATTAACTTCTTCACTGAGCCCCTGAAGACTATATTACTACATCGCGGCCTGAGTTTATG